>Ga0081539_10000491_pt1 | contig 83392 bp, 69 predicted proteins | sample TabmetS4T2R2_FD_71023 | JGI IMG/M metagenome (GOLD analysis project Ga0081539, IMG submission 71023) | Tabebuia heterophylla rhizosphere microbial communities from the University of Puerto Rico - S4T2R2 | ecosystem: Host-associated > Plants > Roots > Rhizosphere ...
CGGAGTGGGAGTCAATCGAGCAAAGGCTTTCATTGCTGCCATCGATGGATCCCGCACGCAGGAAGTTCCTTGATAGAACGAACTATTACGGTCAGCAAGCGACCATTGATGGTCAGGGTCGCTTGCTGATTCACCCGTTGCTTCGGAAGAGCGCGGAAGTAGTTGGCGATGTCGCCGTGCTCGGATATCTGACGTATTTGGAAGTTTGGGAGCTCGACAAGTTCCGCGCGCGGATGCTTGCGGATCCTTATACGGAAGAAGACGAGGCGGCGATTGCGAGACTCGGAATCTGAAACTGAGCGATCTTTGAACGAGATCACGGGGCGGTGGTGATGGCTGCGCCTTTGGGGGGCATGGGCGCGCCCCATCGCCCCGTGCTGCTTAAAGAGACTTTGAAATTCCTCGTTCCTGAACGAGGAGGTCTCTTTGTTGACTGCACCGTCGGACTGGGCGGACACAGCGAAGCGATTCTCGAATCCTCCGATCGCACTCGCGTCGTCGGTTTAGACCTCGACCCGTCGGCACTCGCTTTCGTACGCCAGCGACTCGCGCCGTTTGGCGACAGGTTTCGTGCAGTGCAAGCCAACTTTCGCGAACTGGCAGATGTGTTGAGCCGGGCGGGCGAACGCGATCCTGACGGAATACTCGTCGATCTCGGGGTGTCGTCGCTCCAGTTTGACTCACCCGAACGCGGTTTCAGTTTTCGTTTCGACGCTCCGTTGGACATGCGCATGGATCCAACCAGCGGAGCTACCGCAGCCGATCTTCTTCAGCAACTTCCCGAATCGGAAATTGCCAGAATCATTTTTGAATTCGGCGAAGAGCGACACTCCCGGCGCATTGCTCGTCGCCTCGTCGAAAGACGCGAACAAGGGAAGCCGGTGACCACCACCAAAGAGTTGGCCGAGCTCGTAATGGCAGCGGCCGGCGGCGGTAAACGGCAGCAGATTCATCCGGCGACACGCACGTTCCAGGCGCTGCGCATCGCCGTTAACAACGAACTCGAAGGGCTGGGTAATTTCATTGAACTAGCAGTCGATCTTTTAGCACCCGACGGCCGTTTTGTGGGAATCAGTTTCCACTCGCTCGAGGACAGAATTCTCAAACAGGAATTGCGGCGGTTGTCGGGTCACTGTCAATGTCCGCCACGTTTGCCGGTTTGTTCGTGCGGGGCAAGAAAGGTGGTTGAAGTCTTGACCCGCCGCCCGGTGGCGCCGAGCGCTCGCGAGCTCGAAGAGAACCCGCGGGCACGCAGCGCCAAACTAAGAGCAGCCCGCAAACTCGTCTCACAGTAACGCCCAGAATTAGTTCGCGAAACAAACAGGGAACACACCACCATGAAAAGATTCCCCGAGCACCAGCTTAACGCGAAGGTTCGCCGCACTCGCGACGTGACAGCGCTCTCCCGTTTGGCGCTGCTGTTGTTCTGCGGTTTGGTTTTGGCCGGTGGTTTCGTTTTCGCCGCCAAGCAACACTTCGCCGCCGTTCAGTACGGTTATCAGCACGAACACCTCCGCAGCGAGCGCAAGCGATTGCTGGAAGAAAACCAGCGACTCGCGCTCGAGAAAGAACGTGTGACGGCGCCTGACAAGCTGGAGCCCGCCGCTCGGCGCTTGGGATTAAAGCCGGCTCGGCCCGGCCAGATTACGACTCTTAACCACAGATGACACGGATGAATCCGTGTAAATCGGTGTAAATCCGTGGCCCAATCAATCTCTAGACCGGACGTCTCACTCAGCCGCGCGCTCTTCGTCGCGGCTTTTATTGGCTTCTGGATGCTGATTGTCTGCGCGAAGCTCGTCTACCTGCAATTCTCACAACACGAAGGACTCGCCAACCGCGCCCGCCAGCAACAGCAGAACGCGATCGACACCGCGCCGCAACGCGGTGAACTGCTCGATCGACAAGGGCGCCAGTTAGCGCGCAGCGTGCAAACCGTTTCGCTGTTTCTCGATCCCGGGGGACTCGACGTGGGCCAGCTCGAATGCACCGCGCGCGAACTATCGCAGTCGCTGGGGTTCAAGTTCAAAGATCTATTCGCGCAGTTTCGTGAAGCGCAGGACGCGAACCGGAGATTCATCTGGATCGCGCGGCGCCTCGACGCTGATCAGGCAAACAAACTGGTAGCGCTGGAGCTGCCCGGGTTGCAGTCGGTGCTCGAACCGAAACGTTATTACCCGAACGGATCGCTCGCGGCGCACGTGCTCGGTTACGTCGGACTCGACGGCGACGGCCTCGGTGGTCTCGAACGTTCTTTCAACACGAAGATCGCGGGCGAGCCAGGCCGGCTGTTTCTCGAGAAAGACGCGAGCGGTAAGCCTTACGAGAGTTACGAGATCGCCTCGAAGGCTGGAAACAGCGTCGTACTCACGATCGATCAGTCGATCCAGTACCAGGCCGAGCAGGCGCTCAACGAAGCCGTCAAGAACTCGCATGCGAAGTCGGGCTCGGTGATCGTGCTCGATCCGCGTAGCGGCGACATTCTCGCACTCGCGAATGCGCCTTCTTTCGATCCGAACAACGTCTCCGCGTCATCCGCGGCTGCGCGTTCAAACTGGGCGCTGCAAAACATCTACGAACCCGGTTCGACTTTCAAAGTGGTCGCCTTTTCCGCGGCACTCGAAAAGAAACTCGCGCGAGTTGACGAACGGATTGATTGCCAGATGGGCGCGGTCACCGTCGCGGGACGCGTGGTGCATGATCACAAGAAGTTCGGTGTGTTGACGCTTCCCGAAGCACTCGCAAAGTCGAGCAACGTCGCTGCGATCAAACTCGGCATGCGTGTTGGCGACGAAACGATGTATGACTACATCACGCGTTTCGGGTTTGGCTCCAAAACCGGCATTGAACTTCCGGGAGAGACCGGCGGTATTTTGCGGAAAGTCGAGCGATGGCAGCCGTCGTCGATCGGTTCGATCGCGATCGGACAGGAAGTCGGCGTGACACCGGTGCAGATGGTGGCAGCGTTTGGCGCACTGGCCAACGACGGCATGCGTATCGCGCCGCACATCATTCGCGAGATCCGTAACGAAGCGGGCACAGTCGTTTACCGGCCCCAAGCCGAACAGCGACGTGTAATCAGCGCCGAGACGGCGATCGCGTTGCGCGGCATGCTGGAAGGCGTGACCCTGCACGGCACCGCGAAGAAAGCACAGTTGGACGGTTATTCAGCGGCGGGCAAAACCGGCACCGCGCAAAAGATCGATCCGAAGACGCGCGCCTACTCAAAAACGAAGTTCGTCGGATCCTTTGTCGGCTTCGCTCCGGTTTCAAATCCACAGGTCGTGATCATCGTCGTGATTGACGAACCCGCCGGCGCTTATCACGGCGGCGACGTCGCCGCGCCGGTGTTTCGCGAAGTGGCCGAACAGATCCTGCCGATACTCGGCGTCGAGCCCGACATCGAAACGAAGTCGACGCCTGATTTGATCGCGCAAGTCGATCAGGATCCGGAACGGACCGCAAAGCTGCGCGAAGACCAGACGCGCGACGCCGAGGAGCGGAAAGCCACGTTGCCGACCGTGGATAGCAACGGAGTTCGCGGCAGCGAAGTTGTTTACGCTACTGCCACGCGCCAGGCGATCGTGATGCCCGATTTGCGCGGCCGCAGCGTGCGCGACGTTGCTCGCACCTGTGTGCAACTGGGCTTGCAGCTTGAAGCACGCGGTGAGGGACGCGTTTTCAAGCAAAGCCCTGCCGCCGGCAGCGAAGTCAATTCGGGGCAGACGATTTACGTTGATTTTGGGAGATCGCAATGAACTCCATCGCAGATGAAGAGTTGCTCGAAAATGACGTAAACTACGGCATCGCTGATTGCAGACGACGACTACGCAGCCAGCGTTCAACCCTCCGGGCGCAATATCATCCCCCAAAAATTGAGTTGGATGAACGGGTCCCCGCGGCGGCAACGCAACCGCTGGAGGAGCGAGAAGAGGCCGTAATCACGTGAAGGTTCGAGAGGCAGCAGCTTTGATGGGCGCTGACACGAGCGGTGCAGGCGCCGAGTTGTTTGACAATGAAATCACTGAGGAAATTACCGGCTTTTCGATTGACTCACGCTCTATCGGCGCGGGCGAACTCTTTTTTGCACTCTCGCAAAAAGACTACGCCCGCGCCGGCTTCAACGGTGACTTCGTTGACGCGCATCGCTTCATCGCTGACGCGTTAGCACGCGGCGCGATTGCGGCCGTGGCGCGAAAGGATCGCGTGAACGGCGATCAGGCGCTGGAAGCAATGCGCGATCGACTCGTGTTGGTTGATGATGCGATCGCTGCCTTGCAGCAACTCGCGCATCGCGTTTACGAAGCGTGGAACAAACCCGTCGTCGGCATTACCGGCAGCGCCGGCAAGACAACGGCCAAAGAGTTGACGGCCCACGTGCTCAAATCCACCGGCTCTCGCGTCTTGAAGAGCGAGCGCAATTACAACAACGGTCTCGGCCTGCCGTTGTCAGTGCTGCGCATGGTGAGTGAAGGAAATTCGCCCGAACAGTTTGATATCGCCGTTTTGGAAATGGGCATGTCTTCGCCGACGCACGAGATTCAGCGTTTGTGTCGCATCACGCCGCCGGACGTCGGCGTGGAATTGATGGTCGCGCCGGTGCATCTCGAATATCTCGGCACGATCGAAAACGTCGCCGCCGCGAAAGCGGAGTTGATTGAAGGTCTCAAACCCGGTGGCACGGCGATCCTGAACGCGGATGACGCGTTAGTGATGAAGATGCGCGAGAAACATGCGGGCAAGACGTTGACGTTTGGCATCGCGAACCGCGCGGACGTTTCCGCGTCGAACATCGAAACGCCACGGTTGGGCTGGATCAGTTTTCGTTTGCTAACGCCGAACGGCGAAACGCGCGCGCAGCTCGCGATGAGCGGCCAGCACAATTTGAGTAACGCCCTGGCGGCAGCGGCCGTCGGCGTCACGTTTGGTTTATCGGCCGAGCAGATCGCCGAGGCGTTGAGCACGGCGCGGCCGCCGAAGATGCGCGGCGAGATCGTCGACTTCGCCGCGGGCTTCACCGTAATCGACGACTCTTACAACTCGAACCCGCGTTCGCTGCTGAACATGGTGAGGACGATGGCCGAGGCTGGTGAGGGCCGGAAACGTTTGTTAGTGATCGCCGGAGAGATGCTGGAACTCGGTCCGGAAGAAGCGTCATTGCACCGCGCGGCTGGACGCGAGATAGCTGAAACCGGCGTGAATGTGCTTTGGGGAGTGCGCGACCTGGCGAGGGAAATAGTTGCCGGAGCGAACGAGGGAGGACTGTCGCAGACGAGGTTTTTCGATTCATCGGAAGCAGCGGCAAGTGAAATTGTGAAGGAGGTTCGGGAAGGCGATCTCATACTGGTGAAGGGATCGCGCGGCGTGGCCACGGAGAAAGTCGTTAACGCATTGAAAGAGCGATTTCCGTTGGCGGGCGAAGACCTCAGACACGGATAACACGGATGATCTACTACCTTCTTTACGAGCTGCTCTACGCCCACTTCAAAGATAAGGATTGGTATCTCGTAAAGGGCCTCAACGTTTTTCAGTACGTCACGTTTCGCACTGCGTACGCCACGATCACCGCGCTGCTGATCTCGCTCATCTTCGGCGGCAAGCTGATCGAGGCCTTGCAGCGATGGAAAGTGGGCCAGCAGATTCGCGAAGAAGGTCCGCAGGGGCACATGGTCAAACGCGGCACGCCGACGATGGGTGGCGTGCTGATCGTCGCTTCGGTTCTGATCTCGACCTTGCTGTGGGCGAAGTTGTCGAGCGTTTACGTTTCGATCGCGATGATTGCGACGCTGCTGTTTGCGGTGATCGGTTTTCTTGACGATTACTCGAAGATGGCGAAGCAGCGCAGTCTCGGGTTGACCGGAAGACAAAAGCTGCTGGCGCAGTTGCTGATCGCCGTCATGGTTTGGGCAGCGCTCTTTTTGTCGACGCGGTTTTGGGGCGGCAACGACTACTCCTGGAACTTCAGCATCCCGTTCATCAAAGCGACCGCCAGACCCGACGGGCCGAGTTTTATCGGTCCGTACCTGTATCTGGTGTTGATTGCCGTGGTGCTGTTGGGATCGTCGAACGCGGTGAACCTGACCGACGGTCTCGATGGTTTGGCGATCAGCGTGACGTTCGTCGCGATGAGCGCGTTGACGGGTTTCACTTATCTGAGCAGCGACGCGCGTTGGGCCGGCTACCTGGACCTGACGCACCGGCCCGAGGCCGCGGAGTTGACGGTGTTTTGTGGCGCGATGACCGGGGCGAGTCTCGGGTTCCTCTGGTACAACGCGCCGCCCGCTCAAGTATTCATGGGGGACGTTGGGAGTCTCGCGATTGGCGGTGCGATGGGAACGGTGGCGGTGCTCACGAAGCAGGAGTTCATGTTGCTGATGGTCGGCGGCGTGTTCGTGATCGAGGCGGTGTCGGTGATGTTGCAGGTGAGCGTGTTCAAGATGACGAAGCGCACGACGGGCGTGGGGCGGCGCTTGTTCAAGATGACGCCGCTGCATCACCACTTCGAAATGCAGGACTGGAAGGAGTCGAAGATCGTTTTCCGATTTTTGATCCTGGCGATTCTGTTTGCGTTGTTGAGTCTGTCGACGTTGAAACTCAGGTAGTGGAAGTAACGGGAAAAAAGGTTTTGATAATCGGGGCGGCGCGCAGCGGGATTGCAGCGGCGAAGTTTCTGGTGGAACGCGGCGCGATCGTGGCGCTCAACGATCAGAAGCCGCTCGACAAGTGGTCGGCCGAAGCGCTGGCGTTGAAAGAAACAGGCGTTGGTTTGCTGCCGGGCGAACCGCCGACCTGGTTGCTTGACCAACTCGACCTGGTGGTCGTGAGTCCCGGCGTTCCGGCGACGATCATTCCGATTCGTTACGCGGAACGAGCGGGCGCGGAAGTGATCGGCGAAGTCGAGCTCGCCGCTCGTTATTTAAAAGGACGCGTCATCGGAATCACCGGCAGCAACGGCAAGACGACCACCACGTCGCTGATCGGCGAGCTTTTACTGAACGCGGGTTTGACGGTGCAGGTCGGCGGCAACATCGGCAAGCCGCTGATTTCGCTGGCTGAGACTTCGCAGGAAGACGGTTGGACGGTGGCCGAGTTGTCGAGCTTCCAGTTGGAGACGATCAAGACGTTTCGTCCGAGCGTCGCGATCGTGCTGAACGTGACGCCGAACCACATGGATCGTTACGAGACTTTCAACGATTACGCGGCCGCGAAGCATCGCATCTTCATGAACCAGACGGAAGAGGACGTCGCGGTGCTGAATGCTGACGATCCGACGGTTTCGTCGTGGGAAGACGGTTTGCGCGCGAAGGTGATGCGCTTCAGCGTGCGGCAGGAACTCGAGCGCGGAGTTTTTCTCCAAGACGGCGAGCTGGTTTTCCGTTGGGATGAAGGTGAGCAGGATTTATTGCGGATCGACGAGATGAAGTTGCGCGGGTTGCACAACGTGGAGAACGTCGCGGCGGCGTTCGTGGCGGGAATTGCCGCGGGTGCGCAGATCGAGTCGATGCGCGAGACGGTGAAGCAGTTCAATCCGGTGGAGCACCGGTTGGAGTTTGTCGCTGAAATCGCAGGCGTGAGGTTTTATAACGACTCGAAAGCGACGAGTGTCGATGCGACGTTGAAAGCGCTGGAAGCGTTTGCGGACGATCGCGGGCAGATCGTGTTGATACTCGGCGGTCGCGGGAAGAAAGCGCCGTACGCGCCGCTGGCGCCGCTCGTGGGCGACAAAGTGCGAAAGCTGATTTTGATCGGCGAAGACGCGGAGACGATCGCGAACGAGTTGGGTGAATACGCGAAGTGTGAGCGCGCGACCGACATGAAAAGCGCAGTCGAGCTTTCGTTCCAGGCAGCGGAAAAAGGCGATGTGGTTTTGCTGGCTCCGGCGTGTGCGAGTTTCGACATGTTCGAGAGTTTTGAGCATCGCGGGAAAGTTTTTAAGGAGGATGTGGCGGATCTGAAAGCCAGATCGCAAAAGTAAGCACGCAACAAATGGCGCGGAAATTAGCTCCAGACAAATGGCTCTTCGCGGCGACGACCGGTCTCGCGCTCTTCGGCGTGGTCATGGTCTACAGCGCCTCCGCCGTGATGGCCGCCAAGGAAAACGGCAACCAGTTTTTCTACGTGCTGAAACAGGGCGTCTGGGTGTTCATCGGTTTCATGGTGATGTTGTTGATGATGCAGTTCAACTACCAACAACTCAAAAACCGGCGCCTCGTTTACGCCTTGCTGGTGCTGACGCTCTTTGCGCTCATGGCCGTGTTTGGTTTCAGCAGCAGCAACGGCGCGCATCGCTGGATCAAACTGCCGGGCGTGTCGCTGCAACCGTCCGAAGTCTCGAAGCTCGCGCTGATCGTTTTTCTCGCTTACTTCCTAGAGAAACGCGCCGGTGAAGAAGGCGACTTGTGGCGCACGTTCATTCCCTGCGGCTTCATCACGGCCTTGCTGGCGGGATTGGTCGTGATCGAACCCGACTTCGGCACCGCGATGATGCTCACGTTGATCTTCGTCGTGATGATCTACACGGCGGGCGCGCGCGTCGTGCACCTTGCGATGGCCGCTGCGCCGGCGCTGATCGTCGCCGCCGGACTGTTGATCTTCGTGCCCTGGCGCTTGAAACGGCTGGTCACGTTTCTCGATCCGTGGGCCGATCAGCAAGGCGCGGGCTTTCAGGTCGTGCAGTCGTTGATCGCAGTCGGTTCCGGCGGCCCAAACGGGCTCGGCTTTGCGCAGGGCAAACAGAAGATGTTGTTCCTGCCGTTTGCCCACTCGGATTTCATCTTCGCCGTGATCGGCGAAGAGCTCGGACTCGTCGGCGCGCTGGCGGTGGTGGCGGTGTTTGCCTTGTTTCTCTGGCGCGGCATACGCACCGCACTGCTCGCGCCCGATCGTTTCGGCATGTTGCTGAGCCTCGGCATCGTCACGAGCATCGTCGCGCAAGCGCTCTTCAACATCAGCGTGGTGCTTTCGCTGGTGCCGACGAAAGGAATTCCGTTGCCGTTTATTTCGTACGGCGGCTCGTCGCTCGTGCCGACGCTCGCAGCGGTCGGAATTTTATTGAACGTCTCGCAGCACGCGAGCGGAACCATTGCCGATGTTCGATTGCCAATTGTCGATTTGACCAAGCGACCGCCGGAACTTAATCGGCAATCCGCAGTCGGCAGTTGAAAATGAAAGTGCTAATCGCGGCCGGCGGCACTGGCGGACACATTTATCCCGGCATCGCGGTGGCGCAGGAAATCAGGCGGCGCGACCCCGACGCCACGGTTCGATTCGTCGGCACCGCGCGTGGCCTCGAAACAAAACTCGTCCCGCAAGCGGGTTTCGAGTTGTCGCTCATTGAAAGTGCCGGTTTGAAAAACGTCAGCGTTGTCGCGCGGATGAAAGGCCTGGCGATCCTGCCGCAGAGTTTTGTTTCGGCGCGGCGCGTGATTCGCGAGTTTGGTCCGGACGTCGTCGTCGGCGCGGGTGGTTATGTTTCCGGACCGGTCGTGTTGATGGCCTCGCTGATGCGGCGTCCGACCCTCGTGATGGAGTCAAACGCGTTGCCGGGCTGGACGAATCGCGTGCTCGCTCGTTTTGTGGATCGCGCCGCGGTCTCGTTCGAGCAGGCTTTGCCTTACTTTCGTGGCAAAGGCGTCGTGACCGGCAATCCGGTACGGCGCGAGTTTTTTGAAATACCGCCGAAGCGGCGCGAGCCGGGCGTTCTCTCGCTCCTGGTCTTCGGCGGTTCGCAGGGCGCGCACGCAATCAACGAAGCGATGATCGCCGCGCTGCCGGGCTTCAATCAGTTGCCGGTGACGCTGCGAATCAAACATCAGACGGGCGCGGCTGATTTTGAAAAGGTGAACGCCGCCTACGCGGCTGCGGGTTGGAACGAGCACGCGCAAGTGCGCAGTTATCTTGACAACATCATGAGCGACTTCGCGCAAAGCGATTTGGTGATCTGTCGCGCGGGCGCGACGACGACGGCCGAATTAATCGCCGCCGGTAAGGCGTCGATCATGATTCCGTTTCCGTATGCCGCTGACGATCATCAACGCAAGAACGCGGAAGCGTTGCAGGCGGCTGGCGCGGCGCGAATGATCGTGCAGCAGGAGTTGAACGGGGATCGTTTGCTCGCTGAGATCCGGGGTTTATCTCAGGATTCCCTGGAAATAGATCGTATGGAACAGGCGAGTAAAGGATTAGCGCGCGGAGACGCCGCGGTGTCGGTGGTAAACCTAATCGGTGATCTGGTAACAGGAAGCTAACGGATGTTCAGGCGGATACAACACGTCCATTTTGTCGGCATCGGCGGCATCGGAATGTCCGGTATCGCCGAGGTGCTGATTAATCTCGGCTTCCGTGTGTCCGGTTCCGACTTGAAACGATCGCACACGACCGATCGCTTGCAGCAAATGGGTATCGAGTTCTACGAAGGCCACGCCGCGGAGAACGTCGGACATCCGCACGTCGTCGTCCGCTCCACCGCCGTGCGCGACGACAATCCCGAGATCGTGCAGGCGAACCAGCGCTCGATTCCGGTGATCCCGCGCGCTGAAATGCTCGCCGAACTGATGCGGCTCAAGCCGCACACCGTCGCCGTCGCCGGCTCGCACGGCAAGACGACCACGACGTCGATGGTCGCCACCGTGTTGGGCCACGCCGGGCTCGATCCGACGATGGTCGTCGGCGGCGTCGTGGGCGCCTTCGGCTCAAACGCGCACCTCGGCACGAGCGATCTGATGGTGGTCGAAGCAGACGAGAGCGACCGCTCGTTTCTCATGCTCACGCCGACAATCGCCGTCGTCACCAACATCGATCGCGAGCACATGGACTACTACCACGACATGGACGACGTGCGGACGTGCTTCGCTAACTTCGTCAACAAGGTCCCGTTCTACGGCTCGTCCGTGCTGTGTCTCGACGATCCGAACGTCCAGGCGATCATTCCGCTGCTCGAGCGCCGCCGCATGACTTACGGTCTCAGCGCCCAGGCCGACGTTTCGGCGCACGGCATTCGCCACGACAACAACTTCGGCTCGAGCTTCAGCGTCTGGCGCGGCACTGACGTCGTCGGCGAGATGGTCCTGCGCGTGCCCGGTGTGCATAACGTCTACAACGCGCTCGCTGCGATTGCGGTGGGCTTCGAATTGGAAGTGCCGTTTGAAAAGATCGTCGAAGGACTGCACAACTTCACTGGCGCCGGGCGGCGTTTTCAGCCGAAGGGTGAAGTCAACGGCATTCTTGTGGTGGACGACTACGGCCATCACCCGACTGAGATTCGCGCGACCCTGGCCGCCGCGAAACTCGGCTCCGGCGGCCGGCGCATCGTCGTCCTGTTCCAGCCGCATCGTTACACGCGCACGCACGATCTGATGCAGGAGTTTGCGCGTTCATTCAACAACGCCGACGTGCTGTTCCTCACCGACATTTACGCGGCGAGCGAAGATCCAATCGAAGGTGTGACGGCGGAAGCGTTGACCGCCGCGATCAAGCGTTTCGGTCACAAGGACGTGAATTACGTCGGTGCGCTGGAGAACGCCGCACCGGCTCTCGCTGAGCGAATTCAACCCGGCGATCTCGTATTGACGCTCGGCGCGGGAACGGTGAATCGCGTCAGTGAGCAACTACTTCAGTTGTTGAAAGGGCAATCAAACACGACGTCTGTTTAGAGGTGGATTTTACGGACACTAAAACCGATCAATGGGAGCAACGCGACCGCGCGCTCGAAGAGATTGCGGCGCGAACGGGCGTGCGCGCTGAACGCGGCAAGCGTTTCGCGGAGTTGACCAGTTTGCGTGTCGGCGGCGCGATCGATTGGGTCATCTCGCCTGAAACCGAAGCAGAAGCGGCGGCCGTCGTTTACGAGCTGGAGCAGGCGGGCATCGGTTGGCGTCCACTCGGGTCCGGCAGCAACGTGCTCGCAGACGACGGCGATCATCATTACGTCGTGCTGAGTTTGAGCAACATGAAAGGTGAGGTGCGGATCGACGGTGAGCTCGTTTCGGTGAGCGCGGGTTATTCGCTGCCGCGACTCTGCGTCGATGTCGCTCGCGCGGGCTTATCGGGAATCGAAGGGCTCGGCGGCATTCCCGGCACCGTCGGCGGTGCGCTGTGGATGAACGCGGGTGCTTACGATCACGAGATCGGCACGGTCACGGAAACGGTGCGCGTCGCGCGCGAGGGAAAAGTGGTGGAGATTCCCGGCGAGAGTATTGAGTGGAACTACCGGCACACTTCGTTTCGCGAAGGAGAGTTGTTGCTCGGCGCGACGTTGCGTCTCAAGCACGACGAGCCCGAGCTCATCAAGGCGCGCATGGATGATGCGAAGAGCCGCCGGCTCGCAACGCAGCCGCACGGGGCGCGTTCGGCTGGTTGTTTCTTCAAGAACCCGCCGGCCGGCACGATCGGCACCGGCAAGATCATCGACGAGATGGGAATGAAAGGGCAGCGCCGCGGCAGTGCCGTCGTGTCGCCGAAACACGCGAACTTCATCGTCACCGAAGGCGAGGACGCGCGCGCCGAGGACGCGCTCGCTTTAGCCGAGGAGATTCGGGAGCGCGTGAAACGCGAACAGGGAATTGACCTCGAGTACGAAGTTGAGCTCTGGCGCGCAAATCCCAGTCCCGATCCCCCTTCTGAAGGAAAGGAGTAGCAGGCGTGAGAGATCAAGTGATACCGCAAAGAGTCGGTAATCGCACGGGCATCGGTAAGTCGCGTTCGGGCGTGGGCCAGCGTCCGGCGAAGCGTTCTCCCGCCGAGTCGATCGGCGCGCGACTCCGATCGCTGCTTGGTTACGTTCCGACCGCCCTGCGTCTCGCCGCGATCGCGATCGTGTGCCTGCTGGTCGTGATCGTTTATCGCGCTGCTGCGTCTGCCAGTTTCTTTCAGATAAAGAAAGTTGAGACGAAGGGCGCGTCGCGAGCTTCAGTCGAGGACATTCAAGCCACCGTGCGACACGACGTGGCGGCGACCGGTGTCTGGCGCGCCGACCTGCACGAGATCAGCCAACATCTCGAGCGGCTGCCCTGGGTGCGCACCGCGATCGTCACGCGCGTCTTGCCGGACGGTATTCGCGTGCGCATCACCGAGCGCCAGCCGCAAGCGGTCGTGCGCACGGCGTCCGGCCGTTTCATCTGGGTCGATGATGACGCGGTCTATCTCGGCGAGATGGCGCCCACGGATCAAATGCCGTCGTTCTTCCTGCGTGGCTGGAACGAAGACGAAGGCGGACAAGCGGAGAACCGGCAGCGCGTCGCGAAGTTTCTGGAGTTGCAAAAGGAGTGGGAGGGACAAGGATTGTCCGAGCGCGTGAGTGAAGTGAACCTGCTGGACTTGCGCGACGTGCGCGTACAACTCGCGGGCGACGATTCGCAGATCGAAATTCGCCTGGGCGCGCAGGAACAAGGTGCTCGTTTGAAGAAGGCGTTGACCGTGCTCGACGCGCAACGGCAAACAGCGCGTGGGCCACTGATCAGTTACATCGATTTGAGCCAGGGAAAGAGAGCAATCGTTGGTCTAACAACCGGCAACCGTACTGTCGCTGAAGGAACCGACCCGGCGCAGAGATAGTAGGAGAGCACCCCCGATGGCCAAGCGCACGCAACACACAATCGGTCTCGACATTGGGACCAGCAAAGTGACGTGTATTGCCGGCGAACCTGGCGAAGGTGGGTTGCTCGAAATCGTCGGCATCGGTGAAGCAGACGCGCGCGGCTTGCGCAAAGGAGTGATCGTCAATCCCGACGCCGCGGTCGATGCGATCAAGAAAGCAGTCGAAGAAGCGGAACGGATGAGTGGACTGGAAGCAGAAGAAGTGACGATCAATCTGGCGGGTTCACACATTCTCGGCTTCAACGGCCAGGCGATCGTCGCCGTCTCGGGCCGCGACCGAGAGATCGTCGCCGACGACGTGCGTCGCGCGATCGATTCAGCCTGTGCGATTCAACTACCGGCCGGACGTGAGATCGTCGATCGACTGCCGCAGGAATTCATCGTCGATGACCAGGACGGCATCAACGATCCGGTCGGGATGATCGGCGCGCGCCTCGCCGTGAAGGTGCACATCGTCACCAGCCCCGTAACGGCGCGGCAGAATGCAATCAACGCGGTGAACCGCGCCGGTCTGGTCGTCGCCGACATGGTGCTGGAGCAACTCGCCGCCGCCGAAGCATCGCTGACTGAAGACGACAAGGAATTTGGTGCGGCGCTGGTGGACGTCGGTGCGGAAACAACCGGCCTGATTATTTACCAGCGCGGCGCGGTGCAGCACACAGCGGTGTTTCCACTCGGCGGCTCGCACTTCACGAACGACATCGCCTTCGGCCTGCGCACGCCGATTCCGGAAGCCGAAAAGATCAAACGCACCGTGGGTTGCGCGTGCAGCAGCTCGCTCAGCGAGATGGAACGCGGCGAACTCGTCGACGTGCCTTCCGTCGGCGGACGTCCGCCCCGGCAACTCTCGCGACAGATCCTTTGCGACATCCTGCAGCCCCGGGCGGAAGAAGTGTTGATGCACGTCGCTGACGAGATCAAAGACGCGGGTTGGGAACGACAACTGTCGAGTGGCGTCGTACTGACAGGTGGCGGCGCGCTGTTGAACGGCATGACTGAGATTGCCGAACAGGTGTTTGACGCGCCCGTGCGGCTTGGCTATCCCGAACGAGATCGCTTTGGCGGGTTGATTGAAGACGTTCAGAGCCCCGCCTGGACCGCCGCTGCCGGTCTGGCGTTACTCGCCCATCGCACGCAAGCAGCAGAGATTCGCACGGGCGTGAGCCGGCGCGGATCTACCGCCCGGCTGACGCACTTTGTATCACGTTTTAAAAATCGTTTCGGTAGTATTTTCTGACAAGTTGTTGTATGCTTGCGCCCCGGTTGCACAAGATATTGTCCGCAAGATATCGATGCCGATGGCGCCAGCAGCCCAACATAGGAGAAAGCGGCCTTGGAAGCCATCCCGTTTCGGGAGAGAGGACATAACTATGACACCGGACACTCGTCAACCCGGCACCGGCATTAATATTTTCATCGACGACGATCCGCCACTCACCGGCGCGCGCATAAAAGTGATTGGCATCGGCGGTGGCGGCAGCAACGCCGTCAATCGCATGATCGAAGCGGGCATCGAAGGCATCGAGTTTCTCGTCGCCAACACGGATCTCCAGGCGCTGAAACGTTCGCGCGCCCCAATCAAGATTCAACTAGGCAGCAGATTAACCAAAGGCCTCGGCGCGGGCGCGGATCCCGGTGTCGGCCGTGAAGCTGCGCTCGAAGATACTGACAAGATCATCGAAGTGCTCGAAGGCGCCGACATGGTTTTCGTGACGACGGGTCTCGGCGGCGGCACCGGTACGGGCGCTGCGCCAATCGTCGCCTCACTGGCGACGGAACTTGACGCGTTGACCGTCGCGGTCGTGACGAAGCCGTTTCACTTCGAAGGCCGTCGTCGCATGCAACAAGCGGATCAAGGACTGCGCGAGTTGCGCGAGTGCGTCGATACAGTGATCACGATTCCGAACGAGCGGCTATTGCACACGGTCGACCGCGGTGTCTCGCTCGCCGATTCGTTCCGCGTCGCCGACGACGTGTTGCGCCAGGCAGTGCAGGGCATCAGCGACCTGATCACGGTCCCGGGTTTGATCAATCTCGACTTCGCGGACGTGAAATCGATCATGCAAGGCATGGGCATGGCGCTGATGGGCGCCGGCCGGGCGACGGGTGAGAACCGCGCGATCGAAGCTACGCAGCAGGCGATCTCGTCGCCGTTGCTCGAGGAAGCAACGATTCAGGGCGCGAAAGGCGTTTTGATCAATATCACCGGCGGTCCGGACCTGACGCTGTTCGAAGTCAACGCGGCTTCGTCAATCATTCGCGAGTCTGCGGACGACGACGCAAACATCATCTTTGGCGCCGTCATCGATGAGGACCTGACGGATGAGATGAAGATCACTGTCATCGCGACCGGTTTCGACAAAGAATCAGCCGCGCTGGTTTCGGCGGCCGCGACCACGGCGATGCCCGCGCAACAGCCGCGTTACGTACCGCGTCCGGCTGACGAGCTCCCGCGTCCAATGATGGCCAACGCGCGCGTCGATGATCTCGACGTGCCGACGTTCATTCGCAAGAAGGCCGATTAGAGTTGTCTGTGAAGTCCGTGTCCGCTGTTTTGTAAAGCAGTGAGACACGGATAACGCGGATGCATCATTTCTTGCAGTAAAAATAGCAAAATAAAAAAGTTTCTCCTTTGCTTTTTCTGCGCTGGTTGTGTAGCATGTCGCCAATCCTTGCAGGAAATTCCATTACGGGTAAATGTACGTTCCTCTCCTCGGATGGGCCGCCGCCTGCGAGAGCAGTAATCGATTCCCTGTGTCTATACATGAATGGCTTCGTGGCGGGTGAATGGCCCGTCCTAGATTTTTGGAGGTAATAATCACGTGAACCGTAAACTCATCAGAACCACACTCGCGGAAGTCAAAGGCAAAGCCCGAGAAGTTCCGCAGCCCAGAGAGCGTTCGAATGGGACATCCCGCGCCGCAAATGACAACGCCGGCCAGGCTCGTGCCGCCCAGCAACAGCACACGCCCGTCCAGGTAAAAAAGAGAGTTCCACCTCCCAGTGAAACCAACGCCGAGATCTTCTATTACAAAAAACAGATCGATGCTCACACTCCCATGGTCATCGTCCTGCTTGATGGAGAAGAGATCGAAGGCACGATCGAGTGGTACGATCGTGGCGCGCTCAAGGTCAATCGCAAAGGTGCGCCGAATCTACTGGTGTTGAAGCGGAACATCAAATATATCTACAAGGCCGACGAACGCGTTGAGAGTGCCAGCGCCTAAGAAGTTGTTCAGCCTCGCCCACTGATATCTTCGTCCCTGGACAACAGCGTCGTCGCCTCCAGCAATGCGACATTCAGATCAAAGCTCAACCAACCCGGGTCCTCGCCCGAGGCGAGTTTTGCCGCGCATCGGCATCACCATGGGCGACCCCGCCGGGATCGGTCCCGAGGTGGTGCTGAAAGCGGTCGCGGAAGAAGAAGTCAGACGCGCGTGCATTCCGGTGATCATCGGCGACGCGCAGTTACTCGCTCACACCGCCCGCACCCTCGATCTGCAATCGGGTTACGACATCGTTCGCGCCGACGAACCGTTTCCGGAGCACTCGGAACCGGTCATCTATCACCTCGCCAACATCAGCGGCTTCATCGAACCCGGAATCGAATCGGGCGCGGCGGGTAAAGCCGCCGGTGGTTACATCGAAGCAGCCGTCGAGTTGTGTGCGGCGGGAAGCATCGATGCTGTCGCGACCGCGCCGATCAACAAGCGTGCGCTGTTTCTCGGCGGCTACAGTTTTCCCGGCCACACTGAGTTCTTCGCGCATCTCACGGGCGCCGAAGAGTACGCGATGGCTTTCGTCGCCGGTAACCTGCGCATCGTCTTGTTGTCGACGCACGTGCCGCTTTCCGAAGCGATCAGGCTCGTCGAACGCGATCGGATCGTGAAGCGTGTGAATCTCACGAATCGCGAGTTGCAGCGTTGGGGAATCGAAAGACCGCGCATCGCGGTGGCGGCGTTGAATCCGCATGGCGCCGAGGGCGGACTCTTCGGAGTCGAAGAAGCGTCGGAGATCATGCCGGCGATCGACGCGTGCCGTCGTGACGACATCAACGTGCAGGGTCCTTTCTCGGCGGACACGGTTTTCCTGCGCGCGTCGCGTGGTGAATTCGACGGCGTCATCGCGTGTTATCACGACCAGGCGATGATTCCGGTGAAGTGCCTGTCGTTTGGCGAAGCGGTGAACGTGACGTTGGGTCTGCCGTTCATCAGGACCTCGGTCGATCACGGCACGGCGTTCGACATCGCCGGCAAAGGACTTGCGGAGCATTCGAGTATGGTGGCCGCGATCAAACTCGCGGCGGAACTCTCGACGCGCGCTGGTGAGAGTTGCCGGCCGATGGAAGTCTGACTTAGTGGGAGAACCTTACATGGATAATGAGAGTGCAACGAATGCTGATCCCGGTTCGCGCGGGCGCATGCTCGTCGCCGACGACGATCCGGCGATCCTGCGGCTCATCGCCACGATTCTCGAGAAAGAGAACTTCACCGTGGTGACCGCGCGCGACGGGCGCGAGGCTTACAAAACGTTACAGGCGGATCCGAACTTCACAGCGGCGATTTTGGACGTAGTGATGCCGCACATCTCGGGGCCGGAGCTGGTGCGGTTTATGAAAGCCGAGGAGCGGCTGCGTAAAATTCCGGTGATGATGATGACTGCCGAACAGGATCCAAAGCTTTCGTCGGACAGTTTCTCGGCGGGCGCGATTGTGTTTCTGCCGAAGCCCTTCACGACCGCCCAACTTCAGATCATGTTGCAGATGTTGATTGGTAAACAGGCGGCTGAATAACTTATCTTGATCAGATTCTTTCTTCTAATCCTTTCCCTTTGGGCACTCGCGCCAGCGAACGTTCGCGCTGATCCCTCTCAAAAGGACATACGCAAAGCAATCCAAACGATGTTTGGTGCTTCTTTGCCGAGCAGCGCGGTGCATGTGCAAACGATCCGAGCCGGCGCTGACGGTTCTGCCGAAGCGTCCGTGGAGCTGGGAGCAGTATTTCGCGCGCGAGCAACTGACGGGCGCTGGCGTTTGAGCGAAGTCAGGACCGGCCAGGACACCTGGGAACGACTCGATCTGATCGCGCAAGCCTTACAGGTGAAATTGCCGGCGGGTGGTTGCGATGAACTGTCGCAGTTTGGGCGACGCGACGCTTCACCGACTGACTTAACCGTGAAACGCGCGCGTTGTTTAGTCGCTGAGTTGTTAGGCGTGACGCTGCCCGCGGATCAGGTTCGGATCAAAGATATTTCATCGCTGGATTTACCGTTCGGGTCCGAGTCGTCGGCCCTGATCGAATCCTCGATTCAAGTTGACTTTCGTCTGGCGCGCGAAGCACGCGGCTGGCGCGTGTCGGAGTTCAAAAGCGGCAATCGCGCCTGGACAAACCTCGACGCGCTGCCCGTCGCTTTAAATGAAGTCAAACGCGCCAGCGCGACCTCGGATTTGGCTACGATCGCGAATGCGTTGATCGACTTCCGGCGCAAGCGAGGTTCCTTTGTCGTGTCCGACAAAGAATCCGTGCTGATCGATCATTTAAGCCCGCATTACCTGACGCGCGTGATCCGCGTCGACCCGTGGCACCGTCCTTATCAATACGACGGCGCACAGGACCGCTTCTCCCTTCGCTCTCTCGGCCCGGACGGCAAACCCAACACTCCCGACGACATCGTCGTCTCCGGCCCCACGCCATAGCGAGATACCCGGCAGTTCCTATCGGGGATTCAACGGCACCTATCAAGGGGTTCGGCGTTCCCATGTAGGGCTCGGCGGTTCCTATTTGGGATCCGGCAGTTCCTATGCAGGAGTGCGCAGTTTCCTATGTGGGAGCGTGCGGTTCCTGTGTAGGAGTGCGTGGTTCCTATGTAGGACTGTGCCGATCCTGTGTAGGAGTGCGCGGTTCCCTAGGTAGGAGTGCGTGGATCCTGTGTAGGAGTGCGTGGTTCCGGTATGGGTTTTCTCAGCTCCGAACAGCCACGTGCGCTGCAACTCTCTCTAAATGACCCAGGAGAATTCGTTATTGAGCGCCGTTAACGGCCGGTTTGGCGATACTTACGGGCTGGGACCATTCGCTCGCCCGGCCGTCCGCGAGAACTGCGCGCACACGGTAAGCGAGCTCACCGGACCGAACGGCAAGTTGTAGATCGCGCTTGAGCAATCCCTGTGCTTTGGGGTTCTTTCCGCCGGCGACTTCGAGACGGAAGCACGTGTCACTCTGGCGGCTCAACTTCGGCGACGCGCCCTCCGGCGTCACCGCCTGAAGTTCATATTCACGGGCGCCTTCGTACTTGGCCCAACAGAGACGCCAATAGGTCGTCCACCTGATCTCTCCGTCCGGAAGATCGTGAACTTCATCGTCGAGCGTGGCGGTCAGATTTTGCACCGGCGGAGAGACAGTCGCCTGCTTCTCCGCCTTCGTCCCACATGCCGCTGCCGATAATAGGAAAATGAAAATAGCAATCGCTGAGATAAGACTCGGCGCCGTTAGCCCGCGCATCTTCCACGGCTTTTCTTTGCTTTGCTATGCGGTCTTCTTTCCCATTCGACTGGGTATCGTTTGTCACCATCCCAAACGGTCTTAGGCGGGACGACGGTGTTTGCAGTCAGGCTAATGCCGGTAACAAAACTCATGGCTCCTATCCGGCAGTTGTCGGCTGCCGTCGCGTTGTAAAAGACGGAGTCGTTTCCGATTTCGAAATTGTTTCCGGTGCTGGTGATTTTGTTGAAGCGCGTGCCGCCGTGCATCAGGCTTCCCGCACCGTATTTGCCGTCATTGCCGAGCTTCAACTGCGTCTCTCGGAGTGCGTGAAAGGTCGTGAAATCTGCCAGAAACGCGATCGTGCCTACTTCGAAGGGCGTTCCCTCGTCGGCGCGAAGCGCGATGTTTATACCCATCTTTGGCAGCGCCTTATCGGCCAGCCTCACGTCGCCGATGACACGATTGGGGCTGTCGGGAATCCTGTGTTGCGTGCCGGCGAACGATGGGAGAGTAGGCGTCGGGGTCCAATCTGTTTTCGGGTTGTAGTTTACGCCGCAAACATTCGAAGCGTTCTGCTGCTCTAATTCGTTGTAACCAGCAGCGAGCGCTACGTTCACGTTGATCACACCGTCCATGAAATTTTGATCGCCCGTCGCAATGTCGATTGTCTTCTCCGGAATTTCCCTCTCCGAGGTAACATTCTTGCCTGACAGCACGACTTTCCCGGAGGGAATTCTCACGCCCGGGCCCACGCGCGCGAGGTGCAGGACCATCGCATTGCGTTCGACAATAGCACCCTCGGCGATTTCGGAATTGAACCCGACGAAAGAAGCACAGACCCGCGGGGCTGGCGGGCACGTTCCCTCGACGCCGATCTTGGCTCCGCCGTAGACCGATGCGCCGTGAGCGATGATGACCTTCTCGCCGAGGGTGATCGGTTGCTTGTTGGTCGCGTCGAGTAGCGCGTTGTCCTGCACGTTGCTGTCATTGCCGATCGTAATGGAAGGAGTCTTAGCGCGGGGGTTGGGCCCAGCCTTGACGGTGGCGAAAGGGCCGACATAGACGCGCGACCCGAAGCTACACGACTTAAAATTTCCGCCGCACTCAATGGTCGCACTCGGGTCGATGAAGTACGACTCCTTTGCCGGAGCTGTCCTGGCGCCGGAAGGCGGCGTTAAGACAATCAAGGTGACGAAAAGCAGCAGAGACAAGATTCGAGAGCTGGGACCGCGCTTGCTTGCGAGCGTCCACGCAGAGTTGGGGTGTTTCATCGTTTCTCCTTAGGGATGGTGAGAGAGCAATAAAGAACGGATTCCCGTGGCTCGTGAAGAAGTCGCTGGTAATCGCTAACCCGGCCTGGCGATTTAAGGCGCGCGTAATCTAGTCTGAGGCATTTTAATTGTCAAGAAACAGAATTGGCGTCAGTAAACAGAATTGGCGTCCAAACTAAACACGTCCAAACTAAACTCTTGACTGCCACTTACCGCGGGTGTTAGGTTTCCTACCGGGCCCTGTCCACAAGGCCCACTGCGAAACAACATGCCCGCGCCATCCGTGCACAACGCACTAGGCCCCGCCGATGGTGCAATTCAGCTAAAGGGATAGGCTTTGCTAGCTGGTCGCAAACTCCTACTTGCCGACGATTCGGCTACCATTCAGAAAGTCATCGACCTTACGTTTGCCGATGAAGGTGTGCAAGTCGTGAGTGTCAGCAATGGCCGGGAAGCAATCGACCGCCTGCCGGAAATTCAGCCCGACGTGGTGCTGGTAGACGTTTTCATGCCCTCACCTAATGGCTACGAGGTTTGCGAATACGTCAAAACAAATGAGCAGTTGAAACACATTCCGGTGATGCTGCTCGTGGGCTCATTTGAGCCGTTCGACGAAGCGGAGGCGCGCAGAGTTGGCGCGGACGATATCTTGACCAAACCATTTCAATCCATTCGACGACTGATCGACCGGGTGGGCGCGCTGGTGAGCAGCCCGCCGGTCGAGAAAGAGCGTCCGACGCTCGAACTCCCGCACCCCGAAGAGGTGGCTGGAGACGAGCTGATGGACACTCATGAACTGGAAGTCACGACCGCAGACACGCTGCGTCTGGACGAAGATCAATTGACTGAATTGCAGGCAAAGGTGGAACAGCCGGTTAGCGCAACCGTGCCACGTGAGGAGAACATGGAAAGAGGCGTAAGGGATGTGAGGCACGATTCACGGGCTGCGGGCGTGCAGCACGATTCACCGGCCGCGGGCGTGCAGCGCGATTCACAGGCAGACCAGGCGGACACGCTGTTGGACCTTGGCGAGATCGAAGCGGTTGGTGCGGCGCCGGATGCGGATGATTTTGTGTTGGAGTTGGATGATGAAGCAGGTGACGCGCAGGCAGCGCCCGAGTACAAACCTGCACCGGCTTATCAGGCCGCCCCGGTCTACGAAGCAGCGCCGGCATACGAGGCACGCACGTTTGTTGAGCCGCAAGTCACGCAAGCTAAACCGTACGAGTCAGAGATTCACGACTCCTTCGCTGACACGCAAGAGGTTTCTTACGCTATCGCCGAACCTGAGCCTGAAGCAAAATCCGTCTCTTCCTCCGTGTCAGCCGCGGCTGCTTCTATTGGCGCCGGCGATCTCTCACCCGAGATGATCGACGCCATCGCCCGCCGTGCGGTCGAGTTGATGTCAGACAAAGTAATCCGCGAGATCGCGTGGGAAGTGGTACCGGATTTAGCGGAGTTGCTGATTAAGAAGCAATTGGAAGAAACGAAGTAAACGCGTTATGTTCTTGGAGACGGAGCAGGTGACTCTAACGAGTCACCTGCTTTCGTTTTTGGCGCCCTCGTCGCTTTCGGCCCACCGTTACACTCCACGACGTCAGTTGAGGTTCGACTTGTTCAACGGAAATACTGTCCTTGTTCTCATCGAACTCCGCCAACCCCTGCCGCACCGCGGCAATAAACTCCAGCTTCTGCACCATCTCATAGATCGACACGTCGTCCGCTAAGCGCCGCACTAAATCCAAAACGAACTCTTTGTCGGTAACTCCACGCTCATTCGTCATTCCCGCTAACTTGCTCGTCATAGACCACAGTTTGCGAGGGCGATTTTCATCTTTCAAGTTCGCCGGGGCGTTACATACTTATCCAGCTAACCGCGGCGTATCTCGTCCGGCGTGCCAAAAGCGACTAACTTCAACCGATCGATTGTTGTGGTCTACCCGATAGATAATCCGGTAGGTCTTTACAATAATCTCGCGCACAGACTCCTGCCCAAATTCCGGTACAACTCGGCCCCGCTCAGGGAAATTGACCTAAGCTCAAGGCACGTTGAGCCAAAAATGTGGCGAAACGGAACGCTTGATAGCGATCACCCACGGAAATGAATCGAACAATCTCGTTTATGTCCGATCGGGCGGAATGTGAGAATTTGACTCTGTAAGCCATGAGATGAGGTCATGCTCAATTTCTTCGATTGAAACGCTCTGTCCGTTATCGAGTTCTTCGAAGCCTTGTCGGACAGCCGCGATGAATTCCAGCTCATAAGCGATGTCGTGAAGTGAGGCATCGTCCGGAAGCCGCTGGAGTACATCCTGGACGATTTCTTTGTTCGTCATGACGTCAGTTTGCCGCAAAATATAGATGTTTTCAAGAAGCCGTTATAACGTAGATGTCGGAGCCGCCGTTTTGAACTTTCCGTGCGCTCTGGCGTAGACTCTAGCCTTTCCGTTCACCAGAAAAAGAAACAGTCAGAACGCATGGATATCCCCAAACAGTACGACCCGAAGGAAGCTGAACAACACCACTACGAACGCTGGGAAAAGAGCGGGGCGTTTGCGCCGGAGATCAATAAGGATCCGAACGCGCCCGTCTTCAGTATCGTCATTCCGCCGCCGAATGTGACCGGTTCGCTGCACATGGGCCATGCGCTGCAGCACACGCTCATGGACGTGATGACGCGGCATAAGCGGATGAGTGGGTTCCGCACGTTGTGGCTGCCGGGCGTGGACCATGCCGGAATCTCGACGCAGTTGATGGTGTCGCGCGCGCTCAAGAAGGAAGGGAAGTCGCGACACGATCTGGGTCGCGAAAAGTTTGTCGAACGCGTCTGGCAGTGGAAACACGAATCCGGCAGTCAGATCACGGTGCAGATGCGGCGCGAAGGCGCGTCGGTCGACTGGTCGCGCGAGAAGTTTACGATGGATGAGGATCTGTCGCGGGCGGTCCGCGAGGTCTTCGTGCGTCTTTACGAAGAAGGCTGGATTTATCGCGGCAACCGCATCGTGAATTGGTGTCCGACAGACCAAACAGTGCTCTCGGATCTCGAAGTCGAGAAGCTGCCACAGCAGGGGCAACTCTATTATCTCCGGTATCCGATTAAAAACAGCAGCGATGAACGCAGCAGCGCTGACACTCAATACGTCACCGTCGCAACCACCCGCCCGGAAACGATGCTTGGCGACACGGCCGTCGCGGTGAATCCCAACGACGAGCGTTACCGCGATCTAAAAGGACAGACGATTCTTTTACCGCTCACCGAACGCGAGATCCCCGTCGTGTTCGACGAGTACGTCGATCCGGAATTCGGCACCGGCGTAGTGAAGATCACGCCGGCGCACGATCCCAACGATTATGAAGTCGGTTTGCGTCATGACCTCGCGCAAGTGGTCGTGATCGACGCGCAAGCCCGGATGACGCCCGAAGCCGGCGCGAAGTTCGCCGGCCTCGATCGTTACTCCGCGCGCGATAAAGTCGTCGAAGAATTCGAACGCCTGGGCTTGCTCGAAAAAGTCGTCGATTACGAGTTCTCGATCTCAAAGTGCGAACGCTGCAAGACGGTGATCGAGCCGCTCATCTCCACCCAGTGGTTCATGAAGATGGACGAGCTGCGCGATCTCGCGCTCGACTTGATGGCCAAAGAGCACAAGCCTCGCTTCGTGCCCGAGAGTTATGAAAAGGTCTACACGAACTGGCTCGAAAACCTGCGCGACTGGACCATCTCGCGCCAGCTCTGGTGGGGCCATCAGATCCCGGCGTGGTACACGAAAACCGGCGAAGTGATCGTCGCGCGTTCGGAAGCCGAAGCGCGCGAGCGAGCAGGCACGACCGAACTAACTCAAGATCAGGACGTGCTCGACACCTGGTTCTCATCAGCGCTCTGGCCGTTCTCAACCCTCGGCTGGCCAAACGATACGAAGGATCTGAAAACCTTCTACCCGACGTCCGTGCTCGTCACCGGCCGCGACATCATCTTCCTGTGGGTGTCGCGCATGGTGATGACTGGGATGAAATTCGTCGGTAAAGAGCCGTTCGCCGACGTCTTCATCACGGGAACGGTTCTCGACCCGCAGGGCCAGCGCATGTCGAAGACGAAGATGAACGGCGTCGATCCGCTCGACGTGTTCGACAAGTTCGGCGTCGACGCGACGCGGCTCACGTTGGCGCAGATCGGCAGCACCGACACGCGCTGGAACGAGAAACAGGTCGAGTCGTATCGCAACTTCGCGAACAAGATCTGGAACGCGGCGCGGTTCTGTTTGTTGTATTCAGAGCCACGGATTCACACGGATGACACGGATCTGGAACTGCACGACCGGTGGATCCTCTCCCGGTTGAATCGAACGGCGCGGGAGGTGAATGCGGCGCTCGAAGCTTACGAGTTTCACGCCGCGGTGCAGACGCTGTATCACTTCTTCTGGGACGACTTTTGCGATTGGTACATCGAATTGTCGAAGGCCGACGTGACGGCGGAGGAAGACACGCCGCGTCGCCGCGAAGCGCGTTCGCGTTTGTTAAGTGTGCTCGAACAGGCGCTGCGACTCCTGCATCCGTTCATGCCTTACATCACGGAAGAGCTGTGGCTGCGCCTGCCCGGCGACAAGCAGCTTCATCCGGCGTATCAAGGTGCGGAGCCGACGATCATGCTCGCCGCGTATCCACCAGGCGACGAGCGCTTGATTGATGAAGTCGTGGAAGCGGAGATGAAGGAGATCATCGATCTGATCTCGCGCGTCAGAAATATCCGTTCTGAAATGAACATCAAGCCGTCAGACCGAGTGCAGCTCGTGGTCAAACCTGGAACTCAAAAGTCACAAGAACTCATCACGACACTGAAAGAGCAGATCCTCCGGCTGGCAAGAGCGTCGGACCTGTCTTTCGGAGAGGCGCCGAAAGCGTCTGCACGTGCGGTGCTGCCGGGCGGGGCCGACCTAGCCGTTCCACTCGAGGGCCTGATTGATTTCGATCAAGAGCGCCAGCGCCTCAACCGCGAACAACAAAAACTCGCAGCCGAAGCGGCAAAACTCGAAGCTCAACTCAGCAACCCAAACTTCGTCGAACGCGCGCCGGCCGAACGCGTCAACGAAGTGCGAACGCGCATCGCAGACATCACGCAACGCTCCTCACAACTCCGGCAAACAGTCGAGAACCTGCAATGAACTGGATCGACGAAGGCGCACTCTACTCGCAAATCGGACTCTTTCTGCGCGAAGATCTCGGCCGCGGCGACATCACCACACAATCGATCATCGCGCGTAACACGCGTGCGCGCGCTCGCTTCGTCGCCGGCGAAAAGATGATCGTCGCCGGGCTCGAGGCTGCCGAAGAAGTTTTTCTCACGCTCGACTCACAGCAACAGCTCGAGGCCTTTGTTTCCGACGGCGAACCCGTTGAAGCCGGAAAGGTGATTGCGAGGATGGTCGGGTTCGCGGACGTGCTGATCTCCGCCGAGCGCGTCGCTTTGAACTTATTGCAACGCCTCTCCGGCATCGCGACGTTGACGAACGAATTTGTTCGCGCGGTGGAAGGAACGGGCGCGCAGATCGTCGATTCACGCGCGACCACGCCGGGCCTGCGTTTGCTCGAACGATACGCGGTCGAACTCGGCGGCGGTTACAACGGCCGCTTTGGTCTCGATGACGGCGTGGTGGTCACCGCGAACCACATTTCGATTCTCGGCGGCGTTGCAGCCGCGGTGAATAGCGCGAAAGAGAAGCTCGGTTATTTGCACCGGGTGGCAGTCCAGGTGGCGAGTGAGAGTGAAGTGAAAGAAGCGATCGCCGCTGGCGCTGACGTGATCATGTTTGAAGGTCTAACCGCCGAAGAGTTGAAGCCGCTCGCAGATGCGGTGCGCGAAGTTTCGGCGTCACCGGTGATCGAGTGTTCGGGACCGATCACGCCTGCAAACGTGCGCGAATATGCGGACGCGGGTGCGCAGTTGATTCGCGTGGAGGCGCTGACGAATGCGGCGCCGGCGATGAAGATCAGCTTCAACGTGCAGCCTTACTAAGTCTCAATGAGAACTCGGCAAAAACTTGCCCACCGAGCGCTCGAACGCCAGTTACAGTACCAACAAAAGAAAGCACAAAACCTCCGCGGACATGAAGCGGAAGTGATCGCTGCGATGCAACGATCGTCTCAGCGTGTGCGCGAAACGCTGGAGAAGTTTTCCACGATCAGCAACGACGCGCGCGTGATTGAAGTAGGCAGTGGCGCGCACGGTCTGATCTTTTATTTTGGCGCCCGGCTCGGCATCGGGATCGATCCGCTGGCCGTCAGTTATCGCAAGCTGTTTCCGCGGTGGCAAAACTCAGCGCAGACGATTGCCGCGGCCGGCGAGCAGCTTCCGTTTCGCGACCAAACGTTCGACGTCGTGCTCTGCGACAACGTGGTCGATCACGCGGAATCACCGTCGCAAATCGTGGCCGAGCTCGCGCGGGTCCTCAAGCCTGACGGACTGCTTTACTTCACGGTGAATGTTCATCATCCGGTTTATGCAGTCGCAGCCTCCGTGCATTCGGGTTGGCGCGCGCTGGGTGTTCCGTTTGAAATCGGACCCTTTGCGGATCACACGACGCATCTCACAATCGAAAGAGCGCGCCGGTTATTCGCCGGCTTGCCGCTGGAAATCCTGAGCGAAAGTACGCACCTGGACGAGGCGCGAGCTCGCGCGCGCCGGCAGCCCGCGCGGCACTTCGGCGATCTTTTCAAGCGCGTGTTCTTCAAAAATGCCTTGTACGAAGTAATCGCACGTCGTCTTTGACAGCTTTTGGAACGGAAGCGCCGCGCCAAACGTGGAAGCCAAGCATCTGGCTGCAACTTGATGGCATCTGGATAGCGGGGTATCTTAAAGCCGAAAAGGAGCGTCGCGATGCCTGTTCGCTTTGGAAGTTACACGAAAATCCTGATCACTTTTTGCCTGATTCTCACTGTCGGCCTGCTCGAAGGCGAGGCGCAGACGAGAAAGAAGAAGCGAACGCGGCGCGCGGCTAGACCGGCTGTCGCGCGGCCGGTCATCACCAACCCCACGATTGCGCCGGCAACAACCACCGCCACAACGGGCGCCACGAAAGCCACGACGGGTGACGTGAAGATCATCAGCGAGTCGAGCCAGACCACCGAATCCGAACAACTCCAGGGCTGGAAACCGAAAGCCACTGCGCCCGAGCAACAACCAGCAGCCGAAGGCTCGCAGCGGTCGAACGCGGAGATGCAGGACACGATCAACAACCTGTCGAACCAGGTCAACCGGCTCAACGACAAGTTGACCCAGATGCAGGAGGACGATCGTTATCAGCTCGACATGGAGCGGCTCACGCGCGCCGAACAGCGGGCCGAGCAGTTGCGCATGCAATTAGTCGACGTGCAGAGCAAGATCGCGGACCTCGAAGCGAGGCTCGAACAGCTTGATTATGCGTTGAAACCGGAGAACATCGATCGTGCGACGCAGGGTTACGGCACGGTGCATCCGGAAGAAGCGCGCGAGGCGCGCCGCAAGCAGCTCGAGAGCGAAAAGGGACGCGTGCAGGCACAGTTGAAGATCCTCGCCACGAGCCAGAACCGGTTGGAAGTTTCAGTCGCGAACGCCGACAACGAAGTCGATCTGTTGCGGGCGAAGCTGGAGCAGCGTCGCAACCAGATGGACGCCGAACCGGTGAAACCAAAACCCAGCAGTCCGCGCAAACCTCAATAGATCAAACTACAGCGCGGCGACGTAAAGAGACGTACGACCTTCCAGGCACCTCCCTGATTGACCGCCGTCATAGTGTTTTCGGCACCCTGAACCACAGCCGTGTCGCCGTAAAGTGAAATAGCGTCGCTGAAGCTATGTGGTCTCGATAGTTTTGGCTGGCCTGCACTCAGCGAACCGATCAATTGCGCGCGCGTGATCTCTTTTCCCGCCTGCATCCAGACGAAACTCGTATCAGTCACAACGGTAAGTTGCTTCGCATCGCGGTGTTCCAGGGCCTGATCAAAAGCAGCGACCGCAGCCGCAACGGCTTTCATATCTTCTTCCGCAGTGCGCGACATGCGCGTGGATTGCCAGTTCACGACTTGCCACTTGCCGTTTCGCTTCACGAACGTGCCGCTGTTTAGCAGGTTCTGAACTTGTGGCGCGCCGTCAGTTTGCGTCGTCGTCGCAACCAGGCGAAACGCGACGATCGCCGTGTTGCCGTACTGCTGAATGCGAATGTCTTCCGCGGTGTAAACGGTTTTCGGATCGTCCGGCTTCGGCGCGGGCGCGCTGCGCACGTCGTGCATGATGTCGGCCTTCGAAACGCGGCGGCCGGCGGAACGCGTGTAGATCAAGTCGACGGCCCAGAAGCGTTCGTGCGCCGCGGGATCGTTGCGCGAGGCGCCGGCGAGAAACTCGTTCAGCAACTTCGTTAGCTCCTGGGCGTCGGGCGCCGCTGTTTGGGCCAACGCGGTGGAGGCGAGTAATAGCATTACGCTGAGAAGTCTAATCATGTCTTCCTTCCGTTAAATCCCCGTTCAAAAACTGATACGATTCCAACATGTCTACAACTACAGAAGTTTTCCGCGAGCTGCACAAATCAGGCTGCTTCGTGTTGCCGAATCCGTGGGACGCCGGCAGCGCAGTTTACCTTCATCACCTCGGCTTCAAAGCACTCGCGACCACGTCGTCGGGATTCGCGTTCAGTCGTGGCTGGCCGGATGACATCCGTGCCGTACCACGTGACGCAGTGCTCGCGCACTTTCGCGAGATCGTCGCGGCTACGCCGCTCCCCGTCAACGCCGACTTCCAGAACGGCCATGCCGACGAGCCCGAACGCGTGGCGGAAAACGTGGCGCTTTGCGTTGCGACCGGTGTTGCCGGACTTTCAATCGAAGACTCGGTCGTCGACGAAAGGAAAGGGCTTTACGATTTCGCACTCGCGGTTGAAAGAGTCAAAGCGGCGCGCCGGGCGATCGATCAATCTGGCGTGCCGGTGGTGCTGACCGCGCGTTGCGAGGCCTGGCTCGTTGGCGACAGCGATCCGTTTGCGACGTCGATCAAACGTTTGACTGCTTACGCCGATGCGGGCGCGGACTGTCTTTACGCGCCGGGCGTGATGGATCCGAACCAGATCGAGGCGATCGTGAAGGCCGTCGCGCCGAAACCCGTTAACGTGCTCGCGCACCGAGCGGATCCGATCCTGACGCTGGCGAAACTGACGGTCCTCGGTGTGCGTCGTATTTCCGTCGGCTCGGCACTCGCGCGCGTTGCGTGGGGAGCGTTCATTCGCTCCGCGAAAGAGATTGCCACACAAGGAACGTTCAGCGCGTTTGGCGAGGCAGCGTCAGGAACTGAATTGAATGATCTCTTCCGCAGTCGCCTGTGATCACTGCACCAACCGTACGAGCGCCGCAGCGAAACTCGCCCACGCGTGTGTTCCTGCGAGCAGAATGCGCACCGGCTGGGCCACGACAATCAGCAACCCGCCCCACAAGAACGCAGGATGCAGTCGCCGGTGCCGGATCGTGTCGAACGCGACAAACCCGATCAAAACCACGTCCGCCAAACCAAAAAACGCGAGCGGCCCACCGTTGGCGATGAAGCTCAGCGGGATGCGCGCGATTGCCGGCACCAGCAGATTGATCGCCGCCAGCAGCATCAGTCGTTTGTGAATGTCGAGCCGCTTGCGGTAGTACAGCGCGGCGGTGATCAGGATCGCGAAGATGACCATGTCGCCGAGTGGAACAACCAGAAACTGCAACGGCGGTGGATTGCCGGGTGGAATTACGAGACTCGGATCATTCAGCACGCGCGCGGCTGCGTAAAGCGCCGTCAATATACCGACGACGAAGACGAGCGCCGCCAGGAATGCGCCGAGTATGCCGAGTTGTTGGTGCAGCTTCGTCCGTCGCTTGGCGACGAGCGTTACCTGCACGATGAACAGCACGACCCAGGCGGTCATCACGAGGCCGTGCACGTGCACGATCAGACTCGGCAGCGCCGGCGTAGCGAACAGACCTTTGAGATAGTAAGTGCGGGCAAAACCCGCGAGCACAATGAGCGGAATGACGATGGCGGCCAGTAGGTAAAGTGGGCGATCACTGATACGGCGATGGATGTTGGGGGTAGTAGCCATGGTGACGTAAACTATCTCACCGAAAGGCAAAACACAAAGCACAAACTCATGCCGACGATTCCGCAGCGCGATCTGTATCGGATGATTAATGAGGCCGCCGAACGCGGCGAACGCGTGGTGGTCGCGACCGTGGCCCACACGCGTGGCTCGACGCCGCAACAGCGCGGCGCGAAGATGGTGTTTTTTCAAAACGGCGAAGTCGCGGGTACGGTCGGCGGCGGTTGCATCGAAGCGGAAGTTTGGGCCGAGGCACAAACGGCCATGCGTTCGGGGCACTCTGCGTTGCATCACTTCTCGCTGACTGCCGACGAAGCGAGCGAAGAGGGAATGGTCTGCGGCGGCACGATGGACATCTTTGTCGAGGCGCTCGATCCGGGAGCTTGAAATGGCTGAAGACTTCATCTCCAACTACAAGGCGAAGCACCAGCACCCCGCGAACCGGCTGCTGCACACCATCGGCATTCCCACGATCATCATTTCTTACCCGCTCTTCTTCTTCAACTGGCGTTTGGCGCTGGCGCTGTTCGTGTTCGGCTGGCTTTGCCAGTTCGTCGGTCACGCCATCGAAGGTAATCAACCCGCCTTTTTCAAAAATCCTGTCTATCTCTTCGTTGGGCCAATGTGGTGGCTGCGGAAAGTGAGCCGCCGTCTTCGGTGACAATCTCCCGGAAGATTGCTGACTTACTCGAACGCGGTGACGTTGCGGTGCTGGTCACGGTTGCCCGCGGCGCTAACACGGGCGCAAAGCTGCTGGTTGACGAAGCAGCGAACATCACGGGCAGCCTCGGCAACGCTGAACTGGATTCACTCGTCGTCGCGCAGGCGTTGAAATTTCTGCCGGGACGCGAAGACACGCGCCTGGTCTCGCTCAAGGATTTCGCCACGGATTTTCCTTCGGCGGGTGAGATCTTTCTTTTATTTGAACGTTTGCAACCGCCGCCGCGACTCGTCGTGTGCGGCGCCGGGCACGTCGGCGCGTCTCTCGCGAAGCTCGGCGCGTTTGTCGGTTACGCGACGACGCTGATCGACGACCGGCCGGAGTTTCTCCAGCGCGAACGATTTGCCAGTGAAGCGATCGAGCTGGTCGTGGCGAGTGACTGGACCTCGGCGGTGCGCGACGTGGTTGGCAACGGGCGTGGCGTGTCAGTGGCAGTCGTGACGCGCGGGCACAGTGAAGACGAGCAGTGCATGCGGGCGGTGGTCGAGGCCAGGCCGGATTACATGGGACTGATTGGCAGTAAACGGCGCACGACCATCGTCATCGACCGCTTGCGAGAGGCGGGCGTCGATGAGGAACAGTTGCGCCAGATCAGGGCGCCAATCGGGCTCGACATCGGCGCGGTGAGTCCGGAGGAAGTCTCGCTCGCGATCATGTCGGAGATCGTTGCTGAGCGACACGGCGCGGCTGGGGGCTCGCTCTCCGCGTGGCGGCGTAAATAAGAAACTAGAATGCCGGCTGAAGCAGCTCCAGCAATCACCTCCGGAACGCCCACGACGCGTCGCGGCGGGATGTTTCGCGCCCTCTCGAATCGCGACTACCGTCTCTTCTGGATCGGCGCGTTTCTTTCGAACGTCGGCACGTGGATGCAGGCGGTGGCCCAGGGCTGGCTCGTGCTGCTGCTAACTAACTCCGCCTTTTGGCTCGGCCTCGACGCGTTTATGGCCACGGCGCCGGGTTTCGTATTCACCCTCGTCGGCGGCGTCTTCGCGGACTTGATCGATCGCCGCCGGTTGCTGCTCATCACGCAGGTAATCGCCGGCACGGCCGCGCTCGGCCTCGCGACGCTCGTGACCACCAATGTCGTCAATCGCTGGATGGTGCTCGGGTTTTCGTTCGTCACCGGTTGCTGCATGGCGCTCGCGAGCCCTTCGTTTCTCGCGATGACTTACGACCTCGTCGGCCGCGAAGATCTCGCGAACGCGATCGCGATGAACTCGACGCAGTTTCAACTCGCGCGCGTCGTCGGGCCGGCGCTGGCGGGCGTTGCGTTTCGTCTGTTCGGACTCGCCGGTTGTTTCTTTGCGAACGGTTTGTCGTTCATCGCGGTGGTTGCTTCGCTGGCGGTCGTGCGGCCCCAACACCGCTTAGAGACACCGTCACGCGCAGAACGCGGGCGCGGCGCGTTCTGGCGCGACCTGACTGAAGGTTTTCGTTACGTGCGGAACCGCCCGCGCGTGTCGTCGTTGCTGCTGCTTTCCGCCGTCAACAGTTTGTTCGGCGCGCCGTACTTCACGCTCGTGCCGATCTACGCGCGCAACATCTTTCATCTCGGCGAAACCGGCCTGGCGGTGATGATGGGCACGGCCGGCGCCGGCGCGTTCTGCGGCGCTTTGCTGGTCGCTTATCTCGGCGACTGGAGACGAAAAGGCTGGCTCGTGTTGGGCGGCTCGATTTCTTTCGGCGTTTTCATCGCAAACTTCGCAGTGTCGTCACGGTTGTCGCTTTCGCTCGTGTTTCTGTTTGGCGTCGGGTTTTCGCTCGTCGTCTGCGTCTCGAACATCAACACGCTGCTGCAAAAACTCGTGACCGACGAGATGCGCGGGCGCGTGATGAGCATGTTTATCCTCTCGTTCCTGGGCACGATGCCCATCGGAAACATCATCGCGGGCTCGGTCTCCAGCCACGCCGGCCCGCAATACACACTCGCGACCGGCGGTCTCATCGTGGCGCTCTTCGCAAGCTTCGTCGCGATTTTTAACAAGCGGCTGCGCGAATTGCATTAAACTAGACGCAAGAAGCTCCGCAGCCCGCCGTTCTAGCACCGTCCAGCGGTTTTGACTCTTTTCTGTGTGGAGATGCGTATGCCGTTCCGAACCAGCCTGACTCGCGTTCTCATCCTCTTAACCATTTGCCTGGGAGTTAGTTTTGTCGCCGCCGCTCAGGGCGTGATCGTGCCCGGCCCGTGCCAGCGCTGTCCGCGACCGCCGATCGGTGAGTGGCCACCCAGGAACTTGCCGCGCGCGTTGCCGGTGAAGTCGATCAAGATCGACACGAAGATCAGTTCGCAAGTAGCGACGACGCACGTCGAACAGGTCTTTCACAACGGCACGGGCTTCACGCTCGAGGGGACGTACTTCTTCCCAATTCCCGAGACCGCCTCGATTGTCGAGTTTGCGATCTGGGACGGTGACCGGCGGTTGGTTGGCGAAGTCAGAACGCGCGAAGAGGCGCGGCGGATCTACGACGAGATTGTGCGGCGCCAGCGCGACCCGGGGCTGCTCGAATACGCGGGCAAGGATCTCTTTCAGGCCAGCATCTTTCCGATTCCGGCAAACTCAGACAAGAAATTGGAATTGACTTACACGCAGGTCGTTCGCGCCGAAGGCGGCACCGTTTCGTATCGCTATCCGCTCGGCACCGGACGGCAGTTGACGGAGATCGGTTCCGTCGCCGGCCGCGTCGAACTCGAGAGCAAAGATCCGCTGCGGAACGTCTATTCACCCACACACTCCATCGAAGTCAAACGCACCAATGATCGCCGTTCGCTCGTGTCGTTCGAAACCGAAGGCGGCAAAGAGCCACAGGACTTTCAACTCTTCTACACGATCTCGAAAGAAGACTTCGGCCTGACGCTGCTGACGTATCGCGAGCCCGGCAAGCAGGGCTACTTCCTGCTGATGATCTCGCCGAAGGAAGAGTGGTCGGATCAGGAATACTCGGCGAAAGACGTCGTCTTCGTGGTCGACACTTCCGGCTCGATGGCCGAAGCGGGGAAGATGGAGAAAGCGCGCGCTGCTTTGCTGTACGGCGTCAGGATTCTGCGGCCACAGGATCGCTTCAACATCGTCTCGTTTGCCGGTGAAGAACACCTGATGGAAAGTGGCCTCATCGCCGCTGACGAGAAAGGACGCGCGCGCGGCGAAACGTTCGTGAAGGCATTGAAACCCGTGGGCGGAACGAACATCAACGGTTCGCTGCTCGCGTCGATGGGCCAGTTCAGTGAAATGACCGGCGAACGTCCGAAGATCATCGTCTTCCTGACGGATGGTTTGCCGACGGTTGGGGAAACAAATGTCACGCGCATCGTCGACAACGTGCGCAACGCGAACCGGCCCAACGTGCGGCTGTTTACGTTTGGCGTTGGTTACGACGTCAACACGGCGCTACTCGACAAGCTCGCTGCCGAGAATGGCGGCACGGCAGATTACGTCGAGCCGAAAGAAGATCTGGAAGTGAAGGTTTCAAACTTCTTCACGAAGGTGAACTATCCGGTGCTGACGAACCTGAAGCTCGATATGGCCGGAGCGAAGACTGACCTCGTTTACCCGCGCGTCGTTCCCGATCTGTTCCGCGGCTCGCAGGTGACGTTGATTGGCCGTTACAGCAACGACGAGGATCTCGCGAAGATGCGCTTGACGTTGACGGGGCAGTCCGGCGGTTCGACGCGGACCTACACGTACGACAATCTGAGTTTCCCGCTGCGCAACGAGAGCAACGACTATTTGCCGCGCTTGTGGGCCACGCGGCGTGTCGGTTGGCTGATGGAACAGGTGCGCTCGAACGGCGAGCAGAAGGAGCTGCGCGACGAGATCGTCGATCTCGGCACGCGCTACGGCATCGTGACACCGTACACGTCTTATCTGGCGCTGGAGCCGCAGCAGACGAGCGGCTTGACCGTGACACCAACGGAGCGACGAGCGAATTTCGGATTAATTATGGGACGCCGTACGGACCCCAAGAGTCCTTCGTCCGGTGCAGCGAATGCGCCGCCGAGTGTCAACATGACGGTCGACACCGGCGCCGCCGCAGTGCAGCAGAGCAAGCGTGCTCGCGAACAGATGGATACGGACAAGCTGAAAGACGAAACGCGGACCGATGCGGTGAAGCGCGTCGGCGGCAAGACGTTCTATCTGATCGACGGCGTTTGGACCGATTCGGAGTTCAAAGCCGAGGCGAAGTTGCCGGAGACGGTGTTGACCTTTGGCAGCGACGATTATTTCGCGGTGCTCAAACAGAATCCGAAGCTGGCGAATTACTTCGCGCTGGCCGAGCGCGTGGTGGTCGTTTTCGAAGGACGCGTCTACCGCGTGAACGCCGCTGCTTGATCCGTGTGATTTGTGGTAAGGTACGAACCACAAAAATGCACAGCCGAGCTGCCAAACACTTCGTTTTTTCAGTCGCGATCTGCGCGTTATCGATGTTTCCCGCGGCGATACACGCGCAGGCCGGCTGGACACTCATTAAGGTCAACACCAGCGGAAACGATCTCAACACCGTCTATTTTATCGACAGCAAACGCGGCTGGGTCGGCGGCGACGGCGGTTATCTCAGCCGCACCGACGACGGCGGTCAATCGTGGGTGCGCCAGTCCGTCAGCACCAACGCCGCCATCAACGACATCTATTTCCGCGACAAGGAAGCCGGTTTCTTCCTGGCCGGAAACTCGATCTTCGTTACCCGCGACAACGGCACCACCTGGACGCGGTCGAAGATCTTTTCGCCGGAAGAATTCGACGGCGCGGACATTGAGTTGTACAGCCTGCGTTTCTCGAGCAAGAAGAAAGGTTGGGCCGTCGGCTCCGTCAGCAAACGCGAGCGCGTCGTCGACAGTGTTTTGGTTTATACCGACGACGGCGGCGAGACCTGGCGCCGCCAGCGCGCGCCGAGCCGGCTGGAGCTGATCCACATCGACTTCGTCAGCGACAAGCGCGGCTGGATCGTCGGCGACGGCGGCACGATTCTGTTCACGCGCGACGGCGGCCAGAGTTGGACAAAACAGAATGCGGGCGTGAACACGACGCTCTACCACGTCGACTTTCGCGACGACAAAAACGGCTGGGTCGTCGGCGAACGCGGCATGCTCCTGCGCACGACGGACGGCGGTGAGACCTGGACGCCGGTCGCGACGAACGTCAAGGTAACACTGCTCAGCGTGCAGTTTCTGAACGACGACGACGGCTGGGCAATCGGACGCGGCGGCACGATTCTTCGTAGCCGCGACCAGGGACGCACGTGGATCCAGCAGACCTCAACAACGAAGCAAAACCTCTACTCGCTACATTTCAACAAAAAGATCGGCTGGGCCGTCGGTGGCGAAGGCATCGTCCTCCGCTACGAGCTGGATTAGCCACAAAAAGGCACAAGAGGCACAAGAGGCACAAGAGCAACTAAGGTAGGAGCATTTGCCGCTGTGCTCTGGTGCCTTTTTGTGGCTAATCGCGACACGAAAAAGCGCCCGGTATGGCCGACATACCGGGCGCAAATCACAGGAGGAACCGAGTGTTATGGTCGTCGCTATCCTTGCGGCGATCCGTTTAACCTCGGGCCTTGGATGTGAACTTCCTGACCGGGGGTTGCCCTAATCTTTGCTGCCGGTGAACGGGAGCGAGGGCGAGTTTTGCAGCTTCAGCGAACCCTCCGTCTGGTCGCCGCGAAAACGTGCGACTACCTCCGCTTCCACCGAGTGTCCGTCCATCTCCAAAAACGCCGTCGTGCTGAACGAATTATCATTGACGTTCACCGTGCCCAGGTCCGCGTCGCCCATCTCCGACAGAATCTTCGCTGCGTAAGCCTGACCCTCGCGCGCCAGTGTGAGCGTCGCGGGAATGCTTTGGCCGAGCGGCGTCTCAACCTGGATCGACCACGAGCCTTCGAGATCGGTGGTCGCCGGCGCGTCGAGAGATTTTCGTTTGCCGGTCGTGCTGTAGACCTCTATCTCAGGAACGTAAGGCTTGATTTGATCGAGCACTAACGAGCCGTCGCCGACCACGATCACCGCCGCTTCATCAGGCTTGACGTATTTGTTCGCCACCCGCTGAATCTCCGCGGCCGTCACTGCCTGCACGCGATCGCGATACTGCTGCAAGTAATTATCCGGCAGGTTCAGCATCTTGATCTGCACGAGCTGATCGGTGAGACCTTCCTGCGTTTCGAGTCGAATCGGAAACACGCCGGTCAAATACGACTTCGCATCGCGGATCTCTTTTTCGGAAACGACTTCATTGCGGATTCGATCCAGTTCGTAGAAAAACTCCTTGAGCGAATCGCCGGTGACGGGCGTGCGCACTTCGGCAGTCGCCCGAAAAGTGCCGGCAGTCCGGCGCGCGTCGAGATTCGTGTAGGCGCCGTAGGTGTAGCCCTTGTCTTCGCGCAGGTTCATAAACAAACGCGACGACGCATTCGCACCGAGCACGGTATGCATCAGCAGCAGCGGAAAGTAATCCGGACTCGTCCTGACGATACCGCTGTTCGCAATCACGATATTCGATTGCGCCGAGCCGCGACGATCGACGAGATAGGCGACTCGCTCTGTTCTCACCGGCGGCGCCGGAAAGTCAGTCACCAAGTCCGCGCCTCGTTCCCAGGTGGAGAACAGCGATTCGACTTTGCGCACGATCGTCTCGTGCTGCACGTCGCCGACGACGATGAACACGGCGCTGTTTGGAACAAACTTCGCCCGGTGAAACTTGACGAACTCATCGCGCGACGAGCGATCGATCGATTCCGGCGTCGGCGCGACGATGGCATACGGATGCTCGCCAAACATGACGCGCGAAACCATCTCGCTCGCGAGAAACGACGGCTGTGCCCGCTGCTGCCGCAAACTCTCCTTCGTGTTTTGCTTCGCGAGCTCGACTTCGTTTTCCGGGAACGACGGCTGCAACACGACCTCGGCCATCAAGTCGAGAATCTCTTCGTTGAATTGCGAAAGCGCGGACGCGGCGACAATCGTGTAGTCGGAATTTGCGCCCGCCGAGAGGCTCGCGCCGATGCGCGCGACTTCCTCCGCGATCTCGCGGCTCGTCCGTGATTCGGTGCCTTCCGGCAACAAACCAGCGAGCAGATCCGTCAGGCCCGGAAGTTGCGGCGGATCGAAAGCGGTGCCGACGCGAAACGCCAAGCGATAATTCACCAGCGGCAGGCGATGGTCTTCGACGACGACAATCGTTAGTCCATTGGACAACACCGTCTCGCGTGGAGCCGGAATGACGATGGGACGCGGTGGCAGCGGCGCAGGCGCCTGGTTACGAAACATTTCTGGTTGACTCATATTCACACGTGCAGTGGTCCTGACTCGGTCGGTGGCTTCACGTCTGCCGGATCCTGTGGTTGTTCCGGAGCGGGTTCTTTTTTCAATTGGGGTACGTCGCCATGCACGGGAGATTCGGGCTCGGGCGCCGGTGCACCGGGAATCTGCGGCGGCGGCGAACTCGGCTGATGCGGCTCGCCCGGAGTTTGCGGTGAAGCTGCCTTGACCGGTTCTTCCGTTTCAGCAGCGGCGGGCGCAGGTACGATGTCCAGCACGACGCGGTTTGGGCTATCAAGGTACCGCGCAACTGCCTGCTGGATGTTCACGGCAGTAACGTTCAGGTAGTGGTCCAACTCGGAATCGACGAGCAGCGGATCGGAATCGTAAAGCGCAAACTCCGCGATTCGTTGGGCGCGGTACATCGTCGACTGCCGCCCGCGCACCGCATCGTTGCACAACGAATTGCGCAACTTCTCCATCTCCGCATCCGTCGGACCCTCAGCCGCGATCCGGTGAATCTCATCGAAGATTTGTTTGCGAATCGCATTCACTTCCTGACCGGGTTTGGGCAACGCGAAGATGTACAAGGCTGACGGACCACGACGCTCATCGACGCCGCCCTCGATCGAAACCACCGACTCATCACCCTTGACCAGTTTTTGATAGAGCCGCGAACTGTCGCCTTCAAACAGCAGCGTGCCGGCGAGCGACAGCGCGTAGAAATCTGGTGTCCGGCGCGGCGGAACCTTCCAGCCGAGCATGAAGGCGGGCGCCGGCGCGAGTGGATCGTGAAACGTCTCTTCGGGAATTGCGACGCCGTCGGTTTCCGAAACGTCGACCGGCGGCGGCAGTGGTTGCGACGGAATGTTGCCGAAGTACTGGTCGACCAGAGCGCGCGCCTCGTTGTTATCGAAGTCGCCGACGATCGAGATCACGGCGTTGTTCGGCGCGTAGTAGATCCGGAAAAACTCGCGCACGTCGTCGATGGTGGCTGCGTCGAGATCTTCCATCGAGCCGATCGTCGAATGCGCATTTGCGGGGTTCGTGAAAATCAATTCGTTCATGCGCAAGAACGCGTTGACGTATGGTTGATTGTCATAACGCAGCCGTTTTTCTTCCTGCACGGCGTGTCGCTGGTTGTCGAGGTTCTCCTGCGTCACTTTCAGCGAGCGCATGCGATCGCTCTCCAGCCAGAAGGCGAGCGGGAGATAGTTGGACGGAAGCGTCTCGAAGTAGTTGGTGCGTTCGGTGGAGGTGGTCCCGTTCATGGTGCCGCCGGCATTGAAGATGTATTGAAAATGCGCGGCTTTCGGCACGTTCTCCGAACCCTGGAACATCATGTGTTCGAACAGGTGCGCAAAACCGGTGCGGCCCTCGCGTTCGTTGCGCGAGCCGACGTCGTAGTAAACAGCGATGGAAACGACGGGAATCGCGCGGTCCGGACTGAGCACCACACGTAAACCGTTGGCCAGCGTAAACTGCTCGATTGGTGTCGGTGGTAAATGAAACGTGTCTGTCACGAGCTTGTTTTCTCTATCAGAAACAAAGACGTGCTTTACCAAATGAGAGGATCGCGGTAAAGCACTTGCTTTGGGGGGTTGGTTTAAGCGACTGCCGATTTTCAATTTTCGATTGCCGATTGTTAACTCCCGCTTGCAATCGGCAATTGGCAATTGAAAATCGACAATGAGCGAGCCTCAGACCGTCTTATCGGCGATTAGGCCGCGAAGTTCCGCCCGCAGTCGTTCAATTTCGGCGAGCTTCTGTCTGACGCGTTCAAAGAGGGCGGATTGAGTTTTGATGCCCTCGTCGATTAGAAAGCCGGCTGCTTCGGCGCGGCTGCGGAAAACACCAGCCTGGACCAACGCTTCCAACTTTTCCTGTGCCGCCGGCGAAATTTTCACTGCGACCACGTAATCATCCTTCGCTGAGATGGCCTTCTCGATGGTCCTGCTGATGTCGCGGCCGATAGCGCTCAGCGATTCCGGAATGCGCGACGCGATGTCGCGTACCGACGACGCGGTGCGGCCCTGATCTTCGTGCGCCTCGCCTTCGTCGTCGCGCAGCATCAGGTCGTCGATACGTTCCGGTGAAGGAGGATCTTCTTTGTGATACGGACTGCTCATTTGGTAACGACTCCTTTAGTAACTACTGAATACCTCACGTCCGTCTTACGATTTGCTTCATGGATAGGTTCATTCTACGGAGCGCTGGAAACAACCGTCAAGCTAGAGCACAACCTTGCCCGACCATGGCGCATCCGTTATATTCAAAGCCTGAACTTAGATCGGCGCAGAGGTTTGTAGTGAAAAGAATTTCCACTCACATCGTCTTTTTAATTGTTGTTCTCGCTCTCGTGTTGCCCGGCTTTGCTTTCGCGCAGAAAGCCCAACAAACGCCATCCGGTACCAGCTCGAGCGGCACTAATCCGAGCGCCGGGTTGCCCGGACGCAAGCCGGGGCGAAACGCCAGTCCGATGACAGCCGCCGTCGAACGCGATTTCGACGAAGCGCTGAAGGTGGTCCAGGAGCAATACATCGACGGACGCAAGCTGAACTACAACGACGTTTTCAAGTCGTCGATCATCGGCATGCTGCGTTCTTTGGATCCACACTCCAATTATTACGATCGAGATGAATTCGACGAGCTGAAAACCGATCAGCGCTCCGAGTACTTCGGCATCGGTGCGTCCATTCAGAACTACACCTACGGCGACCGGCTGGACACGTACATCACTGCGACCTTCGAGGGTTCACCGGCGCAAAAGGCTGGACTGCGTTACGGCGACCGCATCGTTGAAGTCGATGGCGTGAACATGGCGGGCAAAGCGTCGATCGAAGTGCGCGACAAGATTCGCGGACCGCGCGGTTCGACGGTCAAGTTGACGCTCGAACGCGCCGCTGACAAGCGCATCGAGAAGGTCGACATCGTTCGCGACGCGGTGCCGCAGCCTTCGATTCCCGACGCTTACATGCTGAAGCCGAGTGTCGGCTATATCGACATGACGCGTGGCTTCAACTACACGACGACCGACGAGTTACTCGATGCACTCGAACGCCTGCACCGGCAGGGCATGACCTCGCTGGTGCTCGACCTGCGAAACAATCCGGGTGGCTTTCTCGATCAGGCGATCCACGTCGCGGAAGTATTTCTCCGTAGCGGCCAGTTGATCCTGACGCAGAAAGGGCGGAACGGCTATCGCGATAATCAGTACGAATCGCGTAACAATGCGCCCGACATGACGCCGCTCGTCATTCTCATCAACGAGAACACTGCTTCGGCGTCCGAGATCGTCGCGGGAGCGATGCAGGACCACGATCGGGCGGTGATCGTCGGCCAAACGAGTTTCGGCAAAGGTCTCGTGCAGAGCATCATTCCGCTGGAATACGGCGCGGGGTTGACGCTGACCTCAGCGAAGTATTACACGCCCTCGGGCCGGCTGATTCAACGCGACTACTCGAACGGCGGCTTCTACGATTACTACACTCACGGCGCGGGCATCAGTCAGAAGAAGCCGGCCGGTTCGGCGAAACCCGCTGGTCCCGAAACCAAGACCGACACCGGCCGCGCGGTTTATGGTGGCGGCGGAATCACGCCGGACGAAAATGTTAATCCAAGGACAGTGAACCTGACGCAACGCCGCCTGCTGAGCCCGACGTTTGCTTTCGCGCGTGAATTTGTGAACGGGCGGATCAAGGGATTCGAGTCCAATAAGATCCCGAACATCGACTTCAACCACGAACTACAACCAAACGAGCTCAAGGTTACAGATGCGATGTTTCGTGCGTACCGTGATTTCGTCTCGAGCGATCCGAACTTCAAGACTTCGGCTGCGGTGATCGATCGCTATCGCGCCTACATCGAACTCGAACTCCGCTTCGATCTCGTGACGGCGGCGTACGGGCGCGTCATGGGAGATCGGGTGTTCATTACGTCGGACGATCCGCAAGTGGCGAAAGCGGTCGATGTAGTCCCGAAGGCACGCGAACTCGCCCGCCAGTAAGCCACAAAAAAGCACAAGAGGCACAGGACAGTTGCGGTAAATCATTTCGTGCTTCTTTTGTGGCCCATGTTGCAGGCATAAAACAGAGTCTTGCCTCTAAAACCGCTCTGTGATACGTTCGCTTGCATGAAACGCACCAACCGATCTGCCAAAGCACTCGTAAACACTGAGGAGCTCGGCCGCGCGGTCAAACGCCGTCGTGAAGAACTCGGCCTCAGCCTCCGCGACGTCGCCGATAAAACCTCAGTCTCCGCCTCAACGCTCTCACGCATCGAGAACGGCACCGGTAAGCCAGATGCCGACAATATCGCCCGGCTCACCGCGTGGCTCGAAGTTCCCGTCGAACGTATTCTCAGCGGACGGCCCGCGCAGGACGACGCGTCGCAGGCGGTGGTCTATTACCCGCAGGAGCCGGTGCCCGAGATCGTCGAAGCGCACTTGCGTGCCGACCGGAATCTCACGCCCGAAACTGCGTCCGCGCTTTCGGAGCTGTTTCGCGTGGCCTACAACCAGTTCAGCCGTAACTCTGACCAGTTCAACCGTAACTCTGAAAAGCCCGCGAAGAAGCGGCGTTAACCGCCTGGTGTTGCTCGGACCTCTACCTCCTGGCCAAAAGTGGCGCGATTTCGAATTGAAAGCCATCGCCCTGCGCGACTTCGCGCGTGTCCGCCCCGACGTGTCGCTCAATCCGTTCGAACTGGCACAGTTTGCCAACCTGATGGTCGTCGAGTTCGAGCAGCTCAGGGGTCTGAGTGAACGCGCCCGCCAGCATCTGCTTGGACCAGCCTCGGAGTCGTGGTCCGGCGGCGCCTGTTCGTTGCCTGACGGCATGAAGCTCGTCATTCTCAATCCGAATCATGGCCCGGCACGGACGAAGGCCACGTTGATGGAAGAGATCTGTCACGTGTTTCTGGCCCACCAGCCGAATCGACTTTCCGTCGTCACCAAGGACGAGCGCGGCAAGGTGATGAATCGTGATTACCGCCAGTCTGACGAAGAAGAGGCCTACGGCGTCGGCGCGGCTGCCCTCGTGCCTTACGCTTCGCTAAAACGGCTCTTGTTGCAGGGAAAAACCGCGCGCGACATTGCTTCATATTTCCGCGTCAGCCGCGAACTGGTCGAGTATCGGATGAAAGTGACCCACCTTTGGCGTGACTTTAAGGATGTTGCGCTAGAATAGCCTCAGGATGAGTGAACGATTGAAAGAAGCAGCAGCGCGTGGACTGACCACCATCGACAAGCTGCGCATGCTGCACGATATTACGAAGAAGATCAGCCGATCTTTGGATCTCCAGGAAGTCCTCAACCTGGTGATGGACACGCTCGACTCGCTGATTCCTTACGACGCCGCCGGAATTTTTGTCTTGCAGTGCCGGGACAAAGACGCGGTCCCCGAAGGCGAAGAACCGTGCGTATTCAAGTCGGAAGCAGTTCGGGGTTACGACATCGACGAGCTCTCCGATCTGCATCTCAAACTCGGCGAGGGTTTCATCGGCAGCGTCGCCTTGAGCGCCACGCCGATTATCTCCGCTGACGTTCGCAAAGATCCCGTCTACGTCAACGCCCGCGACGCGACGCGCTCGGAAATGGTCGCCCCGATCATCTCGAACGATGAAGTCATCGGTGTTTTCGACCTCGAAAGTGATCAGTTCAACGCGTACTCGGAGGACGATCTCGAAGTGCTGATGATGCTCGCGTCGCAGGTGGCGATCATCATCGAGAAGGTGATGCTGCACGAGCAGTTGGTCGAGAAGAAGCGACTCGAAGGCCAGCTCGAAGTCGCGCGCCAGGTGCAGTTGGAGCTGTTACCGGCGCGCGATCCCGAGTTAACGGGTTACGACATCAGCGCCTACAACTTTCCCACCGAAGAAGTTTCCGGCGATTACTACGATTGGGTGCGCATCTACGACGACCAAATCGGGATCGTCATTGCTGACGTGTCGGGCAAGGGCGTCCCCGCCGCGATTCTGATGGCGTTTTTGCGTGCGAGTCTGCGCGCCGCGACGCACATCGGGTACGCCACCCACATCTCAATGGCGAAAGTGAATTTTCTGCTGTGGGAATCGATCGAGAGTAACCAGTTCGTGACGGCGTTCTACGGCATTCTCGACGCGCAAAAGGGCACGCTCGCTTACTCGAACGCCGGACATAATCCACCGCTGCTGGTTGACGCGTCGGGTAAAGCGAAGTTCATCGAAAAGGGCGAACAGCCGTTGGGCATGTTTCGCGAGACTCGTTATCACGAATACTACCTCGAGTTTGAACCGGGCGACGTGCTGGTCCTTTACACTGACGGTGCGACGGAAGCGGCGAGCCCGTCGGGTGAAGAATTCGGGCGCGAACGGCTCGCCGAAGCAGTGAAGCAGGCTTACGATCGTCCGGCGCGCGAAATGATCGCGAGTCTGCAAATGGAGATACTCGAGTGGACTGACAACGTGGGGTCGAATGATGACGTGACGTTCTTCGTCATCAAAGCGCTCAAATAACAAACGCGGGAGCATTCCAGCTCCCGCGTTGCCAACTAGCGAAGTTTTTGATTCTAATGTGCCGTCAGTGAGCAGTGGGCGTGATCTCCGCCCGGTGCCAGTGGAGCACGATAATCGCCAAAGTGAAACTCAGCTTCGGCCTCCGACAAAGCATACACATCGAAGCCATACGCATCGAGATAGTCTGCCAAATCATCGGGGGAAAGAAGATATACGGCAGGCTTGTAACCTGCTTCAACACGAATTTCCAGCAGGCGCTCGATTACTTCAAGTGGTGCAAAGCAGGTAACAGGATCTCTGTACGTTGCCATGTTTGAAAGCGCCTTTCTTAAATTCAGCGACACGGTGCAAATTTTTGCTGACCGCGTGCTGTTGTAACGTCGACTATGATGTACGTGACCTGCAAGTAGTTTGTTCTTCCACGCGATCTTTTGACGCACGAGACTATTGAAAAGTTCCTGAACAAAGATGAGTAGCGAACGACCCAACGTAACCAGCCAACCGCCGGCTCCCCCACCACTTAATTTCATCGCGATTTTGCGGGAGATGCTGCGCGCGTCCGACAAAGTGAGCGATCTGATTTTCAGTCCCGGACGGCCGCCGCAGATCGAGTTGGCGGGGAAATTAGTGCCGGTGAAGATCGGGGGGTTGGAAAAGCTGACGCCGGCCCACACCGCGGGCATCGCCAAGCTGATCATCGGCACGCAACAAACGCCGCTCGACAGCATCGAGAAAACCGGCTCGGCTGACGTGTCGTTCAGCGTTCCCGGTGACGCTCGTTTCCGCGTCAACATCTTCAAACAGCGCGGCACCCACGCGATTGTCATGCGCGTCATTCCGATGCGTCCGCCAAGTTTCAGCGATTTGAAACTGCCCGAGCAACTGGAAGAAATCATCGACATCAAGAACGGAATCGTGCTGGTCACTGGTCCGACCGGCAGCGGCAAGAGTTCTACGCTGGCGGCGATCATCGATCTGATCAATGAAAGGCACTCCTATCACATCGTCACGATCGAAGACCCGATCGAGTTTCTCCACAATCACAAAAACTCCACCATTCACCAGCGCGAACTTCATTCCGACACGCCGACTTTCGCGGTCGCGCTGCGCGCCGCCTTGCGGCAGGCGCCAAAAGTGATTCTCGTCGGCGAAATGCGCGATCGCGAGACCATCGAAGTCGCACTCGAAGCCGCCGAGACCGGTCACCTCGTGATGTCGACGCTGCACACGATCGACGCCTCGAAAACCGTCGATCGCATCATCGGCGTCTTTCCGAAGAACGAAGAAAAAGCGATTCGCACGCGCGTGGCGCAGTCGTTCCGCTTCATCATCTCGCAGCGTTTGATACCGCTTGCCGATGGCAAGCGCCGCGTCGCCGCCATCGAGATCCTCAAGGCGACGATGCGCACGCGCGAGTACATCGAAAAGGGCGAGTCGGAAGGGAAGTCGCTGATCGACGCGATGGAGCAGGGCGATCAGGATGGAATGCAGACTTTCGACACCGTCATCGAGCGGCTGATCCGCGACGGCGTGGTGAGTATCGACACTGCCTTGCCCTACGCGACGAACCAAAACAACCTGTTACTGAAGATTTCCGACCTCGCTGGTGCTCCGCGGCCGGTTTTAGACGACAAACCCGCGCGTGATGAGACCTCGATGCTCGATTTGATCGAGCCGTAACTGTGGCCTATCATGCGCTGACGTATGCGCCGTTTTATCCTTCTGGCAGCGCTTCTACTCCCCAGCATAGCTTTAGCCGTCAATTCGCAGGACGAGATCCGCATCGACGTCCCTGCCAACGCACAGATCAAGGTGCGCAACGACTTTGGCAAGATCTCGGTTGAGAGTTGGAGTAACAACTACGTCGGCGTTTCCGCGGAGATTGGCGGGACCGCGAAGTTCACCCGCTCGCCAATAGTTATCGACAATCGCGGTAAGCTGGTGCTGATTTCCGTGTTGCGCAGGCCGATCGATCCCGTCGCCGCCATCAATTTGCAGCTAAGAGTTCCCAGCACCGTGCAGGTAGTCAATGAGAGCGGCGAAGTTCTTTTTGCGACTGAAACCCCGCGCGAGAAACCAGAACTGATCGGTCCGGAAAACGCTAAACGTCCTGTCGGGACGCCTGCCAACCAGACCGAAAACACCGAGATCAGCGAAGGCGACGTCATCCGCGTCGACTCGCAACTCGTCACTCTCAACATCAGCGTCATCGATCGCAGCACGAACCGGGGTTTGATGGGCCTGGGCCAGGCGGACTTCCGGCTGTTCGAGGATGGACAGGAGCAGCGGATTGTTCAATTCGAATCTTCCGCGGCGCCGTTCGACATGGTGCTGCTGATCGACCTTTCCGGATCGACGCGCGACGTCGTTAAGCTCATTCGCGCAGCCGCCCTCCGGTTTGTCGATGCGGCGCGGCCTAACGATCGCATCGCTGTAATCACGTTCGCCGGCGAAGCGCGGATTGTTTCCGAGCTGACAGCCGACCGCGAACTGCTGCACCAGAGAATCGAAACGATCGACACCGCGCGTGGCGACACAAAACTCTACGACGCAACCAACTTCGCGATGAACGAGGTGACGAAGCAGTCGAAGAACTCGCGGCGCACCGCCATCGTCTTGATGAGCGACGGTCTGGACGGTACTATTCCCGGTATCAGCGGCCAACAGGGTTCGGTGAAATACTCTTATCCGGAAACACTCCGCAATATCCAGGAGTTCGACGGTGTGCTTTATACACTGTGGCTCAACACTGAATACGAAGCGATGAGTCCGCTTGACACTCAGCCGGAAGCGTTCGACATGGGCCACGATCGAATGAAAGAGATGGCTGACGTTGGTGGCGGTATCTTCTACCCGGTCGAACGTTTGACCGACCTCGCCGGCGCTTACGAACAGGTGGTTGCTGATCTGGGAACCGTTTACAGTTTGGCTTATCGTCCCGCAAACAACACGCGCGACGGGAAGTGGCGCGCGATACGCATCTCGATCAACCGTCCCAACGCTGTGCCTCGCGGCAAGCGTGGCTACTATGCGAATTAGGTCTGCCAGTTTTGTCTGCCTCGTTTTACTCCTGCTCGCCGGCGAGATCCGCGCGCAGGATCCGATGGAGACAATTCGCATCGATTCTGATCTGGTTGACCTGAAAGTCAGTGTGCTGGGGTTCTCGCCAAACACGCCCGCGCCGCTGCTCCAGCAAAAAGATTTCATGATTCTGGAGGACGGCATTCCCCAGGAGATCACGTTCTTCGCCGCGGCCGACGCGCCGTTTGACCTCGTCCTGCTGCTCGATCTTTCCGGCTCAAACTCCAAGAACCTGAAGATGATTCGCAACTCGGCGAAGCGTTTCATCGATGCCGCGCGCGACGTCGATCGCATCGCGCTCGTGACTTTCACCGACCAACCAGCGCTCTATTCAACGTTCACTCTCGATCGGAAAGAGCTGAAAAAGAGCATCGACCAAATGGACAAAGCGTTCGGCGGCACGAATTTTTGGGACTCGCTCGATTACGTGTTGCGAGATCTCATCGGTCACGAAAGCGGCCGGCGCAGCGCTGTCGTAGTCATGACTGACGGCATCGACAACGCGCTGCCCGACGTGGCTGGTCCGGGCTCGCGCCTGCCGTTTGAGAAGCTCCTCGAACACATCAGAGACTCGGAAACCATCATCTTTCCGATTTATCTCGACACTGAAGAAGAGAACGTCAAGCATTACCACACGCCGCGCGAGGCCTACGAGCAGGCGCGCCAGCAGTTGAGCTTGATTGCCTCCGCCTGCGGCACGACGCTGTATCGCGCGGCTAAGTTGAAAGATCTCGATACCGTTTACCCGCAGGTCGTCCGCGACCTGAGCACCGTCTACAGCATCGGTTATCGTCCGACGAACAAGTCGCTTGACGGCAAGTGGCGGTCGGTTGAGGTGCAGTTAGTCAACCGGCCGGATCTCTTCGCTCGCACCAAACGCGGCTATCACGCCAAGCTCCTCGAACCTGCCCGGTAACTCGAAAGCTTGTAAATGTCCCGCATCGGACTATAATGCTCGGCGAGATTAACCGGCCGACCCCCTAATCAATCTCAAATTCGGAGGACCTTTCCGTGAGAAAAAGTTTCTACCTCCCACCGTTTCTGCTCTCCGTCACTTTGCTTTTCGCCTGTTCGGTCGTGAGCTTCGGCCAGCAAACGCGCGACAAGTTCGTTATTTCGGCCAAAGCCGGGGGCATTAATGCCATCACGGGCGGCGCGTCAGTGACTTCGCGGGGAGGCGATGCGGACTGGCAGCAACTAATGATCACGGACGATCTCAATTCCGGCGACCGCGTCAGGACTGACGCGGACGGGCGCGTCGAAATTCTCCTCAATCCGGGTGCTTACCTGCGTTTGGGCGGTAACTCCGAAGTCGAGCTGCTCGATAATTCGTTGGCAAACCTGGAGCTCAAGCTTTTGCGCGGCACCGCCATTGTCGAAGCAACCGGCGCCGACGGCCTCGAGCTGAACATCGGCATCAGCACGCCCCACACGCGCCTCGCCATCGTGCGGCAGGGTCTTTATCGCTTAAACGTCGTTCCCCAGGACGCGACCGAGCTGATCGTGCGCAAAGGCCGCGTGATTCTCAGCGACACCCATACGAAGGTTACGGGCGGCAACAAGGTCGTTTTCAGCGCCACCAACGTCATCGTCGCGAAGCTGACGAGTGAAGAGAAGAAGAAAAAAGACGAGGTGGAATTCTGGAGTAAGCAGCGCGCGCAGACGCTCGCCGAGGCTAACCGCAAGATCACGAACCGAGTGTTAACTGCGGCTTTCGGGTTTACGGACCCGTGGTTTGACAACCGCGCTTTGGGACTTTGGCTCTTTAATCCGCGGATTGGCTGTTATACGTTCTTGCCGTTCTACCCCGGTTGGGGCTCGCCGTACGGCTCGTCTTACTCGACTGCGCTTTGGTTTCCGTACCTGCGGCCGCCCGGGAATCCCTACCCTCAAGGCGGAACGAGCGGCGGCTACGTGCCGGCGACAGGCTCCGCGAATGGCGGTCAGCATGATCCGACGGGTGGCGCACCTTCGAACGGTGGCGGCTACAGGCCTCCAACTCCTGCTGCGCCCGCCAACACTGGCGGTGGCGGCAGCTTCGGTAACGGCGGCGGCAATGGCGGATTTCCGCGCGAGCCACGGATGATAAATCCGGAGACGGGCAATCCGGCGCCGCGCAAGAACCTGGAGAAGATGCCGGGTCAACCGTAGTTTGAGGGGGAATTCGTCGTTTGGCTTGTCTTTTAGCCGTGACTTGGGTGTTTGCGGCTGTCTTTCAGTAAATCTTCCAACTCCTCATTGATGAGCGCCTTGATTTCCGGTTGTTTCAGGCCGGCCAGGATTAAGTGCGTCAGCGCCGTCCGTAACTGCGCCCGCAGGCGCTCGTCTGGCTTGTCCCGGAGGGTTTGGGAAATGACCACGGCCCCCGAGCCGTGCCGCACGCGGATGAGTCCCTCCTGCTGTAGCTTTCGATAGGCAAAAGCGACCGTGTTGAGATTGACGCCGAGATCCGAAGCTACCTGGCGCACCGGCGGCAGCAGCGTGCCCTGAGTGAGTTCGCCGCGAGCAATGAGGGTTTTGATTTCGTCTACGAGCTGCTGATACAGCGGCCGTGCGTCCCGTTCGTCGACTGTAACGTACATATTGTCTGTTGCACGTATACAATAGACAATTCGAGTTGTCTAGGCTTTTTTACGACGACCGCGGCGGCGCTTACTGCTGCGCAGACTGGTTCGTGCCTCGGCTACAACCGACTGCATCTCAGGGTCCGTCGTCTCGGCGTAGCGGTCAAGGATCTCTTCATATGCCGCAATTTCCTCCTCGGTGCGGTTGAGACTCGCCAGGGTGAGAGCTTTGTAGTAAAGGGCGTTTGCCACCTGCATCTGCAACTCAACTTCCGGTGCGTCCCCATATCGCCGCACGACTTCGTCGTAAACCATAATCTCTTCTTCCGGCCGGCCAAGGGTACTTAGTCGCACCCCTTTGCTAACCAGGGCCATGGCGACACGCTGCCGCAGCGCTAGATCCGAAGCTGTGCTGTAGCGCTCAACCAACTCGTCGTATAAAGCGATGGCTTCTTCAAAGCGATTTGCACCGCCGAGGGCCGCCCCCTCGTTGAGTAACGCCATTGCGACCTGGATCTGTAACGATTGCTCCGGTGCTCCGTCGTAGCGCTTCCGTACTTCCTGATAGGCTTTGATCGCTTCGTCATATCGCTCAAGAGCAACGAGGTAAACGCCCTTATTGAATAGTGCTTTGGCCACGAGTTCTTTTTGCGAGACTCCCGGATCTTCCCCAAATTCTTCGACTAACTGCTCGCACGTCGCAATGGCTTCCTCGTGTTGCTTCAAGGCCCCGAGTTCAAAGCCCTCGTTAAGTAATGCTTTGGCCGCCTGGTGCCTTAGCGGCGGCTCCGCCGCTGCTTTGTATCGCTCGACCACTTCTGCATAAGTGGCAATCGCTTCCTCACTGCGGTTGAGCGCATTCAACGTGATTCCTTTGTCGATCAACGCCTCGGCCACTTGTACCTTCACCACCAGTGATTGATCGGTCTTCACGGCTTGCAGATCACGAATCTTGACGAACAGATCATAGGCGGCGATCTCGTCGTCTGAGTTGTCCAGTAGTCCCTGTGCTGCGGACCTCATTCCATCAGCCAGCTCATCGAGGTTTTCAGTGGAGAGGAGCTGGAGTTCGATTTGCCCCGCCTTCTGAATCGCAACTGGATAATCAGCGCGCCGCAGAGCGTCCCGGACTTCGTTGAGCTTCGACTCAGCCGGCACAACCACTCTTTGCGCAGCCTTCCGATTCTCCGGCTGGTTCGCCCTTCTCACCTGTTCGATAATGTTCTTGATAGTGTAGAGGTCCGAGCGACCGTCGCTGGCTTCGTCTTTCGGGAGCGATTCCTCGAGACGCTTGGCGAAAAAGCCGAGCGGGTCTCTGGTGAGTTCGGGTGCGTCGAGCTGAAACGCCTGGATCAATTTATCGAACACGGTCTGAGCCGGGAGCACCGGTTCATCGCTTCTTTTCGTTCCTGAGCTCTTGGCCTCGATTTCCTTGAGCGACTCCTGACGCGACGCTGTTTCGCTGGTCGCCGCCGATTCGGAGCCGGTCGATGAAGCTGCCGGCTTAGGTGGGACGACGAACCAAACGTTTGGATTGCTCCTCAATTCCTCAGACAGCTCGTCGACTTTACTTCTTTGATAACAGAACCAGTAAACATTCGTGCCGAGGGGCCGGGCAATCCGCCGCTTGAGTGCCTCCATAAAAACATCGCCTTCCCAGCCACTGTAGCCGATGACGAGCGGAGATCGTTCCCACAAGATTTGATCGAGCAGCGAGGCCATCGTTGAAGACGTTTGCCTTGATTGCCGCGCGCGATCTTCGAGTTCACCTCGCAAATTGCAGCAATCGTAAAACCAGTAGCTGCCGTGTAGATGGACGATCTGCACCATCGGTCGTGCATGGTTAATCCGGCCGACTGTGCTGGGGTGGTCGCAAACGATGTGCGGCTGGCCGAACAGCGTCAGCGCCTTGGAAAGAAAATCGTCGAAGTTGGTGGTGACGACCAAGTTCGAAATCGTGTTGTCGAGCAGGAGGTGGGCGAGGCGGAAGTTCGCATGCGTGATCGGTCGCCCGTTGATTAAACCGCGAAGATATCGTTGGCGCTGATCCGGCTCCGCATAAGCGGTCTGAAACCAGTGTGAGTACTGATCCAGCGTGTTGGTTTTGCTGGGTTCGTTCGTGCGGCGATAGGAGCGGGCAGTTTCCTTGCAGTGAGCTATGACGTCGTACGCCAGCGGCACTGACGGATGGGAAATACCGGCGCCCACCATGAAAAAGAATGGCGAAGGCGAATCTTTTTCACGGCCTTCACATGCTTGCTTGATTCGGCTTACGGCGTCGTCGAGTTCAATGAGATTCGGTTCTGCCATCGAAGTCTGCCTCGCGAGGATCAAACGGACTCAAGAAAAGATTGGGCACAGTTTACAGGACGCGCCGTCTATTTTGTAAGCTCGTCGGCCAGAGACAGGGCAGCGCTGACGACGCCTTCCACGTCAGCGCGGTGACTGACGGTATCGCCGACCACGAAAAGGTTCGGGAGTACGGTTTCAGGAGAGGCGATTTGGGAAGATTGAAGACCGAGCGACGATTGAACACCTAAAACCATACCGAGTTTGCGGCGGGTCTGGTCGTAGTAGGTGCGAGGGTTGGCGGTTTCGATGACTTCGATGTCGCCGCCGAGCTCGGGAACAGCGGCGTGCAGTTTGGCCCAGAACGTTTCCAGGGCAGCCTGGTCGGATTCTTCGAAGTCTTCCTCGCTCGTATGGTAGGTGAACCAGTCGTTTACGTCAGTGGCCGCTATCAGTGTTGCCGTGCGGCCGTGAACGGCGAGCGTGAACTCGGTAAATGAATCGTTTTCCCCGGACCGCGCCGCGATCAGCATTCGCTCGCTGGGCAGGCGCGCAATTGCCGCGTGTGCAATGGTCGCGTAGACAGCGTAAGCGCCGTCGCCGTGCAGCGTGTTCAGCACTTTCTTGATCTCCGGGGGCGTGCGATTGAGGCCGATGAGCTTGCCGTACGTGTCCCAAATCGTCAGGTTGCTGATGATTGCCCGCTTCGCGACGACTTGCTCGCCGCTCAACAAATCGACTCCCATTGCCGCGCCGGTCGAATCGTACGCGAGACGCAGCACGGGCGTGTTCAGACGCACTGTACCGCCGCTTCGTTTAATCGACTCAGCGAGACGTTCCGCGACTGCGGCTGGTCCACTGTGAATCTCGTAAAGTGGGCCGCGCGGCCGCGCTAGCGCATCCTGAAGCGCCACCGCTGAACACTGATCGATCGAAGAGTGAAGAAAGCCCCGGAGCTGTATTTCGACGAACGAGTGAAACCGGGATGAGATTGGGTCGAGTTTGTGTGGGGCGGGATTTCGATAAAACGCGATCGCGTCATCGGCGCACTCCGGAAACGCCGCTCGCAGCTCGTCAAAAAAATCGTCGCCGGGCAACAACCGAACGTCGGTTCCATCCGCCAGACGCACGACATACGGTCGCGAAAGCACCCGCACCTCCGGAACCTCAACCGGCAACTCGTGGAAAATCCGCTCGTAAATCTCACCCGCACCAAAGGACGTGTACACACCCATCCCCGACTCGAATTCCAGCCCGCCGAACTCAACGCGCGCAATACACCCGCCCGCCTGCGACTGCCGCTCCAGCATACAAACATTCAGCCCGCGCGCGGCCAACAACGCAGCCACCGTCAAGCCGCCGATACCCGCGCCCACCACCACTACGTCATAGGCAGCGGCCATAAACGTTTATGACGAGCCCCAACCGAAGAACGGCGCGAGCGCGATGATCAGCGACTGCACGCCATTGAAGACGAGATGGATTACGAAGGAAGGAAGCAGCTTGCCTGTGTAGGCGCGCACGAACGTCAAGGTGAAGCTGAGCAGTGTGATCACTGTGATTACGGCGAGGTTGTTGATGTACTGAAAGACGTGAACACCCGCAAACAATAGCGACACCGCAAAGATCGCGATCGCGCGGCCCAGCGCGCGTTCAATCGCGGAGTAGAGCACGCCACGATAGATGAGTTCTTCAACGAGTGGCGCGGTGAACACGGCCACAAATGCGGTGGCCAAACGCGCGGGAATCGAGCTTTCCACCAGCAAGTCCAACTGCGTCTTGCTGCCGCCCCAAAAGTTCGTCACCAGAAATCCGATCGCCAGCAGCACTCCGGCAGCGACGATGCACAGCGCCGTTCCGATGAGGGGATTCGTCTCCCTGGGCCATTCGAAACCAACCGTTTTCCAGAACGGCCGCTTACGCCATTCAGTCACGACGATCCACACCAGCAGCAATGTCAGCAGGTGCGTTGGGACAATGCCGAGGATCGAGACGAAGAGAAACGTTTTATCCGTGGCCAGAGCTTCGGGCCGCGGCATCCCGCGCGCGCGCCAGACGTAAATGAAATACGGGATCGCGACGATGGCGGGAACGAAGATCAGCAGCAGCACACTACCGAACCAGGTCAGGATCCCCAGCAGCAGCTTTAGCCACGGATTGCTTTTCTCAGTATCTGCGCTCGGAGGAAACGAGTAGCTGGCGTACTCTTCGGGAAGACCGGCGTGCTCGGTTGGGAGTTCTGTGGGTTGCGTCGAAGGTTCGTTTGTGATCACCGAGCGAGTTTAGGTCACGGATTACACGATAGCAATTGCTAAACGGCGGGGTAATTGATCTCCGGCAGTCCGATTCGCGGCGCGGCGAGCAGCAAACCGATGATCGTCTTGGCGTCTTGAATCTCGCCGCTCGAAATCATCTCCAACGCTTCCGAAATCGGCAGCCGCACGACTTCGATAAGCTCGTCGTCTTCGAGCCGTTGTTGTCCCTGCACGAGCTGCGTGGCGAGATAAATCCACATCTTCTCTTCGCAGAAACCAGGCGAGACGAAAAACTCCGACAACTTTTCCATCCGTCCGGCGATGAGGCCGAGTTCTTCCTGGAGCTCGCGCTCGGCGCCGGTTTCCGGACGTTCGCCGTGCGCGAGTGTTCCCGCCGGCACCTCTAGCAGGTAACGCACCGTCGGATGACGATACTGCCTGACAAGCGCGACGGTGCTGTCGTCAAAAACAGGCACGATCACGGCGCTGCCGCCGTGGTGGACCACTTCACGCTGGTAAGTGAGTTCGCCTTCGCGCACCGTATCGACGGTGACGCTGAAAACGCGGCCCTCAAAAATTTTCTGGCTGCTGATTGCTTTGGGCAGTTCGTCGCGTGGTGTGGTCATGGTTTTGTTCTACTAGTTTCAAGATCAACGGCCGTGTCTCGCCAATTAAATAGAGCGAGCCTGTCACGCAGATCAAACCATTGTCTGACGTTTGCGTGATAGCGATCCGCACAGCTTCGGCGGCCGAATTTGCTTCGATCACCGCGCCGCGAGCGAAGCGTCGCGCGAGAGGAGCGAGTGTTTCGAGCGAAGCGGTGCGCGGATTGCCGACCGGAGTCAGTATCAAACAGTTCGCGAGCGGAAACAGTATCTGCGCAATCTCCTCCAGCTTCTTGTCGCGCATCGCGCCGAAGATAAGTGTGAGCGGGCCGTGTTCGAACTCGGCCACATAATCACGCAAGGCTGCGGCGCCCGCTGGGTTGTGTGCGCCGTCCAAAAGAAACGCCGGTTTGGAAGGAATTAGTTCGAGACGGCCTGGGTGATGGACGCGCGCAAGGCCCAAGCCGATTTGTTCGCTGGAAATCGCGAAGCCGTGGTCGCCTAAGGCTTCTGCGAGACGAACCGCGACGGACGCGTTTTCGAGCTGGTGGCGACCACGCAAGTTCAATCCGCTTGTTTTTAAAAAATCCCCGCCTGTAAGTGACGGTTGGACGCCCACCGCTTCACAGCGCTGGAGCAAAACTGCCAGCGCCTCCGGTTGCTGTTTCGCGATGATGGCTGTCACGCCGGGGCGAATGACCGCCGCCTTCTCGGCGGCGATTGAGGCAAGCGTGTCGCCAAGATAGTCTTCGTGGTCCATCGCGATCGACGTGAGGCCGACGATAGTCGCGCCCGCCGCCGTGGTGGAGTCAAGTCGCCCGCCAAGTCCGGTCTCGAGAATCGCTAAGTCAACCCCAGCTTCACGAAACGCCAGCAACGCAATCGTTGTGAGTTGCTCGAAGAAAGTCGGCAGCGCTTCGATCTCTTTGCGCGCCACCAGGCCTTCAGCGACGCCGCGAACCGTGGTTGCGTGGCGGGCAAAGTCGTCGGGAGTAATGTCAGAACCCGCGATCCGAATGCGCTCCGTCATCGAAACCAGGTGAGGCGAGGTGTACAACCCGCTCCGGATCCCCGCCGCACGACAGATCGAGTCCAACATCGCGGCGGTCGAACCCTTACCGTTCGTGCCGGCGATCTGAACTACTTGATAACTGCGTTCGGGTTTGTCGAGAGCTGCGAGAAGCAGCTCAGTGTTTCTGAGGCCCAGCTTGATCGTTAAAGTCTCATGCCCGAGACCGAGAAGATACTGAACGGCTTCGTCGAACTGCATCCATAATCCCTGGTTCTAACTCCGCGAAGCAGCGCGGCGCCGCGCCCGTTCGATGTCCGACTCGCCGTGAATCTCGGGATTCATCATGAAATTCAGCAGCGTGACGATCTGATTGCGCAGCTCGCGCCGATCCACGATCGCGTCAATCATGCCGTGGTCGAGCAGGAACTCCGAGCGCTGAAAATCCTTGGGCAGCTTTTGCCTGATCGTCTGTTCGATCACGCGCGGGCCGGCAAAACCGATCAACGCTTTCGGCTCCGCGATGATCACGTCGCCGAGCATCGCAAAACTCGCAGTCACGCCGCCGGTGGTCGGATCGGTGAGCACTGAAATAAACGGCAAACGCGCTTCGTCGAGCGCCGCCAGGGCCGCCGAGATCTTCGCCATCTGCATCAGCGAGAGCGTGCCTTCCTGCATGCGCGCGCCGCCCGACGCCGAAAAGATCACGACCGCGCTGTGTTCGCGCATCGCTCGTTCAATCAGCCGTGTGACTTTCTCGCCGACCGCTGAGCCCATCGAACCGCCGATGAACGTCATGTCCATCGCGCCGGCGCAAACCGGATGATCGCCCACCGTGCCGTACGCGTTGATGATCGCTTCCGGCAGGCCCGTGTTTTCTCGCGCCTGTTCGATTCGTTCGGAGTAAGGCTTGCTGTCGACAAACTCCAGCGGGTCGATCGAGATGACCTCGCCGTCAATCTCTTCATACTTGCCATCGTCAAACAGCAGCGCCAGCCGTTCGCGCGCACCGATGCGAAAGTGATGACCGCAGTGCTTGCAAACCTGCAGATTGTTATCGAGTTCGCCTTTGAAAAGGTGGGCTTCGCAGCCGTCGCATTTGACGAAGACGTTCTCCGTCTTCACTACGCGCTCTTCCGGCGGCACGGCTTCGATGCGCTTATTTTTCTTATTGAACCAGGCCATAGAATGGCGGGAAGCGTAGCAGAAGCCACAAAGAAGCACAAAAGGCACAAAGAAAGTCGAGTTTTGTCTTTGTGTCTCTTGTGCGTTTTAGTGCCTCAAAACTCGATGCCCTGTTGGGCGCGGACGCCGGCGGTGAAGGGATGCTTGATTTCGCGCATTTCCGTGACTAAATCCGCGGCTTCGATGAGCTCGGGCGGGGCGTCGCGGCCGGTCACGACGATGTGCAGCGCTGGCTGCGCGGCGCGGATCTCACGCAACTCGGCGACGACTTCGTCAACCGGCAACCATTTGTAACTCAGCACGTACACCAGCTCGTCAAACACCAGCATGTCGTAGTCGCCCGAGCGCAATTTCTCGACGCACAAAGCCCAGGTCGCGCGCGCGGTCTTGATGTCTTGTTCGGGATTTTTTGTGTCCCAGGTGAAGCCGTCACCCATCGTGTGGACTTCGATGCCGAGCTTCTCAGCGGAAACGTGCTCGCCGTAACGATCGTTGCGCGACTTCATGAACTGAATCATGCAGCAACGCAAACCGCGTCCGGCGGCGCGCATCATCAGCCCGAGCGCGCAGGTGGTTTTGCCTTTACCGTTGCCGGTGTGGACCATGAGGAGTCCACGGGTCTGCTCCTGATAATCCTGCCGCCGCCACTTGTACTTCTTTTCCTTTTGCACGGCTACGCTATGGCGCCGCTTACGCCACGGATTCTTTCAGCGCGTCTTCGGTGATATCGCGCAGTCCGTTCGCGCGCTTCACCGCATCCTGCAACAGACCGACGATCACCGTCTCCGCTTCTTCCCAGCTGCCGCGCAACGTGCAGCCCGCCGCATTTCGGTGACCGCCGCCGCCAAACTTCTCCGCGACCTTCGCGACGTTCACGTCGCCTTTCGATCGCAGGCTGGTGCGGTAGACGCCGGGCTCGCACTCTTTCAGCAACGCGACCGCTTCGACCTCGCCGACCGTCAACGGATAGTTAACAAACCCGTCTGCATCTTCGTCCGACGCGTGCGCGCCCTGCTGCATCTCGAGCGACTGCCGCATGCAAGCGACGCGTCCGCTTTCGTCGCGCCGCGCGGTCGACAGCACCGCGCCCATCAGCTCGATCCGGCTCCACGGATAACTCGCAAACACGGCTTCGGCAGTCTTCGCCGGTTTCACACCCGTGCGCACCAGTTCCGACGCGACTTTGAAGGTGCGTTCAGTCGTGTTCGAGTAATGAAATGAGCCGGTGTCGGTAATCAGCGCGGTGTAGACACACTCGGCGATCTCTTTCGTCACGCGCACGCCGGTCGCTTTGCACAAGTTGTAGATCATTTCACCGACGGCCGAGGCGGTGGAGTCGATCCAGTTGATGCTGCCGAAGAGCGCCGTGGTCGAATGGTGATCGATGTTCACCACAAACTGCTTCTCCAGATCGATCAACCCGGGACGCGTGATGTCGGAACACTCGATTACAAACACGGCGTGATACGAAGGATCGACTGTGGGGGTAACGTGAACATCGTTGGCGCCGGGGAGTTGCTGGTAGGCGTGCGGCACCGGATCGCGCATGATGACTTCCACGTCTTTGTCGAGCGCGCGTAACAACCAATAGAGACCGAGCGACGATCCGAGGCTGTCGCCGTCGGGACGAATGTGTGAGGTGATCGCGAAACGACGTTTTGACTCGATCAGCTCAACTACTTGACTAAGCATGTTTTTCTCTTTGGGCTCCAGCTTAGAAACTCGAGCCCAAAAACTTACTCCTTCTTCTCTTCAATCTCCCTGAGCAGTTGATCGACCCGCTCGCCCTGCTCCTCGACGCGATCGCGGACGAAGTGAAGCTCGGGCGTGCGCGGCAGATTCAACGACAGGCCGAGTTGCTTGCGCACGTACGGGGCCGCGTGTTTCAAAGCATTCAGCGCCGATTTGTGCTCGGCTTCGTCGCCGGTAACGGTGACGTAAACGCGCGCAGCGCGTTTGTCAGACGAGAGCCGGACATCAGTTACGGTGACGGTGGTCAAGCGCGGGTCTTCGAGTTCGTAACCGACGATCTGGGCGATCTCGTCCCGCAAAGTATCCGTAAATCTCTCCGTCCGATGCATAACCGTTGCCGATTTTCGATTGCCGATTGCCAATTGCTGATTCGTGGGAGCCTGGCGCTTTCCCAATCGGCATTCGGCAATTGGCAATCGACAATGCTTACAGCTCCGTCGCCGCGACGCGCTCGACCACGTAAGCCTCAATCTGGTCGCCGACTTTCACATCGTTGAAGTTTTCCAGACTGATGCCGCACTCGAACCCTTCACGTACTTCGGAAACGTCGTCCTTGAACCGGCGCAGTGAAGCGATGTTTCCTTCCCAGCTCACCACCCCGTCGCGAATGACGCGGGCGCGCGCGTTGCGCCGCACCGTGCCGTCGATGACCATGCAGCCCGCCACGGTGCCGGCCCGCGGCACGCGGAACACTTCGCGCACCGAAGCCTTGCCGAGAATCCGTTCCTTCTCGATGGCTTCGAGCATGCCGATCATCGCCGCGCGGATCTCTTCCTCGACCTTGTAGATGATCGAGTGGAGACGAATATCGACGTCTTCCTGCTTCGCGACGTCGGCCGCACGCGCTTCGGGGCGCACGTTGAAGCCGATGATCACGACCGCGGAAGAAGACGAGCCGGCCTGCGTGGCGGAACCGAGCAAAACGTCCGATTCCGTAATCGCGCCCACACCGGAACGAATCACTTTCACCTTCACGCGATCCGTCGAGAGCTTTTGCAGCGTCGACTTCAACACTTCGACCGAACCCTGCACGTCGGCCTTGATGATGACCAGCAGTTCTTTGACTTCGCTTTCGCCGAGCGCTTCGATACCGCGCTTGGTCGTCTGCAACAACGCCGCCTGACGGCTCAACATCTGGCGGTGCTGCGAGATCGACTGCGCCTTCGTGATGTCGGACACGACCTGGAAGCTCTCGCCGGCCTGCGGCACACCTTGCAGTCCGAGCACTTCGACCGGTGTGGCCGGCCCGGCTTCGCTGATCGGCTCGCCGCGGTCGTTGAACATCGCGCGGACTTTTCCTGATATTTGTCCGACGATGAACGGTTCGTGAACTCGTAGCGTCCCCTGTTGCACCAGCACGGTAGCCACGGCGCCGCGGCCGCGATCGAGTTTTGCTTCGAGCACGACGCCGGACGCGAGACGCGTCGGGCTGGCGCGCAGATTCAAGATGTCGGAAGTCAACAGGATCGTTTCGAGCAGCGTCTCGAGGTTCTGCCGCTTCTTCGCCGAGACCGGAACCATTTCCGTTTCGCCGCCCCACTCGAGCGGCGACAGTCCCTGTTGCGCCAGCTCCTGTTTCACTCGATCGGGATTGGCGTCGGGTTTGTCGACCTTGTTGATGGCCACGATGATCGGCACACCCGCGGCACGCGAGTGTTCGATCGCTTCAATCGTCTGCGGCATCACGCCGTCGTCAGCCGCGACGACCAGCACCACGATGTCGGTCGCTTTCGCACCGCGCGCGCGCATCATCGTGAACGCCTCGTGACCCGGCGTATCGAGAAACACCACCCGGCGCATCTCGGTCGGATTATCGGCGCTCGGCACCTGCACGCTGTACGCGCCGATATGCTGCGTGATGCCGCCGGCTTCGCCGGCAGCAACGTCAGTGGCGCGAATCGCGTCGAGCAGCGACGTCTTGCCGTGATCGACGTGACCCATCACCGTGATGACCGGAGCGCGTGGGAGTTCGACGTCGTCGGCATCGGCGGCGATCAGTTCTTCAAACTCTTCTTCCGCGACCATCTCTTCAAACGGCACGAACGAGACGTCGTAACCGAAACGTTTGCCGAGATCGGCCGCGACGTCGTCCATCAGCGGTTGATTGATCGTAGCGAACACGCCGCGCTGGAGTAGCAGCGTCACGACGTCTTTCGGTTTGATACCAAGCTTTTCGGCAAACTCCTTCACCGTCGACCCTTCGATCAGGCGCACGGACTTCAGTTCACCCGCGCTCGGTACTTCCAAACGGGTGGCGATGCGGTCTTCGAGCGACAACGCCTTCGGCGGCGGAATGAAATCGCCCTTGTCAAACTTCCCGGCCTTGCCTTCGACCTTTCGGCCGCCGCGCGGACTGCTGCGGCGCGAGCGGCGCCGGCCGGCGTCGGGCGGTGGAATGTAGGTCGTTTGCGGCGTGGCCGTTTCGCCCGGGGTGCCCATTCGTTCAGAGCGCGGAAGCGAAGGACGTTCGCGCAGCCGAGTGCTGCGATCGGCCGTACGGTCTCGTGATGGGGGCGGCGGAGGCGGCGGTGGCGCAGGGGCGCGTTCGCCCGGACGGATGCCGGCGTTGAGCGCGGCGGCCGTTGGACGCAGGACCCTGACTTGCCGGGATGGTGGCGGCGGCGCAGGCGCGGGCGGAGGCGTTTTCACTTCCACGCCGTTGGTCGGCGGCGCACTCGCTTCTACTGGCGCGGCGGCGATTGGTTCCTGGATCACGGGCGGTTCGGCAGGCGTTGGCTCCGCGGGCACGACGGGCATTTCAATAATTTCGGGCGCTGGAGCTTCGGCACGCACCGCGGGCGTGAGCTTCTTGACCAGGCGCGCGGGAATCGGCTGCTTCGCCGGCGCCGGCGTCAGCGAAGGAGCTTCGGCCGGCTCGGCGGGCGCGCCGGTTGGCTGTGACGCTGCGGGCGGCGCGGCGACAACGGGTTCCGCCTCGTAAACTTCAGCCTCGTCTTCGGCGGGCGCCTCGGGCGTCGGCAACACGGCGCGCTTCACTACTTTGACCGCGCGTTTGACCGTCGTCTCTTTCTTCGGAAAGTACTTGTTCCGGATCTTCTCGGCGAGCTCTTTCGAGACCGAGTTTGACGGCACGCTCACGTCGACGCCTTCGCGGCGCACTTCTTCAATGAGTCGCTTCGTGTCGAGCTTTAGTTCTTTGGCGAGATCGTAGATGCGAACTTTCGAGGAAACTGTCATGCACTCCTTCTCGACGCTTAATACTGCGTCCTGAAACGACCTAAGGGTGATTAGGAACTTTGCTCGTTCCTAACCACTCAAGACGGCGTCGATCAGAAGTTCAACGCGTGACAGTAGCAGAGCGAGCAATCCAAACGTCCAAGACGAGCCGGACCTTTGTAATTCCTAATTGGCTGCATCCGTTGAAGCATCACTGCTTCTCTTCATCCGTGCTCCCGCCTGATGCAGCATCTTCCGAAACTGCGGGAGTGGTTGGTTCTGTTTCGCCGGCCAAAGCGAATCCTTCGGGACCAGCATCAGCCAATCCTTCCAGATCGTCAGCCTCCGAAACGAGATCTTCTTCCGCGAGCACTTCCGCGGCGACTTCTTCAACTGTTTCCAGCCCGGCGACGCCTGACGACGTGATGTCGGGCGACGGCGTGATCGTGTCAGGCCGCAGGTCTCGACCGGGCTCCATCAACGAAATCTCGGCAGCCGGCAGCGGCTCGATTTCAGTAACTGCGACCGGGTCCGCGGAATCGCGCGCCAGGATGTCCGGCTCCGCGTGATACGGGACACCGTTTTGCACGGCTTGGTCGTAACCTTCGGCGGTCATTTCGGGATTGGGCTCGACCTCGCCGGCTTCAATCGACTCGTCGAGCTCGGCTGAAACTGCGTGTTGCTCTTCGGGAGTTTCAGCGGTTTCGCCGGTGTCGTCCGTTGCGGCAGCTTCACCTTCGCCTTCGCCGAGGTTCCGATTACGCATCGCGATGACGGCCTGCGCGGCACTCAGGATCACTTCCGCTTCGTCGAGACTCAGGTCGAGAAATTCGACCAGATCGTCGACTGTCGTGTTAGCCAGCGCGTCGATGTCGTTGATGCCGTGCGCGGCGAGCGCTTCGGCCTGTTGCGCGGTGACGCCTTCAATTGCCGACAGTGGCACAGCTTCTCCGGACGCGATGAGCGCGCCCATCTGTTCGGTGACTTCGCGTTTGATCTCTTCTTCGCTGCGGATGTCGATGTTCCAGCCGACGAGCTTCGTCGCGAGCCGAACGTTTTGACCGCGCTTGCCGATCGCCAGCGAGAGCTGGTCTTCGTTGACGATGACTTCCATCTGGCGGTTCTCGATGTCCGTGATTCTGACCTGGTTGACTTTCGCCGGCGACAACGCGTTGGCGGCGAACACCGACGGCTCGTCTGACCACTCGATGATGTCGATCTTCTCACCGCGCAGTTCGCGAATGATCGCCTGCACGCGCGAGCCTTTCATACCGACGCAGGCGCCGACCGGATCGACGTCGCGTTCGTTGGACATGACGGCGATCTTCGCGCGTTCACCGGGTTCGCGGACGGCTGATTTGATGACGACGGTGCCGTCGTAAATCTCGGGCACTTCCATTTCAAACAAGCGCAGCAGCAGTTCGGGCGACGTGCGCGAGACTTCGACTTGCGGGCCTTTCGATTCTTTCGACACGTTGTTGATGACGACGCGAATTCGTTCGCCCTGGTTCCACTGTTCGCCGCGCGATTGCTGTGAGCGCGGCAGGATCGCTTCGAGGTTGCCGAGGTCGACGATGATGTTGCCGCGCTCGAAACGTTTCACGTAGCCGTTCACCAGGTCGCCGATCTTGTCGATGTACTGCTCGTAGACGTTGCTGCGAACGGCGTCGCGGACTTTCTGGAACAGGATCTGTTTGGCTGTCTGCGCGGCGATGCGGCCGAGTTCTTCCATGGGCAGCGGCAGCAGCAGGGCGTCGCCGAGTTCGACTTCGTCGCCGGCGAGCTCGCGCGCTTCGTCAATCGAGAGTTCGGTGGCGGGATTTTCGACTTCGTCGACGACCACTTTCGAAGCGGAGAGCTCGATGCCGGTTTCGGAATTCCAGTCGACCTGGATGTCTTCACCGGAGCGAAACTGCTTTTTGGCGGCCGCGCGCACCGCTTCCTTCATCGCTTCGATCACGAGGTCACGTTCAATACCCTGTTCCTGGCAAAGTGCCTCGATGTTTTGTGCAATCGATGAACTCATCTGTGTATCCGTGTAATCTGTGGCTTAACTACTGGCGTCCATTACTGACCCGGCATTACCGAGCCGCGTTACTGACGGCTCGCCCGCCTTACTGGCGGCCCGCGCGGCGCAATTCCTCGTTTACATCGACCTCGAGGTTGGCCTTCGTGATGAACTCCAGCGGCACTCGCACGCGCCCGTTGGTCCGGTCTTCAAAAATCACTTCGTCGCCTTCGACACCGAGCAGGCGGCCGCGGAAGTTGCGCTGCCCGTCGATAGGCTGCCGGGTTTTCAGCTTCGCGTTGTTGCCGGCGAAGCGTTCGTAGTCGGCGCGTTTATAAAGACCGCGCTCCAACCCCGGCGACGATACTTCCAATGTGTAGGAAGCGTGGATGAAGTCTTCGACGTCCAGGATGGTGCCCAGGTGCGTGCTGACTTCTGAACAATCCTCGTGGGTTACACCCTGGGGCTTGTCAATGAAAATACGAACAATGGGTTTGTTCTCGGGGCCGGCAACTTCCGCGTGCACCAGCTCGAGGCCATGGTCGATTGCGACTCGTTCAGCCAGTTCCTGAACCCTTGCAGCAATCGAATCGTTCCCCATTGTCACGCCTCCGACGCATCTCGCCCCAAAAGAAAAAGTGGGCGCGAACCCACCGGACGAGACCCCGTGCCTTCGAGCAAGCGGTGAATTATACGGAAAGGGTTTCTGCGAGGCAACCTGCGGGAGAGTTTGGAAAATCCTGTCTTTCTATCCGGAAAATCCCCTTCCTTCTAACTCACGGCAGCTGACTCTTGACAGTGTCCGCGACAATCTTCCCGTCGGCGTTCTTGCCGGCGAGGGCGGCTTGGGCGGCTTTCATGACGCGGCCCATGTCCTTGATGGAGGTGGCGCCGGTTTCGGCGATGGCGGCGGCGACGGCGGATTCGATCTCTGCTTGCGAGGCGGCTTGCGGGAGGTAGGTTTCGATGACCGCAATTTCGGCCTGCTCTTTGTCGACGAGTTCCTGACGACCGGCCTTTTCATACTGCTCGATCGAGTCGCGCCGCTGCTTCACCAGTGAGCGCAACAGCTTCTGCATCTCGTCGTCATCCAGCTCGCTGCCTTTTTCGATCTTCCGGTTCATCATCGCGGCCTTCACCATGCGCAGGGTCGAGGTGCGCGCGGCGTCCTGCGCCTTCATCGACGCCGTCAGGTCGGCAATAATCTGTTCGCTAAGACTCATCTGGAAACCCCCTCCTCCTAAGCCAAACCATCCTGCTTCTCAGTGCAAAGCTCCTCCCAACGACCTGCGCGACTATCAACCCTTCACGTGCCCGTTTGACTTCACCAGGTAATCGCGCAGAAAACGGCCGGTGTGCGACTCGCGAATGTTCATGATCTCTTCCGGCGTGCCGGTGCCGACAACGTAGCCGCCGGCGTCGCCACCCTCAGCGCCGAGATCGATGATGTGATCCGCCGTCTTGATCACGTCGAGATTGTGTTCGATCACCAACAGCGATCCGCCCGCGTCGATCAGCGCGCGAAAAGCGGCGAGTAGCTTGTTGATGTCGTCGAAGTGCAAACCGGTGGTTGGCTCGTCGAAGATGTAGAGCGTCTTGGCGCCGGTTCGTTTCAACAAGTGCGCCGCGAGCTTGATTCGTTGCGCTTCGCCGCCTGACAATGTCGTAGCCGATTGGCCCAGCCGCAAATAACCGAGCCCGACGTCGTCCAACACGCGTAGACGGTTCGTGATCTTCGGCACTTCGCGAAAGAAATTGATCGCTTCCCGCACCGTCATGCTGAGCACTTCGTGAACGTTCTTGCCGCGATAACGCACATCCAGAATCTGCTGCTTGAACCGCGTGCCCTTGCACTCCTCGCACATCAACTCGATGTCCGCCAGAAACTGCATCTCGACCGTCACTGTGCCGTCGCCCTGACAAACTTCACAGCGCCCGCCCGGCAAGTTGAACGAAAAGTGCGACGGGTCAAAGCCGCGTGCCTGCGCCTCACGCGTGCCGGCAAACACCTCGCGGATCGCGTCGTAAACTTTGATGTACGTCACGGGGTTCGAACGCGGCGTGCGGCCAATCGGAGATTGGTCGACCAGAATCACGTCGTCGATGAACTGGCCGCCTTCGAGTTTCTGAAACGCGCCGACGTGCCCCTGCCAGTCACCGCGCTGTTTCTTGAGTCCTGCATAAATACAGTCGTGAATCAGCGTCGACTTGCCGGAACCACTCACGCCCGTGATGCAGACGAGCATGTCCAGCGGCACCTCGACGTCGATCGCTTTGAGATTGTGCTCCGACGCACCCTGAATCGTGAGGCGGCGCTTTTGCGGCGTGCGGCGTTGCTTCGGCTCCTTGATCTCCGCGTCGCCGCGCAGGTAGCGGGCGGTCAAAGAAGCTTCGTCGTGCAACAGGCCGGGGAAGTCGCCTTCGTAGATCACACGCCCGCCGAGCTCACCCGCGGCGGGGCCGATGTCGAGAATGTGATCGGCGGAGCGCATCATCTCGGCGTCGTGTTCGACGACGAGCACGGTGTTGCCGATGTCGCGCAGATTTTTCAGCAGCCGAATGAGCCGATCGTTGTCGCGCGGGTGCAGGCCGATCGAAGGCTCGTCCAGCACGTACAGCGCGCCGACGAGCGACGAGCCGAGGTTCGTGGCGAGTTGAATCCGTTGCGCTTCGCCGCCCGAGAGGGTCGAGGCGAGCCGGTCCAGCGTCAGATAATCGAGACCAACCTCGACCAGAAATCGCAAGCGCCGGCGCACCTCGAACAAAATCCGCTCGGCAATCGCCGCCTGCTCGGTTGAGAGCTCGAGCTGGTCGAAAAACTCGGAGGCGTCTTTGATCGACAACGAGCAAAGCGCAGGCAACGTGCGCCCACCCACCTTCACGTCGCGCGCTTCCTGACGCAGACGTCCGCCGCCGCAATCCGGACACAACGTGTAGCCGCGATACTTCGACAGGAACACGCGCACGTGCAGCTTGTATTTCTTCGTTTCCAACCACTCGAAGAAGCCGCGCACACCGCCGAAGTCACCGCGCCCTTCGATGATCGCCTGCTGGTCCGCGCGGGCGAGCTGGTTGAACGGCGTGGTCAGCGAGATCTTTTCCGAACGGCAGAACTGCTTCAGTTCCGTCATGGCCCACTCGTGCTGCGGTTTTGTCCACGGTTCGATCGCGCCTTCTTTCAAAGACAGCCCGGGATTTGGAATAACCAGATCGAGATCCAGCCCGATCGTATTGCCGAAGCCCTGGCACGTCGGACACGCGCCGTACGGATTGTTGAAGCTGAACAGGCGCGGCTCGGGCGTCGCGTAAACCGTCCGGTCGTAGCGGCATTCGAAACGTTCCGAGAAACGGAAGCGTTGCGGTTCGGTCTCGGCAGTTTCGATAACGGCGCTGCCGTGTCCCTCCTGAAAACAGATCTCGAGCGAGTCGACGAGGCGCTGGCGAACGTCCGGACGCGCGGTCAAACGATCGACGAGCACGAAGACGTTCTTGAAGTCCGTGCGGGAGTAGTCGTCGGGCGAGTTGAGTTCGATTACCTGGCCGTCAGCGAAGAGACGAGTGAACCCGCGCTGCATCAGGCTCATGAGGTGCGCGGTGATCGGTTGCCGGTTTGCGGTCGAAGCACGCCGGCGGAAGAGTTTCTTTCCTTCCTCGGTTCTTTCGCCGTTTTCGGCGGCAGTACCCGCCGCAGCCGGAAAAAGGACGTAGAACCGCGTTCCTTCCGGCAGCGTGCCGAGGATCTCGTCGGCGGCCGATTCCGGCGAGTCGCGCGAAACGAGCCGACCGCAGACGCGGCAATACGTTTGGCCGACGCGCGCAAACAGCAGGCGCAGGTAGTCGTAAATCTCGGTCTGGGTGCCGACGGTCGAACGCGGATTGCGCGTCGAGTTCTTCTGCCGGATGGCGATTGCGGGCGCGATACCGCTGACCTCGTCCACGTCCGGCTTGTCCATTCGCTCCAGAAACTGCCGCGCGTAAGCCGAAAGCGATTCGACGTAGCGTCGCTGCCCTTCGGCGTAAATCGTGTCGAACGCGAGCGACGACTTACCGGATCCACTGACGCCGGTGACCACCGTCATTTGGTTGATGGGGATCGAGAAGGAGACGTTCTTGAGGTTGTTGACTCGCGCCCCTCTTACCTGTATCGAATCGTGCGACATAGACAAACCATGAATAATAGCCGAAAATGCGCGCGAGATGAAAACCTCTCGATTTGTCCTTCACGGATTTACCCGACCTCGCGAACTAATCATCCGCTACAGCCTCGGCAAACTCGAACGCCAGGTGCTCGAAGAGATGTGGCGACGCGGCGAAGTGAGCGTGCGCGACGTTTACATCGCGTTCGGAAAACGCCCAGCTTACACCACGGTGATGACCACGCTCACCCGGCTCTTCAAAAAGAAACTGGTGCAGCGACGCGTCGACGGGCGGACTTATTTGTACTCCGCCGCGATTGGGCGTGACGAGTTGGAACGCGAAATCAAAGAGGACGTTGTCGAGGGTCTGTTTGGGCAGGGCGCTGATGAAGTGGAACCGTTGCTGGCATGCATGGTCGACACAATCAGCGAAAGAGATCGCGAACTACTCGATGAGCTCGACCGTCTCGTACGGGAAAAGAAGCGCGAACTGAAACGGACTTAACCCGAATGTACGCATTCCTCGGCATCACACTCGTACTGGCTCTGTTACTGACACTCAACGCCACCGCAACGATGGCCGCCGCTGGTCTCGGCCGCATCAGCAAGCGACTGCTTTGGAAATGCTCGGCCCGCACGCGTGCGGAAGTGCTGTTCGTGATGCGTATCGGTCCGCCGGTGATCGCCATCGTTGTGCTTACGGCTTTCATGATCCCGTCGTATCTCGTTTACGAACCGCACAAAACCGAAGAATTCGTCAGTTGGAAACTCGGATTGCTCGCTGCTCTCTCCGCAACCGGCGTCGCGCTCGCAATTTCGCGTGGAATTCGCTCGTGGCTGGCGACACGCTCGCTTTTGCATGAATGGTTCGTCTCCTCGACGCCGATTCAACTCGACGGCATCGACGTGCCAACCTTCGTCGTTCAGCAGCGATTTCCGATCATCGCCGTCGTTGGCGCGCTGCGCCCGCGGCTTTTCATCGCGGATCACGTGCTCCAGTCGCTGACTCAGGAAGAGTTGGCGGCCGCGATCGCCCACGAGTGCGGCCATCTTGCCGCCCTGGACAATTTCAAACGTTCCGTGATGCGGATCAGTCGCGCCGCGCTCCTGCTGATTCCGTGCGGCCGCTCGCTCGATCGCGCGTGGAGCGACGCCTCTGAATCCGCTGCCGACGAACACGCCGCGCAACGCAGCTCAATCGTCGCGCTCGATCTCGCTTCCGCCCTCGTGCGCATCGCCAAAATGATTCCCCAGGGACACCAGCCGGCCCTGCCCGCGTCTGTTTCGGCGTTTTTGTCCGACGATGAAGACACGCCGCGCGTCAAGATGCGCGTCCGACGCCTGGTCGAGCTGGCCGCGACGGATCCACGCCTGTTAGGCAGCAGCGCGCGGCTCGTTCGTTTCCTGCCGTGGCTCGCGCTCACTGCTTTGGTGCTGGCGGGCGTATCAATCGAGAGTCGACCGCAGGTACTCGCCGGTGTTCACGCGTTCGTCGAACAGATCGTCAAGTTCCTCAGCTAGTCCCCTGAAAAATTGTTTTTGTTTTTGAACTACTACCGTTGGTCGTAGTTCGGCCTTTCGCAGTTGAGTGCGGTAGAGTGGTGCCCTCCGTAGTTCCTGAACTGCAAAGGATCAAAAATGAAGAATCCAGCTTTCCTTACTCTGCTTCACATCGCGCTCTTTACGCTGCTTGCTGCGCCCGCCTTCGCACAGTCGCCAAACACCGCGACGATGATCGTCATGGTGGCGGATCAAACCGGCGCCGTGGTGAAAGACGCGAAAGTCTCCGTCCAAAACACTGCGACCGGCGACTCGCGCGACGCGATCTCGGGCGGCGACGGCGCGGCCACGTTCCCGGGCCTGTCGCTCACCGGAACTTACAAGGTCACCGTGTCGCGTGAAGGTTTCGGCAACGAAGAGCGCAGCGGACTTACCTTGCGCTCCGGTGAAACGGCCACGATCAAGGTGACGCTGCTCGCCGGCTCGCAAAAAGCGGAAGTCACCGTTTACGGCACGGCTGAAGGCGTGCGCGCCGATCCCTTGATCGGCGTCCCGCTCAACAGCGATCGGATTAATGAGACGCCGATCCTCGGCCGCAAAACGACCACGCTGCCGTTGCTGAATTCCGCCTTCCGGCAAGGCAAGGGCACGGGCGATCTCTTCGTCAACCAGATCTACTTCATAACCGGAGCCGGATCGCGCCGGACCACTACTGTCACCGTCGACGGCGCCAACAACGACGAAGGTTGGGGCCGGCAGACGGCCGTTGCCACGATTCCGCTGGGTGCGATTCAGGAAATCGCCATCCTCTCGAACGCGTTCTCCGCGGAGTACGGTTGGACCGCCGGACCCGCGCTGAACATCGTCACCAAGTCCGGCACGAACGATTTTCACGGCGAAGCGCTGGTGATGTTTCGCCCGGGCGATTGGCAAGCAAAGACGTTCTCGACACGCGACTTTTGTCCGCGCACGGTTCCGACTTGCGTCACGCCCAGCACGCTGCAACACATCAACCCGGTCGACATTCCCGATGCTTTGCAGCAGTACTCCGGCACGATTGGCGGCCCGATCGTCAAGGACCGCACTTTCTTCTTTGCCACGGCCGATTACACGCGACAAAACCGCACCACGTTTCTTTCAACTTCGCTGCCGGCGTTTGTCCTGCCGCCGGATGGAAACCTGGCCTACACCGGACATTACCGCCAGACGCTCGTCGATGCGCGCGTGGACCACAAGCTCACGTCGAGCCAGAACCTGGCGCTGCGCATGAATGTGGACCACTTCTTCGACGATAATCCGCAGGATGCGGTCGGTGGCACAAACGCGCCGAGCGTCGCGCGTCGTTATGCTCGTCGCGCGTGGACCGCACAGGTCAATCACACCGCAGTCATCAACACCAGACTCATAAACGAGGCGCGCTTTGCTTACCTGCACGGCGATCCCGTGACGCTTTGGGAAGCGCAGAACCTGTCGACCACTTACACTCGCGGCGGCGCCGTGCCGTTCACCATCGGCCAATCACGCGCGTCGGATCTTTGGAGTCATCAGTGGCAGTTCTCCGACACGATCTCGTGGTCGTTGGGCAAGCACTACCTGCGATTCGGCGGCAGCGTCATTCGTCACACGTCGGGCGGCACGGGCAGCGAGCCCGGTACGGCGATCCTCGGCACGTTCACCTTCCGAAATACCACCACCGCGCCGTTTGGACAGTTGACTCTCGCCGACGTGCAGAACTACACGCAGCCGATAAACTTCGGCATCAGCAGCTACGAGTTGCCGCAGTGGCTCAACACCGTGTTCGTTCAGGACAGCCTGCACCTGCGCAGCGACTTCACCCTCGATCTCGGACTGCGTTACGACCGGCAGACGCTGACCGACGCCAAAAACAATTTCGCGCCGCGCATCGGTTTCGGGTGGCATCCGGGCGGGGATTCGCGGCTGTCGATTCGCGGCGGCTATGCGATGTACTACACGCAGATTCGCGCTAATGCCGTGGCGGGATATCTGGTGAATGGACTCGATGGCTTGACGACTTACACCGCGAGTCCCGGACAAGTCGGCTTCCCGACCTGTTTGGTGGGTTCGTGTCTGCCGGTTAACGTAGATCCGAAGACGATTCCCGCGTCGCAACTACCGGCGCGCGACGTCACGCTTCGCGCCGGCTTGCGCGACTTTTACCGTGAGCAGTTTGCCCGTTTTGGGTTGAACTTCGATCTGCTTCCAAACTATCCCGACAAGCTGGTGAATCCGCGCAGCCAGGTCTTCACGCTGGGCGCCGAACGCGAATTCTTCAAAGGTTTCTTCTTTGGCGCCGACTACGTGCGGCAACACTGGACGAATCTCGATCGAACGGTCGATCTCAATGCGCCGCAGCCGTTCCCGCGCACGGCGCCGGGACAGGTGAGGAGCGTGGCGGCGGCGAATTTGACGCGCCCGATCCTACCCGTTCCGGGTGGTGTTCGCCAGGTGAACGTGATCATGAATCTCGGCGTCGCTGATTACAACGGCTTGCAGACGCAGTTTAGTTATCGTGGTAGCCGCCGGATGTACGCGTCGGTGAGTTACACGCTGTCAAAGGCCACCAATACTTTCGAGCCGGACGGCAACGGCATTGGGCCAAACGAAAGCAACCTCAGCCAGCTCGGCGAGATCGAGCGTGGACCGAGTGTCGTCGATCAACGTCATCGGGGCGTCATCACGTTCCACTACCGCTTTCCGTGGGACATCACGGCGGGGACTTTGACGATGCTGGCTTCGGCGCGGCCGTTCAACGCAACGACCGGAATCGACAACAACGGCGACGGCATCAACAACGATCGTCCGGTTATTAACGGCGTCGTTATCGGCAAGTCGGCCTTTCGTGGCTCGCCGACTTCGGAAGTCGCGGCGTTTGTGGAGAAGCGTTTCCGCACCTCAGAACACACGAACATTCTGTTGCGGCTCGAAGGCTTCAATCTGTTGAATCACGGAAACTACCTCGGTCGCGGCGTGACGGTTTACGGCGACGCGCTAACGGCAGCGCCGACGTTTGGGCAGTTTGTCGGGGGAGTGGGAACGGCGACGAACGCGATTCCCGCGTTCGCGAACATCGACCCACCGCGGATGTTCCAGTTGCAGGCCCGATTTACGTTCTAATCTCTCCCCTGCCTCTCGCGCTAGCGCGAGTAAGACAACAGGAATCATTCTCATATTTATACGGGTGGGGTTTCTTCGAAGGGAAGATCGGGCTGGTAGCCCTTGTCGCGGCCGGTAACGTACATCCGCATCGCGAACCACAGGATTCCCAACGCCAACGCAATCCAAACCGCTGCCCATAAAATCGCGGGCAGCCCGGTCGCGTGGGCCATGTTCACGGCGTCGTTCGGCACCACCGGCGCAAAAGGCGCGGAAAGGAAGAAGACGGTTTTCAGATCGAGCAGCGCGTTGAGCACGCACTGCACCGCCAGGAAACTGACGAAGAAAGTCGCCACCCGCCTGGTCGCGAATTTCGCGATCAAAATCAGTCCCACGGAAATCAGCGAACCCGCCAGCAGCGTAAACGGAATCCCCGACCACGCTTCGTAAGAAAACGCCGACGTAAACAGTCCGAACACGAGCGTCAGCGCAGCGATGAGAATGCCGCAGCCCAGCAGGATCACGCGCGACTTCACCGACTTCCGAATCAGAAACAGCAGGAACGCGCCGAAAGCCATCGAGCTCAGATAACCGGCGCTCGAAACAAACATCAGCGATAACGTGCTGCTGCCGGTTGTCTGCGTCAGTCCGCTCGTATCCAGCGACACGCTGAGGCTGCGCACGGAGTTGCCCGTCAACAGCGCGGCAATCGCGTGCCCGCCCTCGTGGATGAAAGTGATGAAGATTTTGAATGGGTATCCTAGAATTTCGAGGTAGGGAATAAACCACAGCAACACTGAAACGATCGCGGCGACGAGCAGCGTCATTGCCTGCGGTCGCGCATCATGTGAAAGCCTCATTCTCATCTTTAACACTCCGGCTGGCGGTTTGAGCGTATTTTAGTTCGCACCGGCTAAAACGCACAACGCGGACGCGAGGTTCCACTACGACGAATAATCGCCGGACTTTCCACCCGTCTTGAGCTCCAGGTGAATGTCCGTGATCCGCATGCCTTTTTCCAACGCCTTGCACATGTCGTAAACCGTGAGCGCGGCTACCGACACCGCCGTCAACGCTTCCATTTCCACGCCCGTCTGCGCTTTCGTCGAGACCTCAGCTTCCAGCGCCACGCCCGTTTCATTCAACTCGGCGCGCACGTCGACGTGCGTCAAAGGCAGTGGATGGCAGAGGGGAATCAGGTCCGCGGTGCGCTTGGCGGCCATGATGCCGGCGAGCCGTGCGGCTTCGAGCGGATCGCCTTTCGGCGTGCGATGTTCGCGCAACGCCGCCACCGTTTCCGGCTTCATCAACACGCGCGCAGACGCCACCGCCCGGCGCGCAGTGACGTCCTTGTCACTCGTGTTAACCATGCGGATGCGGCCCTGATCGTCGACGTGCGAAAGCTGTGTCATGGCTGAAAAGTAGATAACAAACCGGAGCTTACGGCAAGCGCAACACCCTCACGAGCGAGTTCGGTTCGACCGTTCTCGTCCCGGCAGGCACGACCACGAGCGCAGTGGTGAGGGCAAAGGCCACGAAGTCAGAAGATCCACCCCACTTCAGCGGAAACGCGATCAGCTCTCCGTCATCGTTCGTCGTGAGTTGTGCGGGCAGATAACTCTCGCGCTCGACGTTTCCTTTCACACTGCGAGCCAGCAATGCGGTCTCGTATTTCGGCGCCGGCTCCGTCACACCCTGCAGCGCCAGCAACGCGGTGCGCGCGAACAGATTGAACGTGACCGCGACGGAAACCGGATTGCCCGGCAGGCCAAACACGAGCGTGCCGTTTGGCAAGCGCGCGAAGACGGTGGGTTTCCCGGGACGCAGTGCGATGCGTTCGAAAAAGATCTCGGCGTCGAGTTCTTTCAGCGCCGCCTTGGTGACGTCGTAAACGCCCATCGAGACGCCGCCGGAAGTGACGATGACGTTGCACTGCTTCGCGGCGGTCGCGATCTGCTTTTTCAAGACTGACGTTTCGTCACGCGCGAGCGGCAGACTCTCGATCGCCGCACCGGTGAGTTGAGCGTAGGCGGCGATCGAGTAGTTGTTGGAATCGCGAATCTGGTCCTGGCCCGGTTTTTCATGGACGGCGACGAGCTCAGTGCCGGTGGCCAGGACGCCGACTCGCGGCCGTTGGCCCACTGCTACTTCCGCATAACCAAACGCCGCCAGCACCGCCATCATCGCGGCATTAATCACTACGCCGCCCTGCAAGACAGTCTCGCCTGCTTTGATCTCCGAGGCGCGTTTGACGATCGATCTTCCGGCGTCGACGCTTTCGAGCAGCTCAACAACGGTGCCGTCTTTCAGCTCGTGCGCGAGTTCAACTTGCTGCACGCTGTCGGCGCCGGCGGGAACAGGTGCGCCGGTCATGATTCGGACGGCTTCGCCTTCTTTGAGTTCGTGATGCCAACCCCGGCCGGCGGCAGACTCGCCGGCAATGCGCAAACGCACGGGTGCTGCGGCCGTGTCTTCGGCGCGCACGGCGTAGCCATCCATTTGCGAGCGATCGAACGGCGGCAGATCGGAGTCGGCGACGACGTCTTCGGCGAGTACGCGATTAAGCGCGGTTTCCAGCTTGACGCGTTCAGCCGGCAGCGGCCGCGTCTGTTGCCGCACAATTTGAATCGCCTCAGCTACCGAAATCATCCGTCTGCTTTGTGCCTCTTTGCTTTTTTGTGCCTTTTCGTGGTGCAAAAAACCGAAAGGCCGGTTTAGGACCGGCCTCTCAAGGTTGGCGGAGGCATTCAGCCTCGATTGGTCACCGTCCTCACCCCGGCAACCACATTCACCGTTGGCGAGGATTGTAATCGAAAAATTGGCCGGGTCAATAGCAGGAAGGTATTAATTGCCCCCCTTGGAATCGCCCCCAGGATCCAGCCAGTCGAAATAAAACTTGCCGATTTGCCATAGTCTAATGACAAACCGCGCCCGTCAACGGGAGTTTTAGCCTTTCGAACCTTTGCGAACCCGCACCGGCCTGGTCTGGGGGACGAAGGGAGTCACAGTATGTTGGCCATTTCAGATAAGGATTGGAACGTTTTGCTCAGCGCCATCAGGACGCACCGTTGTACTCCGTTCCTGGGCGCGGGAGCCTGCTACAAAGTGCTGCCGCTCGGCGCCGACATCGCGCGCAGTTGGGCAACGAAGCACGGTTACCCGTTCGACGATCCGTTCAACCTGATCAAGGTCGCCCAATTCCTGGCGGTGGAATTCTATCCGATGTTTCCGAAGGACGAGATCGTGCAGCTCTTCGAGGAGCTGAACGCTTCGCCGGACTTTTCCAATCCGAATGAACCACACCGGGTGCTGGCGGATCTACCGTTGCCGGTTTATCTCACGACGAACTACGACGATTTTATGATGCGAGCGTTGGCGCGGGGACGGCTGCGCGACCCGAAACGCGAAGTCTGCCGCTGGAACAGTCTGGTCCGGCGCGAGCCTTCGCTATTCGATTCGGGCTATGAACCAACGCCGGCAAATCCGCTCGTGTTTCATCTTCACGGTCACACGCAACTGCGGTCGTCGATCGTGCTTACCGAAGATGATTACTTCGATTTTCTGGTGAACGTGTCGCGCGACGCGCAGCTTATTCCGCCGCGAATTCAGACGGCGCTAACAGAAAACTCCGTGTTGTTCATTGGTTATGGATTGGCTGACTGGAATTTCCGCGTGCTGTTGCAAGGCTTGTCGCGCTTTATGGAGAAGGGATTGGGCCGAACTCATTACGCCGTGATGCTGCCACCGAGCATTTCCAATTCCGAAGAGCAACAGCAGAAGGCGCAGGCGTATTTGTCGAGTTACTACGAGAACATCGACGTCCGCGTCTTTTGGGGAACCGCCAGCGAGTTTTGCACTGAACTAAGAGAGCGCTTCACTGCGGCTGCGAGTCGATGACGAACACAGCACGCGTGCAAAGGAGATAACCCACCATGGTCGCAATCATTGAAACCATCAAACCAGACCGGCCTCACCGCCTGGACGAGCGAGATTGGGACATACTGCTGAGGCAAATCAGTAAAGGCCGATGCACGCCAATCATTGGCTCGGGCGCTTGTTCGGGGCTCTACTCCATGAAGGGAGAACGAGCACAAAAATGGGCCGAGGACGAAGACTACCCGCTGGAGAACTGTAGCGAGCTCGCGCGGGTCGCGGAGTTTCTTGCCGTCCGCGACTACCCGGCGAAACCCATCGAGCGTTTGGTTGAGGAATTCTCTGAAGTCAAAGCTCCCGATTACTCGGACCCCAACGAGTTTCACCGCGTGCTGGCGAATCTTCCGTTACCCGTCTACATCACCACCAACTACGACAACTTCCTGTTCCAAGCGTTCAGTAAACGGGCCCTGCCGCGTGACGCGCGACGTGACTACTGCCGCTGGCGAAAAGGAATGGACGTGATGCCGAGTGTGTTTAGCGGCGAGTATCAACCCACGGTCGCGAATCCGGCCGTCTTTCATCTATACGGGCAGATCGAGAACGAAAACTCGCTCGTGCTGACGGTGAACGATTATCTCCAGTTTCTGGTGAACGTTTCCCGGCAGGAGAAACTGATCCCGCCGGTCATTCAGGGAGCAATCACGGGCGGGTCTTTGCTCTTCCTTGGATATCAGCTCGACGAGTGGGACTTCCGCATTCTGTTTCACACGTTTCAGAGCTACTTGCAGACTGCGTTAACGAAGGCCCACGTTTCCGTTCAGGTGGTGCCGATGGTTAGGCCGGAAAGTCCCGAACAGTTAGCGAAGGCAACGAGCTACCTGAATTGCTACTTCGAGCGCGAGCTTTACAACACGCGAGTGTATTGGGGCTCTTGCCACGAATTCGTCGAAGAACTCCGAGAAAGATGGGAGGCGTCACGTTATGCAAACCACTAGCAAGTCAGTAAAGCCGGTGCTGCAATCTGCCAACGAACAGGATTCCCCGTACGTTGGCCCACGCCCCTTCACTCTGCAGGACCAGGACGTCTTTTTCGGACGCACACAGGAAACGATCGAGTTAACGGCCCTGGTCAAGGCGCATCCGGAAGTACTATTGTACGCGCCGTCAGGAGCGGGCAAGACGTCACTGCTGTTTGCGAAAGTCTTACCTGCTTTGAATGAGGAAGAGGAATTCGACGTTCTGCCGGTCGCGCGCGTGCGCAGCCAGGAAGCCTCCACCATTCCGGAAACGAAGATCCGCAACATCTACATGTTCAATGCGCTGAAAGATCTCGCCAACAATCAGCTGCGTCTGATGGAGCGCGCGCAACTGACCCTGGCAGATTACCTGGCGCGCAGAGCCCGGCCGCTGCTGAATTCCAACGGCTCCGAAGCACCTCACGATAGAGAGAGATGCCTGGCCCGCGTGATCATCTTCGATCAATTCGAGGAGATTTTCACGCTGTATCCTGAACGGTACAAAGACCGGCAGGAATTCTTCTCGCAAGTCGCGGACGCGTTGAAAGCGGACCCGTTTCTGCGCGTCATCTTTTCCATGCGCGAAGACTACATCGCGGAACTCGAGCCGTATATCTCGGTCCTGCCGCAGTACCTGCGCACGCGTTATCGCCTCGAGCGGCTGCGCGAGCTGAGTGCTCTTTCCGCGGTGAAGTCGCCGTTGCAGGCTGAGCGCTTTAAAAAGACCGGCCGGTATTTTGCCGAGGGTGCAGCGGAACTGCTGGTGAAGCGGTTGATGCTCATCAAAGTGAAAACGGCGTCGGGCGAAAAGATCGAAGCGCCCGGGGAGTTCGTCGATCCAGTGCAGCTCCAGGTTGTTTGCCAAACATTTTGGGAGAAGCTTCCTCGGGCCAAGACTGCCATCACCAAAACCGACGTCGATAAATATGCGAACGTCGACGAGGCGTTGTCGGACTTTTATGAGAACTGCATTCGGACGGCGATCAAGTCAGCGAACACTGCTTTAGCTGCCAGCGGCAGTGAAAGTCTTTCTGAAGGAGTCGTGCGCAACTGGTTCGAGCAAAAGCTCATCACGCGGGAAGGAAAGCGAAACATTATTTTTCGCGAGCACGAAATGACGGGCGGACTCACCAATCTGATGGTTGACGAGCTCGAGAACCAGCACGTCATTCGCGCGGAAATGCGCGGCGGCGAACCGTGGTACGAACTGAGTCACGATCGTTTTATCGCGCCAATCAGAGAATCGAATCGAAGATTTCTGTTACAGCAGCCGGTGGCGCGGCGAAAAGGACAGGAGCTCGAAGCACGCGCTCGCCAGTGGTTCGACTCTGGTCGTAGTGACAGTCTGCTGCTGAACCGCGGCGAATTGGCTGACGCGCAAAACTGGCTGCGTATGGAAGGGGCAGCGATCGGGTACAGCGAAACGCTCTATTCGTTTATCCAGGCGAGCGAGTCGGTGATCGAGCATGAAGATCGTCAGCGGCAACAGTTGTTGACGGACGAGCAACAACGTCGAATCGTGGCTGAGCGGCAGCGCGGGCGCCTGTTGAAGTTGGGATTTGTGGCGGTTTCAGTGCTGCTCGTGTTTGTCGTCGGTTCCGCCTTCTCTGCTTTCAAGTCAGCCAAACGCGCGACGGTGGCACTCGGCGAAGCGACGATACAGAAGAAAAATGCCGAGAGTGCCGCAGACAAGCTCGCCATGCAAAAAAGGACACTCGAAGAGCAGGCCAACAAGCTCAAAACGGCAAACGTCGATTTACAAACCGCAAAGGACAATCTACAGGCCGCGAAGGACAATCTGGAAGACGCGAACGACAAACTCGCGATTCAAAAACAGGAAGCAGATGACGCGAGAGGGAGAGCTGAAACTGCCCGTGCGTTTGCCGACGTGCAAAGGCGCGCCGCGGATAGTGCTAATGAAGAGTTGTGTGCATTTACGAAGAACCTCGAGCAGTCGAGAAACAATGGCTGGTCGCTCAAACTGGCCGCCGATGCCGACTCGGTTCTCAAGGACGATCCGCAGAAGAGTTTGGCGCTGGCAATCCTGGCCACCGACAGATCGGAGACTGACGAAGCAAAGGTGGCCTTGCGGCACTCCTTCATGAAAGCGAAAGAACATGCGGTCCTACGGGGCCACGAGAACATCGTCGAGCAGGCAGCTTACGGAGCGAACGGCCAGATCTACACGATCAGCGACGACGGCAGAATCGGTATCTGGGATGCACAGACTAACGCGATTGTGAAAATGCTGCCGACAGGAGCGCCAGCCGTGCACGCGCTGGCAATCAGCCGCGACGGAAACTGGCTGGTTACGGAAGAAAACAACAGCAAAGGCAGAATTTGGAATCTCCGCGACTACAGTTTCAAGGAATTACAGGATCTCACCGGGCCAGTGGCAGCAGTCGCACTTAGCCCTGACAGCCGTCTCGTCGCGACCGAAGCTACCGAAGAAGGAGCAGGTAGGGACAAAGCCGGTGCGGCTCCTCGCATTTGGGACGTAAGCACCGGAACACCTCTCACCACTTTGCTCGGCCACGAAAAAGCAGTGGCAGCCATTGCCTTCAGTCCTTTAGGCGACAAGGTGGCGACTGCCAGTTGGGATGGAACCGGCCGCATCTGGGAGGTCAAGTCTGGTAAAACAACTGCCATCCTTCAAGGGCACACGGCTCCACTTACAAGTATCGCCTTCGACCGCACGGGCCAACTGGTCGTGACGGGTAGCTACGACGGTACCGCACGTATTTGGGACGTGACTACGGGAAAAGAGACATTTGTGTTGAAGGGCCATACGGGTGTGGTTCAGTCAGCGGTATTCAGTCCGAACAACGATTACGTGCTGACGTCCGGAAAAGAACTGTTGGACAAACCAAGAGGGTTTGATCAGTCGGTCCCGTTGTCGCCCGAGCTGCAAAGCCGGCTCGGTACTCCCGACAACACGGCGCGCCTGTGGAACGCGCACACAGGCAAGCTTCTGGGTGTGCTGCGAAGACATACGGGAGACGTGAACAGCGCGTCGTTCAGCTCGGACAGTCGTTACATCGTGACGGCGGGCGAAGATGGCGTAGTGGCGGTCTGGAATGCAAACAATCTGACCCTGGTCAATGAATTTGACGAACACACCAGGTCGGTAAATAGTGCGGTTTTTAGCGCCGATAACATGTCAATTCTAACCGCCAGTTCCGACCGGACTGCACAAATGTGGCACTGGACCGGCAGTGCGCGACTTCAGTTTGAACCGCACAAGAGGGCTGTCTTGGGGACAACTATAATGCCGGATGGCTCACTCGTGACTTCGGGCCGAGACGGCAAGGTTCGCGTTTGGACGCTGGATGCGCAGAGCGGTCAGCCCGAGCCCCAATCGGGTGGAGTGGACATTAACCTGGGCTTGCTAAGCACAGATCCGATCGGCGGTGTGCCTCTCGGCGTCTACGATTTGGCGGTGAGTCCTCGAGGAGATCTCGCAGTTACGGGCAGCCTCACTCCGGTTGGACCTGTTTCGAGTGCGGCGACTGACAGGACCGCACACATCTGGAACGTCTCCGCTCGGAAATTTGAGGATCGTAAACTCCAGGGTCACACCGAACCCGTCGTCAAAGTGCTATTCAGTTCATCGGGGCGGTACCTCGCAACGATGAGCGCGAAGCAAGTGCAGGTTTGGGACACGTCCACTTGGACGCCGGTTTCGTTGCCCGGCACTGACGAAGCTCCGATTCTTAACGTGGCGTTCACGCCGGATGACGAGACGTTGTTGATGGTCCAGCGTGATGGTACGTTGACCAGAAGGCGGAAATCGGGCGAGATAGAAACCGCCGTCCTATTGCCCACCATTCGTCGCGCTGTATTCGATCAGCAAGGGACTCTAATTGCGGCCCTGGTGGCGGCGGATTCGAGTGTGGGAATTTGGAACGTTAACGGCATTAAAAAGGCCAGCA
>Ga0081539_10000492_pt1 | contig 83156 bp, 68 predicted proteins | sample TabmetS4T2R2_FD_71023 | JGI IMG/M metagenome (GOLD analysis project Ga0081539, IMG submission 71023) | Tabebuia heterophylla rhizosphere microbial communities from the University of Puerto Rico - S4T2R2 | ecosystem: Host-associated > Plants > Roots > Rhizosphere ...
TGTAGAGCCGATAGATGCGCTTGTGGTTTACGTGCCCTCACGGCGGAGCAACACGTATAGCGGCTTGTACCCGGCGCGCAGTCCTACCGCCGGCAGGTCGCGGAGCCGTCCGCGCAGCGGCGCTTGGGACGGGCGGCGACTACGGTAGCGTACGAGCGCTCGATAGACTCCCACGCTGCGACAGGCCCGACGCTCGGACAACTGGTACGCCTCCCGAGCCCAGTGCACACGCGCCCGGCGGGCGGCAGGCCTTACCATTTTTTTCTGAGCGCCTCGTGGAAAATCGTCTTGTCCAAGCTCAGATCGGCCACGAGCCCCTTGAGCTTGCGATTCTCCTCGCGGAGCTGGCGCAACTCGCGGAGCTCGCTGACACCGAGAGCGCCGAAGCGTTTCCTCCAACGATAGAACGTCTGCTCGCTCACGCCGAGCTTGCGGTAGATCTCGCCGACCGGTGTACCCGCCTCGGCCTGGCGCAGGGCAAGAGCAATCTGCTCGTCAGTGAACTTGCTCGTCTTCATTCGCACGATCCTCCAGCCCGGTGGCCCGGGTGTCTGGGGACCGCAGACTAGCTCAAAACGAGGCCCTGGGTGGACTCAGATGCGGGGAGGAGCGCCCCGCCTCCCGCATGGCCGCCGCCGCCTCGCGCGTATGCCGGCGCGCCGCTCGCAAGACCAACCTCCGATCAATGCAATCAGCCGAACCAACTTCTTCATCGTCTACCGCCCATTCTTATGATGGTCCGACCACCACGCCGCGTGCACCGACCGCGTCCCAAACCACATTCGGGCGAGAGGACGAGGCGTCCGCGAGGCCGGGGTGAGTCCGTCGGTCGGCTAGAGAGGGCTGTACAGCGCTGGCCGGCTTCTCGGACCGTAGACCCAGTCGTCGTCGAGCACGACGGGCTCATTCGTGTCCGGCACGGCTGCGGCACAGCCGTCGACTTCCGAGCAAGCGAATCCGCGGGCTTGCCGGGACGGTCGCGGTGATCCAGGAGAGCAACATCAGCGCGCCGCCGAGTATGGCGATGGCGACTAGGGCAAGGAAACAAACGACGACCGCGATCTCACCGAACGATGTCCGATCTGGCCCCTCACGATCGGGCGCGGAAGCCGTCCGCACTCCCGTGAGTCGCCGGATACCCGCCCGGTCTCGTTGCATTCTGCATCGAGCATAAGAGGGCGCCGATGGGTAGCGGCTCGGGCGCTATCAACCCCCGCCCCTTGGGCGTTGTGACGCTGGCGCCGGAACGGGTGTGGGCTCTTTAGCGACTAATAGGAGAAGACGGTAGACGCCATAGAAGAACATGTAGGCCGGATACGGGCCGCGCCCGCCACCAGAATTGAATCATCTTGGGAGCTATTCCCCACAGACCTTCTTTGATCGCGATATAGATCTGCACCTATGCTCCTGACGCGTTTGTCCGGCATCGTCGCTTGTCCAGTCTTCGCCATTGTCGCGAGGCGTCGAAGAACTTTACGAAATGTCTGACCGCTTGATTTGCACCGCAGTCCAGACGGTGGTACATACCTCGCAGCAGGCGAGTGATATATGCCGGTGGACAGGTAATCACTAATAATGTGGGCGGTGAAAACCAGCGGACATCAGAGGCGCGATGTAAAAACGTCCGACGCGGCGATGTATCACGACGTAAGCAGTGTTTTACGGTCTCCGTCACTGACGGCGGAGCCTCGAGGTGAAGTGGTGGATAATCAGAATACTCCTAGACTTGGCCGGTCAGATGCATACACGGCTGTGCCGCGGGACAATGTAACGACAACTTATGAGATCCAGTCCCAGTCCTCCATGAGGGCCATTCCTACGTTCCATACGCTGCGTCGCTCGCGTGCTCGTGCCATTGTTGGGAATGGCGCGGCGCGGCGAAATGCGGCATCCCGAACTCGGATCGTCGTTGTGGACGATCATCCGATTACGCTCGCCGGACTTAACTTCCTGCTTGCCGCTGACTTTACCGTGCTTGCGCGATGCGCCCACGCGCACGAAGCGTTGCGGGCCGTCCGCGTCTACGAGCCGGACGTCCTGATCATCGACCAAGACATGCCGACAGTAGGCGGCGTCGATGTGCTAAAGCAACTGCGGGCGGCGGGCGATCAGACACGAGTCGTACTGCTCGCGACGGCTAATAATTCGAAGCTGATGGAAGCATTAGCATTCAACGTAGAAGGAATCGTATTCAAGCAGTCCGACCCGAAGCACCTCATCCGCTGCGTGCGCGAAGTTCACGCCGGACGGCGATGGCTCGACGCGAACATGAATACGGTCGCTTTCGGTGGGGACGCGCTCGACGTACTGACCCGACGCCAGATCGAGGTGGCACGCGCCGCTGTTAGCGGGTGCAGCAACAAAGAGCTCGCGCAGCGGCTTGGCGTATCGGAAGGGACGATCAAGAACCACCTGCATGCGATCTATGAGCGATTGCAGCTCGAGGGGCGACTCGCGCTGCTCCTGTACCTGAAGGAAAAGGCCCTAGCCTAGGCTAGGCCGTGGCGACGGGCAAACAGGATCAGCCCAAGCCGACCGCCGACATTGAGCTTGTCATAGATACTGTGCAAGTGTATCTTCACAGTTCCCCGCTTGACGGCCAGACGATCGGCGATCTCTCGCGTGGACACCCCGAGCGCCGCCATTCGCGCGATTTCGGTCTCGCGCGGCGTCAGCTGCCGCGTGGCACGTCGCAGCATCCTGCCGGTGTTGAACAACCCATCGACGAAGCGGTGTGCGGTTCCGTCGTCGAGCCGTTGCGTGCTTTCGCACACACGACGAATGCAAGCGACGACGGATTCCGAGGGGAGTTCCTTCTTGATGACGGCGCGAGCGCCCATCAGGGCGGCGTCCGCCACCTCGTTGTACTCCGACGCAGAAGTCAGCACGACAATCCGGGTTGACACCCCGTGACGCTGGAGACGCCGCACTAGTTTGAACGTCGCGTTCTGATCCAGGTCGAGAATCACGACACCGGGCCGGTGTCGGCGAACTTCTTCGAGTATGGCTTCGTGCGTCGTCGCCACCGCCAGCACCGTAAAACCTTCTTCCCGCTCGAGCACCTGTGACAGCCCGCACAGGGTCAGGGGATGACGGCCGCCCAGAACGAGTCCGACGGTCACTCGATGCTCGGCAGACGAGGGCGGTTCGGGAACGGTCGGGGCGTTAGGATCGACTGCGGTTTCCAGAACCGTGCACCTCTCGTTCATGCGGGGATGTTGCCGCTATTTCGAACGCGCTGTGTCGTAGACACGATGGTACTGATACGAGCCGGCGTCCGCCGACCGTCGATCAGCCTTGTTCAGAAGCACACCGAGTATACGACCGTGGACCTGATTGATCTGCGTGATCGCCCGGCGAACAGCCGCGAGTGGTGTGCGGCGCGCCCGCACGACCAAGATGACGCCGTCGCAGACAGCGGCCAGGCTCACGGCATCCGCTACTGGGACCACCGGCGGCCCGTCAAAGACGATTAGATCGTATGCCGTCTCCGACTCGTGAATGACTTTCTCCAAGCGGTGCGCTGTGAGGACATCCTGAAACCCCTCGTGCGGCCCATGGCCCGCGACGACGACTGAAAGGTTCGCGATGTCGGAGGCCTGAGCCACGGTCTTCAGCGGTGCTCCGTGTTCGAGCGCCGATGCCAAGCCACCGACGTTCTCGAGCCCGAAGACCTCGTGCAGTGCTGGATGACGAAAATCGGCATCGACGAGGCAGATGCGTCCCCCGCCCTGCGCGGCAATTACGGCCAGGTTCGCCGCGGTGGTCGACTTGCCTTCGCCGGCGGTCGCCGAGGTGACCGCTACTACGCGCGGTCGTTCCTGTTCCGAGAGACCCTCGATATTGGCCCGAACGGTTCGGTAGGCATCGGCTTCCATTGATCCCGGGTCCGTTACAGCGATGAGGAGCGGCGCTCGATGGTTTCTGCGGCCGAAGCGCCAGCGCCGTTCAGGGGTTCGCAGTGCCGATCGAAACACCGTTGCGGGCGTTGCTCGTGGCAGCGGCGGCGCCGATGGCCCGTTCGTGAGGGTCGGATACAGCGCGGACTCATTGTGGACCCTTGATTCTCCACTAGGCTCCACCACGGGCGGCTGCGCGGTGGGTGCCTGTGCGGGCGCACTCGCCGTATTGGCGGCCTGCTCCTCGCGGAGCCGATCGCGCTCGGCCTGTTCGAGCGCCTTGAAGAATTCGCTCATGATCCCCACCATTGTGTTACCCAGCGGACAGCGCCGCCTATCGCGGCAATGAGTGTCGCGGGCACGGCATGGAATGCCCACGGAGACCCCGATGGTGACATGGCTCCGGCCACTGCCGCAGCCACGGCCACGACCCCGGCCGAGGCGGCCACTACCACGCGTCGCGGCAGCCCCATCTTGGTCCGTGAGGCCGCGGGCTTCCATCGCGCACGATTGTCGCGTTCAGTGGCCTCCAGGTACGCGATCGTGCGCTTCACAATGTCGGCATTGACGACCGAGGTCTGGTCCGCATAGGCGCTGAGAAGACAGTGGTCGGCGACGATGTTCACAATGCGGGGTATGCCGTCGGAATACGCCGCGATTCGCTCGATGGCGTCGTCAGTAAAGAGCTGCCTGGTGGCGCCCGCCACGCGCTGATGGCTCGTGATGTACTGACCAACCTGTTCGGGCGTCATCGGCGCCAGCCGGCAGCGCAAGCCGATGCGTTGTCTCAATTGCCGCAACTCTGGCCGCTGAAGCTTTGCATACAGTTCCGGCTGCCCTGATAGGACGATCTGAAGCAGCTTCATCGAGCTCGTCTCGAAATTCGAGAGCAGGCGTATCTGTTCAAGCGTTTCGATGCCGAGGTTCTGGGCCTCGTCGACAATCAGGATCGTGTTCCGTCCCACACGGCGCTGTTCGATCAGGAATCTGTTCAGCGCAATCAGCCGCTGCGCGCGCGTCCCGGGTACGTCGCACACTCCGAGGTCGGCCAGCGCATACTCGAGCATTTCATCGAACGGCAGCGTCGAGTTGATGATGAAGGCGGAGTTGGCGTGGGCGTCCATCCGTTCGACGAGCGTGCGGAGCACCGTTGTCTTTCCGGTCCCCACCTCGCCCGTCATTAGAATGAAGCCCTTCTGCTCCTGAATACCGTAGATGAGCTGCGCCAGCGCCTCCCGGTGACCGGGGGTGAGAAAGAGAAACTTCGGGTTCGGCGTGAGCTCGAATGGCTTGCTGGTGAGCCCAAAGAACTTCAGGTACATGCGCTCACCTCAGCGACCACGGATCCGGTCACACGGGCGAGGCGCGCCCGTCACGCGCGCCGCCGGCGGAAAACGGGCACAACGCCGAGAACCCGAACGCCCAGTACCCGCTCGATCTCGTCTCGCGACCCGATACGATTGTCCAGCGATTCCGACAAGAACGCGACGCCCACGCCGAGCGCCAGCCCCGCCAGTCCAGACAGGATGCGGATAAGCTGCGTTCGGGGGCGTACTGGCGACGTCGGCCGTGCCGCACGCTCGACCACCCGGATATTGCTCGCGGTCATGGCACTGGCCAGGCCTGTTTCCTTCAATCGCTTCAGAACGGTCACCTGCAGCTCATCGGCCGTTTCTTTCTCGCGCTGCAGTGACGAGGCCTGCGCCTCACGTTCATTCAGGACGCGGGCTTCGCGCCTGAGGACGTTCATGTTCGCGAGGACCGTCTCCTCCCGCGTCCTGGCGATCTTGGCTTCGGTCTCGACCGCGCGCATCGTCCTCTGGATCTCTTCCTGCAGACGGTGGTTCACCTGTTGCAGCTGTGCGTCGATTTGCATGAGATCCGGGTGTTTCGACCTGTAGATCTGCGCGAGCTTCGAACGTTCGATCGTGAGATCGGATGCTTCGGTCTTCAGCTTTTGGATCAGCGGATCGGTGATGACGCTCGAAAGCGTCTCGGACGCCGCTGGATCCTTGGCGATGCGGTTCAATTCGCGCAACTTCGACTCTGCGGCCATGCGCAGACCCTGCGCTTCGAGGTAGGCACGGTTAAAATCCACCAGCTTCGCCTGCGTGACCTGGCGCTGATCCTGGACCCCGAGCAGGTCAGCCTTGGCCTGGTAAGCCTGCAGTGCCTGCGACGACTGCTGGGCGTTCGCGCGCAGCCCCTGGATCTGCTCGCTGAGCCATGCAGTGGCTGTTTGGGCTTCCCGCTGTTTGACGTCGAGCCCGTACTTGACATACTGTGCGGCGACGGCGTCGGCGACCTCGACCGCGAGATCGGGATTGGGATCGTCGAACTTGACGAGGACGAGTCGGGTGTTCTTCACCGGCTCGATGATCAAGCCGCCATTTTTCCAATTCATGAACGCGAGGTAGGGATCTCTGGCCCCCCCGACGTGCGCCATTCGCTGTTTGAGATTCAGCTGGTCGATCACTGCCTCGACGATCGGTCGGCTCTGAAGGAGCTTGTACTGCGTCGAATAATAATCTTGCGAGGACGACGAACCACGCGTGGGGTCTGCGGCGACATCCTGAATGTTCACAACCCTGGGTGGCTCGGGCTCGATGATCACGGTGGTCGATGCCTCAAACACCGGCGTCTGCCAGGACGTGAACACGACTCCCGAAGCCACGGTCAGCACAAATACGGCGAGTACCTGGACCCAGTGCGCCTTCAGGACGTCAAGATAGACCTGGAGCGGCGAGATGTGTTCCAGCAGCTCCGACGTTGTCGCGCGTGGCGTCATCGCGCCTCGCTCGGAATATCCAAGGATTCCTGTATGTTCACGCACGGCCTCGACATATTGTCACCGACGGTATCGCCACCCTATCGGCTGTCAGTGCGCGGCGCAATATACCACGTGGTATAGGTGAAGCTCACCCGGTGAGATGGATCGACGGCCGCTAGCTCGACGCCGTCTGCGTCTGTTCACGCTCCTCTCCGGAACGGCGAGCAAGGTAGCCCAGGATCATAAATTTACTCGCGCCCGTGCCGTCGAAGAGGATGTCCCCCAGGGACGGCTGCTCTGGAACGACTCATCACTCCCCCCACGTCACGATGAACGAGTCATCAGATTCCGAATCGGATTCCGACACGAGGAGTGCGTCAACGCTATGGGCACGGTAATCATCGACTGCACAGATGTCGACGTTCGGGCGAAGGCAAGAGCCGGCTGATTCAGTGCCACCATGCGGGGAAGCGTACCAGCCGGCCGCTGTCATCGGCACGGTGCAGCAGAATATGGCTCTGCTGAATGATGTCGCACGCCGTTATAGATCGCGCAACGCTCGTCGTCGCTTCTTCGGCTGACGGTTTCAAATACCCCCCGCGCGATCCGCAGCGACGTCGCTCAGCGCGCGGTCGTTTCCATCACTGGATTATTTCTCTACGAAGCAGCGCGCGCTCATGACGCGGCCGCGCGGTCCTCTATCGCCTATAGAGCGTTAGAAGAAGATGCTCGAAAGGCTTCAGCGACGGATGCCGACGAATGAGACTCCAGATCCGAGAACGGCACACCAGAAATCGGTAGTGTGCGTATGACTTCCAGTATGGCAAATGATAACGGAGCCCGTGGCCCCGGCCGTATCCGAGGCTCACGCGGTATCGCTCCGGCAAGAACCCACTGCCTTCGCTGACGGTCTTGCATTCCGAATGCATCCGACAATTGCCAATTACGGCGTCAACGTAGCCGAAGCTGTATCTCCTCGCGATCCGCAGCCACAGGTCGTAATCCATCACGTACCGGAGTGTTTCGTCAAGGGGACCGACTTCATCCAGAACGTTGCGCCGAAAGAAGATCGCAGGTTGAGGTGGTGTCGAGCAGTCAATCGACCAGAACTTCAGCAGACTCTCGAAGTTGACGGGAGGCGGGACGACGACGCCGGAGCATGCCCCGGTTTCATCAATGAGATTGCATTTTCCGTACACGATGACGGCGCCCGTGGACACCATGTGCCGCACGACGGTGCGGATCGCATGCGGCTCATATGTGTCGTCGGAGTTCAGCCACGCAACGATCTCTCCTGTGGCGCGCGCGAACCCCTTGTTGATCGCGTGTGTCTGGCCGCGGTCACGCTCGCTCACCCAGTAGTCGATCCAGGGCTCATATGTCTTGATCACTTCGAGCGTGGAGTCCGTACTGCCGCCGTCGACGATCAGATACTCGAGGTTCGGATAGTCTTGGAGAAGAACCGAGCGGATCGTCTCCTCGATGAACACGCCCTGGTTGAAAGAGGGTGTCACGATGCTGACCCGTGGCGTGGCGCAGCCGTCGGGAACCGCAGCTGGAGGTGGGCAGTGCTCGTCAGTCCACGGCCAACGTGTGTTGTCCGCTCGTGACCGCGGCAACGCGAGGGCACATCGTCTGTACACAGCTGCGCCGATTATAGGATCCAGGACGCTTCGTCGCAATACACCCGACGACCGAGCCATCTGGCAATCCGTTGTATCAAGCGTCTGAATTCCGTCCGCGTTGAGATGCTCTGTAGTGAGAGTACTATGTCGTCGAATGCGACGAACCGGCGCACGCGAGTTCTATATCGCCTGACGCGCAGCGATGACAGCGTCTCCATATCCGAGATCACCATTCACCGGTCGCCGCCTGAAGCACGAGTGGCCGCTGGCCTTCGTGCTCGTCCCCATCGTCTTCATGTTATTGCCGATGATCCATGCCGACTTCGCATTGATTGATGATCATGAGATCGTGTCTTTTCTCGGTGCCGGGCAAAGGGTGACCTTGTCAGACTCCGTCGACCTAGTTCGAAGTCGTGCGTTGGAGACGAACGGTCGATTCCGTCCCGGGTATTACGTGTTACGGATTCTTGAGACCGCTCTCCTCGGGCACCACCCCGCCCTTTGGCACGCAAATCGCCTGTTCCTCGCGTCCGTCTGCGCCTTCGCGCTGTATCGGCTTCTCCGCGTCGCTCTTCCTCCTCTTTGCGGGGCTGTCATCACCTTACTGTTCTACTCAGGACCGCAGAACGAGATCTGGGTCAACCTTGGACCGGGGGAGACGTACGGAATCGTTCTCGTGGTGAGCGGACTTGCGCTGGCCGCTACGGCAATTGAGCGAGGTGGCAGACGGCTCTCGTTGTGGTTTGGTCTGTCGCTTGTTGTTTTAGCTGGCTTCATCAAGGAGACCTTCATTCCCATCTTCCCTGCGTCCGTTGTATTCATCTACGGTCTCCTTCCGTCGTTTCTTCCGCTGCATATCGGTGAGCGTCTTCGTGTGAGAGCGAGCGACCTCATCGTCTTGGCATTCTTCTTCGCGGGCACGGGAATCCAGCTATGGGGAACGATAACGAGCGTGCGTCTTTACGGCCATGTCTATTCAGGCAAGACGACCTGGACGTCGATGGCCCGTGCGAGTAGCTGGATGCTCGTGCGTTACTCCAAAGACACGCTGTGGTTCGTGCCGATCGGGGCCGCGCTGGTCGCCTGCATACCGAGAATGAGCGGCCGATGGTGTCGACCGCGCGGCACCTATTTCATCCAGATGCTGACCTTACTCGCCGCAGCAACCGTCTTGATCCTCGTACCCCAGTGGATCATCTATGGCGGCTTCCCGGCGAGTGCAGGACGCTATCTCACTCCCGGTAACGTTTTCGCTGTCTTTGTCGCCGCGGTGGGGTTCCACTATCTGCGAAGGATGACTGATGGCGGAGGTATGCGTCTCCTCAGGGGCGCCGTGATCGCAGTACTCTTGCTGATCGCTGCCGTCGGCGCACTCCGGACATTCCGTATGTCAATGGCGGAGGCGCGTGCCAGCCAGCAATTCCACGCGCGCCTGACTCAAATTGTCCAACTCAAGAATGCGCATCCAGCGGCCCCACTGCTCTTTTGTTCGACGCGACTGCTCGACCGTGAGCCACTCATCTCAGTCGCGACATTCCTCAGCACGCAGCTTCCCGGACACCGTCCGTTTCTTCGCGCATTTGAGTGGGAGGCAGTGGCGAGATCAGAACATGACCGACGCCTCGCAATGCTGCTAAGGAACCAATCGTTGTACGGTGACCAACTCTTTTCGGGCATCGCCGAATTCACCGAGCTCAATGGCGAATGCATCGGTGTGATATTTTCTGGCGGCAGCGACAGTTGTTATTGTCGCTACGCGATTCGCATGTTCGAGTGACAATGCGGAACTTTTGGACCCGGAGGATGTGAAGTTGGTCCCTCTTCAGAGCCGTAATGTTTACGTCTCCGAACTTGTCCATCACGGCATCTCCGTCGTTGTGCCCGCTTACAACGAACATGGCAATATTCGACAGTTGTACGCCGAGGTCCTCGATGTTGTGTGTTCGTTGGGATTACCCTGGGAACTCGTCTTTTCCGACGACGGCAGTACCGACGGGACGTGGCAAGTGATTACGGAGCTCGCCGAGAAGGATCCGCGGATTGCGGGTGTACGACTATCTCGGAATTTCGGCCACCAGCGAGCTCTCCTTGCCGGACTCCGATGTGCGCGCGGGGCGGCAATCGTTTCGATGGACGCGGACTTGCAGCATCCGCCAGCGGCGATTTCAGGACTCGTGGCGGAATGGCGTAATGGAAGCAAAATCGTCAAGACCGTTCGTGTCGATTCGCCCGACACGTCCATGTTGAAGCGGCTCACGTCCCGTTGTTACTACCGCCTGTTCGCGTGGCTCAGCGGGGTTCCACTGCAGCCCGGTATGGCCGACTTTCGTCTGCTCGACCGCGCCGTGCTCGACGATATACTGCGGTTCCCGGAGGAGGGGCTGTTTCTGCGCGGCATCGTCGAGTGGGTCGGATACCGCAGCGCGACGGTGCCCTACGAATGCCGGAAGCGCTTCACCGGCTCGACAAAGTATTCGCTGAAGAAAATGGTCCGCTTCGCCTGGGAGGGGATCAGCTCATTTTCCATCGTTCCTCTCCGACTCGCAGCACTGGTGGGTTTCGTCGCAAGCGGAATCTCATTTCTTGCTGTTATCTATGCGATCTATGTAAAGGTCATCGCGGGCCACGCGGTCCCCGGATGGGCGTCGTCAGTAGCGATCGTTGCGTTCTTGTTCGGAATACTCTTCATCATCTTAGGTCTGCTCGGGGAATACGTCGGACGTATCTTGCTGGAAGTTCGGCGACGTCCGCGCTTCCTGGTCAGCGAGTCGTTAGGCATCGACGAGTCGATGGCCATAAAGTTACGGGCGCTCGAATGAAGACGACCCGGTACTCGTAATCGGGCGGGCTACGATGCCGGGATGGATCGTGTCATTACAGGCCGACGTAGCGGCCCCGATTTCTACGTTCAGTTTTCCCCCATACGATCCCAGGCTTATACCGATCGGGCTATTTCCCGGCCGGCATCGGAACGTTACGCTTTCGCCTGCTGTGCCGACCCCCGTCCAGGAAGGCGACTGACAGACTGTTCCAAAAATTAACCAAAGCATGCCCGACGCTGGATTTACGACTCTAATCGAGGCGTTACTGGCCGCTCCACTACATCGACCGTTCATCACGATGTGGTACGACCAAGACGAGTCCGAGAACGTGACGTTCGGCGAGTTCGTCCGTCTTGCGCAAGCGCAGGCGGCGGATCTCCTCGACCAGGGCATGCGTGCCGGTGACGCGGTCGTGCTCGTGATGCCGCAAGGAATTCCGTTGATGGCCGCGTTCGCGGGCGCAGTATTGGCCGGCGGCGTGCCAGCGATTCTGGCCTATCCGAATTTCAAAGTCGACCCCATGAAATACGCCTCAGGGCTCGCCGGCGTGTCGCAAAACCTCAAGGCACGGCTCGTCCTGGTCGATGAGGGATTCGCGCCGGAATTCTCGGCGCATTTCGCGGCGGCCGATGATGCCGTCCTGTTGCGGGCCGACAAAACATCGCCCTCTGTCGGCGAGACGCTGCCGCGCGTCCAAGCCAACGCCGATGCGCTCGCGTTCATTCAGCACTCCGCGGGAACGACGGGCTTGCAAAAGGGCGTCGCGCTTTCGCATAACGCCGTTCTCACACAGCTCGAGCATCTCGCGACGGCGCTCAGGATCGACGATCACGATCGCATCTACAGCTGGCTTCCGCTGTATCACGACATGGGGCTGATCGCCTGCTTCATGTTGCCGCTCGTCTACCACCTGCCGATCGTGATGCAGGCGCCGATGGACTGGGTGGTCAGGCCCGGCACCATGCTCGAGTTGATTTCGAGCCACCGCTGCACGCTGGCGTGGGTGCCGAATTTCGCCCTGCAGTTCATGGCCCGCCGGATCCGTCCGGAGGACCGGCGTGAGTACGATCTCTCGTCGCTCCGGGCCCTGATCAATTGCTCGGAGCCGGTGCGAGCCTCGAGTCTCGACGAGTTTCAGGGCATCTACGGCACCTACGGCCTTCACCCGGCGGCACTGCAAAGCTCGTATGCCATGGCCGAGAATGTCTTCGCGGTTACGCAATCGGACATCAGCGAACCACCCCGTCGGCTTTGCGTCGATGCGCGAAGGTTCTGGAGTGACCATGTAGCCATCCCGACTCCGGCCGATGCGGAGGGCGCTGTGTGTTTCGTGTCGTCCGGCCGTTGCCTACCCGGCAACCGTATCCAGGTCATCGCGGCGGACGGGGCGATGCTTTCCGATGGCGCGGTCGGCGAGATACTGATCCGGAGCGATTCGCTGTTCACCGGCTATTACAATCGGCCGGATCTCACAGCGCAGGCGCTCCGCGACGGCTGGTACTGGTCTGGCGACCTCGGGTTCGTCGTCGACGGTGAGCTGTATGTCGTCGGGCGGAAGAAAGATCTGATCATTGTCGCGGGAAAGAATATCCATCCCCAGGACATCGAGGAGATCGTCTCGAGCCACCCGGCCATCCACGACGGACGGGCGGTCGCCTTCGGCCTCTACAATCCCGACCTTGGCACCGAAGACATCGTCGTCGTCGCCGAGGCCGAGGGCGAGCACGAGTTGAACAATGCCCGCGCGATCGAAGCCGCGCTTCGTAATGCCATCGTCGCGGAGCTCGACGTCGCGCCTCGGGCTGTCTACATCAAGCCACCGCGATGGATCGTCAAAAGCACGGCGGGGAAACCCGCACGCTCGACGACACGTGACAAGCTCATCGCCGAGCACCCGGAGCTGCAGAAAGCGAATCGTCATGGAAAATGAGACGCGGGCCCAGCAGGTCCAGCAGATGATCGACTATCTCGTGCACGAAGTCGTCGGCCGCTCCGATGTCCGGATCAGCGCCGACATGCCGCTCGTCTCATCTGGATTGATCGATTCGCTGGCGCTGGTCAACATTCTCCAGAAACTCGAAGATGTCACGCACATGCGGATTCCGGCCGGCAAGGTCCAGCCCAAGGACATGGATACCGTCGATCTCATGTTCGCGACCGCGCAACGGTTCGGCAAGGCCCGGAAATGATCCAGACGCTCATCTGGGTGCTCGTCGCCACGCTCCTCTGGCTCCTGGCCTGGACGCGGCGCTCATCCAACACGCGATACGCGCTTCTCCTCCTGGGCAGCTATGTGTTCTATGCCAGTTGGGGGATCGGCTTCTTGGCGGTGCTGGTCGCGAGCTCGCTGCTGAACTATGCGTGCGGGCTCGCGCTGCGCCGCAAGCCCACGCTCGGTCGTCTCTGGGTCGGCGTCGGGCTCAATGTGCTGCTTCTCGGCGTCTTCAAGTACCTGCCGCCGGCGATCGCCTCGAGCTCAGGTTTTCTTGGCCACATTATCATGCCGGTCGGCATGTCCTTTTGGACGTTCCAGGGACTCAGTTATCTCTTCGACCTCTACCGCGAAGAAGAGCTGGACCCCGCGCTCCTGGAATTCTGCCTCTACATGGCGTTCTGGCCGACAGTCCTCGCCGGACCGGTGTGTCGACTGCCGAACCTACTGCCGCAGTTTCGGCGCACGCCCGTCTGGGATCGGGACGATATCTCGATCGGCTTCTCCCGGATCGTGCAGGGTGTATTCATGAAAATGGTGCTGGCGCAACTTCTCGGCGCTGGACTCACCCGAGGCGCGGGCGTGACCGCCGGATTCGATCAGACACGCGGAGGCTGGGGCCCACTCGACGTGTCGTTGCTGGCGGTCGGCTTCGGCTTCCAGCTGTTCTTCGACTTTGCGGGCTACTCCCATATGGTCACCGGTGTTGCGCGGGTGTTCGGCATTCGGCTCGAGGAGAACTTCGACCGGCCGTACTTTTCGCCGACGCCCTCGGTGTTCTGGACGCGATGGCACATGTCCCTTTCGTTCTGGATCCGCGACTACGTGTTCTTGCCTCTCGCGGCGATGCGGCGTGATGTGTGGTGGCCGTACGCCGTCTTCGTGATGTCCATGACGCTTTTCGGCCTCTGGCATGCCGCGAAGCTGACGTTCATCTTGTGGGGCGTCTATCATGGATTGCTCCTGGTGGCGCACCGCGCCGGCCAGAAACTGAAGCGCCGCATCTCGAATCCCTGGCCGGCGCCCGTCGGTGGTCTGCTCTCCTGGTGCGCGACGTTTTTTCTGGTGTCGCTGGGATGGATCTTCTTCCGGGCCAATGACGCTGGTCAGGCGGCAGCGATGCTTCGCGCGGTCGTCACACCGAGTGGCTACTGGCACTCTGTGCTGCCATGGGAGTCTTACGTCGTCGTGTGTTTCGTCGTCATCGTGTATTTCGCCTACCACGGCTTGCTGGCGGGTCTAGACGCAGCAAGAGCGCGCTACAGCGAGACGATGGCCCGCGAGGCAGGCGTTTTCGGCACCGCGTCCGCGACGACGACGTTCGGTGCGGCAACGATCGTCACGGTCAGGGTGGTCGACTTCTTTGGCGAGCGCTTGTGGTGGTGGGCGGCGCCGACGATCGCCGTGCTGATCGTCTCGGTCGGCGCGGCGATCGTTCGCCATAACACCGCGATATCGGTGACGCCGTTCATGTACACGGTGTTCTGATGGACAGTGTCAAGGCGTCGGGCCCGGGTTCGGCGTGGGCGCCTTGGGCCGGCGCACTCCTCCTCTCCATCGGTGCTCGCCTGAGAGTTCGCAACGTGCCGACGCTGCTCTCGTTCGGCCGTCGCGTCCAGCAGAGCTATAAGATAGTGGCGATTCTCGCGCTCAACACACTGCTGATTGCGGCTGCCCTCGAGCTGGCATCGCGAGCGCTTATCCATCTTCGCGATGCCTGGAGACCGGCGAACCAGTCCGCGCCCGACCCGCGGGAAAAGTCGTCGTACTATGCGGGCAAGACCTGGGCTGCACAGTACTGGCGAGAATTCAAGTTGAGCCGAAGGACGCAGTACCTGTCATATCTTGTCTGGAGGAGAGCGCCGTTCACGGGCACCACGATCAACATCGATGCGGCGGGCATTCGGCAGACACCCGGTGCGGTGTGCGGCGCTGGCTCGTACAAGGTATTCGCGTTCGGCGGCTCGACGATGTGGGGCACCGGCTCGCCGGACTGGGGCACCATACCCGCGTATCTTCAGGCCGGGCTTGCGAAGCGCGAGAGCCGACCGGTGTGCGTCGTCAACTTCGGCGAGTCAGCGTACGTGTCCACCCAGAGCGTGATCACGCTCCTGACTCGACTGCTCGCCGGCGACGTCCCGAACTTGACAATCTTCTACGACGGTCCGAATGACGTCTATACCGCGTACCAGTCCGGCCGGACGACGGTTCACGAAAACGTCGACCAGCTTACTCGCATGTTCGAGCACCGCAGTGACAGCAGCCGGACGTTGCTCGCCGACCTGGTCGCCCGTTCCGCGCTGTTTCGCATCTCAAGCGGCCTGGTGAGCGGCCTCGCTCAAACGCCAGCCGCGAGCCCCAAGCTTCTGACGTACGAGACGATGGGGATTGACCGTACTCCCTTGAGCGAGGCGATCGTGAAAACGTACCTGGAGAACTACAATGTCGTCGATGCGCTCGCCCACCAGTACGGATTCGAATACGCGTTCTTCTGGCCTCCGTACATTTCGGTCGGCAAGAAGCCTCTGACCGAGGAAGAGAAGGCGCTGAAGCGTGAGGTGGACCCGCCGCTTGCGAAATTGTACGCGTCGGTCTACCAAGCGATCGACGCGCGGGTTTCCGAGCACGATAATCTTCATTCCTTGTCGCAGATTTTCGACGGGTACGAGTCGCTCATCTGGCTCGACGACGCGCACGTGACTCCGGTCGGGAACGAGTTGATCGCGGACACGATGGTACGCACCCTCGCGAGTCGAGGAGCGTTGAACTAGCATGCCCACGACGTCGATATCAGCGGGCGACACGGCGTCGACGTCACGGCCGACACGCGCCGTCCCGACCGTCGTGATTCGGCCGCAGCGCGGTCTTGTCAACCTGGATCTCGCGGGTCTCTGGGAGTTTCGGGAGATCCTTTATTTCCTCGTCTGGCGGGACATCAAGCTGCGATACAAGCAGACGGCGATTGGCGCGGCCTGGGCCGTCCTCCAGCCGTTGGCGACGATGGCAATCTTCACCATCATCTTCGGACATCTGGCCAAGATCCCCTCCGACGGCTTGCCGTATGCGATTTTTTCATTCACCGGGCTCCTGCCGTGGATCTATTTCTCCCAGGCCATCGCTCGCAGTGGTGGCAGCGTTGTTGGCGACGCAAACCTCATCAAGAAGGTGTACTTTCCACGCCTGTTGATTCCGATCGCCGCAGTTCTGTCCCCGCTCGTCGATTTCCTCATTTCCTTCGTGATCCTGCTCGGCATGGCCGCGTGGTTCGGCATCCGACCAGGCTGGAACATACTCACAGTCCCGCTGTTTCTTGTCCTGGCCATGATCAGCGCCCTTGCCGCTGGCCTCTGGCTCTCCGCTCTGAACGTGAGGTATCGCGATGTCGGGCACGCGCTTCCGTTTCTGATCCAGATCTGGCTGTACGCCTCACCGGTCGCGTATTCGGTCGCGCTGATTCCTGAAAAGTGGCGGCTCGTCTACGGCCTCAACCCGATGGCCGGAGCGATCGAGGGTTTTCGCTGGGCCCTGCTTCACAAGGACAGGCCAGCGCTGGGGGTGATCGCTATGAGCACAGTTGTCGTGCTGGCGCTTCTGATCGGCGGCGTCATTTTTTTCAAGCGCTTCGAACGAAGCTTCGCGGACGTCGTATGACTAGGCGCAAACACCTAGCTCTGCCGATCTCCTCCATGAACGAGGACGATTATTGGCTCATCGGGACAGACCGAGTCCGGCTGCTCATACTTCTATGTTGCGCTTCGGCGGCTCTGTGGCTCGTATTCGCGAAGCTCATCGTGCCAGGTGTGATCGACAGCGCTTATCATGGTGCGAGTTTCCCTCGTCTCAACAGTATGATTCGTGGTCAGCACGTCCACCCCGTCGCCTTCTACCAGCAGCTGTGGGACGGTTTCGCCATGTCGATTCTGCTGAGCTGCATCGCGTTTTGGCTATTCGCGGTCGTCATGTGCAGTTCAGTGTTCTTTAGGAGGTTTGTCGGCACGGCCACCCCCGGGACACTCGGCGCGATCCGGGCGTGGACGTGTTTCATCCTTCTTGTATCCACTCTATGGGAAGATCTGAGTAGCATTGCGTTGCTTCCGCCGGAAATCCGGCAGCCGATGGGAGCGATGAACGTCCTGTACGTGCTCCCCGTCGGTTACGAGCACTTCCTCACAAGCGAGACGGGCTTGTGGCTGCTCCAACGGACCACCGAGCTGCTGCTGTTTCTCGGTCTCGTTGGTTGGCGCACGCGCATCGTCATCCCCCTCGCCACACTCTCCAGCTTCGTGCTCAACGGCATCCTGCGTGAGTACAGCGGATTCTGGCACCAGAACCTCGTGCCCATCTATGTCCTCGCCGTCCTGTCCTTCACGCCGTGCGGCGACGGATGGTCGCTGGACCGCTTGCGAAAGATCGCTCGAGGTCGTCCTGTCCCTGACGCCGAGCGTCCGGCGCCCGTGTACGGCTGGGCCCGATATGCGTGCTGGGTCGTCATCGCGCTGCCGTACCTGGCCGCCGGTCTCAGCAAGCTTCGCGGCGGCGGGCTGCAGTGGGTGAGCGCGACCAATATGAGAAGTCTGCTGTATGAGCAGACGCTGTATCCTAGGAAGGGCGACTGGAGCCTCGCGCTCCAGCTGGCGCCGCTTCCCGATATCGTCTTCGTCTTGCTCGGCATCGCGGCGATCTCGGGCGAGCTGGTTTTCGTCACCGTGTTGTTCTCGCGCCTCGCTCGCCGCATCGTCCCTGCGGTGACGATGTTCATGCATGTCGGCATCATCCTCTTGCAGAATATCGTGTTCTTAGACCTCGTCGTCATGCCGCTCGTCTTCTATGACTTCTCGAAGATCCGTGACGCTATCGGACGCCGACTCCGTGCCGGTGGGCCGCTGGACGTGCTTTACGATGGGTTCTGTCCCGTCTGCCGCCGCACCGTTCGCGTCCTGGCGTCGGTGGACATCTTCCGGCGACTGGAGTTTCGCGACTTCCGCCGCTTGGACCTCGCGGAATACAACGCCAGCCACGCGCAGCGCCTGACGCCCGGGGACCTCGAACAGGAGATGTACGTGACGTGGCGCGGCCGCGCCTATGGCGGTTTCTACGCGTATCGCGCGATGGCCGCCGCCATTCCGCTGTTCTGGCCGCTGGTTCCAGGCTTGTTCTTGCCGGGGTTCTCGTGGCTCGGCGTTTCAGTCTATCGTTACGTCGCGCGTCGTCGTTTTCGACTGCTGAACTGCGATGTCGAGTGCTCCAAGGACGCGGTGGTAGCCGCGGATTCCGATGTCGCGCCCGCGACGAGCGCGTTTCGCGGGGCCCTCCGCCCGGCGCTCGCCATTTCCGCCCTCGCGGTCGTAATGCTGTTTTGCTGGGTGAATCGGATCGAATCCTATCCCGTGACCGACATGCACATGTTCTCCGGCATCAACAAGTCTGTCGTCACCTATTACAAGGTAGCGGGCGAAAGCGAGTCGGGACCAATCCCCAGGGCGTACCTCGAGGACACCGTCAGCGCGATGTCGCTCAACAGCCGCTACGAAGGCCTCTTCGACCTCTGCTTTGGGCCTCCCGACGACGTCCAGATCTGCAACAAGTGGATGACGGCACTCGCGTCCGCGTACAACAGGAAAGCGCGTCCCGGCAAAAGGATGACGGCCTACGAGATCCAGAAGTGGCAGTGGGACTTCGCCGCGAACCCGCGTGATCCGCATTACGGGGCGCTCACGGATCGCTTCGTCTTTCGGACCCAGACGACCGACGTTCCGAAAAGGGACACGCCGGTGCGTCCATGATGGGCAACGTCGCGCTCCGCGCCGACGCGCTCTCGAAGCGATACACGATCGGCGCGGAACAACCGCCCTACAAGACGTTGCGCGACGACTTGACCGCGCTCTTCACGTCGCCGTTTCGCCGCCGTCGCCGCGCGGTTGAGGAGGCCGCCGAGTTCTGGGCGCTTAAGGGCGTCTCGGTCGAGATCGAGCAGGGCGAGGTCGCCGGCATCATCGGGCACAACGGCGCCGGAAAGAGCACGCTGCTCAAAATCTTCTCGCGCATCACCGAGCCGACGAGCGGAACCGCGGAAATCCACGGCCGTGTCGGCTCGCTCCTAGAGGTCGGCGTGGGATTTCACGGCGAGCTTACTGGGCGCGAGAACATTTACCTCAGCGGGGCGATCTTGGGGATGAAGCGAGCGGAGATCGTCCGCAAGTTCGACGAGATCGTCAGCTTCGCCGAGGTCGAGAAGTTCATCGACACGCCCGCCAAGCATTACTCGAGTGGCATGTATGTCCGTCTGGCGTTCGCAGTTGCCGCCCACCTCGAGCCGGAAATCCTTTTGGTTGACGAGGTGCTCGCCGTCGGCGACATCGCCTTCCAGAAGAAATGTCTCGGAAAGATGGACGATGTGGCGAAGCAGGGCCGGACGATCTTGTTCGTCAGCCACAACATGGCGGCCATCGAAAGCCTGTGCACTCTCGCCTATCGGCTCGATGGCGGCCGCCTGGTCCAAAGCGGAAAGACCCGAGAAGTCGTCGACGCCTATCTTTCATCCGTGCCGACGGTCGACAACGCATCGATACGCTTGCGAAAGGACCGTCGGGGCACCGGCAAGCTACGATTCGCCGACATGGACGTCGTCGCCGCCGCCGGTCCATCCGCGAGCGTGATTCAGTGCGGCCAGGACGTCGAATTTTCGGTCGGCTACACCAGTGACGGCGCGGATCTGAAAAACGTCGAGATGGCCATCGACATCTTCGCGCTGAGCGGCCAGTGCATGCTCATGCTCAACAGCCAGATGGTGGGGGTGGAGTTCGGCGCCGCTCCGAGCGACGGGCGATTTTGGTGCCGCGTCGAACGCTTTCCGCTCGCGCCCGGCCAATACCACGTCACGCTTTTTTGTCGAGTCAACGGAATGATTGCGGACTGGCTCCCGCAAGCGGCGGTCCTCACCGTCGAAGCTGGCGACTTCTTCGGAACGGGACGCCTGCCGCCGCCGACCCATGGGGGGTTCCTCGTCCCTCAGAGTTGGCGCCTGGAGAGCCACCAGAGAGTGCATCAGTGAGAAACGAAAAATCATGACATCGACTTGGAATTATCGAAGCCTTCTATTTCGTCGCAAGCGATCATCGAATTGGGGGAAGGATCGCCTCGGCTACCAGCAGCGATACGTCGCGTTCGACATCGAGTCGGGTCAACGCGTGTTGGACATCGGCAGCGGCGGCTATCCGTTTCCCTACGCCACCCTTCTGACCGATCGATTCGTGGACGAGGCACCGAATCGCCGCGAGCCGCTCGTCACCATGAATAAGCCGTTCGTCGTCTCGGACATTCACGAGCTGCCGTTCTGCGACAAGGTCTTCGATTTCGTGTATTGCTCTCACGTGCTCGAGTCGGTCAAGGATCCGCTCGCGGCGTGTCGCGAGATCATGCGGGTGGGAAGGCGCGGCTATATCGAGACGCCGACGCTCGGCAAGGATGCGCTCTTCGGCTGGGCGCGCGGAGTTCAAACGTGGCACGTCGTGGCGATCGCGCACCATCTCTGCTTTTTCGAATATTCGGACCGACAGCTCGACGGCATTCGATCATCATTGTGGCGTGACCGCATTCTCAGCAAATGGCACGATCCGTTGCAGGCCATCTTTTACGAGAACCAGGACATCTTCAACGTGATGTTCCCGTGGAATCGTGAGTTCTCGGCGTTCGTGTTCCGTCTGGATGGCACGATCAACGCGCTCAATGCGCAGGTCGAACCCGCTTAAAGGTGTTTTCGGACGAGGCTCACCAACTCCTGCATTCTCTGATGGTAGGTATGGTCGCGTAACGTACGCCGCTGCCCAGCAGCGGCGACCGCGCCTCTCTCTTCTTCGTGATCCAGGTAATACCGGACCAGCTCGACACACTCTTCGGGCGTGCGATATGCGATGACCTCCCTGCCGGGCTCGAACATCTCGTGGAGATTTTTCTTCCAGTCGGTCACGAGCAGCGCGCCGACGCCGGTCGCCTCGAACAGTCTCAGATTTCCGGCATACCCTTCCGCCACATCGATGTGATGGTTCAGGGTCATCGATGATTGGTGCAACACCTTGTACATCTCGAGTCCCCAGGCGGCCCCATGGCGACGGCGAGTGATCGCCGACTTTTCGGGCAATCCTTGTGTCGACGGGATCCAGACCTGGACGGACACGCGGCCGCAGACGTGCTCCAGCCACCGGACCCGCGAGGCATGAGATGCCGAGACGTTGCCGACAAATGAAACTGGTATCGTGGGTGTCATCCCGCTGAGCCGCTCGAGCACCGTGGGCTCGAAGGCGAACCGAAGGCGTTCACTTCGAAGCCCGAGGCTTCGGAAATGCTCGACGAAGTTGTCGACGCAGGACAGCATCAGATCGTAGACGCCTGGATCCCACACCACCGGCAACGGAGCCGCGTGCATCCCGATCAGCAGGCGCACGTAAGGCCGGGTCTCGCGAAACACCTCGCGGCTCCAGTGAATCGAGCCATTGACGAGCACGTCGGGCTTGTAGTGTCTAACCTGCGCAGCCAGGATTCGATCCAGCCGATGCTGGGCAGTTCTCCGGGACATCCACGGCACGAGTCCGCGTCGTAGCCGGAACTCCCAGTCTCGATCCTTCTGACCATGCTCCCGCGCCCAGGCCGCCTGGAGGAAGGCATTGTTGACATGAATGCTGAGAGCCTCATGCCCGAGTGTTCGCAGGTTCTCCGACAGAAAATCCGCTTGACCGAACAGGCTCGCGGCTCGGACTTGCATTTGCTCATCGAAGGATCGATGTTGCAAGCCCTTGTGCTTCGAATAGAGGCACTCGAGGAAGGCAGGATAGTCCGTGTCGACGATCAAGAAGCGCATGGCGCAAACGCCTCGACGAACTCAGTCTACGGTTCTAGCGCCTCGATCACCACTTTGCCGATGGCGTCGATCTGATCAGGTGAAAGCTCGGGATACATGGGCAGGCTCAGAATCTCCGTCGCCACCCGATTCGTGATCGGCAACGCCTCATCCGGGATTGCCAGATGCTTGTACGCAGGCTGACGATGCAGGGGAAGAGGATAGTGCACCCCTGTGCTGACGCCCTGCTGCTGGAGTTTGGCGCGGACTCGCTCGCGGTCGCGCACTTTGATGACAAAGAGGTGCCACACCGGTTCCGCCCCGAGGCGCACCGCGGGAAGCACGACGCCGCTGCCTCGTAAGACCTCCATGTATCGTGCCGCATGCTGCTGCCGCGCCGCGTTCCAGGCATCGAGGTGACGCAGCTTCACGCGCAACACCGCCGCGTTCAAGCCATCGAGGCGGCTGCTGACACCTTCCATCTCGTGGACATACTTGTCGAGCCGACCGTGGTTGGCCCGCATCCGGATTCTGCGAATCAGATCTTCGTCCTGACTCACTACAGCCCCGGCATCGCCGTACGCGCCGAGGTTCTTGCCTGGATAAAAACTGAAGCACGCCGCATGTCCGAAGGCCCCCACGCGCTTGCCGCGCCACGTCGCGCCGTGTGCCTGGGCGGCATCCTCGATCACTTTCAGATCCCGTCGGCGAGCGATTTCGAGAATGGCATCCATGTCGCAGGCTTGACCGTAGAGATGCACAGGAATGATGGCCCGCGTATTCGGCGTAATGGCGGCCTCGATCTGATTCGGATCGATGACGAACGTGTCTTCCTCGATATCGACGAACACGGGCTTCGCGCCGGTCGAGGAAATCGCTTCCGCGGTCGCAATGAACGTGTGGGCGGTCGTGATCACTTCGTCCCCGGTTCCGATGCCGAGGGCATGCAATGCCAGACACAACGCGTCAGTTCCATTCCCACAGCTGGCGCAATACAGGTGCGCCGCGGCGCCCAATGCGTGCTCTCGCTGGCTGCAGTAGCGGGCAAACTCGGTCTCGAAGCTCCGAACATCCTCGCCGCCAATGAACGTGCTCCGCGCGATGACACGCTCGACCGCGCCGTCGATGTCCGGTCTGATGCTCAGATACTGAGCGTAGAGATCGACCAGCGGAATATTCATTGGTGTATGGCGCCCCCGTTCACAGTGACGAGTCGCCCGCGCTCGCGCAGCGAGCGTTGGCCGGCCTCCAGAATCGAGACGACACGGCGGCCGTGCTCCGGCCCTGTCAGCGGCGTGTGTCCGGTGCGTACGCATTCCAGGAAGTGGCCTGTCTCGACCTTGAGGGGCTCCTCGAAATTGATGCGCGGCAGGAGGATGTCACCCGCTCGGTGGAGAAACTGATAGTTGGTGAAGTGATCGTAGTCCATGCGTTCCCCGGCTCTCGGCACACGGTCGATGCCCTTGTCCAACACCGCAATCTTGTCGTCGCTCACGTCGTCGTACACCACCATCTTGCGGCTGCCCACCAGGGTCACCTTCCGTGTCTTGCCAGGGTCCAGCCAGCTCACCTGGATGTGCGCGGTCACCTGATCCGCCCACGTCAGCGTGGCGAACACAACGTCCTCGACGTCGGGCTGAAGATACGCGACGCCGTGCGCCGACACCGAAACCGGAAGCCGGCCATCCATCAAGTACAGCATGATGCTGACGTCGTGGGGCGCCAGATTCCACCAGGCGTTCACATCGCTGCGGACCTGACCGAGATTCAGTCGCTGACTGTAGATGTAGTAAATGCGTCCCAGCTCGCCGTCGGCGAGCAGACGTCTGACGTGGCGGACGGCCGCGTTGTAGAGGAATGTATCCCCGACCATCAATATCCGCGTCTTGGCGCTCGCGATCGCCGCCAGATCATCGGCTTCTCGGGCGCACATGGCCAGTGGTTTTTCGACGAAGACGTGTTTTCCGGCCTCGAGGGCCGCCTTCGCCAACTGATAGTGGGTGGAGGCCGGGGTGGCAACGACGACGGCCTCGACGTCGGAATCCGAGACGGCCGCTCGCCAGTCGGGAGTCGTCATCGTCTTCGGGAAATTCGCCTCCACGTACTCCCGGCGTCTGCGGTCCTGGTCGGCGACCCACTTTACATGACAACCGGTCTGGGCCGAGAAGTTTCGCAATAGATTTGGACCCCAGTAGCCGCAGCCGAGTTGAGCGATCGTGATCATCTCGAGCCTCCATAGACACGCGATCGGAGCGAAATCCAGCGATCGAGGACGTTGCACGCTGCGGCAACAATTGAATGAGCTCGGCCGAGCTTGCCATCCGCGATCGTGCCGGCCGCCCGCAAAGCGGCGGCGAACACGCGCCGTTGCGTGTTGGCTGCGAACGGCGACGGCCGGTGGTACACGCGGTGCGCCGCGGCGGCCTCGTATCCACCCTCGCGAAGGGCCTTCGGCGTACAGAGATAGCCGACACAGTCATTCGTGTATCCACACACGACGACGCGCTCGGACGGAACACCGAGTCGGCGAGACCATTGCCGGCCGAGCTCCGTGCTGTACGCGGTGAACGGCTCCCCGGGTAATCCGACGAACCAGATAGACGCCGCGGCGCTGCGAGCGCGTCCCGGCGCGGGGCCGGGGCCGACTCGCACAACTTGAATCTCCGTCCGTTCCCCTCCTGGAGAATCGCGAAACGACAACTCCACGGGTTCTACCGAAGTCTGTACGGCTTCGGCGCGTACTTCGACGGAGCGTTCGCTGGCGGAGAGCGCGGCGGCCGCAACGAGACGGCCCAGAATCTGGCTTTGGACCGACGAGCTCTCGCCGAAGTGTGCAGGCCAGGCATCTCGGTCGCGGCCCACCCGATGCGTCACGTCGCCGGTGCAGCCCTGGAGAAAGCAGACGATCGGCTCGCGGCCGGTCTCGCCATAGACGCCTTGAAGGGTCCCCCGCATCGCTCCGGGCCAATCGGCGCTTACCCTCGACATTCCGCCCGACGTCGTGGCGTGACACGTGTAGTGTACGACCAGCGCCAAGGGCGGCCCGTCCGGTGCGACGCTGGCGCGATCGATTCGAAGGACGCGAAGTCGAGTATCGACCGGGCCACGGGGATTCACACCGAGCTCGACGCCGCGAGCCGTTCGAACCCTTCGGTTGACGTTTTCGGGCAGCGACTCGACTCCGAAGCGCCACCGTGCGGGTTGCATATTCTCGACGGCAGCCGTGGCGACGGTGACGAGGCGCTCTTCCAGAATCGCAAGATATGCGCTGTCGGCAGTAACGGGCCCGAGCTGGCGCAGTGTCGCCGGACCAGAATGCGTGTGAGAGCACGCGATCGTGATGGCGGCGGCGGGCAGGCCGAGACGCCGATCGAGGGTTTGCCGTACACGAGCGGTGAAGTCGCGATCCAGGCCGATGCAATCGACGCTGAGGAGAATCCAGGTAACTCGGGGACCTCCGACCGCGAGCGCACTGATCAAGAGCGGGTCGGTCGTCCCCTCGGAGTATCGGACATCATACCCTTGTATTGCGACGCCGGCGGGTGGGGTGATCGAAGTCGACGAAACGCCCGCTCGAAGTGGTTTCGGGAGACGCTCCGTGGTCGGCATAGCTAGTTTGCGACGGATCCTGCCGCCATGCACGCTTCGGTTAGATGATTGGATTCTCGCGCAGCCAAAGAGAGTTTCGGAAAACCGCCGTCGACGCGACAACACATAAGAGATTCGTCGCGCGTTCCGGCCGTCCTATGAAACAGCAAGCCAGCGTTCCTTTGACAGCTTGAGCGTCTTAAACAGCTTCGCGCCCAGGAGGGAAAGGCCAAAGTTGAAATACGCGCGCGGCTCGAGAGCATTGATGCGTATTGCCGTCCGAAAGGACGCTCGGCCCTTGGACATGTTGCCGTTGTAGCAATAAGCGACGCCGAGCTCCACATGAAGGAGACTATGGATCGCGCGATGTCGGGCAAACACATCCGCGTATTTCTTCAGATACGCTTCCCTCCCTCTTATTACCCCGTCGTAGTTGGTTGAAAGCGACGGTCGGTCAGTGTCCGGAGCTGTATATCGAACTAGAGGTTCCTCGATACAATCGATCGTAAATTCCCTGGCGATTCTCAGCCACATATCGTGATCTTCACCGTATTGCAGAGTTTCTTCAAAGAGACCGACCTTCTCGAAACAGGAACGCCGGCACAAAAAGGTCGACGTTGGCGCGATCGACCCGTGGATGAACATGGAATTGAACACGTATCCTTTCAGTGATGGCATTTGTTGAGATAGCACCTTCCTGGTCATCCCTTGCACAATAAGCCAGCCCGTGTAGACGGCGCCGACACTCACTGGACTGACCTCCAGGCGTGCGAACTGTAACCGCAGCTTGTCAGGCAGCCATTCGTCGTCATCGTCCAGGAAGGCGATGTACTTGCCATGTGAATTCGAAATCCCGGTGTTTCTCGATGCTGCGACGCCTTGATTCTTCTCATGGCAGACATACTTCATCTTGGGGTTGGCGAACTGTTCGACGGCACGTGGCGTATCGTCCCTAGACGCGTCGTCTACCACGATCAACTCGAAGTCCTGCATCGTCTGGCTCAAAACGCTCGCAATGGCGCGACGTAAAGCGCCGCTTCGGTTGTGGGTTGGGATAATGACGCTTATCGCCGGCATGTTGCCATGGTATTGAGACGCCTAAGCGGGCTAGGTCGCAGTCTCGTCCACGCCACGCTCACAAAATCGAAGGTCCGCATCCACCATGAGTGCCACAAGTTCCTTGAATCGCACCGAGGGTGACCAACCGAGGACATTCCGCGCCTTCGTCGCATCGCCGATCAGCAGATCGACCTCGGTCGGCCGATAGTAGCGCGGGTCGATCCTCACATAGCGCTCCCACTCCAACCCGACGTGTGAAAAAGCTGCCTCCAGGAACTCACGCACCGAGTGGGCTTCGCCGGTCGCGATGACGTAGTCGTCGGGTGCCGGTTGCTGGAGCATCAGCCACATCGCGCGCACGTAGTCCGGAGCGTAGCCCCAATCGCGACGCGCCTCGAGATTGCCGAGATGAACAAAGTCCTGTCGGCCCATCTTGATGGCCGCCACCGCGCGCGTGATCTTTCGCGTCACGAACGTCTCGCCACGACGGGGTGACTCATGGTTGAAGAGGATGCCGTTACACGCAAAGACATTGTGCGCTTGACGGTAGTTGATCGTCAGCCAGTATGCGTAGAGCTTCGCCGCTGCGTATGGGCTGCGCGGCCGGAATGCTGTCGTCTCCGTCTGCGGAACCTCGGCAACGTCGCCGTACATTTCTGAGCTGCTGGCCTGATAGAAGCGAGCCGGGATCCCTGTCTCGCGAATTGCCTCGAGGATCCGCACCGTCCCGAGAGCGGTCACATCACCGGTGTATTCGGGGATGTCAAAGCTCACGCGGACATGACTCTGCGCGGCCAGATGATAAATCTCATCGGGTCGGATCCGATACAAAAGCTTGATGAGGTTCGTCGAATCTGCGATGTCGCCATAGTGAAGGAACAGTCGGACGTCGTTGACGTGCGGGTCGCGGTAGAGTCCATCGATCCGACTCGTGTTGAATGTGGACGCGCGGCGGATAATGCCGTGGACTTCGTAACCCTTTTCTAGCAATAGCTCGGCGAGGTATGAGCCGTCCTGCCCAGTAATCCCCGTGATCAGCGCCTTCTTCGGCACCATTGTTCCCTACCGTCCGCTATCACACTCGCCCTCCGCCAGCGCGCTCAGCCAGAAACCAGCTCACCGTGCGAGCGATTCCTTCACGCAAGCCAACGGCCGCCTTGAACCCTAGAAGCGTCTGCGCTCGGCCGACGTCGAGACACCGTCGAGGTTGCCCGTTGGGCTTCGTCGTGTCCCATTTCACATCTCCCTGAAAGCCGACTTCATCGGCAATCACCCGCGCCAGCTCGGCAATCGAGATTTCCTCACCGCTGCCGACATTGATCGGGTCTTCGCCGTTGTAATGTTCGGTGGCCGACAGGAGCGCTTCGGCGGCATCCTCGACGTACAAGAATTCACGCGTCGGCGACCCATCTCCCCATAGCGTGATCGCCGGATCGTGGCGCTGCTTCGCCTCGACGCACTTTCGGATCAACGCCGGAATGACGTGCGATGATTCGAGGTCGAAGTTATCGCTCGGGCCATAGAGGTTAACGAGCATCGGATAGATCGCATTGAAGCCGTACTGCTCACGATACGCCTGTGCCTGGACGAGCAACATCTTCTTTGCGAGTCCGTATGGCGCGTTGGTCTCCTCGGGATATCCATTCCAGAGATCTTCTTCGCGAAAGGGCACCGGGGTGAATTTCGGATAAGAGCAGATCGTTCCAACCGCGACGAATTTGCCTACGCCGGCCTGGCGGGCATACTCCATCAATTGGATGCCCATGATCGCATTGTCATAAAAGAACCGGCCGGGATTCGCTCGATTGGCGCCGATTCCGCCGACGACAGCGGCCAGGTGAATCACGATGTCGGGCTTGGCCTCCGCGTACAGCCGCGCGATCGCCTGAGCATCACGAAGGTCACAGTCACGGGATCGCGGTGCGAAGACATGTCCGCACCCTCGCTGCCGGAGGCGCTCGACGACGTGCCGGCCGAGGAAGCCGGCCCCTCCGGTGACGACTACTCGGTGCCTTAGCCATTCCATCGTCAACCCCATTGTCGGCCAGACGATACGGAAAGACACGTGTTGACAGCCGCGACCGCTGCGTCAAGACGACGTTACGGCAGCTGGAGGAGGCGTCCGCCGGACCGAGACTCAAGAGTATAGGAGATCGCGGCACCGCCAATATAACCGTCGGTACAGAAGACCGCTGACGCAGAATGGTGAAGGATCGTCGTCGAAGATAACCGGTGTAGAATGCGATACTTCTGAGTCGCCGGCGGTGCCGTCTTGCGATGCTGCCGGCGGTATCGCAGGCGGCCACGAGGTGTCTGCACAATGCCATTGGCGCTGATGATCTGATGTTTGCAGTCAAATTCCGGGAGGTCGCTCTGCCGTCTCGAGAAGATCGCATCGGAATCGTCGCGTTCGGATTCATCCTGGCGCAACTGTGTCTGCTGCTCATCGCCCTGCGCCAATTCCAGATCGAGAGTGCTGCGCTGCTTCGCCTGGCGATCCTCGCGTTTGCCGGCTTTGCCGTGCACGCGTTCTTGCCGCTGCGCTACCGGCTGCGCTTTTTCACGCTGCTGTCGCTGGGCGGCATCCTGCTGGTATTCGGCCTCGCACAGGGCGCCTGGATGATTGGCCTCGGGCTGATCCTGATCGCGATTTGCCATCTGCCCATCGCATTCGCCGCGCGCGTGATGGTATTGATCGCGGTCGCGGCGCTGCTCGCGGCCCAGCGCGCTAACTGGCTGCCCGCGCCCTGGTCCCAGGCGGTGTGGCCTATTCTCGGATCGATGTTCATGTTCCGGCTCATCGCGTACCTTTACGATCTCAAGCACGAAAAGCCGGCATTCTCACCGTGGCAGGTTGGCTCGTACTTCTTCCTTCTTCCAAACGTGTGCTTCCCGTTGTTCCCCGTCGTCGATTTCAAGGCATTTCGTCGGAACTATTACGACGCCGATGCGTATACGACCTATCAGACCGGTGTCGGCTGGATGGCACGAGGTGTCCTGCACCTAATCCTCTATCGCGTCGTCTACTACCACCTCACGGTTCCGGTGACGGAGGTCAAAGGCGGACTCGATCTGGCGCAGTTCATCGTCGCCAATTTTCTGCTCTATCTTCGCGTGTCGGGTCAGTTCCACTTCATCATCGGCATGCTATGCTTGTTCGGCTTTCGGCTGCCGGAGACGCATCACCTCTATTACCTCGCATCGAGCTTCACCGACTTCTGGCGACGCATCAACATCTACTGGAAAGAGTTCATGCAGAAGGTCTTCTATTACCCGGCCTTCTTCCGCCTGAAGCGCTGGGGAGCGACGCCAGCGCTCATCGTCTCGACGATTTTCGTATTTGTCGCTACCTGGCTGTTGCATGCGTACCAGTGGTTCTGGCTGCGCGGCTCGTTCTTGCTGACGCTGCCGGATACGAGCTTCTGGGGAATCCTTGCTGTTCTCGTCGTGCTCAATGCGCTGTGGGAAATCCGCCACGGTCGAGAGCGACGCCTGAAGAAGGCCGCGCCGACGGTCGGCAGCCTCTCGTGGGTCGGCGTCCGGACGGCCGGCACCTTCGCCGTCATTGCAGTCCTCTGGTCGGTGTGGACAGCGGACTCGCTTTCGGCTTGGTGGGGCTTGATGTCGGCAGCGAGCGGGCCGGTGGCCTTGTCAGCGCGCCTGACGCCGACGGTCCTGGTCGCCGTACTCGCCGTCGCGACGACGCCGCTCGCGATCGGCAACGCCCGACTACCGTGGGGTAGATTCGCTCCTCCGTACCGATCGACAGTCGTCACGGTCGCGTCACTGATGTTCATGGCGGTCATCGGCCTGGAAGGCGTCTATACGCACCTGGGTACGACCGTCGCAAATTTCATTCTTTCGCTCCGCAGTGGGCAACTGAACCGCGTCGATCAGGCAACGATGGACCGCGGCTACTACGAAGATCTGGTCCGCGTCGATCGCTTCAACAGCCAACTGTGGGAGATCTACATGAACCGTCCCGTGGGCTGGCTCCACGGGCAGGGTGCGGCACTCGACCGATTCACCAATGACTTTCTGGGAACAAAACTCGTCCCGTCGACCGCTTTCACGAACGAGTATGGAACGATGCACACGAACCGCTGGGGGATGCGCGATCGCGATTACGAACTCGCGCCGCCGCCCGGGACGCATCGTGTGGCTCTCTTGGGCGCCTCGACGGTCATGGGCTGGGGAGTCTCGGATGAAGACACGTTCGAGAATCTGGTCGAGACGCGGCTGAACAAGGAGCGCGCGGGCCAGCGGTGGTCGCGCTATGAAATCTTGAACTTCTCCGTCCCCGGCTACAGTCCTCTCCAACAGCTATGGCTGCTCGGCCGCGTGCTGGAGTTCCGACCCCAGGCGGTGTTCTATGTCGGCAACAAGAGTGAAAGCTTCTCCGCAGCCCAATATCTCGTGCAAGTCGTACGCAAGAAGGTTCCGCTGCCATGGCCGTACCTGGGCGACCTTGTACGGCGCGCGCAGATAGACGCACGGACCGATGAAAGTGTCGCCATGCGGCGACTCATGCCGCTCCGTGAAGAGCTGATCGACTGGATCTACAAAGGGCTCGTCGAGGGCGCCCGCGCGCGCGGCGCTGTGCCGGTGTTTGTGTACCTGCCGTGGGCCGGCGAGGATCCCGCGCTAGGCGAGGCGATCGAGGTGAAGCGGCGTGCGGCGGCGGCCGGGTTCGTTGTGGTCGATCTGGTGGGTGCCTTCGGCGCTGAGGATCCGAAGATGCTGCGACTGGCGGTGTGGGACACGCATCCCAACGCCCGCGGCCATGCGCTCTTAGCGCAGAAGCTCTACGCAGAGCTGCAGGCCCACGAGAACGAGATCTACCGGGCGCCGACCGCGCGCGCTGCCTCCGGCAAGTGACCGCTGAACAACACACAGGAGTTTCTCGCCATGGACGCGATCAAGGATGCCGTGAAGTCGTACATCCTCAAAGAATTCTTGCCGGGAGAGGACCCAAACGAGCTCACTGACAGCACGCCGCTGGTGACCGGCGGCATTCTCGACTCGCTCGCCACGCTGAAGCTCGTCTCGTTCCTCGAGGAACAGTACGGGATCGCGGTGCACGCCCATGAAGCCGACGTGGAGCATCTCGACACCGTGCAGGACATCGCGGCGCTCGTGCGCTCGAAAATGTAGGCGACAGATGGCGTACGAGGTCCAGCTTCACGAGCTCCTCGATAGCGCCGCGCGCCGCACGCCGGGCGCCGTGGCGGTGGAAGAGCCGGACGGCGCGCAGACGACCGGCGGCGCCGTGACGTATTGTCAGCTCGCTGAGCTTTCGGACCGGGTCCGCGATCGGCTTCGCAGCCTTGGTGTCAGGCCAGGCGATCGCGTTGGGCTCTACATGCGGAAGTCGATCGACGGTCTGGCGGTGATCTTCGGCGCGTTGAAGGCGGGAGCGGCGTATGTTCCGGTCGATCCGCAGGCGCCTCCCTCGCGCAACGCGTACATTCTGAACGACTGCTCCGTTCGGGCCGTCGTGATGGAACGGCGGCTCGAGGCGCACTGGCGTGAGGCAATTGAGCAGCTGGGCCCCACACCGCAGACAATTCTCGTGGACGGCGTGGGCGGTGGTCGAGGTCTCGCAGCGGCGCTCGCCGACGACAGCGCGCCTGTCTCGGCCAGCTCGTCGAACGCATCGGCGCCCACCGAGCTGGCCTACATCCTCTACACTTCGGGATCCACGGGCAAACCGAAAGGTGTCATGCTGTCGAAGGCGAACGCGATGAGCTACGTCGACTGGTGCTCAGACGTGTTCGAGCCGTCGGCAAGCGACCGCTTCTCGTCGCACGCGCCATTCCACTTCGATCTGTCCATCCTCGACATCTACGTGCCGCTCAAGCACGGCGCCACACTCGTGCTGGTGGGAGAAGAGGCGGGCAAGGACCCCTGTCGGCTCGCCGGCCTCATCGAGCAGCGACGACTGACCGTGTGGTACTCCGCGCCGTCGATCCTGAGTCTGCTCGCTCAGTATGGGGACCTCGCGAAGCGAGATCTGTCGTCGCTGCGCCTGGTCCTGTTCGCCGGCGAGGTGTTTCCGGTGAAGCACCTACGTGCGGTCAAGGCGCTTGTTCCTCGGCCGCGTTACTTCAATCTCTATGGACCGACCGAGACGAACGTCTGCACCTATTACGAGATCCCGGCCGAGATTCCAGTCGAGCGCACGGATCCATATCCGATCGGCAAGACGTGCGAGCATCTCGCGAGCCGCGTGGTCGACGGAGCGGGGCGGGACGTTCCCGCAGGGGACGAGGGTGAGCTGTGCATCGCCGGCGGGAGCGTCATGCAGGGGTACTGGAATCTGCCGGAGCAGACCGCGCGCGCTTTCTTCGTCGACGCGGCCGGCCGATCCTGGTATCGAACCGGCGACATCGTGAAGACCGATGCCGCTGGCGACTTCGTGTTCCTCGGGCGGCGCGATCGCATGGTGAAGCGCCGCGGCTACCGGGTGGAGCTCGGGGAGATCGAGGCGGGCCTGTACCGCCACCCGGCGATTCGCGAGGCTGCCGTCGTGGCGACGAGTAACGACGAGGCCGGTGTGCGGATCCGCGCGTTCTTGAGCTGTCATGATCGGCAACGCCTCTCGCTCGTTCAGCTCAAGCGCTTCTGCGCGGAAAACCTGCCCCTTTACATGGTGCCCGACACGTTCGAGGTCGTCGACGCGCTGCCGAAGACCTCGACGGACAAGATCGATTACCAGCGGCTGAAGGACAGCACCTGATGGATTTCACGCTCTCCAAAGAGCAGCAGGCACTCCGCGCCAACATCATCCGCTTCGCTCACGAAGTGCTGAACAAGAACGTCACGGAACGCGATCGTAGTCAGGAGTTCTCGCGCGAACTCTGGAAGCGCTGTGGCGAGATCGGTATCCAGGGTTTGCCAGTGCCCGAGGAGTACGGCGGCAGCGCCCTTGATCCGCTCTCGTGCGCGCTGGCGCTCGAAGCACTCGGCTATGGCTGCCACGACGGCGGCCTCGTGTTCTCGCTGTGTGCCCACCTGCTCTCGTGCGTGGTGCCGATCTCGCAGTTTGGAACGGAAGCTCAGAAGCGACGCTACCTGCCTGGGCTCTGCGACGGAACGCTGGTCGGCGTCCATGCAATGAGCGAGCCCGGTTCGGGGTCTGACGCATTCGCGCTCAAGACCCGGGCGGAGCCCGAGGACAACGGTTATCGAATCAACGGGACGAAGACGTTCATCTCCAATGGTCCCGTCGCGGATCTCGTCATCGCGTTCGCACTGACGGATCCGAAGAAGGCTTATTACGGTGGCGTGACTGCGTTCCTTGTCGAGCGAGGGATGCCCGGCTTCAACGTCACCCAGCGGTTCGAGAAGATGGGCTTGCGCACCTCGCCGCTCGGCGAGCTCGCGTTCGAAAACGTCCACGTGGCGGCCGATGCAGTCCTCGGCGCCGTCGGTGCGGGCTCGGGTATCTTCACGCACGCGATGGACTGGGAACGCACCTGCCTCTTCGCCGCGCACATCGGCACGATCGAACGATTGCTCGAGCGCTCGGTGGCGCATGCTCGCACACGCTCGCAGTTCGGCCAGGCCATCGGGAAGTTCCAGGCCGTCTCACACAAGATCGTCGATATGAAGGTGGCGCTCGAAGCGGCGCGCTTGCTCACCTATCGTACTGCCTCGCGCCTCGGCCATACGCGCACCGTGTCGATGGACGCCGCTATGACCAAGCTGTTCGTGAGCGAAGCGCTCGTGCGGGCGGCGCTGGACACGATCCAGATTCATGGCGGTTATGGCTATATGACTGAGTACGAGGTCGAGCGTGCGCTGCGCGACGCCGTCGCGAGCACGATCTATTCCGGGACGTCGGAGATGCAGCGCAACATCATCGCGCGCTGGCTGGGGCTCTAGAGCGACAGCAGAGCGCACTGGGCGCTCGGCGTCTCGATGAGTTCGATGGCGCCTTACTCATGAGTTTGCACGCGACATTCTCGGGAGCCTCGTACACCGAACCGATGCGGCCGTTCCCTGATTCCGGTCGATCGAGTCGCCACCGCTGATGAGCACACAGAATAGCCGTCGCTCTGATAGTAAGTCACCGTAACGTCCGCGCTCTTCAGCGTCCGGCCGACCGACCGGATACTTACAGCCACGCCGTGCGTGGAGTGAGGAGGCGGAGTAACTAGCGCCGTCATGACGACTCGCCGATCATCTGGGACGGGCTCCGGCATGATTATCATGTGCATTCCTAGGAGGCTCGAGCCATAGACCGCCGGGCATAAGCAACGAAGACCCCGCCGTGCTAGGATTCGCCATCGACAGATACGATCTGTCGGTGTATCGGCGATCAGTGTGGCGATCAGTGTATGGGCGATCTCTGCGACTTCGTGATATCTTGAGCAATCGTTGGCAGGTCCGCGCTGCTCAGCCCGAGCGGTTCCGCACCGCGTTCGTCGGCTGTGGTCGTATCGCACATGTACATGCCGAGGCCGTTCGGGCCGTTCACGACGCCACGCTCGTCGCATGCTGCGATCTTGACAGGGCCGGAGCGGAAGCGTTTGCGACCACACATGGAATCACCTCTGCGTTTGCTGATGTCGACCAGATGCTCAGCGACGCGAAGCCCGATGTTGTTCACGTGCTCACACCGCCACGGTCACATCGCCTCCTCGTCGAAGCGTGCGCACGCCATCGCGCCCATGTCTATGTCGAGAAACCGCTCGCGTCGACCGAGATGGATGCGCTCGCGATTGTGGCTTGTGCTGACGCCGCCGGCATACGCATCTGCCCGGGCCACAATCGCCTCTACGACCCGCCGTTTCTCGAACTCCGTCGTCGCGTCATGGCGGGAGACATCGGCCGGGTGTTATCAGTGCGTGCCGAGCAGGGCTTCACATACGACGCCGAGGCGCGTTCGGCGAAAACGCCGTGGAGCTATACCTACGACTGGGGAATCTATGAAGACCTGATCCCCCACCCACTCTATCTCGTCACGCACTTCTTGACGAATCCGGGAACCCCGCTAATCGCCGCATTCGACCTCGACAGAGTGCGAGAGGCCGCGGTCGAAGAGATTCGGCTCGTCATTCCGTCCGAGGGCGCGATCGGGGAAGTAATGTTTTCTCTCAATTCGCAGCCACAACGTGCACGGGTTGAGGTCGTTGGCACGCGTGGACGCATGACCGCGGACCACCTGGGCCTTTATACCACCAGCGCGCTCGTGGGCGGGATGCCCAGAACTATTCAGCGACTCTTGGCTGGGTTTCATGCCTCAGTTCAACATGCGAGTGGCTCAGCCTCGCTCGTCGTGGGAGCACTGAGCGGCCGGCTGAAATCGTACATGGGCATGCGGACATTGGTCGCGGAATTCTACCGATCGCTGAGAGACGGCCTCCCCCCGCCGATCGACGCGAGCGATGCGATAGTGACGGTGCGGCTCCTGGAGCAGATTCGCAACGCGCTCGCAGATCGACAGAAGCGCCGTGTACCCGTCGGCGATTTTTCTTCGTCGTCCCGCGTGCTGGTGACTGGAGCCACCGGTTTCCTTGGCGGTCGTTTGGTCGAACGGCTGGCCGAAGCGGGCGCGATGGTCCGTGCCACCACACGAATCGGCTCTCGCGCTCGAAGAATCGAGGGAGTGGACTGGATACGGTGCGACCTCGCTAGCGAAGATGAGCTCCGCCAGGCCATGACTGGTATAGAGACCGTCTTTCATTGTGCAGCGATGGCCGGGCCTCCGGGCTCCCTCGAAGAATACCAGGAAGCGAATGTTCACGGGACGCTGCGCGTCGCGAAGATTGCCGAAGAGAAAGGTGTCCGAGACCTAATTTACGTGTCGTCGCTGTCGGTCTACGCGCGACCGCGACGTGGAGTTAAGTACGTCGATGAGACAACGCCATATGATGCCCGCGTCGGTGAACGCGGTATCTATACGCAATCAAAGCTGGGGGCAGAACGCGCCCTGCTTGACCACGCGCAAGCTCACCCGCGCCTCCGTGTGGTCGTCATGCGTCCCGGTATCCTGTATGGGCCGGGCGCGCCACTGCCAATAGGTTGCCTGGAGCTCCCTTCACCATTTCGACGACATCCGCTCATCGCAGGCAGCCGCAGTACCCCGATCCCTCTGAGTTTCATCGACAACGTCATCGATGCAATGTTCGCGGCATCGAGCAGCGATGTTCCATCAGGTTCGGTTTTCAATGTCGTTGACGACGCTGAATGTACCCAAGGGTTGGTCGCGAGTTACGTCGCCGAGGCCACCGAGGGGCGCGTTCGTCCGTACTTCATTCCGTATCCCGTGGTGTGGGCACTGATGCTGACGGCGGACGTTCTCGCGTTGGTACGCCATAGAAAGTTCGGAACGGCACGGTATCGACTCGCACGAACGCTCGCAGACATGCGCTATCAATGCGTGGCGGCCCGCGAGAAATTGAAGTGGACGCCGCGTGTTTCTGCCTCCGAAGGGCTCGCTCGTGCCTTAGCTGCGATGAACGAGACACCATACCCACACTGATGACGACGAAATCGTCAACGCTTTCCGCCATCATGCCCTGCCTAAACGAAGTCACATCGATCGAGAAGACGCTGCGTTCCGTCTTGAGCCAGCACCGACCTACCGAACGATTCGAGGTCATCGTCGCAGACGGTATGTCCAACGATGGCACCCGAGAACTCCTCGAGACGATCGCGAGTATTCACCCAGAACTTCGGGTTATAGACAACCCGGCGCGAATTCAGGCAGCCGGCCTGAACGCCGCGATCGCCGTCGCCAAGGGACAAATCATTGTTCGCATGGATGCCCATACCGACTATGCTCCCGACTACGTACGTGAGTGTGTGGCCGTATTGATGGAGACGGGCGCGGACGCCGTCGGTGGGCCATGGGTCGCTAGAGGGACGCAGCCCCTACAGCGGGCGATCGCGGCAGTGTTCCAATCCCCATTTTGCGCTGGAACGGCCCGCGGACATGATCCCTCCTACTCGGGGCCTCTCGACACCGTTTATCTCGGCTGTTGGCATCGGCAGATCTTCGACAGACTTGGAGTTTTCGATGAAGAGTTGGCGCGGAACGAAGACGACGAATTCAGTCTGAGAATTACGAGAGCCGGCGGCACGATCTTCCAGTCGGCGCGAATAAAAAGCTGGTATACGCCACGCAACTCTCTCGGTGCGCTTTTCCGTCAATACGCGCAATATGGCTACTGGAAAGTTCGAGTCATCCAGAAGCATCGAATGCCTGCATCACCGCGACACCTCGTGCCAGCGGGCTTTATCCTGTTGCTTGCGTCGCTGTCAATGGCTTCCGCCTGGTCTGCAATAGCGGCAGCCAGCGCGATCGGGCTCACGTTGGTCTACCTTTTAGCCAACCTCCTCGCCTCGGCAGACACTGCAAGGCGGTCGGAATGGAAGTTGTGGCCGCTAATGCCGTTCGTGTTTGCGTGCTATCACTTCGGCTATGGTTGGGGTTTCCTTCACGGGGTGTGGGACTTCAGCATCCTCCGACGCCGGCCGAGCCGCGCGTATACGGCGTTGACAAGGGGGGGCTAAGCGCGTCGCGATGGGTCGATATTACGGCCCAGGTCGTTGAGGCGTTTAGGAGGTCGTCGCCTTGGAGCTGTCCATCAAGTCCCTTGTGAGTATCGTCGTGCCAACGTACAAAGAGGTTGAAAATCTGCCGCATCTCATCGCCGCTGTCTCGGTCGCCATGCGTAGCGCAGGTCTCAGCTACGAAATTGTCGTCGTCGACGACGACAGTCAGGATGGGAGCGAGGAATGCGTAAAGGCGTTGCAAAACAACCATCCTGTGCGACTCATCAGCCGCAAAACACAACGAGGCCTCAGTTCGGCTGTTCTCGACGGCTTTCGCCACGCACGAGGCGAGTTCCTCGTGTGCATGGACGCGGACTTGAGCCACCCGCCGGACCGGATCCCAGCTTTGATAGCGAAACTACGGGAACCTCGCGTCGACTTTGTCATCGGTAGCCGCTATGTCGATGGAGGATCCATACCCAAGGATTGGGGCCGGCTACGACGCTTGAACAGTTGGGCTGCGACGCAACTCGCGCGTCCCCTGACCAGCGTGCAGGACCCGATGGCCGGGTTTTTTGCGCTCCGTCGCGAGACGTTTGACAAGGCCAGCGTCTCTCTGTCGCCAATCGGCTACAAGATCGGCCTGGAACTCCTTGTGAAGTGCCGGTGCACGAATGTCCGAGAAGTCCCTATCGATTTTGCCGATCGAAAATATGGCGAGAGCAAACTCGGCCTGCGGGAGCAGGTTGATTATCTCCGCCATCTCAAGCGCCTCCTGGATTTCAAGTTTGGCCGCGGGTCGCGCCTCCTACAATTCTGTCTCGTGGGTGCGACGGGAGTCGTGGTTGATCTGCTTATGTTCAACCTCCTCCTCCTTGTCGTGTCGCTAACTGTCGCCCGAGCGCTCGCCGTTGGCGTCGCGATGACGTCAAACTTCTGGCTCAACCGTCGCCTTACTTTCAGTTACAGCCGTGGCTCGGACTGGATCAGATCGTACATTCAGTTTGTATTTAGCTGCTCGCTTGGCGCTTTTGTGAACTGGATTGTGAGCGTCAAACTTATCAGCGCCGCGTCGTTTTTTCGCGATCATGTGACGGCAGCCGCAGCGATTGGCATTCTCTGTGGAACAGTTTTTAACTTTATACTGAGCAGCGAGTGGGTTTTCTCTCGACCGGCGCGGCGAATCCACTAGCGATTACGCATTTTCATCCGGGCTCTGGAAGCGACGCCAACGGGATAGCCGCAGAGAGAGGTCCTTAGCGTGAAACTCTCCTCTATCTCAGTGCTTTTCGTGATCGCGCTTGCCTTCCAAGCGGGTTTGACGTGGTTCGCCGTCGACATTGTCAAGTACCCCATATCGAATTTCGAAGATTCTTGGCAGTATGTCGGTATCACAGACAATGTCCTCGCGGGGCATGGCTTTGCGATCGAGCGCGAATTCCCATGGCGGCCCGATGGCACGCGCACACCCGGGATGCTCTTAATCAATATCCCTCTCCGCGTCCTGTGGCGCGGTCAGGATCTCCATGCCGCCCTCGCGTCGCGCCTGATCCTCGCGCTCGCGGCTCTGATCGTCGGCATTATCGCTGCGAGAACCCTTCGTAGTTCGTCCGGCTTCTTGGCTGGCGCAGCTCTGATCGTCACTCCGTCTATCAGCTATTACACGATTACTCCATTTGAAACCGAGCTGCACTATCTGTTGGCGTTGAGCCTACTCTTTCTCGGCACCTTGATTGCGTCGTCGCGGCGGCTCGTCGGCTTGTTACTTGTTGCCACGGCGAGTGGCTACGCATTGCTTCTGCGTCCCGCGGCGCAATTCCCACTTATCGCAACCGCTCTCGTGTACCTCGCATGGGTCCGTCTGACACGCAAAACGTGGCGCAACGGTACTGCACTTGGGTTATGCATGGCGGTCATCGTCGGCACGTCGCTCGCGTATGTCCTCTGGGGCGCACGCAACTACGCTGTCTTTGGCGCATTCGCATTCAGCACCGTTCCCGGGAACAATCTGTTACATGTCAATGCGGCAGGAATGCGGCCCTTTTTGGATGACCGTGCCGTTCGGGAGATCAATGAGGCGATTGCCGCTCATCCGATTCAGATCCCGCTCTACGCTCCCATGCCACCCCATTATGGGATGAACCAATTCGTATATGCTGCTGAGCAGTCGCGCGCCGGGCGCGCTCTTATACAGAAGCATCCGCTGGCTTTTCTTGTCAGCCACTGCGTTGGTTCCTTTCGCGCATTCTCGATTTTTGAGCCAAAGATGCTCACAACACATTTTGGGATGTTACCGGCATATGTGATTAGTTCAGCACAGATGATTTTCACGGTCGGCGGCTTTTTAGGAATTGCCCGTTTGTGGAAAAACTGCGAACCGGAACACCGTCTAGTGGTTGCGGCAATGCTGGCCGCAGGGATCGTGAGCGTGATCTCAGCGGGTGTCCTTGCTAGTCCACGTTTTCGGCTTCCGCTAGAAATCCCGCTGGCTACTGGGTGGGCAGCGCTCGTCGAAGGACGTATTCGCGCATCTTCCCCATAGTCGCCCCTTACGCGAAAAGATGTGGTAAGCGTAGTGTCAACGGGAAACGGTGCAACTTGCGGATCTACTGATCGCTGGGGCTGCCCTCTTGATATCTGCCGCGTGCAGGGGTCCCATTCTTCAGTGACCACTTTGAATGTCAACGCCGGCGTACTTTTGACCCACCTTCGCCGGTTTGGAGGATCGCCGTCGCGATGACAGGGTCGCCGAGGACCTCGCCCCACTCGCGAAGCCTTTGTTCGACGTCAGGATGATGCTGCCACGCTCGTAGTGCGCCGAGACCAGGGTGAAGAAGGCGGTGGCCGCCATGCGGTCATAGGGCCACACGCCGAACTCGTCGATGATGAGCAGCTTGGGCGCCAGATAGATCCGCAGCCGCCGCTCGAGCCGGTGCTCGGCCTGGGCGCGCCGGAGGTCCTCGAGTAGCTCGTGCGCGCGCACAAAGTAAACGCCAGAGCCCTGCTCGATCGCGCGCAGCCCGAGGGCGATGGCCAGATGCGTCTTGCCGACGCCGGGCGGGCGGAGGAAGACCACGTTGGCCGCCTCGCTGATGAAGGTCAGCGTGGCGAGGTCGCGCACCTGGCGCTTGTCGATCGAGGCTGGAACCGGAAGTCAAACTGGTCCAGTGCGCTGAAAGGGCAGATGCGCGAGCCGTGTGCGCGTGCGTAGGTAACGCCCGCCTCTGGCCGTGGTCTCCGTGCTCAGCAGGTCGGCCAAGAAGTCGGCGTAGGGCAGCTGCTTCTGCTAGGCCGCTTCCAGCCGCCCATCGAGCACCGCCGCGGCTTCGGCCAGGGCCGAACTGCTCGAGCGACTGCCGGGCTTGGGCGGCGGCGATCATCGGCAGACCCCGACCAGGGCGTCGTAGACCGCGAGCGGACGCGCTTCGACGTCGAGCGCGGCGCGCTGCCGGCCGAGCGGGCCAGCCGGGTGGCGGCCATCGACGCGCGGCGCCCAGCCCACTGCCCGGGCAGCACGAGCCGCTGGCCCGGATACGTCGCCCGCGGGTGCAGGGCGAGCCGTGTTGCACCGGCCCAGAGTTCGACCACGTGCTCGGTCGCGACCACCTGCACACGCTACCGGCCCAAGCCCACGGCACCCATACCAGCCGCGCTCCCAGGCCACGAAGCCATCGGGACCGACCCGACGCTCCTCCCGCAGGAAGGGCTCGATGCGCTCGGCCGGCGGCCGTGGCAGGAGGTGCGGCGCTTCGCGTACGAACGAGCGGGCGCTCGCCAGTGGTGCCGTGCACGCGGACATTGGCGACGCCATCCATCCAGACATGTGCCTGGCGGTTGAGATCCACGCCGTCGACGAATTCCACCGCCGGCCAGAAGTTGTGCTTCACGTACTTCACACCGCTCTCGACGCGGCCCTTCGTCTGTGCGCGGTACGGTTGGCAAAGGCGCGCCTCGAAGCCGAGCCGCAGCGCGAAAGTCCAGAAACGTCGCGTTCCAGTGCGGGACCCCGTGGCCGTCGCGGCCCAGGACGACGACCTTCGTATTGTCGTACAGACAGGTGCGCGGCAAGCCGCCGAAGTGCTCGAAGGCGTTCAAGTGACAGCGGACGAAGCTGGCGACGTCGGCACGCCGGATGAACTCGACATAGAGCAGCCGCGACCAGGCCAGCACCATCACGAAGCCCCAGTACCAGTGCGGTTGGCCGTCCGGGGGCAGAAACGCAAAGTGCCCGAGGTCGACTTGCGCCTGCTCGCCCGGCTTGGTTTCGAAACCCATCGCAGCCGTCACGGCGCCCCCCAGTCGCAGCGGTCGCACATAGTCCTCCAGGATGGAGTAGCTGCCGGCGTAGCCCTGCGCGCGGAGCTCACGCAGCAGGACCACGCAGTTTTCCACGCCGGTCGCGAGGCCTCGTCGCACGTCATCGCGGAACGGATCCACCTTCGACGGCCGTCGCGGTCGCGGCTTGGCCACCGGCAGACCCGGAGCCCGCAAGTACTTCCGCACGGTATTCCGCGAGATGTCCAGCTTCCGGGCGATGGCCCGAATCGACAGGTGCTGCCCCGACAGCTCGATGAGCTGCTTCACGGTCGACCCCTCCCAGCACGCGGCTCGGCACCTCCCGGGGTGAGATGCCCCAGAAGAGCCGGTGTGCCGGGGGGGGTGGGTCAAATTTCTGTCGGCGTTAGTGGGTCAATTTACGGCCGGCGATGACACTATGTCGCGATGGTTAAGCGAGCGCCTCTGGTTCTCGCGGTAATGGGCGCGAGTTTCCTGGGCTGATATCCACGTCAACTTTTCTGCCGAGCAGCCACTCGAACGCGCGGAAATAGTCCTTGTCCCGCACAATACGAGGGGCGCCATCCGCCTCCGTGCGTCGCGTACGCCGGCCGGTCGTAGCATGCGTATTCCCTGTACATTCTCGGCCTGAGCCAAGGCGCCGGCCTGCACCGAGGATAGCAGCGGGCGATGCCTGCACCGAGGAAGGGAGCGGGCGGTGCGCATCTTGACCGTGCTTGAGAGCGGTTACCGAGTTCATGGACCGGGTTAGTTGAATTTTCACCGGCCGGGTGGACGAAATTCCGAGAGAAGCGCCCCATACCTTGGTATCTAGCATTCAACCAACTGCCCAGAACTTTGTGTCAACTGCCCAACAGTCTCGCATGCCAACGTGGCTGTCGCTGTATAGAACTCGCCTCACCAGTGAGCGCATGTGGCTGTGGTTTCTGCGCAAATATCTTCTGGCGAAATCCGGCACCGTTCTTGCCAGATCGAGGCGCGAACTTCTTTGAAACAAGGGCAACCCGGTCGCAAGACCGGTACGCACGGACCATCGATCAGATCGACGGTCCGATCGTTGGGCTGCCGCAAAAGGTGGGGCCGTGTCCTCGTTCGGAAGGAACGACCGAGAGGAGATCACAATGCCGGTGTTGCTCTGTGGGCGGAATGGCTGGATTCTGCCTCTCCTGCTCGCAACGCTCCTCGCGTGCATCGCGCCAGCGAGCGCCGCCACGGGTCTTAAACCAGACGTCGTTCCGACGTCACTCTCGCTCGGGAGTGACACCCTGGCGCGCGGCGGCACAACGCCCCTCCAACTGGCCGTCACGAATCAAGGAAGAAGCACTGCGTACTCCGTCACGGTGACCATATCGATCGTCACCGCAGGAGCGGCTTCACAGGTCGCGCGCATTTCGCTTGGCACGCTCAAGCCTGGCACTTCAGGCACAATCGTGACGACACTCACCGCGCCCCTTCAGGGAGGATCTCACAGCGTCGTCGCGACTGCGACCACACGGCGCGATGGCGTCCCGGCAAATAATTCGCTTACGACGACGTTGCAAGTGACGGATTCGTCCACGCCGCCGGGGACATTTACGGCGACGCGAACCTCGACGACGCAGTTTTCGACCACGGCATCGTCCACGGCAGTATCGTCGTCGTCCACGGCAGTATCGTCGACGGCGCGGTCGAGCACTATGCTGCCCGAGACGGCGTCGACTTCCAGCACAACCACGCCCTCATCCGGCCCGACCACCTCGTCTTCCGATACAACGACCTCGTCGTCCGGTGCGACGACGTCATCTTCCGATGCCACGACCTCCCCTTTCGACGCGACGATCTCGTCTTCATCCGGAACGACGACTTCGGCGCTAGCCGCGGCCGATTCGACGCCGTGCGATTATTACGCCTCGCCAAACGGTGGCGGCGACGGCCTCAGTAGTTCGAGGCCGTTCAGAATTCAGGATTTTTGGGAAAAGGCGGCGGCGGGCAAAACATTGTGCCTTCTCGACGGGACATATCAGGGTGCAGCGAACATGATCACCCCCCCCGCCGGCAAGAGCGGAACGAGCACCGCGCCGATCACGGTTCGCGCGCTGAATGACGGTCGCGTCGTCATCGACGGGCAATTCGCACGACATGTGTTCTTGCTCACCGGCAATTCGTATTGGATTTTTCAGGGTTTCGACATTGGCAATAGTGTGGCGACAGTCCTTGAGGTCTATCACGGGTCAAACCACAACATCTTCCGTCGCCTCGTCGCCTATCACGCGAATCCCAGCGCAAGAAATGAGCACGTTCTGCTGAACTGGGACAGCTCAAATAACCTCTTTGAGGATTTGGCGGGGTTCGGTTACGGGCGCAACACGCTATCGGAGTACGGCACCGGGACTCACGACAACGTGTGGCGCCGGATCTTTGTGCAGTGGCAGGGCTTCTCCAACAACGGCGGACCGGGTATCCAAGCGGACTATAACACCACCGGGCCAACGCTCTATGAGAACCTCGTCTCGATTTATAACCCGCAGCACCAGGGCGCCGCGGGATTCACGCATGACCTCTGCTGTGGCTTCGTTTACTACGGTGCCCTTACGAGCGGCGTCTGGCACACGGGAACGACGACCTATCGCGGCGTGGTCGCGTGGGGATATGACGGCCCGGCCGGCGGCGGCACGCCCTACTATCAGGACCCGAAAACGAAGCTCAACCATTCGTGGTGGGCGAATCTCGGCATGCCGAACAGTGTCAAAGACATCTTCGTCGATGGGCGGTCGCATCCAAACGTTCCGGTCTTCGTGTTCAATTGCAATGTCGGCGGCTGCACTGGCAACTCGGTCGACCGCGCCACGGGCATCCGGGGCACGGCGGTCACGTGTGAGTCCGTCACTGGCACGTGCAGTGATCTCTACTCCGTCGACTGGGCCCGAACGAACATGAATTCATGCACGTCGCTCGGCGACTGCCCGAACATTTACACAGGCGACAACCCAGGTACTGGTTCTCGCGCCTGCTTCCGCTACGATAACGGGACGCTGACGTCCACGCCGCTCTGGCCGTGGCCGATGGACGATCGGATCAAGACCGCGTTCGCGCGCACCGGCACGCGCCCGCTTGCCGGGGGGGCTGGCGCCGGCTACGCCGCGAACACTGTCACCAGCGAGTTGGTCAGTCGCTACGGCGCCATCCCTGCACAGTGCCGCAGATGAGATCCGTCCGCGTCGCTCTCATCATTTGTCCTCGCGCGTAGCGACACTCGCGTCGGCGATCGAACCATCTGGAAGGTTGAGGGTCGATTCCTAACTCGGCCCAGTATCGTAGTGCCCTCTAGAAGCCCGAAAGTCGTGGACGCGGCGATGGCGTCCATGGGCCGGAACCCCCCGGGGGCCCGAACGTCCGCCCAAAATTGTGGCTCATCATCCAGAGACCGCAGCTCGTCAGTGCACGCCTGGCCGCAGTTACGTCAGCGATCACGCCCTGATCAGTGAACCACAAATCGCGCCAGTATGAGACAAACTGTACGCGCCAGGATAGTCGAGAGCCGCACTGTCGACGCTCCAATGCGCGCAGAGTGTGGATGCGCAGCCGCCGTGCTTGTGGTCGAAAAGATTTGGACTTTTAGATTCGGCCGGCATTGATACATACTTCAGTCAGATTTAATGGTCCCAGCACGCCGCGCGTTACAGCAATTGCTGCAGTCTTCACGAGCACGCCGGCCGTGTCTACCAACGATTTGAACGTACTGGCTATCACGAACTTGTTTCCGAACGCGTGTGAACCCCAAAAGGGCGTGTTCAACAAACAGCAGTTCATCGCCTTGACCGCCCACGCGCACGTGCGCGTCATTGCGCCTGTGCCATGGTTTCCTCGCTTGCCAAAGCTGCGACGTTGGAAGCAGTGGTACGTCTTCGCCGAAGTCCCACGCGGCGAAATGATCGACGGGATCGAAGTGTCACATCCGCGCTACGTGAACCTTCCGAAGATCGGTAGGCGGTGGTACGCGACCGCCTTCGCGGCCGCGATTCGTCCCACATTGAGACGATATCTGCAGGCGGCCCGTCCTCATTGCGTGCTGGCTACGTGGGCGTATCCGGACATCGTAGCGGCCGTCAGGCTGCGCCGCGAATTGCACGCGCCGATCGTGGCCAAGGTGCACGGCACGGACATTAACGTGGAGGCGGCGACAGGATGGCGCCGTCGGGTTGTGGCCGACGCGTTGCAGCAGTGCGAAGCCGTGGTCTGTGTTTCAGCCGGCTTGCAACAGCGAGTGCTGGCGCTGGGTGTCAAGCCTGACAGGGTGCATTTGGTCGGCAACGGCGTCGATGGACACCGTTTCACGCCACAGGATCAGGCCCAGTGCCGGCGCGTCCTGGGCTTAGCGCTCGACGGTCGTCTGATCGTGTTCATCGGCAATCTCGTCCCTGTCAAGGGGCCGGATGTCCTCATGCTTGCGTTCGCCCGACTCCAGATGTTAGTCAATGTCGCGCCGGTGCGGCTGGTTGTGGTAGGCGACGGGTGGATGCGGTCGGAACTCGAGAAGCAGGCGGCTGGTCTGATGGCTGCGGGCCTCGTGCGGTTCGTGGGAAGCCGTCCTCACGAGGAGATCGCGACATGGCTTGGGGCTGCGGATGTGCTCTGTTTGCCGAGCCGGCAGGAAGGGTGTCCGAACGTCGTACTCGAAGCGCTCGCGAGCGGTCGACCGGTTGTCGCGAGCCGCACAGGTGGACTACAAGAACTGATCCGCCCGCCTATGAACGGCTTGCTGGTGCCCGCTGAGGACCGAAACGTGCTGGCGCAGGCTCTCCATCACGCGTTGCAAACCGAATGGAATCCGCACCAGATTCGGCAGTCAGCATCCATGAGCTGGGAGCAAAACGCAGCTCGGCTTCTCGACGTGCTGCGGGGCGCCACGGGCCGTGCGTGAGTGCGTGGCGGCGCGTGTCGGAGCGACCGGAAGAAGCACCTCCGCGCCCATCATAATGGAAGGCCAGAACATCATCTGCTTCGCCAAGGACTGGAGCGACGATCCAACCAGCAACAATCATGTCATGCGCACGCTGGCCAAGCGCAACAAGGTCCTCTGGCTCAACTCGATCGGCATGCGCAAGCCGAATCTCCGCAGTCGCAACGACCTCACCAAGATCGCGCGCAAGCTCAAGAGCTTCATCGAAGGTCCCATCCAGGTCGACGAGCGGTTGTGGGTCTATACGCCGGTCGTGCTGCCGTTACCGCACTCGTCGATTGCCGCGGCGATCAATCGCCAGATCCTGCGGCAAACGATCCGGTTTCTGCGGCGGCGTCTCGGTATGGAGCGCTATCAGCTTTGGACGTTCGTACCGAACGCGGTTGAGTACGTCGGCATGCCGGGCGAGGACCTGGTCGTCTATTACTGCATCGACGATTGGGCTCATTTCTCGTACATCGACGGTGCCAAGATGGCCGACATGGAGCGGCGGCTATGCGGCCTCGCGGACGTGGTGTTCTGCACGGCTCGCGCGCTGTGGGAGCGTCGCAAGCCCTGGAATGCCGAGACGCACCTTGCGCTCCACGGGGTGGACCATGCGCACTTCGCGCGGGCGCTCGACGACCGCCTGCCGATGGCCGATGAGCTGACGAGCCTGCCTCGCCCGATTCTCGGGTTTTTCGGCCTCGTCCACGAGTGGATCGACCTCAAGCTGTTCGCCTACCTCGCGGAGCGGCGGCCCGACTGGACGATCGCCATCATCGGAAACAGGTTCGTCGACGTCTCGTCGCTGGCGCGCTTCCCCAACATCAAGCTGTTAGGCCGCAAGCCGTACGAAGAGCTGCCTCGGTACTGCAAAGGCTTCTCGGTGGGACTGATGCCGTTCGCGACGAACGAGCTGACCCGCAACGTGAATCCCATCAAGATGCGTGAGTACCTGAGTGCGGGCCTGCCCGTCGTGTCGACCGATCTCCCCGAGGCTGCCGGCTACGCCGAACACTGCCACATCGTCCGCACGCCCGAGGCGTTCCTCGCCGCCTGCGACGAGGCGATCGCGACGGACTCGGCAGAGGCCCGGCGCGCGCGCAGCGCCGCGATGGCGCACGAAACCTGGGCGGCCAAGGTGGATGAGATCGGCCGCCTGGTCATGGCCGTCCGCGGCCGCCGTTAAGCGTGAGCGACCGTTCGGTCATGAGGCTTGCATACAAAGTGACGCTGTGATTTTCACCATCGTCGGCGCCCGACGCAAACTTTATGAAGGCGGCGCCCATGCCCGCGCCTTCCGCGAGGCGGGATCGACCACGAACTCCTACATACGGGCCGGCATGAGCCGAAGCACTGACCGTCGCGTCGAGTCGTCCAGCGCGGCGTACTGATACGCCCTTACTCCACCCGCCTCACGAACTTGACGTCGATCTGGATGGACTCATGGCTCGTTGCCTCTCGAAAAAGGTTATGTTGCCGCGCCGGGCGTCGGCGTTTCGGACGTTCCGGCCGCGGTAAACCGAGGTCGTCGCAAATACGTGAGATGGTCCCTGGCGCCATTTTGACGTGATGTACACCCAGCAGCCACACGCGAATCCAGCACGCTCCCCAGCCGAACTCCCGCCTTGCGTGCGCGAGGAGCTTAACCACGGATTCCGCGATGCGGCGGCATCGCGCTTCGGGTAACGTGGGACCAAGCCCACGGTCCCCGCCTCTTTGAGGCCGGCGCCAGCTCGAGCCGTCTTACCGTCCAAGCCAAATCGGGCTGCCGCGGGTCTGATGCCGTGAGTCGCAGCGTACTTGAGCACCGGCACCCGTCGCTGCACCTTGCCAGCGGTACCGCCGGCTGATCGAACTCGAGCATGCCCCTAAAGATTGACTGGGGGTTGCTGTGCCACGCCGCCGACGGCGGCTGTTGCGACGGCGAGAGGAAAACCGACGAACTTTGATGCGATAATTGCATCTTACTGGCTCGTCTAACAGCGGAGGCATGATGCGGGGATGGCTGTATGAGCAGTTGTGGCGAAGCAAGTCGCGTCTAACCAAACTCGGCATCGCGAACGTCCTGGATTTCCTCAGTGCGTCTCAGTACTGGACGCCGTCACAAATCCAAGACCTACGCGACCGCAAGCTTCACGACATCGTCTCGCACGCCTACAATCACATTCCATTCTATCGCCGGCTCCTCGACGAGCGCGGCGTGAAGCCGCAGAACATCGAGGGCATCCACGATCTTCCCAAGCTCCCTGTGGTCACCAAGGAGATGTTGCGAAATCACTGGCGAGAACTGCGCGCTCGCGATCTTCCAGACTGTGACGTCTACTTCTCTCAAACGGGCGGAACTACCGGGGTGCCGATGCGGATTGCCCGTGACCGCGCCAGCGACGTATGGGGAACAGCATGTTACGTACGCGGGCTCGGATGGGCCGGGCTGACACTACGAGAAAAGCGGGTGCGGTTATTCGGCGGCACACTGGGAACTGAACCTGCCCGTAAGTTTGACGGGCTACGCCGGTGGTTCCGCGGTGAGTTGTTCTTGCCCGCGTTCGAGCTGGGCCCCCATAACTTTGGTGACTGCGCGGCACAAATTCGACGTAGCCGGGCACAGTTCCTGATCGGTTATGCCAGCGCCTGCCATTCGCTGGCAATGCTCTCGGAGGCAGAAGGAGGATCGCTGACATTCACCGCGGTCTTTCCGACTGCTGAATTGTGCCCGGCCTCATGGGCGGAGGCCATAGCAAGAGTATTCTCGGCGAAGGTGCTTCCATACTACGGATGCGGCGAGGTGAACTCGCTGGCGTACTGCTGTTCCGAGGGCGTGTATCACATCTGCGACGAACACGCGGCGATCGAGGTAGAGGACGAGGCCGGCAAGATCAGTCGGGAAGGCGACGGCGCGTTTGTCATTACCGATTTGGACAATCGAGCAATGCCGATCATTCGCTATCGAAACGGCGATGCCGGGCAGGTCGCCGGACCAGGCTGTCGGTGTGGCCGATCGCTCGGGCGGATCCTGCGACTCGACGGACGCGTCAACGATATGCTCGTGACGACCAGCGGGTCGAAGTTCTCCGGCGTGATCGCGACCCATACGTTCCGCTTGATCGATCATGTGGAGTCGTACCAAGTCCTTCAGCGCGCACCTGGACACGCGACAATTCGCATCGTGCGCGGTCACGGTTACGATCCGCGTGTTGAGGAGCCGAAAATCTATAAGATCTTCAGAAGGCACCTTGGCCCCGGCTCAGACGTAGTCATCGAGTACGTCACGTCGGTCGACAAAACACCTGCCGGGAAGGCGCGATTCGTGATCAACGAATATCTGAATGCCGCAGGTGCAGAGCGGTAATCGTTAGTAATCGCGCGAACCTCGAGATTGCCGCTTCATCGCGCGCTCAAACATCTCCTGGCCGAGGAGATGCCGCGCCCACCCGGCTGGCGGAACGAACGCCTCGGCCGTCGGAATGTTGCGACCGAGTGTGTCCGCGAGGTCAGACGGCTCACATTGGAGGTCGACTTCCCATCTCGTCATGGTGGTCAACGGCAGCGGAGCCTTAGGATCGACCGCATGACTGATCTGGGGAATCTTGCCCGGCTCGTAGCCCATCAATAATGCACCGAAGTAGTCGAGCCACGGCGCGTCGTAACCGATCATCAGGATGCCGGCATTGCGGGGGTCGGGCCGTAATGGACCGTCACCCTCACCGGCCACCAGCCCATCTACGATCGTCAGGGGTAGACGCTGTCGCTCACGTCGGAGACTGCCGTCGCTGCGTCCGTACAGGACGGCGCGATATAGATCATGGACCATCCGCCAGCACGTGTCGTTGCCTGACCATCCGCCATTGGTCATTGGACTCTGATGTCGGACGCGTGCAAAGTCGAGAACAGTATCTTTGATCGTGTGTCGATACAGCCACACGCTTGGGTTAACGAGCCTCCTTCCGAATCGTGACTGGCTGTGGACGTCCTTAGCCCACTCGCGCAACCGGAGGCTCGCATCGATGTCGTCGGCGAACTCGTCTCCACCGACCGATGGAGCGCCCCGCCGGTGATGCGGAAGCCATTCTTTTCGGATCACCGCTCCGACGAAGTTCTTCATCGCGCCAGTGATTCCGGCTTTCTTGTGCGTCTTCAGCTTTGGGACGCTGACAATTGCATCGGCATCGAGGATAGATCGTGAAAACTCATAGACGTGTCGACCCGGTTGATGTTGATCCCACGCCTCATTCCTTCCAACGGCAGCCGTGCTGCGCAGCCTGTGCATGCTGTCTCGCACCGCCTCGAACGCGCTTTGGTCTGCCAAGTCGACCTGAACGCCACCTCGCGGGTCTCCGGCCTGATGACGAACGCGCAGAGACGCATGGAAGCTCTGGGCGTCTGCGACAACCTGATCCCGAACGTCGATGAGCTCCACGGACACCTTCCACGTCGAACTAATGTCGTCAAGCACCAGATCCAAACCATTCCAGCGGACAAGAGCCTGGAAATCGGTCATGCGGATCGGAGACTCAGCGATCGTGATTGTTCCAGATCCTCGCAGAGCCAGCGCGATATAGTCAAGGACGACGCGCAGCACGGCCGCGTCAGTGACAGTGGCGCGCATCGCCGCGTCTCCGTCAGGATGCGTATGAAGTACGAAATTCGGCTTCACCGCAACTCGCATCCCGGGTTCAATGTGAGGTGATAGTGGCGAGAACTCGCGGTCGATTGCGCTGGAGCGCTCGGGGTGCCACAGCCGAAAGGTGTCCCGGACGGCGTGATAAGTCCCGTTCGGAGCGGTGACGGGAGAAATGGCGCTGAGCTCAGGATAGCGACGATCAGGACGATATGGCGCAATTAAGGGACCTCGCACATAGCCGAGATCGCGGCGCACAGCAATGCGTCGCACGAGGTCTGTGCGAATCATCGCGCGGTTATACCGCTCAATTCCTCGACAGGGGAAGGAGATATAATCACCATGCTTTCTAGACCAACTATATCGTGAAACGCGGGATTGACGGGCTCAAGCATGCCCACGTCGCGTGTTCGCGATGACTGTGCGATCATCGTGAGGCTTACGCATGAACCGACTGCCACAGAGCGGCGTAACGTTCCCGCCCTCGTGGCGGAACCTTATCGGAGTGAGGATGATTATTGCGTCCTGTCGGCAAATATCTTCTAAATGACTACAGACGGGCGCGCCTCGCAGATCGAGTCGCAGTATTCTCGCCGGCCGGCGAGACCACCTCGCCAGCGCGCGCGTATACCCGTCTGGGAAGAACGCGTTGACGCGATTCGAGAGTGCCTGCGGCCGCTGGAGCCCCTCGCGGCATGCACCTTTCTCGAGGTTGGCGCAAGCACAGGCTATAACGTCCCTGCGTGGCGTCAACTGGGCTTTCGCCAAATTACGCTCAACGACATCCGGCCGGCTCCGCTCGATGAAGCATCGAGGTGGGGCGTCATCACGGTCGGCGGCGATGCGGCCACGCTTAACCTGCGCCCATTCAACATTGTCTATGCTGGCCTCGTTTTCTCCTCAATCCTCCAAGACGCCGACCGCCGCGACGTCGCCGAAGGCCTATGGCGCCTCACGACAGTAGATGGGATGGTCATCATTTACGACTTCACCTGGAATAATCCTGCCAACCGAGATGTCCGCAAGGTGACATCGTCGGACATCCGACAGCTGTTTCCGGCGGCGGCCATCCAATCTCGCCGGCTGACACTGGCGCCACCGATCGCGCGGCGCATTCCAGCCTGGCTATATCCATTTGTCAACAGATCAGTGCTCAAGACCCACAGGCTCTGGTGGTTCCGGAAGGTGCGGGCAGCCGAGATGAACACCGGCGATAGGTAGTCTCTCTCACACACGAGAGCGCCAGACACAATGTCGGCGCGGTCGAGGCGCACGAATGATCAGTCGCCATGGCTCCGTCGGGGGGCCAGCAGCGCTAATTCTCGCGCCAATTCAGTAATGAACTCGTGCAACTGCAGAATCTGTAGGTGTAAGTGCATTGAGACTATGATGCTGATGACAAGCCAACAGTACAGGATGAGGTCGGCGCCTCGCCCCACACCGACGAAGTGCGCCAATTCTGTCGTTCGCTCCGGAAATGCCACGAAGAACATGCCGAGCACTGAAACGAGCGAGATGGCGTTGCTCAACAACCGCGATTTCTGTCTCTGAATGATTCCGTACAGGAGGGAAAGCAACAAACCGCCGATGAGGATGACCTGGATGATCACTTTTTCAGCCTCGCTATGAACAGATCTGCCAGGATATTGACGGCATTGCCGAGCCGCTGGCCCTTGCGTAATGAATAGTCGGTATAGACGATCGTGACTGGAGCCTCTGCCGCGGTGAGGCGGAGCGCGGAGATCTGATCGATTATCTCGGACGCGTGCGCCATGCGATTTTGACGGATCCGTATGCGTTCCGCGGCTCCGCGGCTCAGCAGCCGTAGACCGTTGTGCGCATCCGTCAGCTTGACCCCGCTCCCGAGCCTTGTGAAGAGGACAGCCAGTCGCAGCACCATTCGTCGTAGCCACGGGATATCCTTTGCATGACCGAGAAATCGGCTTCCCAGGACGACATCCGCTCCGGTTTTGACCTGAGTCTCAATCAATACTCGGATATCGTCAGCGCGGTGCTGGCCGTCTGCATCGAACGTGACGATATATTCCGCGCCGCGACTTAAAGCGTATCGGATGCCTGTCTGCAACGCGGCGCCCTGTCCGAGATTGATCGGATGACGGAGTACGGTTGCGCCGGCGCGAAACGCAGTGGCACCGGTATCGTCGCTCGAGCGATCGTCGACCACAATGATATTCCGGTAGAGTCGCCGGAGCTCGATCACGACGTCACCTATGGCGTCGTTCTCGTTGAAGGCGGGTATCACGACCCATAGATGGATAAGTCAACCTCTTTCGCGTAACTGATCGCGCTTAGCTTGGCGGAGTCTTTCGCGCGATAACACGCATCGCGTCAAATAGATTCATCGGTACCGCCACAGCATTCAGGACTCGTTGCAGCGGCACGTCTACCCCGAACCGACTCGCGGCCTGGAATGCAGCGAGCCCCAATGGTACGAGCTTCCACGGCCTGCAAATGGCAACGACTTCAAAACCCAGGCGGCTCAGCAACAGCTTGATCGTCGTCCGGGAGAAGAAGAATAGGTGTTGCGGGGGCGTCATCAATCGCCAATGCCGTCCTGCGATGCGCGCAAAGAGTGAATCCCAATCTCCCGTCGTAATTACGACGTGCCCGCCAGGACGGAGCGCGCCATAGATGCAGGCGAGCACATCGTCCGGCGCTTCGAGGTGCTCGATGACGTCAAGCATCGCCGCGACATCGAACGGGCCGCGTTCAGCCACGAACTCGTTGGTCAACACTCCCTGGTGCGCGTCCAATCCCCGAGCGCGTGCGAATGACACTGCGTCCGCGGAGACGTCCAAGCCAGTCGTATGGTAATAACGTTGCGCCTCAGCAAGGAAGAATCCATACGCACAGCCGACTTCGAGGAGGCGGCCTCCAGCGCCGCCATGTCTCGTTAAGTGCTTCAATGTCTGTCGAAACTCCGCTCTGAGCACTCGTTCGCTACGGACGTAGTCGGCATAGCCGTCGCGCCGCTCGCCGTGGAAGTACCCACGGTCGTATAACGTGTGTGCAGTAAAGTCCCGTCCAACTTCCGTCGATCCTAAGCCACACGTTTCACATCGCAGGATCGAATAACCCCATTTCTGGAACACAACCCGTGCAGGTTCCTCCCCGCCGCAGGCCACGCAACGTGGACATCTTGGCCTAACCGGCGAGCTGCCATTCATACGTCCTGTCGTGGTCGGCGGCACACGCTGGGTCATAACGACGACCGCGCATATTCGTCTTCACGCGGGTTTAGGATTCGGTGGAGTAATGAGCGGCGGTGTCGAAAAATCTCCATGTACCAGTGCGATGCCGCAAAGATGAGGAACGGATACAGCGGTAGTGCGTACCGGAACATCGGTAAGTTGACCAATGCCAGAAGAACGAAATAGAGAATCAAGGAGCCCCACAGAAGAGATATGATCAGACGGGTTTTGCGCCATCGCCAGAGTTGGAACAATCCCGCCGGAACCGTCGCCAGCGAGCATAGACCGAGCATCAACTGTGTGCTGACGTCGCCCGTCTCGCTGCCATACCAGCAACGGACAACTTTGTGAAGGAGGAGCAAAGGCAAGGACCACGGCTCTGTTGAGAGACGCAGACGATACTCACGAAGCCCGAGCTTGAATTGCCACCTATCGTCCGAGGTCTGTTTGCCATCTGTCGGTTTCGGCAATCCGTCTGCAGCCGCCTGCCGCTCCAGCGTGGTATACCTCTGCCCAAAACCATTGATGGTGAAATATTCGCTCCTAGATCCCATCAGAAATACCCCGCCGATGCCGGTCTGAACGACAACGGGTTCGCCGAGGACGCGGAAGTTTCGTACGGTCCACGGCAGCACGACAACAGACATACCGAGCAAGAGACAGAGGGCAGCCTTCAACCAGTGGCGCATGGCGCTTTGGTACCAGAAGAAGCCGGTGACGAAGACACCGAGTAAGAAGACAGGGAACAATTGCGGCACGCCACGCACGAGCGTGGCGAAGCCGAGAACAACTCCGGCGATGAGCGATAGTGCGACTGGAGCCTTTGGGGACAGCGCGCGCATGAATAGCGCCATGCTCGATACGAGCAAACACGTAAACAAAGCTTCCGAGGCAATCCAGGTCGAGATGACGGTGGCGGGAGGGAAGAGAAGCCACGCCATGCCGGCGACCCAGCCATCCTCCACGGAAGTCTGCCGCCTACCGATCAACAGCAACAGCATAGCGACGACCCAGTCGCATATCATCTGCAGGCATACGGCCAGTGCAAGATACGAGCGCGGGGCGACCCATTGAACCAAGGCGAGAAGGGCGGGATAGCCAGGCGCGACTTTACTCGAACGAGTCTTGTCCGGAGCGACATAGAATGCTCCGGCTGTCAGAATGCTGCTTGCGGCCGGTAAGTAATAGCTCATTCCGCTTCCGCCGACATAGGGCTGAATCTGACCCGCCTTAAACAGGAGCAGGAAGGTCAGAATCTTGATCATTGTTAGAGCGCCCAATGACAATACCGCAACCGCGTAACAATGCCTTTTCAGGAAGGCTCGCAAGGCCGGACCTCCGATTAGTCGATACCGCATCGCAGCCGCTGTGCCGGAACCGGCGAGCGCAAGTGGAAGTGGCCTGCATAAAGGGCCGCCGCCGCCTGATACATCTTCAGGACTAGCTTTCTGAAGTCCCGCGAATCGAAGAACAATCGGGCCCTGGCTCGTGAGCCATGAGGGACGAATAGCGTCGTCGACATTGGAATCTCGCGCAGCCAGCGGTCTGCGGTGCAGTCAACGCCGCGTCGGGGCGTGCCCCACGTAGGCGTCGACATTATCGACCTTCCCGACAGTGAGCTCGGGCACCGTCGAGGTGCTCTTCGCCCTGTGTGGACGCGCGCTTCGAGAAGCCCAGACAGCAAGAATCCAAGGTACCCAAAAGGGCTTGCCCCATAGATCATCGCCGAAGCACGCAGCAACGAGAATCGCATAGCACACCGCCTCAATTGCCACGGGAAAACCGACCTCCGAGGTGCCGCTACTTGCACGCCGAGCGAGTCGCAGATGACTGAAAAACATCATCAACAGCAGAGCGAGGCCGACAACACCTTGCTCTACCCAGACGCCAAGATATGTATTGTGCGTTCCGAGCGCATCCACGCCGGCAATGGTCGGAAAAGTATCGAGTCCGCTTCCAAACCATCCGAAGCGTGGCAGCAAGGTCAGACCGACTTTCCAGATCTCCGTGCGCCTGGCTCCCGATGCCTCTTCGCCAGTGATCAGCATGTCGATGCGCTGAAAGAACATGTCCGGCATGAACTGAACCAGGCCCGCTAACACACCGACGACTACGACGACCTGCCACCGAACACGCGACCGAAGCAGTAAAACGCAGAGCATAATCGTCAGCGCCAACAGGCTTCCACGTGACATCGTCAGGAAGATCGCAGCGCCGATGGCACCGATGACGGCCAGGGCGATTACCCGGCCCAAGATGTTGCGCGATGAGACTAAGAGTCCGATTGCCGCGCCAATGGGCAAGAGCAGACTTTGGCCAACACCGTTGGGATTTGCTGTTTGTCCGGCCACGCTCAACGTCGCGCGGCCGACGTTGGGTGTGTCCGCGTCGAACCCGCTGATAACTCCAGCCGTCGCGGCTAGTGCACCTCCCATCATCGCGAGCAGACAGACGATTCGGAGTTCGCGCTCAGATACCCGGAAACAGACAGCGGCAAGATACAACGCAACAATGCTGAAAATCGTTGGCAGGCGGGCCGACGCCTCCTCCGGCGCTACCGACCATGCTAACGTCGTAACTCCCCAAAGGACCAGTGCAATGCACCATAGTGCCGAGGCCGGCGGCTTCACAAACCGCTTCGCCACCAAGCCGGCCGCGACAAACGCGCCTACTGCGACGATGCCGATTAGTTTAGTGGCCGACACGCCACCGCTGTCGGCGACGACTGCCACGTGATTGAATGGAAGGACAAACACATAAGCGCCGAAAACGAATGTGACCGGCCACCGAAGCGCAAGAGGCAACACTCCAACAACACAGAGCAAGGCGAGAGTGCGCCACGACCCTTCTGAAATGAGCCACGCAATCGCAGGACAGGCCACGAGCGCCGCACCAACGGCGGCCATCGGTAGTAGCGGGCGCTCGAATCTCCACTGCGTCAGGGTTCTCACGGCGGCGCGCATATCTCATCGTGCAAGAGGACGGGGTCGTAGACCTCCGTCCCTATCTCGCGTTCCGAGAGGCATCGCTGCAACTGATCAGGTTTCACGCTGAACCACCGCGCGCTAAAGCGCGCATTGCGCCGTGGGAGCGCAATGCTCATTCCGGCCACACTTTCGCACGCGACTTTCGATAGCGTTTGCGGCATGCCGCGCACGATCCTCGCTCCTCCGCATCGAACTTGATCCGGTTTCCGCACGAGCACATCCAACCGGCGATGCGGCCGGGATTGCCCACGATCAGTGCATAATCCGGTGTATCTTTCGTGACGACCGCGCCCGCGCCGACAAAAGCATAGCTGCCGATCGTGACGCCACACACCACGGTGCAATTGGCGCCGAGCGTCGCGCCGCGACGGACGAGCGTTGGCCGCAGCTCCTCCATTCGGCGGATCTCGCTGCGCGGGTTGTACACGTTCGTGAACACCATCGAGGGGCCGCAGAACACGTGGTCCTCAAGCGTCACGCCTTCATAGACGGAGACGTTGTTCTGGATCTTCACTCCGTCACCGACCGTTACGTCCCGGCCAATCACGACGTTCTGGCCGATCCTGCAGTCTTTGCCGACCCGAGCGCCCTTCATGATGTGCGAGACGTGCCAGATCGTGGTCCCTGACCCGATCACGACGTCGGCGTCAATGAACGCCGACTCATGCGCGGAATATCCCGACTTCGGTGTGTTCATCGCCTCCTCGCACCGCCGAGGCACCGGAGGCTCTTTTCCCAGGGCATCATGCGCCTCGCTGCAAGGGCGACTCTGCCGAGACACCGAGCGACGCGGGGTGGCCAGGCGTGGCTGCAGGTGGGTTGAGCAACTCCCCATTGAGCTGCTGCACGACCGGCTCGGCGCTCGTTATCCGGCCCGAATAACTCGGGATGATCTCGCGCACCGTCGCCAGCATCGCGCCGACGCGACCATGGACGGCCAGCCGCTCGAGCTGACGGACGAACGCATCCATCTCTTTCAGCGCCTTGCCGGTCGGCCGAACGATGGCGATTCGAGGGTGGACCGACGGCAGGAGCTCGTCGACGTCGTCCCACAGCACCTCGTGCAGCTTCTCGCCGGGGCGCAAGCCGATGAACCGTCGCGGCACTGCAGACGGTGGCAAACCGAGCGCGGTGATCAGATCGTCCGCCAGAGTGGTGATCTTAACCGGCTCACCCATGTCCAGGACCGCTACGGCCCCCTGCGTATCGAGCGTCGTCGATTCGAGCACGAGGCCGACCGCCTCCTCGATCGTCATGAAGAACCGGGAGACGTCCGGATCGGTGATCGTGATCGGTTCGCCGTCTTCGATCTGACGCTGGAACAGGGGCAGAGCGCTGCCGGCGCTGCCGAGGACGTTGCCGAACCGGACGATGCGGAATTTTGTGGTCACGCGTTTCGGTTCGAGTTGCTGCTCCTTGGCGGTTTCGAGCGCCATCAGGTAGAGCTCGCAGATCCGCTTCGTGGCGCCCATCAGATTGCCCGGCCGAACCGCTTTGTCCGTCGAGATGAACACGAAGTCCTCGACGGAATGGGCGCTGGCGAGGTTCGCCAGCCGAGCCGTTCCGATGACGTTGTTCAGCACGGCCTCCGTGGGATGGGCTTCCAGCATCGGCACGTGCTTGTAGGCCGCCGCGTGGAAGACGACTTGCGGGCGGAAGTGGCTAAACAGCTCGGACATCCGAACGATGTGCTTGATGTCCGCCAGCGCGGCCGTGACCTTCGTCGACGAGGCGATGGTCTGCAGCTCGGCCGACAACGCAAAGAGTGCATTCTCGGCGCGCTCAACCATCAGCAGCGATTCGGCGCCGAGGTGGATCACCTGCCGACACAGCTCGGATCCGATCGAGCCGCCGGCGCCCGTGACCATCACCCGCTTGCCCTCGAGGAATTTCGCAATCTTCTCGATGTCGGGCGGCCGGACATCGCGCGGCAACAGCGCGCCCACATCCACCTTGCGCAAGTACCGCACCTGGCCGTCGCCGCTCACGAGCTGGCCGAGCGATGGCAGCGTTCGGAAGACGAGCCCCGCGCGGGTGCACGCCTCGCGGATGCGCCTGAGCTCGCTCAGCGTCGGCCGCGGTATCGCAATGATCGCCTCGCTCAGCTGATGCTTGCGGGTCAGCTCTTCGAGATCGGACGTCGTCCCGAGGACCGGCACGTTGTGGAGCATGGCGCGCTGCAGATGCCGATCGTCGTCGACGAATCCGACCAGATCGACGGGCAGCCGCGGGTTGCTCACGATCTCGCGTGCGAGAGACGCGCCGGTGCGCCCGGCGCCGACGATGACGACGCGGCGCCCCTCGCGTGCGGCTCCGACGTTGGCCAGCGCCTTGGCGAGCCTTCGGCACGTCACGCGGGCCGTGGCCAGAAACAGCAGCGTGATGGCCGGCGACATCAGGAGGACGGACCTTGGATACGGCCAGCCGATGATGTGCATCCCGGCGGCGTTGAGAATGCCGCTGATGCCGCACGCTTTGGCGATGTGCCAGAAATCTTCGACGCTGGCAAAGCGCCAGATGCTGCGGAATGTTGCGAGCACGAGAAACGCCGATGCGTATGCGGACAGGACAAACGGCAGGCCCCCAATCAGGTACGCGGCATCTTCCGCCGGAATGTTGCCATCGAACCGCGCCAGATACGCGACGTACGTTGCGACACCGGCAAGCGCGATGTCCGTCGAGAGTCGCGCTGCCTTGAGGAGGCGCCCCAGGCGCGGGTGCGCGAGCACGAACTGCGCGAGGCACATGGGCGTGCGCAACAGAATGGCGAGGTCACCTCTGAACGTGCGTGATTTGACGTACTCGAGATCTTGCTCGAGCTTACCCATGAGGACATGTTGGACATAGTGCCCCGTCGGATCGGCGCCAGGAGGCATCTGGCTCACCTCGTCCAGGTGCGTCAACTGAGTGGGACCCGTGAGACCGGGCGGCACCTCGAGAACCCGGCGCTGCTCCGCCGTGTAGCGACTCACAATCGACGGCGCCTCCGGACGCGGGCCCACGAGGCTCATCTCGCCCTTAAGGACGTTGAGGAGCTGCGGCAGCTCATCGAGACGCAAGGGCCGCAGCATTCGGCCAATACGGGTGACGCGGGCGTCGACGCTCCCGGTGATCGCGGAGTGCTTGTCGGCATCCACGACCATCGAGCGAAACTTGTAGAGCCGGAAGGGCCGTCCCTGCCGACCGACGCGGAGTTGCGTGAAGAAGATAGGGCCCTTCGAGTCGAGCTTGACCGCGATCGCGAGGACCACGAACACCGGTAATGAGACGAGCAACCCGACAGTCGCGCCGCACACATCGAGTAGTCGCTTGCTGGTCAACGGCGCGACTCACGCAGCGTGGTACGCACTCGGTCGATCACATAATCGACGTCGGCGTCCGTCATGGCAGGATAGATCGGCAGCGAGATGCCTCGGCCGAAGGCGGCTTCCGCTACCGGGAACTGGCCCGCGCGGTATCCGTAAGCTCGCTGGTACGCGGGGTGCAGATGCAGTGGAATGAAGTGCACCGACGTTCCGACCCCTCGGCCACGTAGTCGCTCGATCACCTCATCACGATCGATGCGCAGCGCCGGACCGTTGACCTCGAGGATGTATAGGTGCCACGCGTGCAGCCCCAGGCCGGCATCGCGCGGCACGAAACACGTGTCGAGCCCACCGAAGGTGTCGTTGTAACGACGGGCGATAGCTTCGCGCCGGCGCTGGAACGTCGACATGCGCGCGAGTTGCCGCAGTCCCAGCGCTGCCGCAACGTCCGTCATGTTGTACTTGAAGCCGAAGTCGGTGACCTCGTAGTACCACTGCCCTCGCGCCCCGTAGCGATTCCAGGCATCGCCGCTGAGCCCATGCAGGCTCATGAGCTTCACGCGCGCCGCGTAGTCGTCGCGCTCGGTCGTGACCATACCGCCTTCGCCCGTCGTGATGGTCTTCGTCGCGTAGAAACTGAACGCGGTCACATCGCCGATCGTTCCGACCTGGCGACCTTTGTAGGTCGCCGGCAAGGCGTGCGCGGCGTCCTCGATCACGGCGAGCCCGCGGGCCCGTGCAAGCTCGAGAATGGGCTCCATGTCGCAGACCTGGCCCGCGATGTGAACTGGAACGACCGCTTTGGTTCGGGAGCTGAGGCAGCGCTCGATCGTACTTACATCGATATTGAGCGTATCGGACCGGCAGTCAGCCAGCACGGGCCGTGCGCCGAGGTAAGTGACGACTTCGCCTGTCGCCGTGAATGTGTACGTCGGGATGACGACCTCGTCGCCGGCGCTGACCCCCACTGCTTCGAGCGCGAGATGCAGCGCTGCGGTAGCGGAGTTGACCGCGAGGGCGTGGCGAGCGCCGAGGGCGGTCGCAAAGTCCTGCTGAAATTGCCGGACTTTGGGGCCGGTGGTGAGCCAGCCAGACCGGAGCGTGTCGGCGACTTCGGCGATGTCCTCCTCGCCGATCGACGGCCGGTGGAAGGGCACCGTAACATCAGACCGCTGCTCGCGTTCAGACAACCATCCAGCCTCCGACGACTAAATTAAGCCGCACTCGCGGATGTTGACGGTACGGGAGCCGCTAAGACTTGCCAATATACCGAGGGGTATAGCGCCCGGCTCGGCGTACGGGCAGTTCGAGGTCCGGCGCCTGACGCATCATTTCCTACCCGGGCCGACGCACTGTGTGGTACTCCTTTCGGGTGCGCCGGGTTCGATGGTCGGCCGTGATCGCTGCCGGGTTCGCCGTCCTTTTTGCCCCAGGGATGCCGACTGCGCAGCCTCCCGCGCCCACGCAGCCCGGCCCTGCTCAGCCTGTCCCCGTCCCGACGCCTACTACGCCCGCCACTCCCGTGCCGCCGCCCCCGGGTAAACAGACCGAGGAGGAGCCGACCGCGCCAAAAGCGGAGGTGCAGATTCCCCAAGAACGTGTCCCCGAGAATTTGTTTCCGACGCGCGCGCCGACATATGCGGGACCAGACCTCTTCAATCCCCCCCCGCATCGGGGGTTCATCACGTTAACGCCGTCGTTCACGTTGTCGGGCGAGTATGACGACAACGTCGGCCTTTCGAGCCAGAACCGAAGGTCCGACGGCATCTTTCGGTTCGTGCCCGGAGGAACGTTCACACTGCAAAAGCCAGGCTTTCGAATCGCCGCAGGCGTCAACACCAGCGCCGAGCTCTTCGTCGACGACACCAGTTCGAGCGGCTTCGGCAAAGAAGTGCAGTTCTTCGCCGATGTGTTCTACCAACTTTCGCCGACCGTCACCCTGAGCTTCAGCGACAACTTCATCTACGACCGCGATACGAACACGCTGACCTCGGGTGGAGTCTCTGTCGGGTTCGAACAAGCCTTGAGAAACACCGTGACGGGAAGCGCTCGCTGGCAGGCAACACCGAATACCACTTTCAGTGTTGTCGGTTCCGAGACAATGGTCCGGTTTTTCAACACGAGTACGAGCAGCGACGCCCGCGACTCCGATACCTATCGGCTCGGGCTCGGCGTCGACCACCGCCTTACCCAGCGTTGGACTGGAGGCGCCAGCCTAGGCACCGCGTACATCGACATCGATCGTGAGAAGCCCGCGTGGACGTTCACCCCCGCCCTCACCACCGCGTATGACATTACACGAACGTTGAGGGGATGGTTGAGTGTCGGGCCGACGATCGTGGAACGCGACGGGGACATAAGCCTGTTCCCCTCAATCGGCGGCGGGCTGACGCAGGCGTTCAAATTCGGCTCGGTGACCGTTGGATACGATCGAGCGGTCACCGCCGAAACGGTCGGGCTGACGGATCGGCAGGCGTTCTTCGGTACGCTCGACGTACCAACGCTACTGCGTGGCCTCCGCATCGGGTTCACGCCGCGCTACGCGATCGCAGATACCGACGTGTCCGGAAATCGATCCGGAATCAACGAGAAGCTCCACACCTTCACGATGACCCTTCAGGCCACGTATCAGATCGCCCGCAGCATCAGCCTGATCGGCTCGTATACGTACTTCCACCAGACGTCAGACCGGCGCGGTGTCGGAGACATCGACCAAAATCGCGTTTTCCTTGGGATCCAGTACGCCTACCCGATCACGATCTACTGATCGATCGATCTACTCGAGTAGCCGATCCACCGATCTACGCCTCCAGCACAAGTCTGTCCTATAATTCGATCCGCTCGACGATTCGTCGTCGAATGCATTCGAGAACATCGGACGGGACGGGCCACTGAAGGTTATGAAACGTCCAGAGCAACCGACTGGAGGTCGCAATGATGCACCGGGTTTTCGCGCTCATCGCAATACTGACGGCGCTGGTCGCGGCCACCGATGCGGCGGCGCAGTCGCCGCAACAGGCGGCGCAACCGCCGACCGCGGCACAAAAACCAAAACCGCCGACTGCAGCGGGGCTTGAAGATTACACGATCGGGCCCGAAGACGTCCTTTCCATCAGCGTCTGGAAGAACGACCCGATGAGCCGGGTGCTGCCCGTACGCCCGGACGGCATGATCTCCCTACCGCTCTTGGACGACATCATGGCGGCTGGACTGACCCCGACCGAGCTTCGCAATGTGCTGGCGCAGAAACTCGCCGAGTACGTGCCGTCTCCGGCCGTGACGGTGATCGTAAATGACGTCAAGAGCTTCAAAGTTTCGGTCATCGGCGAGGTCGTGAAGCCTGCTCGGTACGAGCTGAAGAGCCGGACATCGGTGCTTGACGTCCTGGCGCTCGCGGGAGGCTTCAACCAGTTCGCGGCACGGACCCGGATTGTCGTCCTCAGACAAGAAGGCGACAAGAGAGTCCGGATTCCGTTCAACTACAACCGCGTGACGAATGGCTCGGACGAGGAGAATCTCTATCTCAGGCCGAACGATATCGTGCTCGTGCCGTAAGACGGTTGGCACAGAGCGGCGATAGGTTAAACGCCATGCCTTATCCGTCTCGACTCCCTCGCAGGCTTACCGCGAACGCAAACTCGGCAAGGAGTGCTGCTATCGGGCGGGGACGTCACCTCTCACCGGCCGCCGGCAGATCGTATGGACGATCACGCCATTACAGAGTTTCACGCCGTCGGTTGCGTCTCGAATCGGCTCGTCGCACGATTGACACCGTGGCGCTTCAGGGAGTGCGGTGACGCCGCCGCACAGCCCGCATGTGACGGCCGACTGCGTTACCAGAATGGCAGTCAAGGTGACGGGACCACGGCATACGGAACAACCGTGAATCATCGTTGTCGGTTCAGCACTCCCCTGTCGCGTGAAATGCTCGCTCACTTGCGGCGCCGGATGTACCAGCCCGCGCCACCGAGTAAGGCAAGACCCGTCGCGAGAACGTACAGCGTCCGGGTCTCGGGCGTCGTACTTTTGCGGTCGTTCGAGTAGCTCGCCTCACGGCCACGATCGGCGCCGTGGCTAGTTCCAACGCCGCGGATCCGGATCTCGGCGATGCCGAACAACAAGCCACCGAGGATCAGGGCGACCGCGAGCATCGGTCTGATACGCGCCTCCTCGTGTCCGGTGCGACCAGCAAGAACGTTACTAGTCAGACCATAGCGAGTCCATGTCCTGGTCGATCTATGCCATCCATCAATGCAGCGTCAATACGTGCGCTAGTCTTGCCCCGCGCCCGCGGGGCCCGCACCCTCGTCGGTGGGAACTGCCACAAGCGGGCGTGAGTTAGCAGACGTTCTGCCGCCGAGAGACCGTTTGAGCCACTGTGCGTGAGCGGCTCCGCGAGCTGGGACAGCTCGCAAGCTCACACGTCGGCTCGGCGATCTAAGCTTCAATAATACGATCTGGAATACGATCTGGCACGGTTCGTCCCGCCCTGGTGGAAGCTAGATGACATACCTTTGCTAACGAAAATGTATCGACCGCGACATAGACCCCGAAGCAAAGTGGCCAATCTTCGGCACCAGCTCGCGAGGCGAGCAACTCCCGAGCCGTCAGCAAAATTATCAACGTGCGCTTTATGTCGGATTCCACGAGAGAGACCGATCGAAGACGGAACGAATCGGCGCATCTCGACCAGGATCGCAGTGTAACGTCCGAAGATCTTTCTCCGCAGCACGAGGGACGGAGCCACAGCATATGCTTCCCAGTCGACGCTGTATAGCCAGTCCGTGACTTGTTTTAGGCCGTGGAAATGGAAAAATATTAGTGGCTGATCTCCGACTATTACGGTTCCATTGACCCAGCGCAAGCGATAATTGCCCACGTTCCAGAGCGCAAGATTAGCGCCCTTGTGTTTGACCACGCACACGTTGTCAAAGCGGGTTGGCCAGTCATCCAGATACTTCTGGTCGGCAAAGCGCTCGTTCTCGACGCGGTCATAGCACCATTCGATACACCGTTCGCGCCACCAGCGCAGACAGGCAAGGCCCTGCGCATCACGCCGGAACGATAGCCAGCCAACATTGTAGATGCCGTGCTTCTCCAAGTGCGCGAAATGAGGCGCGAAGCGATGGGGTATGATCGCGACCGAAGCCGCGCCGATCTCTTCGAAGAGCGACGTCGCGCCGGCAAAGAAAAACAGATCTGCGTCTAAGTATGTGACGAGATCGACATCCGGCCAATTCTTGAGAATAAACAACGGTAAGGACGGAGTGCAGGTGAAGTAGTATTCAATCTTTGATCGATTCTCCTTGGCGCTTCGCAATGCCTCATCGTCTCGCTCGAAATCATCCAACGCAATCGGATGCAAGCCGGGCAGTTCGAGGCTCCGCAGGACCTCGTAGGTCGTGCGGTCCATGCACAAGACCCAAAGCTTGAATGCTGGATCGTGGGTGCGGAGAGAATGATACAAGGCCAAGCCACGGGTGAGGTAGTGCTGATCGAAGTACGTGCAGAAGTAATACATCAGCGGTCGATGACCTTATCCGTCGGGAAATGGGCAATTCGTTCGCAGACGCCTCGAACCTGATCCTCGCGCAGTTGCGGAAACATCGGCAGACTGAGTATCTCGCGGACGATCTGCTCTGTCCGCGGCAACGGAACTCCTAAAGATATACGACCGCGATAGGCCGGCTGTAAGTGGACGGGGGCCGGATAGTGGATAAGCGTTCCAACCGCGTGCTCCTGCAGATAGGCCCGCAGGGCGTCCCGGCGACGTAGCCGCACGACGTACTGGTGGTAGACATGACTTGCGTCAAACCGGACCGCCGGCACGGTCAGATCCGTATCGGCCAGTAAGGCATTGTAGGTCTGCGCCAGGTTTCGACGCAGCTCGTTCTCTGCATCCAGGAAGCGGAGCTTCACCCGCAACACAGCCGCCTGGAGTTCATCGAGCCGCGAATTGCCGCCGGGCACATCGCTGATATACCGTTCGCGCCAACCATACTGCTGCAAAAGGCGCACCCGCTCACTCAACGTCGAATTATTAGTCGCGACCAAACCACCGTCGCCGATCGCCCCGAGGTTTTTGGTGGGATAGAAACTGAAAGCGGCGATGTCACCCCAACCGCCGGTCATGCGCCCGCCGATTGTCGCGCCGTGAGACTGCGCGCAGTCCTCTATGACAGTCAGCTCGTGTCGCCTTGCTACGTCGAGAATCGCAGGCATGTCAGCCGGATGGCCATAGAGATGCACCGGCAGAACTGCTTTCGGCAGGCCCGCTGGCGGGTGCGCCAGAGCAGCTTCCAGGCAATTAGGATCGAGGGTATAGCTTGCCGCATCGATGTCCACCAATACTGGCCTAGCGCCCACACGCTCAATTGCTGCCACAGTAGCGACCGCCGTATGCGACACGGTGAACACGAGGTCGCCTGCCCCTATACCGCAAGCCCGAAGTGCTAGTTCGAGGGCGTCCGTGCCGCTCGCTGCACCAATCGCGTGCTGCACACCAACGTACGCGGCAAATTCCTCTTCAAATGCCTTCACCTCACGTCCCAAGATGTACCAGCCGCTCTGCAATACTCTGTAGATCGCCGTCTCAATCTCAGTCTGGTGCATCAGATAACTCGCCTTGGGGTCCGTCTGTGGCACGACGATCTGGTGGCATGAGCTCATTCGAATCACCTTTATGTCTGAGCAGGGCGAGCGGCAGTTCGGGGGTCCGTGGGTTGGTGACTCAGACGCCTCGGCGTCCGCCCACGTCGATGTCGCCATCAATCGACGCTTTGGCGTGACTCATAGGTAGTGCTCCAGGTGCTCTCGGTAGTAGGCAACGGTGCGGCTTAAGCCCTCCTGAAGGTTGACGCGCGGGCTCCACCCGAGCACAGCGCGAATGCGGCGGTCGTCTGCGTAGTAGTCACCGATATCGATTCGCTTGCGGTCCGGCGGAAAGGGATGCACCTCGTATGTACTAGCGCCGGCGCCATTCGCCCTTACCAAGAGATCAGCGAGGTCCCGCAAATTGATCACCTCACACCCACTCAGGTTGAATACCTGGCCGTTCGCTTCATCTCGGGTCGCCGCCAGAATGAACGCCTGAACGGCGTCTTCAATGTAGGTGAAGTCGCGCAATTGCTCTCCGCCCCATACTTCAAACGGCTTACCCTCCACCACGAGACGGATCCAAACGCCCAAAAAGGTCTGACGGGCGTCCTTCACCCGCATCCGTGGCCCATAAGTATTCGTCAGGCGCAGGGCGCACGCCCGAAGGCCATAGACATTGTTGTAGAGAATGTGGTACCACTCACCAGCCATCTTATTGATGCCGTTCACGTCCGTAGGACGTAAGAGGTGTCGCTCGTCGACAGGCAGATAGTCGGGCTTGCCGTAAATCTGTCGGGTACTGGCAAAAACGATCTTAATGGACGGATTGTATTTGCGGCACGCCTCGAGAATCGCCAGTTGAGCTCGAGCATTGATCTCGAGATCCGTGGAGGGGTCATGCATGGAATCCATGTGACTCGTCTGGCCGGCGAGGCTGAACAAATAGTCTTGACCTTGCACTAAGTAGCGCATACCGTGTTCATCCCGTACATCCGAGATATTGACGCGAACGCGGTTCTGGAAATTAGTGATATTGAACAGGTTGCCGCCATATTCCGGAATTAGGCTATCGACTAATGTGACCTCAGCATCCACATCGACGAGATATTGCGCCAAGCTCGAGCCGATGAAGCCTAGGCCACCGGTAATAAGTACTTTCTTTTTTGTTAAGGGAGTCATCAGTCACCTCCGACTCGGAGATTATCACTCGCAGATCAAATCGTGTCCCGCACCAGAATCATTCCCTTGTAGGCCAAATCGACTGGCCCCTTCAGGGTATCGAGGCTGTCGAATTCTGTCATGACGCGCCAGTCCTGGGGGAGTTCAGAACGAAACCGACGCATCGAAAAGATCCAACTCGGATAGCTGGCTGGATAAATGTTCGGCGGCACGCGCTGCACGAATAACCGATCAATCGAACCATCCCAGAAAGGGGTCCTATCGATGAAGACATGATTGCACCCGAAACCTAGCAACGTCTGTAAAACGTGATACGGATGCTCCAGGTACTGCAAGACACTACTGAGAATCACCGCATTGGGCTGGGTTACCGCCAAACAGTCGTCGATGCTGTGATAGAATTTTAGGTGTTCATCTTCGAACGACTCTCGACCTATCTCGACATGACGTCGTTGCTCTACGATATTCCACCGGACCTCTTTGACGCACGAAAGCAGCGCTCGATTCTGGAAGTAGGTACTGCCCAAAGAGCCGCCGAAATCAAGAACGTTGAGTTTTCCGTCGGACTGCGCCGCGATCCAGAGTAGACCGGCCACCAGAGGCCACGCATACTCGATCTCGTGGAACACGACTGAATCTCGCTCGTAGACCGCTTCGCCTTTCTTGACCCGCAGTAAGGCTGCTCTGGTCTTTGCCAGGATAATTTCGCTATCATAGCCGGTGCTCGCACTTAGAGCTTCGTTCCATGAACGATAATCACCGGAAAGGTCATCGATGTTATTGTCTGCATTCATCAAATTACGGTAGCCGTGCACCAAAAGTGGCGGGAGGAGGAGTTTGAGAAATGTCTTCAGTGTCATCGCAACCCTGGTTCGAGTAAACAATCGGGGCGGCTGCGTGCCATAAGCCTTCTGCCATCGCCGTGCGCATCGAGGCGGCTCGACGCGGTCGCGCCAATGCATCGGTAGTGGAGGGCAACTTCGCAGCAGTTGCTTCGCTCAGGGACGGGCCGTAGTCGCCGTGGTCGTCTCCTCATTCGAAGCCTTATGTGGCTTGCGCTCCAAGCACTGGTTCGTTCCGAACCGGTCGCAGGCGCCTAAGCGTCCGAGCGGAAGGAACGAGTCGAAGGAATGTAGCGTGCCTATCTGAATCCCGACGTAAGGACCGGTGACGGCTCACGTCCGTCTCGCTCAGCGCGAACTGACGCAGGGCCTGGGACCTGCCGGCGACGAAACCCACGTTCCCATGGGCGCTCTCCTGGCGTAACGTAGCCCGCATCGGCTCGGCGGAATGACGAGTGCGGCAAGGGTCCGGCCATGCGCGTCTCGTCATCGTATGAGATTATAAGTGTTTTTCGGGGATCCGCGGACAGCGGTCTCGGCGCCGTTGCGCGTGCCCTCGCGAAACATTGCTTCTTAAGCCGCTGACCGGCGGACAAATATTAAATGTGACCGAAGCCCACGGTGGCGGATCGCCGGCCAGTGCTGCACAACTTTCCTGAGGGACCTCCTTGCAGGTCATCGTCGTAGCAGCTTCATTGCGGACAACGTTTCTCTTCGGTGATTGCGATCCTCCCGGTACCGCAGCCGTCGGTTCGCCCTGGCGCCATGATGCTGTAAGCCCGAGCTCGTTTCGGCACTCCCTGGTTCTCACCTACGTAGCTCACCGTCAGATCCCTGACTGTGTGTCCGGTCCATATGGCACGGAGCTGATTACACGGCGCGTAAACCTCGGCCAATCGTCGCCCTCGATCTGGCATCCCGCTTGCGGGTAGTGATCGAAGCCCCGCACCGATAGTACCGAAAGGAGAATCTATGAGTGTCGCTCGGAACGGGCACTGGTGGATGATGCCTCGGCTTGGACGGTCGAGGAAACTCAAGGCAGCATTGCTGTTCATCGCGGTGGCGACGCTTACTTCCTCAGCGACAGCGCAGGCGCCCGTCGTCATAAACGCATCGCTGGGCGTTAGAACCTTCGTCACCAATATAGCGTTACCGCCTAACGTGGTGCGTACCAGTGCCGTTATGGAGCTGACTCGCCAGACCAACTGGTTCGACGCGCCGGCGAAGTGGGAGTGGGAAAACGTACTCGACGGTGCGGGCTTCGTTCAGTCCGTTAATGTGTATGTCACGCTCAATCCCAGCAACACGACGCGAGCGGACGACGCGACGATTTGTTGCTGGACGTATGCGGAGACTTCACTTGTGGCGACCGACGCAAGAGGGGTCCAGTACGCATTCCCTGTGCAGGTGTACGCGCAGTAAATCGCGCACGCCTCCGACGAATTCCGTATGCCTCGAACAGGTGCGCGCCTTCAACTCAGCGGTCGGAGCGTGGTGAGATTGTCAGCATCAACCACGACAAACAGGATTCGACAGACCGCCATTGGCACTGCTATAGCTCGACGGCTACTCAGAAGATCCGGCCCGTAGCGGTCAGCCACCGGCGCGGCTGACGTCCCCCGACACGACGAGTGCCGGCCGCAACGCCAGATTCGCTAGAGCCGATTCGCCGTGCTGCAAAAGCACAGCTGCGGGATCCCGGACGCCGTCGCGCCTTCCGTATACGTAACCTTCACGGCGGTACCTCGTTCCTTCTAAACAGTCGTCCGTTGTGATTGACTTGCGTTCTGCGGAGTGATCACTATCTGGCCGATCATCGTCAGAAGGGTCGGAATCCCTGATCGCTATCTCGCCGATCGTCAGAAGGTTGGAATCCGCGTGGGACACCGAGAAGTCGCCGATCGGGCTCCTTCGAGGTCAGTAGCATTTCATCGCCCCCGACGGCTAGGCGCTGAACTCGCCCTTCCGTAATATCCGACTCCCGAAATGTGATGTGGTCCCCCCGATGCTGAACGTTGAGACCACCCCAGGCCATGGGCGGGCGAACGACCAGGTCAGACGCTTGCAACAGTCTCAGAAACCGCGCAGTCGTTGACGCGCTGGCTTCGCCCGCGTCGGTTCACCGCACGTCGTCGAACCCGGCGCCCGTTCTATAATCCTATGCCCTTCTGCCGCAGGAAATTCGAAGAGAGTCGCTGCGCCGCTCTCGTTTCGCTGTTACACCCCACCCCTTCGGTTCTAGGGAGCCATCATGACGTAGATGTAATGCCTTGATGTAATGTACTGCCTTATGGATAGCGCACTATAGCCACACTGGCCCAAAGCCTTCACGAGAACGACGCGTTGAACCTATTCACGAGTGACGCCGCTCGCTACAAATACCTGTGAATGATATGCACCAATTCGTCCATACGCTGCTCGACCGTGTGATCGCGCAGCGTTCGCCGCTGCCCCGCATGGGCGATGGCTTCTCGCTCGGCAGCATGCTCAAGGTAGTACTCGACACGCTCGGCGCACTCCTCAGCGCTTCGGTACGTCACGACCTCCTTGCCCGATACGAACATTTCGTGAAGGTTCTGCTTCCAATCGGTAACGAGCATCGTCCCGACGCCTGTCGACTCATACAGTCGTAAATTGTTGGCATATGGCGGAACGTCGCCGTGGTGATTGAGGGTGATCTTGGACGCATGGAGGATTTCATACATGTCGCGTCCCCATGCCTGGCCAGCATAGTGACTCCGGATGGGTGAATCAGGGGACAGGTTCGCCACTCCCGGCGCCCAGATCTTGAGCTGAGGCAATCGCCGGCAGAGGTATTCCAACCAGGAAATCCTCGTAGAATGGACCTTGGCGGTAAAGCTCCCCACGAACGTGACATCGAACAGCCCGCGTTCGGTACCGATCCACCGGCACACGTCCGAATCGAAACCTAACCGATTCAGTTCCGAGTGGACACCCTGTTTGCGGAATTTCTCAAGGGTTGGCGGAAACGACGAGACGATGAGATCGTACGACCGAACGTTGTCAACGGAGAGAGGACTGGCCGCATGTTGTCCGACAACCAACCGCACAAAAGATTTCATTTCGCCGAGAAAAGCCGCGTTCACACTGTGCATAGCCTGGTTGAGCAACACATCAGGCTTGTAGTGCTCAATCTGTGCCGCCAAGATCGGATAGAACCAAGGGCGCGGCATCCGCGAGACCCAAGGCACAATCCGCCGCCGCAAGCGAAACTTCCATTGCCTATCAAAAACTGTCAGGCCATGCTCCCGCGCCCATGCCTTCTGCATATATTCGTTGTTGACATGAACCACCCAGGTGTCGTGGCCGAGTTTACGTAAGTTGCGGGCGCAGGCGTGCACGTCGCCGAAGAAGCTATCGTCGCGAGACGTGAGCTGCTCGTTGTAGGACCGCTCCTCGAAGGCAGGGCGCTGCCCGTAATGCCAGCGCACGAATTCCGGATAATCAGTATCGAAAATCAGGAATGTCATCACTGCACTTTATCGGGGGGGCCGCAGGAACGATGATACGGTACGTAGCCCTTCGTGTATTTGGTCTGCATAAAGCTTTATCGCGGACGCAGCGCTCGCCTGCGGGGACACTTTCCGCAGCCTACACGCACATCCGAATACCGTCGAGTCGGGAAAAGATTTTCCTGCGTTACTATCTTACACGTAGTTCAGCGAACCGTCGGGCTACTGACGATCGGACCGCAGTGTCGCTGTGCGAGCCCAGTGAATCGAACACTTTGTTCCGGATGAATTTGCGGTTTTACTGTGTCTGAATTCTGACGTTGTCAGTATCTTGACAGCGAGCTAACACGCTGAAAATTGGACATTCACAACTTCAGATGAGGATGTTGCGGAGGGAATATTGGTCCCGCTTCTACGAGCCCTGCGAACACGCCGCCGGCGATGATCCGTGCGGCACTGGCTTTCTGCACCGCTAAGAGTTTTCGTGCGCACTCACCTCGGATTTTGTCGTGGACTACGCGCCACCGCAGCAGACACGCGCGCCCTTGGCCGATACGGCGCGCGCACGTGCACCGCGCCGAGTTACGCCAGAGTCTCCATTGTTTAGCGGAAAGGCCAGACAAGCGCGAACCGCCTCTCTGGCGGGCGCGAATGATAGATTCGAGCATCCGCAGCAAATCCCTCTCGGTGAGCGACAATTACCTCAATCGCCGCGGATCTGGCTCGCGAGAGGCTGCGTTCGGCCAGGCCGCGCGTAACTACGCAGTGCGCCCCCGCTGACGATGGACGATCGAGGTGCGATGAGCGATGAGCCAAAGCGGCGCGCCAGGGTGAAACGACAGGCACCCGTAGTTCAACGAGTGCTGCGAGCGTCGATGCGTCGAGTACCGCGACACGGTGCTTCGCCACTAAGTGGTTCGAGCGCAGCCGCGCAGCCCCTGAGGCCGGCGCCGCACGCGCGACACAAACGAGTCGGGCCGGTCCCGACCCTGGACATGCCATAGTCCATCGGACGGTCGGCCGTAGACCGACTGCGGTGGCAATAGCCGTTGCGATAGCCGGGCCACGGGTCGGCGCCGGAGCCGTTTTCGTCTTCAGTGCTTCGCCCACCCGGCCGTCGAGGCGCATCGCGCACGGCCGCGCCAGCCTCGCGTCGCCTTGTGCTCGCACGGAGCTTGCTCCACAACAGCAGCATCGAACGACAAGACGTCTCTGACGCAGCTTCGTTTCGCTCACCAACATGCCGAGATGCGAGGGACGGTAGGCAGTCGGTGAGATCCTCGAACGTTCTTCGGCCGCGATCACCGCAATTCCGACTGCAACCGCCACGAGGCCGATTGTCCAGGCGATTAGCCTGGAACCTCCATCGGCTCTCCTTTCAGTCAAGACCGCGGCGAATCAGCCAAGACCGCGGCGGACTTCTCTTCGGCCTCCTCGGCGCGGCAGCATGTTCCTGTGTCCAGGGAGTGCCAACGAAAGAGCAGCTGAATGTTCAAAAGAATCGTGTCCGGCGCCCCCTTGTGGCGTCGTGCCGTCGTGGCAGGGCGCCGTGACAGCGATGTCGCGACGGTAATAGACGCCGACGGAAGTCAAGGATTTGCGATGTCCCACGCGACCTTGTTAGGAAACCGCGACCATCGACAGTGTTCGCTTGGGCCACAACGGCGTTCGGACAAGTGTTGAGTTTGACCGCTGTCGTGGACGGGTTCGGTTAGTGTCGTAGGCGGGTGCGCGGCCGTCGATGGCCAAGAGTCGGCGACGCTTACAACAACGCCTTGCAAGAGGTCGAGAACGCCACCGCGATGATCTGGAAGACCCGCTCATCGCGCAGAAGACGTTTCGCCGGCGGGAGGCGCCCGAACCGCCTTGTCGACGCCGGCGTCCGTGTGGTCTATGTCAACAGTCTGCGGGCGAGTGAACGAGGCGAGAAGAAGGCGGCCGCCTGATTTCATTTACACACTTCCGAACGGAACGTCGCGTCCGCGCACTCCAACTCGATGACTATGTTCGGCGGACCGGCGCGCTCTCGCGGTCGGCCCTTGGCTGCGCGACGTGCGTACACCGCGCCAGCGTCAGGGCACTTCCGGCCAATGTGAGTCTGCCCGGCTTCGCCATTCCTACAGCATCGCTGAGCGCACCAGCCACAAAATGATTAAAGCATTGCCATCACTGTCATGTTTCATCGCGTGCCCTCCACGTCGCTCACAGTGGAGCACGGATCCGGTAAATGGCTAAGCGCCTGACTCACGCAATGTTTCGCTAAGACGGAGCGCGCGTCCGCCTCGACTCCGTCGATGCTATGCGGGGGCACGCCGTTGAAATACCCGCGCTATGACGGCGCATGAAATATCCCGCGCTACGTCCGGCGTCTGATCGCCCTGGGCGGCCGCAGTTTGCACGTCGATCTGCTTAATCCCGGCACGAGCGGGCCGCCCGCTGCCAGACGCCTTCGTGGCAGTTCGACGGTCAGCTGCTGAGTCGTCACGCGCCAGTTCTGCGGTTGCTCCGACTAAAGAGCGCGCTCGTGCCAGACAGCCGATCAACGAGTCTCCACGCCTGCGCCATACCGCCTAACCTCGCGGTGACTGTCATACGAGTGCTAAGCCGATTCCAGCCGATGCTATTCAGCCGACGGCAGACGGTCCGATCTGAATGCGGTGGCCGCGGTCGTCGTCATTCGGTGGATCACGCGGTCACATTGTCAAGTTCGGCGGCAGAAAAATCTTGGGGATTGTCGGCCCGTGGCTGTAGCTTTGCTGAGCACAGGGAGATGTGCATGGTAAACGGAATCCGACTCACGATCATGGTGGCCGCGCTGTCAGTTGCGAGTGCCGGCTGCATTGCGACGGAAGAGTGGACGCAAGACCTGTTGGGCAAGCGTCAGGCGGAGATGGACAACAGATTCGTCAAGATCGAGGTCAGTGCGACTGAACACGGCAAGCGGCTCGACACGGTCGAAGTCCGGATCGACAAAGTTGAACACCGGCTCGGAGATCTCGAGAATCGCCGCGGCATTCGGCAAACTACGTCTGACCGAGCGGATAGTGCGCTCGTTCAGGCCAGCACCCAGCGGACGGTAGCCCAGGTCGTCATGGTGCCCTTCAAATTTGACCGTGCGGACCTCGGGCCCAGCGCTGAGGCCGCGCTCACCACAATTGCGTCGCAAATACGCGATAACCCGGATGCAACTCTCGACCTTGAGGGGACGACCGACTCAGTTGGTCCCTATGATTACAATGTCAGGCTAAGCGCGCGCCGCGTGGAAGCCGTCAAACGGCGCCTCGTGGAAAACGGTATCGAGCCGGCTCGGATCACCTGGAAAGCTCGTGGTCCCGTTCTCAATCCCTCGATCGAAAACAACCAAAAGCGACTGGTCATCGTCAAGGTGATAAAAACGCACAACTGAGGCCGATACGACGATTACCGGCCACCCTGGCGGCCACGAACAGTTTGATGGGCGGCGTGCAGGCACCAGGCGCACGGCGTTGCCGTGCGATTTACGGTATCTCGAGGGCGCGTGCCACCCCGCGCCAGGACCTTACCCACGTCGCATCACTCATCGAACGGATCATGGACCTGCTTGTTTGCGGTGCAAGCGTGCGCTTCTTTGTCGCCCAGCCATGACGTGCAGCCTCGTTCGCGCGGGCGGGCTGCGGAGCAGCCGTCTAGCGAGGAGATGCCAGCTACGGTGCGTCCGATCCCAGGAAGATCACCGGGCGTGTGCCTGCAGTCTGCAGTGCGAATAGGCCTGTGAGGTCTTGAACGGCCGCGCAGCGTTCCCGGCATTATCAAGCACGCACGAATGCCTCCTGGCATGTTCGCCAAGGTCGCGCGCCATCGATCGGTATGCTGCGACAGTCATTCTTGGCTAGGCAAATCTCTGTCGATTCGCGTGGTTCGTCGGATCGTAATGAATGAATTCGAAAAGCCCCCAGACGACGGAGGGTCGGTAGTGATCGCGACTGCGGTTGGTGATGTTCCCGCAATTCCTTCAGCCGTCGCGCCGTGAATGTGCTCCTTTTCGGTCAGACGAAATGCATGCGGCTCGGCAAATGCGTTTCCGCGCTTGTCGACGACCTTTCTTGTACTGTCGGCCTCTTCCGTGTAGAGGCCGTTGGCTGTCCAACTGACGACGGCCATTGGATGGTTCACGCTCGCACGCGTCCCTTGCTTGTTCACGACGAACAGCGAATTATCGATGTGCGTGTTGAACAGAGGGAATATCGGATTGCCACCCTCATCTTCGGCGGAGACCAACATTAATGTGTCGGTGTCGCCATTTGAGAACGTCTCTCGGGTCACTTGCACCGTCGTACAGATTCCATCCGCACATTGGTTCACGTACGCATCCTCAGTCAGAACCCGTAATTTGACGACTGGGGCGGCGATCGTCGGTTCAACGAGGATGATCGTGATTGCCAGGGCAAGAATTGATCGGGGTATCATCATCATCTCCGCGTTCCGTCCGCCAATGGTGGAGAATCGCGCGCAGCGTCTCGCATGCCCGATGATACGTCACGTCCCCGATGATTCGTCAAGAAAGCACTACTGGCGGTGCCGGCCTCGGACGTCAGGCCGCCGTCGTGCTCGCCGACACCGCCTGACATGTTCTAGTACGATGCAATGGACGTCAGCGGTGCCCGTTTAAGAGCCAGTCGATGATGGCGCTGCCGTCACCCATGTTCCCTTCAGAATCGGTTTCCCGGGCGGAGCCATGCGGCTGGTCTGCGGTCCGGTCCAACCGATTGATAGTCCCCACAGACGAGTCAGGTCTTCCTGTCGTCTCCGTCGCCAGCCGGACATTGACTTTGCTGTGCCGATGAACCCGAAGCGGCGGTGCCGAGGTCAGCGGCTCGTGCACAGCCACCAGCGCGTTCGACTGCTGGATCGACGTGAGCTGCGGTTTCGGCGCTGACGTGTCGAGGGCCGCAGTCGGTCCGTCAAGTGTTGTTGAGGTCCGTTGACCTACCGATGAAATACCGGCGTCGACGTCGCCATCGAAACGCGGTGGTGCCGGAGAGACTCCGCCGGGCGCCGAAATGAGTTCTGGGCGCGGCCGTAGGTCTCGGACGTGCGAGACAATTCGGTCGGACACCGTTAGCGACGCGGCGACGGCACCGATGACGACTCCGTATGCGAGAGCGCGCCGATTGCAGATCGATGAGAATGACGGACGTCGACGGACCGGGATTCGCTGGCTGGTCGAAGGTAACTCGGCCGGCCGGAGTTGCGCGCGCGCGCTCCAAATTTCGTTTAGCATTACGCTAATATTCGAATACCGCTCCCGTGGCAGAGGATGGAGTGCCTTCGTGATGATGGTTTGGACGACCAATAGCTCGGGCGGAGCGGCCGCTGCGGGAGCCATCGCGTCCGTCTTTCTCCGTCCGTTCACTAGCTGCTGCAACAGCTTTCCCAGGGCGTAGACGTCGCTGGCCTCGGTGGGTTCGCCATGCGCTTGCTCCGGGGCTAGCTCAGAGAGGCCGCACCTGCGAAGCGGAAGACCGATAACTGTCCTATGCGCCGCGGCCAGTTCAACACCGACGAGCTTAATATCTTCAATATCTCCGTTGCCATCGTCGTCCTTCACCATCACCACGGAGTCGGGGGTCAGTTCGCCATGGACGATGCCATGGCGATGAAGCGTCTCAAGCGCCTCGCCGACTCGACTCGCTATCTGCAAGGCGGTAGCTGCGTCGATGACGCCACCGTCGTCGAGCGTTTCGCCGAGCGTCAATCCTTCGATATGCTCAAGGGCAACAAATAGATCACCGGCATCTGTCGTGTCGCATTCATACACCTCCGCCAAGTACCGGCTACGATGCATTACCCGAGCCAGCTTGGCCGCCTGACCGCGCACTGCGGCCACGAATTGAGGGTCGCCGGCGAATTCGTCGCGTAGGAGCTCCAGTGTGATCGGGCGACCAGTCGGTATGTCCTGCGCCTGGTAGTGGACCACGTCGCGCCTCACGGAACCAATGGCGATGACGTGATATCGGTTTCTCACGATGGACGGTGCTAAGCGTAGGCTGTGCTCCGGCGACTCCACCGACGGTTGCGATTCAATCACTGCGCTCTCCTGGCGACGCCGCCTATGTTGATCGCTCTCCGTGGACTAATTTTTCGCTGGCGCCGATGCGGGGGTCGATCGCGCCAGGGACTCTAGGGACTTCGAACGCTAGTCCAGTCCTCCGCAACCGCAAATAGCAAACATACCGCGGCGGTCTCGCTAGCCTGCTCGTTACTGCCCTCCCTGAGGCAGGGTTGAGTGACCAACCTCCCCTTGTCCGACGGCGGTAGCTCGCCGGCCGCCGACTGGCCGGTCGGCGTGGCCGTAGGCGCTTGTCGGCTGGGCCACGCAGCAATGCATGGTGCCGCGCTAACGGGCCTCTATAGAGCTTGCATCCAAGACCGGCGGTCCGCGCTCGTCGAGACCCGACTTCTCGACTAGGCAACTTAGCCATAACAGAGGGCGGTTATCAGCCTTATGAGTGTTCCGTTTCAGGGCACAACAAGCGACGTGCTGCGCGATGTCGCGCTCCTGCGGCAACTCAGGTCCGACGACTGCCGGCAGATTACCCGCCGCAAGAGGCGAAGCAGCATGCCACAATACGCAGGCGGTCTTCAAGGCGGGGCCGGATATACCGGCTCGCGCAGTTGGCCTCCATGACCTCCGTGTAACTGACTCCGACCGAGTCACGTCACGCCACGGGTGGCGTTGAAGTGGAATGGCGCACGTGCGCCGCAGGACTGCGCAAAGCCACCCGCCCAGCAGGCGGATCGCGCGCGGGAGCGGCCACCTGAACCGCCGCGTCACTGGCGCGTGGTGCCGTGCCGGCCTGCCACAGCGCGCGGCACGCGCGCTCCGCGCACTATGGTACTCGCTCACGACTGGAGGTTGATCGAGTCCGCCGGGCGGCGTGCCATGGCCGCAGCAACAGCGAAGATGGCGAGCATCAACGGCGACCTCCACGGCATGGGAAATCTAGCAGATCACGGATGCTGCCCGTTCGTACGCGGTCGCCGACACTCTGCTGGGGCTACTGTCCAAGGCGGCCGCCGCTTCTTCTTCGCACCATCGTGGTCCCGCTCTCCGCACGGCCGACTCGCTGATCCACCGTGTGCCGGACTGCAGTCTCGAAGTTGAGGCCGTCTTCGATAAAGCATATGCGGTGCTCGGGATCCGCCATACCCGGACCAAGCCGCGTCACGCATGGACAATGGCTTCGTCGAGCGGTTGCAGCAGCCCACTTACACCCGCCCGTGGTGTTCCGTCGGTACTGCTTCGCAAGACGCACGGTGTTAAACCGCACGCTCCAGCAGTTTTGCGGAGCTGATTAACTTTGAGCGGCGACACTATCGGCTACCGAAGCCGGGACGCGCCCCGGCCTCGATTCTCTTCGGGGGCGGGCCCTCGCGCGCTGAGCTCATGACCACCACTCTTGGAACGGTGCAAGGGCCAACGCACAACCCAAGCTGCGCCCCGCGAGGTCCTCGATCCCGTTCAAGGACCGGCATCCCATTTGCTTGGTACGAAAGACTCGCCTGGGGCGGTTTCGCCTGCCTCTTCTCAGCCGCTTTGTTAAGCCTCGCGCGCTCACGGTAATCGCGAAAAACAAGGGTCAGGCGCTTCCCGCGAGAACCGATAGCACCCGACGCACGATACTGACAAAGAAGGTTGCTCGATGCCAAAACGCGATCGGCGGCGTGCAAGGTCGAGGCGTTTGGCTCGTCCAGTCTTCGCAATCGATCCCGTCCGGTGTTCGGGGCGTAGTCGGCCCGTCGTCGCCCGAGCTACCGTGGTGCAGTGAATCGCGCGCGACTGCTGACCTGGTTGGCCGTCGGTGTCGGCTCATATACTTCCTCATTGCCATCCAGGAGACTGAAGCCGAAAGCTTCGCGGCCGACTCCGCCGCTCGCACATTCGCATGATCGGCGCACTGCCCAAGCCGACTCGTTTGATGTATTATTTGTCTGACGTTGGCTCCGGATATATCCTATTTTGGCTACTCTCGGTACCCCTCCAAGCCGGCCATCCGTTGATCCGCTTGACGATGCCCTCGACAATGAGCTGCCACCGGTCACCGCGAGGACCGTGCGTTCGTATTCGCCTTCCTCGGCCAAGCGGCGCGGCCTGCCGGATTCCGGCATGCCATGGCGTGCGTGATGTTTTTTGGCGCCCTCCTCATCTAATTTGGACGACGGTGTTGCTGCGCGCTGGCCGCTATGTCGCGGCATTGCTCGATCGCCTGCTGGTGCTCGGTATCGCCTATAGCCGCCTCTATCTCAACGCCCGCTCCGTGAGCGACGTGAGCCGCGCGGGGGGGGCGGGCGGTGCCTATGTCGTGGACTGTCTTGCCTGGCACGCGCGATAGAGCTCGGGGCGGACGCCGCCCCAGGGAGCCGATGTCGTGACGCGCCTGCTCTATCGCCTGTACGAGTGGCGCCTGACGCGGAAGATCGTGCATCAGCCGCTTCCGCGCCATATTGGGCTCATTTTGGACGGGCACCGCCGGTTTGCGCGCGCGACCGGCATGTCCGTACTCGCGGGGTACGCGCTTGGGGCGGACAAGACCGAAGAGCTGCTCCGCTGGTGCACGGCGCTAGGCATTCCGACGGTGACGGTCTGGCTATTGTCGACCGAGAATCTGGAGCGTGACGCCGATGAGGTGCGCGCGATCCTAGGGGTGCTTGAGAAGCGGATCTCGGACTGGGCTCGCAACGGGCTCGCAGCGGAGCTTGGGATGCAGATTCGCCCAATAGGAAAGCTCGACCTTCTGCCACCGGCAGCCCTCGATGTTTTACGGCATGCCGAACGGTCGACCCGTGAGCACAGCCGGCTGCGTGTGAACGTAGCGGTAGGCTACGGTGGGCGGCAAGAAATTGTGGACGCTGTGCGCGCCTGTCTTCGTGACAGGGAGCCATGCTCGATCGAGATTGCCATCAATGCTTTGACGCCAGACGCAGTCGCCAAGTATCTCTACACCTATGACTGTCCAGATCCGGATCTGATAATCCGGACGAGCGGCGAACTTCGGCTGTCCGGATTCATGCTGTGGCAAAGCGCCCACAGTGAGTTTTACTTCTGCGATGCCTTGTGGCCGCAGTTCCGGCGAACCGATTTTCTGCGGGCGATCGTAAGCTACCAGGCGCGGCATCGCCGGTTCGGCCTCTGAAAACGGAAGCTGCCTCTTTCCCCAAATACCGCGTCAGTCCGCGATCAGATGGTTTTGGATCGTCATAGGCATATTGGGATCAACTGTTCGGACGCGTGTGACGGCGTAAGCTTTCCCTCCTCGTAGACAGTTCGACGGTAGACTTTCCGGGGCCAAGGAGAGGCTCATGCGAAAGTCCCGCTTCACCGAGAGCCAGATCGTCGACATCCTGAAGCAAGGCGAGGCGGGTGTCCCGAT
>Ga0081539_10000493_pt1 | contig 83122 bp, 78 predicted proteins | sample TabmetS4T2R2_FD_71023 | JGI IMG/M metagenome (GOLD analysis project Ga0081539, IMG submission 71023) | Tabebuia heterophylla rhizosphere microbial communities from the University of Puerto Rico - S4T2R2 | ecosystem: Host-associated > Plants > Roots > Rhizosphere ...
CTTGACTCGATTGGCCTGCCACAACTCGTGCCCAGAGAGGAACTACTTGTACCGCATCAATCTCGCCTGGTCCTGCCGTGCATCCTCGTCGCTGCGATCGGGGTCGTTGGTTGTACGCAACAGTCATCCTCGCCCAATCCCACCGCATCTCCACCCTCTGCCCCGGCGGCGAACCCGGCAAGCAACGCGGATCTCTTGGACGCCAAGATTTCCGACGGCGAGAATGCGCTTACGTCGCGAGGCTATGTCAGCGTGAAGACGGAAGACGTCACGACCTATTGGCGGAACAAGGCCGGAGATTGTGTGCGCGTCGTCACCGCCGACGAACGCTACAAGGTGGTTGAACAAGTTGCCGCGGCCGGCTGCCTGGTGACTGTCGACACAAGGCCGCCGATGGCCAGCGACAAAGATGCGCCTTGATTGCCGGCGGTGGCGCGGCGGACGTATCGGGTGTCTCACCGCTCTTTGACATGATCTCACAAACAGAAAGAGCGGGCTTTCGCCCGCTCTTCCCGATTGTCGTGTCGGTCTGCGACTAGAAGCGCAGGTCCATACCGAGCAGGAACGCCCAGCTGTTGCCGCTGACGGCGTTGGTCGGGCCCGACGCCGTGTACAGCATCGCGCCACCGGTCAGCTTCACGCCCGGTCCGAGCGCGTAGTTGGCACCGATTTCCCACTTGTTGATGGTCTCGGAACCGAACATGAGCGCGGTCGCCGGGTTGCCGTTGAAGCACGTGCTGTTCACGCCCGGGACGCCGCCGCAACCGGCGGTGCTGAGCGTGTAGGTGCCGACCGGGTTGCCGACGGCGATCGACGTGATGTTCGCCGAGCCGTTGCCGTTGGTGTTGTAGAAGCCAGCCCACATGAACGACATCTGCCACGGGCCGGTCTCGTACATGATGCCCGCGGTGTAGAAGCGGGTGTCGTTGTCGACGCCGGTGAAGTAGTTCGCACCGAGGCCGTTGTTGTCGTAGCCGATCGCGCCACCAACGGTGAAGCCGGCGAAGCCGAACTGAGCGCCGACCACCCACTGCTTCCACGCAGCGAGGTTGGCACCGGTCGCCTGGTTGGCCGACGCCGCGAACGGCGTGTAGCCCGGGACGAACGACGCGTAGGCGAACGCACCGTACAGAGCGACGGTGAAGTCACCGAACTTGTTCAGGTAGTTGGCGCCGATATCGAACAGGTCCTGCCAGGCATAGTCGGAGTTCGGGCAGTTCGCGATGTTGGTGGCGTTGTTGTAGCCGCAGATGCCGGCGACACCGCCGGGGCCAGTGCCCACGCCGGGAGCGGCGGAAGCGTTCAGCTTGGGAGCGTAACCGACACCGATCTGCAGGCCCTGGAAGCGCGGCGTGAAGTAGTTGATGCGGTTCACGTCCTGCCAGGTCGGCGTGATCGTGGTCGCCATCGTACGGGCATAGCCCTTGTTGAAGGCCTGGACCGAAGCGTTCACCCAGTTGTGGTTGTGCTGGATGGCGCCCCAACCGATCAGGGCCGACGGCGTGCCGTAGTACATACGATACGAGGCAGCGTCGCGGGAGCCCACCTCGACACGGCCCCAGTCGCCGAAGGCGAAGAGGAAGGCTTCGTCGATCTGCGCGTTGGCAGTCGCCGAGCTCGGGTTCCAGGCTTCCAACTCGACCGTCAGACCGACCGACGTGCCGTTGTCCAGCTTGGTCTGGCCGATGAAGTGGATTTCACCTTCCTGCGTGAAGGCGAGACCCTTGTAGTTGGTGAAGGTGCCGTTGAAGGCGTAGGTCGAGTCGATATTACCGGCCAGAGCATAGAAGGTATAATAACCTCCGATGCCCATCTTGATCGGGTCGGCTGCCATGGCCGGGGCGGCCATCACTCCGCCGACGACCAAGGCGGTCGAGCCGAGTAGAAGCTTTTTCATCATTCTCCCTCTCTCATTGATCAGAGACTGGTACGTACCAAAAGGCCTGTCCGACCGGCGGAACACGACCCGCCAATACGGCCGCGCTAATAGAACACTCACGCCAAACGAGGGTCAAGAAATGGACGCGCCAGCGCACGATTCTCCCCGCACCTGTGGCGTCTTTGTCACATTTTAGGCCACTATTCGGCGCTACAAGCCGGCCGGGCGGACGCTATTTTTGGCCCTCAGTCGCGTATTTAGTCCTTATTTAGGACTTAATAGGGCGTCAACGGTATTATATCAGAACTAACAACGCGTGCGCTATCCAGGTGCTTGTATTCGGTCCAGCCATACGCTTTAGGTGCAGTGCGCCACTGTGATATCCTTGGTCAAAAGGCAGGGGAATACCCGGAATGTCGGTTTCGCCTATTTCCATCGTTTGCTCCGTAATTTGTGCCGGAGCCCTGATGCTCGGACTGGCGGGTTGCGGCATCGGCAACACCGATGCGGTCAAGGAGAGCGACGCTCGCAACGCCACCAAGGGCGACACCAAGCGCCAGATCAACCAGGGCCTGGGCGGCCGCAACCGCGAGGAAGGCAGCCTGTTCGGTCCGGGCGGCCTGTTCGGCTCCAAGCCCAAGGAGACCGGCGGTGACGGCACCGGCGTGGCGGTGAACGCCTACCTGTGGCGGGCCTCGCTCGACACCATCAACTTCATCCCGCTGGTCTCGGCCGATCCGTTCGGCGGCGTCATCATCACCGACTGGTACACCCCGGCCGAGACGCCCAACGAGCGCATGAAGGTCCAGGTCACCATCCTCGACCGCGAACTGCGGGCCGACGGCGTGCGGGTCTCGGTGTTCAAGCAGCAGACCTCGCCGCGCGGCGGCAACTGGGTCGACGCCCAGGTCGATCCGCGCACCAACATCGACATCGAGAACGCCATCCTTACGCGGGCGCGCCAGCTTCGCATCGCCGGCGGTTCCTGACGTCTTCTCGCAACGCTTGACGATCGGGGCCGCAGCGGGCATCCGCTGCGGCCCCAGTCTTTTCTAGGCTAGACTCGTTTCTTTAGGATCCAACCGTGTCTTCGACGCCCGCCCAGCAAGCCGTTCCCGCGCGCTACAATTTCCGCGAGACCGAGGCCAAGTGGCAGAAGGTCTGGACTGAACGCCAGACCTTCCGCGCCCGCATGGATAAGGCGCGGCCCAAGTACTACGTGCTCGAGATGTTCCCCTATCCGTCGGGGCGCATCCATATCGGCCACGTGCGCAACTACACCCAGGGCGACGTGATCGCGCGCTACAAGCGGGCCCGCGGCTTCAACGTGCTGCATCCCATGGGCTGGGACGCCTTCGGCCTGCCGGCCGAGAACGCCGCCATGGAGGCCAAGGTCCATCCCAAGATCTGGACCTACAAGAACATCGCCGCGATGAAGAAGCAGCTGCAGTCGATCGGCCTGTCGCTCGACTGGAACCGCGAGCTCGCGAGCTGCGATCCCAGCTACTACCGCCACCAGCAGAAGATGTTCCTGGACTTCTGGAAGGCGGGGCTGGCCTACCGCAAGGAAGCCTGGGTCAACTGGGATCCCGTCGACAACACGGTGCTAGCCAACGAGCAGGTGATCGAAGGCAAGGGCTGGCGCACCGGCGCGCCGGTCGAGCGGCGCAAGCTGACGCAGTGGAACCTCAAGATCACGCACTTCGCCGACGAATTGCTGGAGCGCCTCGACACCCTGCACCGCTGGCCCGACAAGGTGCGCCTGATGCAGGCCAACTGGATCGGCAAGAGCCGCGGCGCCAAGGTCGTGTGGCAGCTGACCGACGCTTCGGGGGCCGCCCCTCCGCGTGAAGATTGGGGCAAGCTCGAGATCTTCACCACGCGCCCTGACACGCTGTACGGCGCTTCGTTCGCGGCCTTGTCGGCCGAGCATCCGTTGGTCGCCGAGCTGGCGGACAAGGACCCCGGCCTGCAGCGCTTCATCGTCGAAAGCCGCAAGACCGGTACGGCCGCAGCCGAGATCGAGACCGCCGAGAAAATCGGCTACAAGCTGCCGCTGCTCGCCAAGCATCCCTTGATCCCGGGCAAGACCCTGCCGGTCTATGCCGCCAACTTCGTGCTGATGGAGTACGGCACGGGCGCGATCTTCGGCTGTCCCGGCCACGACGAGCGCGACCATGAGTTTGCCATCAAGTACGGCCTGCCGATCATTCCGGTGGTGATGCCGGAGGGCGCCGACGCCAAGAGCTTCAGCGTCGCGGCCGAGCCCTACGTCGAGGACGGCGTGATCATCAACTCCGACTTCCTCAATGGCCTCACCGTCGAGGACGCCAAGAACAAGGTCATCGAGCGGCTGGAGAAGATGGGCGTCGGCAAGGGCACCATTCAGTACCGCCTGCGCGACTGGCTGGTGTCGCGCCAGCGCTATTGGGGTGCGCCGATCCCGGCCGTCCATTGCGAAAAGTGCGGCCTGGTGCCGGTGCCCGAGAAGGACCTGCCGGTCGAGCTGCCGGAGGACGTCGAGTTCGACCGCCCGGGCAATCCGCTCGACCGCCATCCGACCTGGAAGCACGTCAGTTGCCCGCAATGCGGCGGACCTGGCCGGCGCGAGACCGACACGCTCGACACCTTCATCGATTCGAGCTGGTACTTCGACCGTTTCACCTCGCCGCACGTGGAAACGGAGCCGTTCGATCGCGAGGAGCACGACTACTGGATGCCGGTCGACCAGTATATCGGCGGCGTCGAGCACGCGATCCTGCATCTGCTCTATTCGCGCTTCTGGACGCGCGCCATGCGCGAGGTCCAGATGACCAGCCTCGACGAGCCGTTCGACGGTCTGTTCACCCAGGGCATGGTCTGCCACGAGACCTACCGGGCCGCCGACGGCTCCTGGCTGCTGCCCGAGGAGGTCGAGCGCACGGCCGGCGGCAATGTCGTGCGGATCTCCGACAAGAGTCCGGTCGAGGTCGGACGCTCGGAGAAGATGTCCAAGTCGAAGAAGAACGTCGTCGACCCGGACCAGATCATCCACGACTACGGCGCCGACACCGCGCGCTGGTTCATGCTGTCGGACAGCCCGCCCGAGCGCGACCTCGAATGGACCGAGGCCGGCATCACCGGCGCCTGGCGCTTCCAGCAGCGGTTGTTCCGCATCGCCAGCGAGGCGCTGGCTGAGCTGCCGGCCGCCGGCACGCCGAAGCCCTCGGCGTTCTCCCCGGCCGCGATCAATCTGCGCCGCGCGGCGCACAAGACCATCGCCGGCGTCTCTGCCGATATCGAGGCCTTCCATTTCAACAAGGCTGTGGCGCGACTCTATGAACTGGCGAGCACCATCGACGGGCTGAAGCCCAAGGACGCGGCTGACAAATGGGCCAAGCGCGAGGCGCTGGAGATCTTCGTGCGGCTCACCGGCCCGATGACGCCGCACCTCGCCGAGGAGCTGTGGCAGTCGCTTGGCCACAAGTCGCTGCTGGCCGATTCGCCCTGGCCGCTGGCCGAGGATGCGCTCCTGGTCGACGACACGGTGACCGTGGCGGTGCAGCTGAACGGCAAGCTGCGCGGCACGCTGCAGCTGCCCAAGGACGCCGACAAGGCGGACGCCGAGAAGGCGGCGTTGGCCCTGCCCGAGTTGGCGCGCGGGCTGGACGGCAAGGCCCCCAAGCGGGTGATCGTGGTGCCCAACCGGATCGTCAACGTCGTGGTATGAAGCCGGCGTGAAGATCGAGCCGCGCCAGGTCGAAGCCTTTCTCAAGAAGCCGGATCCCAAGATCCGCGGCGTCGTCGTCTACGGCAACGACGACGGGCTGATCGCCGAACGCGCGCTCGCGCTGGCCAAGACTGTGTGCGAGGACCTGAAGGATCCGTTCCGCGTGGTCGACATTGCCGGCGACGCCTTGAAGAACGATCCGGCGCGCCTCGCCGACGAGTTCGGCGCCCAGTCGCTGATGGGCGGCCGGCGCGTGATCCGCGTGCGGCCGGCCGGCGAGGAGAGCACGACGGCGCTGGAGAACCTGGTCGAGGCGACAGCTGGCGATGCCCTGATCGTGATCGAAGGTGGCAATCTCACGCCGCGCTCCGGACTGCGGACGCTCGCCGAGACCGAGGCCTGCCTCGCGGCATTGCCCTGCTACATGGACAACGAGGCCGCTCTCGAAGCGCTGGTGGAGAGTGCCGCCCGCGCGCAAGGCCTCTCCGTCGATCCCGACGCGCTGGAATGGATCGTCGAGCGGCTGGGCGGCGATCGCGGCCAGAGCCGCAGCGAGATCGACAAGCTCCTGCTCTTCAAGGAGGGCGACGGCAGCAAGGCGGTCTCGCTCGATGACGCCCTGGCCGTGCTGGGCGACACCGCGGCGATCGGGATCGACGACGTGGTCGCCGCGACCTTCGACGGCGAGCTCGTGGCCCTCGATCGCGCCCTCGATCGCGTGTTTGCCGAGGGCGGCAATCCGGTACAGCTGGTGCGCGCCCTGCAGCGTCACACCGACCAGCTCCACCTGGTGGCCGGCCATGCGGCGAACGGCGACAACCTCGAAGGCGCGATGTTCAAGGCGCGCGGCCTGCCGCGCGGCGGGCCGGTGCGCCAGCGCTTCGAGCGCCATCTGCGCGCCTGGCCTCTGTCGCGCCTCAGCGCAGCGCTCCAAGTGATTTTAGAGGCGGAAATGCAATGCAAGTCGACGGGCTTTCCCGATGAGGCAATCGCCCGTCGACTGTGCCAGCGATTGGCGCAAGCTGGCGCGGCCGCGCGCCAGCGCCGTTAGCTATGCTTGCCGCCGCCGGTGGTGAGCGGAATGGCGGCCTGGTCGGTCAGGACCAGGAAGGTGAAGCTTTCCTCGATGTAGAGCAGCACGCGATCGAGATTGTGCTCGAGGTAGCCGATCGAGAAGTCCTGGCCGACCGTGAGCTCGAAGTCGCCGCCGCGCTTGGACAGCACCAGGCCGCCATCGAGGCCGGCCGCCCAGACGATCTCGCCGTCAACCAGGCGCTGGACGTGGTTCAGGATCGGGTAGCCTGAATCGGTGCGCGCCGCGAGATCCTTGTAGAGCTGCTCGTTCAGGACCACGGCGAAGGGGCCCTCGATGCCCTCGTCGCGCAGCTTGGTGAGGGCAGCCGACACCGCGCCGGGATAGTCGGCATGGCTGCTGCCGAGCGGCACCGCCGTCGCTGCCGCGGCCTCGCAGATGCCGGTGATGTGGGCGGCCTGGTAGCCGTGGAAGATCGCGCGGTCCTCGGCGATGGCGATCTGGCGCGCCGCGGCGATCACCGAATCGAGGTCGGGATCGCGCGCCCCGCGGTCGATGGCGTCGAGTTCGGCGCGCGTCACCTCGAAGGGGATGCGCAGCTCGACCAGCGGCTGGACACGGCGCAGGCGCGCCTGCACGTCGGGGCCGCTCGCCGGCGAGGAGATGGAATCGGCGCGGCCGAGCTCGACGTCGGAATCGTCCCAGCCCAATGGCCCGCGGAAGTCGACGACACGGCGGCCGGCCAACATGCCGCGCAGGGTACGCTTGGCCTCCTTCTCGATCTCCTCCCAGCCAGCCTCGGTGATCGGCGCGCGATCACGAAAAAGATGGTTCTTCATTTCGCGCCTCCCCCTTTGGCCTTGGTCGATCGCAAGCTGCCGATGCCCAGGCTGCCGTCGTCACGGGCATCGTCACGGGCATCGTCACGGGCATCGTCACGGGCGCCACCGCTGTCGCCATCGCCCTTGTCCTCCATGGTCGCTTCGATGCCGGTGATCGGCCCGTCGGTGAACAGGAAGGTTTTCAGGTGCTGCGAGAAGGTCGGATCGCTGCGGCGCAGCCACTCCAGGGCCATCGCCGCATGCTCCTTCTCCTCGTCGCGATTGTGCTCGAGGATGGCGCGCAGCTCGGGATTGCCGGTCGCCTTGGCGCGCTGGTTGTACCAGTCGACGGCCTCCAGCTCTTCCATCAGCGAGACGATGGCGCGATGCTGGTCGATGACTTTCGGACCGAGCTTGCCGGCGTCTTCGTGCAGCGATTCACTGGACATGGCTGATCCTCCGTCGTTCACACTAGTCCGACCGGCAGGACCGGTAAACGCGCTCTGTTGCTCGCAGGTTGCAGACCTGCCACCTCTAACCGTCTGGCGGCACGAAGATGTAGCGTGATGCCGCCATCGTCCTTGGCGTGATCAAAAACCTGTTCGGCGACAACCAGGCGATGGTGGACGAGGTGCTGGAGCGGTTCGCGGCGACAGCGCCGACATGGGCCCGCCCGTCGTCGAATGGAAGCGCGTGCTCGTCGCGCTCAGCCTGCCGCCAACCGCCTGAAACGCACCCGCATGGCGGCAAGCAGGCCGGCACCGAACACGCCGATGCCGACAGCGACCGCCACGAAGGCAAGGAGTGCGCTGCCGGTCAGCGAAAGCGCAAGCCAGGCGCCGCTCACGATCAGCACCAGGCGCAGCGCCGCCAGGGCAAAGGGCTGACCGACGAAGCCGATGCCCAAGCAGGCGAAGTAGCAGGCGAGACCGGCGCCCGTCAGCGGGAACACCGCGGCTTGGCTAAGCAGATAGAGCGCACCCACCTCGCGGATCGCCGGATCGGACGTGAACAGGCCCATCCACTGGCGGCCGAAGAGCGCGATCACGGTGAAGATCAGGCCGATGGCCGCTGCCATGGCAGCACCCGTCCAGGCCGCGCGCTCGGCCCGCGCGAAGTCGCGCGCGCCGGCGGCCGTCGCCACCATGGTGATGACCGCCGAACCGAAGGCGAAGGTGATGGGATACTGCAGCAATTCCAGGCGAACGGCCGCGCCATAGGCGGCAACGGCGCCACTGCCCAGCACGGAGAGAATGCCCGCGAGGAAGAACGTGGTGACCTGGAACAGCGTCGCGCTGGCAGCCGACACGACACCGACGCCCAGCATGGCGGCAGCCTCGTCGCGCTTCAGGCGGATGGCGCCGAGGCGCAGGCGGACCAACGCCTGGCGCGACACGAGGTGCACGACCAGCACGATGGTGCCGATACCGTAGGCGGCGACGGCGGCCAGTGCGGCGCCGACGATGCCCAGCGCCGGGAAGGGACCCCAGCCCAGGATCAACGCCGGCGACAGCGCGAGATGGAAGGCCTCGCCGATGGCGATGGCGAAGGCCGGCACCATCATGTTGCCGGCGCCGCGCGAGACGTTGGCCAAGAGGTTCATCAGCCAGACCACGACCGAGCCGCCGAACATCACGGCGCCATAGAGCACCGCCATCTCGACCGGCCGGCCGGCGAGGCCCATGGCGGCGTAGAGCGTCGGGCCTGCGGCCAGCACCACGGCGGTGGTGAGGGCACCGCCGATCAATGCGATCGCGACCGCGACGCCCGCCAGCGACGTCGCCCGGCCGCGATCGCCTGCACCCAGCGCGCGGCCGATGGCCGAGGAGACGCCGGAGCCGAAGCCCGAGGCGGTCGCCGTCTGCAGGATCAGGAACAGCGGGAACACCACGGCGACTCCCGCCAGCGCATCGCTGCCCAGCCACGACACGAACACCGCGTCGGCGGTCAGGAAAGTGATGCGCGCCGCCGCCTCGCCGATGTTGGGCAGGGCGAGCGACAGCAGCAGGGGCAGGACCGGCGCTTCGAGGATGCGTTGGGTGCGGCTGGACAGGACGGTCATGACGCCAGGGTGAGGGCGCGCCGTCGTCGGGTCGATTACGTCCGTGGTAATTCCCACTCGCTGTCACCCCGAGCGCAGCGAGGGGCCTTTGAGGCCAGAGGAAAGGTCCATCGCTAACGCTCGGGATGACAGCGGGCGCTTGCTCAGCGGCGCGTCAGCCGCTCGACGACCGTGTCGAGTTGATCGAAATCGCGGATCTCCAGGGTGAGCAGGCTCTGCTCGCCCAGCCCGCGCAGCTGGAGGTCGGCCTTGAGGCCGAGCGCTTCCTCGATGCGTTTCTCCAGCGCCCTGGTATCGGCGCTCTTGGCCGTGCTGGTGGCGGCGGTCTTGGGCCGCCCGCCCTTGACCTTGGGCTTCAGCTCGCCGCCCAGACGCTCGAGGTCACGCGCCGTCAGCTTCTCGTCGATCGCCCGCTGCGCCACGGCGAGCGGATCGGGCAGGCCGATCAATGCCCGCGCCTGGCCAGCTGAAAGCTCGCTGCGCCGGATCATCTCCTGCACCGCGCCCGGCAGCTCGAGGAGGCGGACCGTGTTGGCGACATGCGGGCGGCTCTTGCCCACGGTCCTGGCGATGTCTTCCTGGGTCTGCTTGAACTCGTCGGACAGGCGGCGATAGCCCAGCGCTTCGTCGACCGCCGTGAGGTCGGCGCGCTGCAGGTTCTCGATCAGGCCGAGCTGCAGCGCGTCCTGGTCGCCCATGGTGCGCACCACCACCGGCACTTCGTGCAGCTGCGCCTTCTGCGCCGCGCGCCAGCGCCGCTCGCCGGCGACGATTTCGTAGGAGTCGGTTTGCCCGACGACCGGCCGCACCAGGATGGGCTGCAGCAGGCCGAACTCCTTCACCGAATCAACCAGCGCGTCCATGTCCTCGAAGGTGGTGCGCGGCTGCATGCGGCCCGCTTTCAGCTGGCCGATCGGCAGGGTGAGCGGTGCGCGGACGGCCGCGGGCCGCACCGCCGGCGCGGGCGCTTCCGTCGGAGGCGCCGCCGGTGTGGGCGCTACAGTGGCGGCGACTTCATCGTCACCCAAGAGAGCGGACAGGCCGCGGCCAAGGCCGCGCGGCTTAGGAGGCTGGCTCATGGGTGGCCTCGACGGTTGCGTTGCGCCGACGGCGGATGAATTCGCTCGCCAGCAGGATGTAGGCCTGCGCGCCGGCGCAGGCATTGTCGTAGATCAGCACCGGCAGGCCATGCGACGGCGCCTCGGCGATGCGCACGTTGCGCGGAATGGTCGTTCCGAACACCAGCTCGCCGAAATGCGCGCGCACGTCGGCCTCGACCTGCTGGCTCAAGGTCATGCGGCGATCGACCATGGTCAATACGACGCCGGCGATGTGCAACTTTGGGTTGAGACTTCTCTTGATCCTCGCCACGGTGTTGGACAACGCGCCGATGCCTTCGAGCGCCAGGAACTCCGCCTGCAGCGGCACCAGGATCGCATCGACGGCGACCAGGGCGTTCAGGGTGACAAGGCCAAGCGACGGCGGACAGTCGATCAAGACGGTGGTCCAGCGCTCACGCGCATCGGCGCCGGGCGCGTTGAGGGCGTCGGCCAGGCGATGCTCGCGGCGCTCGAGGTCTATGAGCTCGATCTCGGCGCCGGCCAGGGAGACCGAAGCGGGCATCACCGATAGGCCGGGGATCTGCGAGGGCCGTACGCAATCGGCCAGAGGGGCCAAGCCCAGCAGGAATTCATACGACCCGGGTGAGCGCTCACTTCTGGGGACGCCCAAGCCGGTCGAGGCATTGCCTTGGGGATCGAGATCGATCAGCAGCACGGAATCGCCGACGGCCGCCAACGCGGTGGCGAGATTAATCGCCGTCGTGGTCTTGCCGACGCCGCCCTTCTGGTTGGCGATCGCGAATATTCGCTGAGGTGTAGGAGCCGATTCGGAGGATGACGGCGTCACGGTCTGTTTTGCTGCTGAGGGGTTGGCACGTAATGTCCCAGTCCTTAGTGGCCTCGGTCAATTCCGCCTGCCACCCTTTCCCCTTGTGGAAAAGGCAAATAGCGGTATCGCCTCGATGGCAGTCCGCCCAGGCGAGCAACTGGTTGAGTGGCGCCAGAGCTCGCGCCGTCACCACGTCGGCATTCGCCGCCGGCACCGTTTCTATGCGGCCAATGACCACCCGTGGAGGTTTCTTGAGCCCCATGCCCCGGCCGGCCTCTCCCAGGAAGGCGGCTTTGCGGGCATCGACCTCAATCAAGGTCGTGTCGAGGTCTGGACGTAGCACAGCGAGGACCAGGCCGGGAAAGCCGCCGCCGCTGCCCAGGTCGACGAGGCTTCTGGCCTTGGCGGGGATCAGGGGCGCAAGCTGCGCCGAATCGAGGATATGCCGGCTCCAGACATCCTCGATCGTGGTTCGGCCTACCAGGTTGATGGCCTTCTGCCATTTGACCAGGGTGCGTACCAAGGCCTCGAGCTGGCCGATTGTTTCACGTGAAACATCGACCCCGAGCCCCCGCATTTCCCGGAGGAACAGGTCGCGGCCCCTTTGGACAGGCGCCATCTAGGCCGCCCGGCGGCGGACGTACTTCAAAAGACCGACCAGGGCGGCAGGGGTGATGCCCGAGATCCGGGCGGCCTGGCCGAGCGTGGCCGGACGGTGGGCTTCGAGCTTCTGCCGCGCTTCATTGGAAAGTCCGCCAACCACGCGGTAGTCGAGGTCCGCCGGCAGCTCCAGGGCCTCATCCCGCCGGTAGGCGGCAATGTCCATCCGCTGGCGGTCGAGGTAGCCGTCATAGCGGGCGTCAATGGTCAGTTGTTCGGCGATATCGGCCGGCACCGATGCGAACTCCGGCCAGAGGGCGATCAGCCTCCCCCAGGTCATGTCAGGATAGGCAAGAAGCTCCAACGCCGACCGAGGAACGCCGTCCTGGTTGATGGCGACTCCGCGCTTTGCCAAGGCCGACGGGCTGAGCTTCAAGGCTGTCGCCTTATCCCGGGCTTCTCCCAACGCGGATTGTTTCACGTGAAACATCCGCTGCCGTTCGGCTTGGATGCAGCCGATCTCCAGACCTCGCGGAGTCAGCCGGCGGTCGGCATTGTCGGCCCGCAGCCACAGACGGTATTCCGCCCGAGACGTAAACATACGGTAGGGCTCGGTGACCCCCAGGCTGACGAGATCGTCGATCAGGACGCCGAGATAGCCCTCCGCCCGATCGATGACGAACGGCTTGGACAGCGCCGCGTTCAGCCCGGCCATAAGCCCTTGGGCAGCCGCCTCTTCGTAGCCGGTCGTCCCGTTGATCTGCCCAGCCATGTACAGGCCGGGAATCTTCCGCGTTTCCAGCGTAGCTTTGAGTTCCCGCGGGTCGATATGATCGTATTCGATGGCATAGCCTGGCCGGCGCATGACTGCGCGCTCCAACCCCGGAATGGTCTGCAACATCGCCTGCTGTATTTCACGCGGAAGCGAGGTGGAGATTCCATTGGGATAGACGGTGTCGTCGTCCAGCCCCTCGGGCTCGAGAAAGATTTGGTGCCGGTTGCGCTGGCCAAACCGCACGACCTTGTCCTCGATCGACGGGCAGTAGCGCGGCCCCACGCTTTCGATGGCGCCGGAGTACATTGGGGCGCGATGCAGGTTGGCCCGTATGATGGCGTGGGTCTCTGGCGTCGTCGCCGTGATGTGGCAGGCGATCTGAGGGGTCGTGATCCGGTCGGTCAGATAGGAGAAGGGCTGCGGCGGCTGATCGCCATCCTGCCGTTCGAGCCCGGCATAGTCGATGGTGCGGCCGTCGAGCCGCGCCGGCGTACCCGTCTTGAGGCGCCCCAAACCGAAGCCCAGGCGATGCAACGTCTGCGCGAGCAGCGTGGATGGCTCCTCAACCCCATCGCCGCGGGCGCGGCCGGCGGAGGTTCGCGTTTCACCGCAGTGAATCAGCCCTCGCAGGAAGGTGCCTGTCGTCAGGATGACGCGGCCGGCGCCGATTTCCGCGCCCGATTCCGTGACCACGCCCGTACACGCACCACTTGCATCGAGGACGATATCGGCAACCGCATCGGCGCGAATTTCCAGATTGGCCTGCTCGGCCAGCAGCGCTTGCATGGCTTGGCGATAGAGCTTGCGGTCGGCCTGGGCGCGCGGGCCTCGGACAGCGGGTCCTTTTGAGAGATTGAGGGTACGAAACTGGATCCCAGCGCGGTCGATCGCCCGGCCCATGACGCCATCCAGGGCATCGATCTCGCGCACCAGATGGCCCTTGCCCAGGCCGCCGATGGCGGGATTGCACGACATCTCGCCGATCGTCTCGATGCGATGGGTCAGCAGCAGGGTACGCGCGCCGAGCCGTGCCGCCGCGGCTGCCGCCTCGCAGCCGGCATGGCCGCCGCCCACCACGATCACGTCATAGGGAAACGCCCGCATGGCGGGCCTTTTAAGCGCAGCGTCAGACCTGGTCCAGATGACTCGTGTCGTTCACCCGCTGCACCCGCACGTCGCCCGCGGCGAAGACGTCGATCTCGTTCAGGGTGCAGGGGTCCTGGACCAGCCGCCAATAGGCCGCGAGCGGCATGTCCAAAAGCTGCAACAGCAGCACCGGTTCACGCTGTCATGTCCGACCATCACCACCGTCTGCCCGGGGTAGCGCACAAGCGCCTCGCGCAGCACGTCGGTCGCCCGCGCCATGACGTCCTGCAGCGATTCCCCTTTGGGAAAGCGCGTGAGTTGCGGCGCGCTGTGCCACTGCCGGTACGCCTCCGGACTCTCGGCGCTGACCTCGTCGTGGGTGCGCATCTGCCAGACGCCATAGTCGATGTCGCCCAAGCCGTCGCGCACCTCGCCCTTGATGCCGCAGGCTGCGGCGATCTTGCCGCCGGTCAGCACGCAGCGCTGCAACGGGCTGGTGAATACCGCGACGGGCGTCCAGTTGGCGGCAATGCGCGTGGCGAGCGCGTCCGCCTGGGCGAGGCCGCGCTCGGTCAGCGTGAGCTCGGCGCGGCCGCGAAAGCGCGCCGGCTTGATGCCTTCGACATGGCCATGACGGGTCAGCAGGATCTTGGTCATGCGCCGACCTTAGCAGCCGGCGCTGGGGCCGCTCAGCCTTTGAGCCGTCGGCAGAAAGCGGGGAGGCCGTACCACAGGCCGGCCAGCAGCAGCGCCGCGCCGACAGCGACGATCGCGGCCGGGCCCTGCTCCTTCAGGATGAGCCGGGCAATGAGGTAGGTGTCGAGGCAGACGCCCGCGATCAGGGGCAGCATCGCCAGCGTCAGCAATGTCGAGGACAGGTCGACGAAGCGACGCGAGACACGCCCGCGCTCGACCTGGCGATGATAGGCGGCCGGCGTCATCACCAGTCCCATGGCGAGCGCCATCAGCAGGAAGGCGGCGAGATGCAGAAGCTGCTCGCCGGCGGAGAATTCCTGGAAGCGCTGGTTGAACACGGCGATCAGCTGGAAGCCCAGCACGGCCTGCACGCCGGGCAGCACCATGCGCGCCTCGTCGGTGACGTGGGTGGCTTCTTCCTCGAGCGTCTCGCGATGGATTTCCATCATTTGCCCGCCTTGAAGGCCTTGACGCCGGCCTTCACCAGCTTGCGCGCCCGCTCAGGACCGCTGCGGCGCACCACGCGCAGCTCCTTGCCATTGAGGCCGGCGTAGTGGACGAAAAAGGCTTCGATCTCCGGCAGCAGCTGCGGCCTGAGCTCATCGATGTGCTTCAGCCGCTGGTGGGTATGGGCGTGCGTGGCGACGGCAAAGAACCGGTCGTTGCGCTTCCACGGTTTGCGCTTCTCCTTCTGCTCGACCTCGAGCACGCCGATCAGCCGGGCGGTGGCGACGCAGCCCGGCGGCACGGCGCTGTCGAGGAACAGCAGCACGTCGAGCGGATCACCGTCCTCGCCGCGGGTCGAGGGAAAGAAGCCGAAGTCATAGGGAAAGGCCAGGCCCTCGCCCAACGTGGCGCCGAGCCGCATCACGTCGCGCTCGGGATCATACTTGTACTTGTTGCGGCTGGCCTTGGGCGTTTCCAGCACGACGGTCAGGTCGCCGGTTTCCTTGTCGACCAGCGGCAGGCGATCGAGGCGGCGGCCGGCGGCCATTGCATCTCCTAGTGTCCGTAGCCGCCGATCACCGGCAGGATCTCGCCGGTGATGTAGCTGGAGCACTGGGGGCCCGGCGCCACCGCATCGATGCGGATGCCGCGCGGCACGAGGTGGCCCGCAAGCGAGCGGGTGACGGCAGGGATGCCGCCCCTGGCCGCCTTCGTCGCTGCTCTGGCGCGCGCCATCGTCGTCTCCGCCGTAGATAGGACCTGTCACGGCAACGTAACATTCAGGAGCCAGTTCCGGCCGTCACACCCAGTCGCTCAGGACGCGCTCCGTCGAGGTCGCCTCGATCTGCTGGCTGTAGCGTTCGCGATAGAGCTTCATCAGCCCGTCGTGGGTCCCGTCGTTGGCGCTGCACAGAGCATCGTCCGGCAGCACGACGTGGAAGCCGAGATCGACCGCGGCCATCACCGTGGCCAGCACGCAGACATCGGTTTCGCCGCCGGTGATGATCAGCGTCTCGACGCCGTGGCGGCGCAGCGAATGAGCGAGCCGCGGATGAGCGAAGGCCGAATAGACGGTCTTGTTCAAGACCTTGGCTGGCGGGACCAACTTGCGGAGGGGTTCGACCAGCTCGAGCAGGTGCAGATCGATGCGGTCGCGCGTCATCGACCGCCAGCGTTCGTAATAGTCACGCCACGCCCCGGTCGCATGCGCGGGATCCTGCGGCGGGATGAAGCGCGTGAAGATCGTGCGAGCGGGATGTCGTTTGGCAATCGCCAGCACGTTGGGCAATACCTTGGGCAGCCACGGCACGAACCATTCGGTCGGCTCTGCGAACAGACATTGCATGTCGACGGCGATATGGACCGCCGTGCGGTCGAGTCGAGGCTGGGAGTCGGCGCTCAAGCCGCCCGCTTGCGCGGCCGGGCCTTCTTGCGCGACGCCGCACGCGGCCGCCGGCCATGCGCCTCCAGGAAACGGTCGGCCTTGTCGCGCGATGGCCCGCCGCCGCCCTTCAGGCTCTTGCGCAAGGCATCCATCAGGTCGACCACCTTGTCCTCTTCCTCCGGCTCTTCGCTGCTCACGATATCTTCGCCCTTGGCCTTGCGCTTGATCAGGTCGCGCAGCGCGTCCTCGTAGCGGTCCTTGAACTCGGTGGGATCGAAGTCGGCCTCCTGCTGCTCGATGATCTTCTCGGCGATCGTCAGCATGCGCGCATCCGGCTTGGGCAGGTTGCGGTCGAACACCTCGTCGGACGAGCGGATCTCGTCGTGGGCGCGCAGGGTGGTCAGCAGGATGCCGTTGTCGCGCGGCTCCAGCGCGCAGATGCGCTCGCGCTGGTGCATCACCACGCGGCCCAGCGCCACCTTGCCCTGCTTCTCCATGGCGGCGCGGATCACGGCATAGGCTTCGATGCCGGTCTTGCCGCCGGGCGCCAGGTAATAGGGCTCGTCCCAGTAGATGCGGTCGATCGACGTGGCATCGACGAACTCGCCGATATCGATGACGCGCGTCGATTCGAGGCGCACCGCGTCGAGCTCGTCCTTCTCGAACAGGACGTACTTGTTCTTGGAGACGGCGAAGCCCTTCACCAGGTCGGAACGATCGACGGCCTTGCCGGTGCCGGCATCGACCGTCTGCATGCGGATGCGGTTGTTGGTCTTGGGATTGATCAAGTTGAAGTGCACGTCGGCGGCGCGCTCGGTCGCGGTGTAGAGCGCCACCGGGCAGGTCACCAGCGACAGCCGGAGATGTCCTTCCCAGGTCGGCCGCATCGCCCGTTTCTGCGAGCTGCCGTTGCCGGTCTTGCGTCGGGTCTTGGCCATGGTGTCCTCACGACTTCGATTTGATAAGGCGTTCGATAGCGGCCCGCAGCGACGTCGCCGACTTGGCGTAGGTCGCCCACGGCTTGTTCTTCTTCAGAAGGGCGGGCGCGGTGCGAATGGTGAATTTCGCAGGATCGAGGCCCGCCTTCACCTGCGGCCAGTTGAGCGGCATCGACACCGTGGCGCCCGGCCGGGCGCGCGTCGACAAGGGCGCCACGGCCGTCGCGGTGCGGTCGTTGCGCAGATAGTCGAGGAAGATGCGGCCGCCGCGCTCCTTCTTGGCCATGTTCAGCACGAAGCGATCGGGTTCGTCTTCGGCCAACTGGCGGCAGATCTCGCGGGCGAATGTCTTGGCGCCATCCCAATCCGGACTTTTGGGATCGGAGGTGAGCGGTGTGACGACATGCAGGCCCTTGCCGCCGGTGGTCTTGCAGAAGGTTTTCAGCCCCAGCGCCTCAAGCCGCTTGCGGACGTCGAGCGCACCCTTGATCACCTCGACGAACTTCACGTCGGGTGCCGGATCGAGATCGAACACCAGGCGGCCCGGCAGGTCGGGCTTGTCGGGCTGGCAGTTCCAAGGATGAAGCTCGGTGGCGCCGAGCTGGGCGACCGCGGCCAGGCCCTCGACGCGGTCGATCTGCAGGTAGGGCTTGCGATCGCCGCTCACCTTCACCTGCTCGAGCAGATGCGAGGTGCCGGGCGCGGCATGGCGCTGGAAAAATTTCTGGTCGCCATGGATGCCGTCGGGCGTGCGTACGATCGAGCAGGGCCGGCCTTTCAGATGCTCGATCATCCAGTCGCCGACCGTCTCGTAATATTGCGCCAGCTCGCGCTTGGTGACGGGCGGTTTCTCGTCGGGCCATAGCGGCTTGTCGGGATTGGAGATCGACACGCCCATGACAACAGCCCGGCCATCGCCCGTCTGGGTGCGGGTCGTCTTGATGCGGCTCGGCGTCGCGGGTTTGGCCTTCGGCACGGGCTTGGCCATCTTCGCCTTCTCCGGCCTCACCGCCACCTCGGCCTCGACCTCCTCGGCCGGCTTGTCGGCGCGAAGCCCCTTGAAGGCAGCCTGACGCACATTGCCGTCGCCGGTCCAGCCGGCGAACTCGATCTCGGCCACCAGCTCGGGTCTCGCCCAATGCATGTTCGCTTCCTTGCGCGGGCTGGCGCCGGCGGCGAACGGGCTGGTCTTGCTTTCGACCTCGCGCAGCCGCGGCACCAGCTTGCGCATCACCGCCTCGCCAAAACCCGTGCCGACGCGGCCGACATGGACCAGCTTCTGGTCCTTCCCGTGCCCGCGATGCACACCCACCAGCAGCGAGCGCAAGCGCTTGCCCTCGCTGGTCCAGCCGCCGATCACCACCTCGTGGCCGGCCCGGCACTTGGTCTTGACCCAACTGCCGGCGCGGCCCGAGCGATAGGGCGCATCGAGCTCCTTGGAAACGATGCCCTCGAGATGCATGCGACAGGCCGATTCCAGCACCGCGTCGCCCGCCGTCTCGAAATGCTCGACATATTGCAGGCCCGCATGCTTGCCCTTGAGCCCGTCCAAAAGCTCCTGCAGACGCGCCTTGCGATCGCGCAGGGGCAGGGGGCGCAGGTCCTCGCCGTCGGCGAACAGGAGATCGAAGGCAAAGAAGACGAGCTTTTCCGACTGCCCTTCGGACAAGGCGGCCTGCAAAGCCGAGAAGTCGGGAGCGCCATGGGCATCGAGCGCCACCGCCTCACCGTCGATCATGCAGTCCGGCAGCTTCCCGGCCAGCTCGGCGGTGGCGGCGAATTTCTCTGTCCAGTCCAGGCCTTTGCGCGTGCGCAGGCGCGCCTCGCCATCCTCGATTCGCAGCTGCAGGCGATAGCCGTCGAACTTCACCTCGTGCGCCCAGCCGGCCTGCGATGGCGCGCGCTCGACCAGCTTGCAGAGCTGCGGCTCGACGAAAGCCGGCATCTTGCCGACCTTGCGCGGCCTGGCATTGCTTTCGGCGACGGTCGCCTTGTCGCCGCCGCCCTTCTTGTTGCTCTGCCACACCGCACCGGCGGCGCGCCGCTTGCCGGTCATGAACGGCGTCGGCGCCCGCCCGGTGCCGACGGCAATCTGCTGCAGGGTGCGGCCGGAGGCGACGGAGGTGGCGTTGTCTTCCAGGACCGCGTCCTCGTCGCCCTCGCGCGCCGCCTCGTCGCGATGCTTGATCAGGACCCAGTTGGCCTTCTTGCCGCTGCCGCCTTTGCGATCCCATTTCATGCGCACCAGCACCCAGCTGCCGTGCAGGCGCTCGCCTTCGAGCACGAATTTGAGGTCGCCCTTCTTCAGGCCCTCATGCGCATCGCCGATCGGCCGCCAGTAGCCGCGGTCCCAGAGCTGGACCGTGCCGCCGCCATACTGGCCTTCAGGAATGGTGCCCTCGAAATCGCCGTAGTCGAGCGGATGGTCCTCGGTCTGTATCGCCAGGCGCTTCACCGTGGGATCGAGCGAAGGGCCTTTGGTCACCGCCCATGACAGGAAGACGCCATCGAGCTCCAGCCGGAAATCGTAGTGCAGACGCGTGGCATCGTGGCGCTGGATGACGAAGCGCAACTCCTTCGCCGGCGCGACGGCCGCTTTGCCCGAGGGCTCGTCCGTCTGGCTGAAATCGCGCTTGGCGCGATAGGTGACGAGGCTGTCTTTGCGCAAAGGATGCAACCTGTAACGTTCGGGACCCCGACCGGAAACGACACCTGCGGCGAGACGTTCCCCTCATGACAAGCACTCGTGACAAGCACTTGCAGCCGGCAACGGACGCAACGAGCCGGCCGTTGGTCCGGGCATGACCACTCCCCATCCCATTACCCGCCGTGTGCTCGGCATCGCCTCCATCGTGACGGCGGTGTTTGGCCGCGAACTGCAGGCGCAACCAATGCCCTCTCCATCGCCAGGGTCAAAGAACGGCCCGTCGAAGGCCAATGTCCGCCTCACCGTCAACGGACAGGCGCACCACCTCGCGCTCGATACGCGCACGTCGCTGCTCGACGCGCTGCGCGACCATCTCGGCCTCGCCGGCACCAAGAAAGGCTGCGACCACGGCCAGTGCGGCGCCTGCACCGTGCTGGTGAACGGCGTGCGGCTCAACGCCTGCCTGTCGCTCGCCGTGGCGCGCGACGGCGACAGCATCGTCACCATCGAAGGCCTGGCCAGGAACGGCAGCCTGCATCCCCTGCAGGAGGCCTTCGTGAAGCATGACGGCTTCCAGTGCGGCTACTGCACGCCCGGCCAGATCTGTTCGGCCGTCGGCATGCTGGACGAGATCCAGCGTGGCGTGCCCTCGGCCGTCGGCGATCTCGCCGCCGCGCCGCAGGCCAATGGCGCCGAAATCCGCGAGCGCATGAGCGGCAACATCTGCCGCTGCTCGGCCTATCCCAACATCGTGGCGGCCATCATGGACGCGCAAGGGAGAGCAGGATGAGAGCTTTCACCTACGAGCGGCCCGACAACGTGGCCGCCGCCATGGCTGCCGCCAGCCAGCCCGGCGCATCGTTCATCGCCGGCGGCACCAACCTGCTCGACCTGATGAAGATCGACGTCGAGCAGCCCACGCATCTCGTCGACATTTCCCGCCTGCCCCTGCGCGAGGTGGCGGAGACGCCGGACGGCGGCCTGCGCATCGGCGCCCTGGTCAGCAACACCGACCTCGCCGCCGACCAGCGCGTGCGCCAGCGCTATCCGGTCCTGGCGATGGCGCTTCTGAACGGCGCGTCGGGCCAGCTCCGCAACCAGGCGACGACGGCCGGCAACCTGCTGCAGCGCACGCGTTGTCCATATTTCTATGACGTCGCCATGCCCTGCAACAAACGCCAGCCGGGCAGCGGCTGCTCGGCGCTGGCCGGCTTCAACCGCATGCACGCCATCCTGGGGGCGAGCCAGGCCTGCATCGCCGTGCATCCCTCGGACATGGCCGTCGCCATGGCGGCGTTGCATGCCGAGATCGAGCTGCAGACCCCGGCTGGTCTCAGCCGCAAGATGCCGATCGCCGAGCTGCATCGGCTGCCCGGCCAGAATCCCGAGCGCGACACCACGCTGGCGCGCGGCGAGCTGATCACCGCGGTGATCCTGCCGCCGCCGCCCGCCGGCCGGCAGACCTATCGCAAGGTGCGCGACCGCGCTTCCTTTGCCTTCGCCCTGGTCTCGGTGGCGGCCATCGTCGACGCCGGCGGCGGTAAGATCCGCGATGCGCGGCTGGCGCTGGGCGGCGTCGCCCACAAGCCATGGGTCCCCGAGGAGGCCGAGCGCGAGCTGGCCGGCGCGCCCGCCGAGACCGGCAGCTATGAGAGCGCGGCGCGCGCCGCCCTGCGCGAGGCGCAGACCTATTCACACAACGAGTTCAAGGTCCCGCTGGCCGAGCGCCTGGTCGCGCGCACGCTCGGCGAGCTGGCGACGGGAGGCTGACATGGCGCAGGTGATCGGCCAGGCCATCGACCGCATCGACGGTCGCGCCAAGGTGACGGGCACGGCGGCCTATGCCGCCGACAACCGCGCCGAGCGCATGGCGTTCGGTTCCATCGTCACGGCCACCATCGCCCGTGGCCGAATCGCGAAGATTGATACGAACGCCGCGCGGCGCATGCCGGGCGTGGTGCTGGTGATGACGCACGAGAACGCGCCCAGCCAGGCGCCCTTCGAGGCGAAGGCCGACGACCGCCATGCCCGGCCCAAGCCGCAGCTCGCCGACGACAAGGTCCAGTATTTCGGCCAGCCGGTGGCGCTGGTCGTGGCCGACACGGCGGAAACGGCACGCGCCGCCGCTTCAGCGATCGTCGTCACCTACGAGAAGGCCGAGGGCGCCTTCGTGCTCGAATCAGCAAGCGCCGCCGCCTACAACCCGGGCAAGGGACCGACCGGCGCGCCGGCCGACAGCAAGCTCGGCGACTTCGATAAGGCGTTCGCGGCGGCAGCCGTGAAGATCGATGCGATCTACAAGACGCCCTATCAGTCGCACGCCATGATGGAGCCGCACGCCAGCCTGGCGTCGTGGCAGGACGGCAAGCTCACCATCACGAGCGCCCTGCAGCTGGTCGAGAGCGCGCACAAGTCGATCGCCGACACGCTCAAGCTCGCACCCGACAAGGTCGAGGTAATCTCCGAATATGTCGGCGGCGGCTTCGGCGGCAAGCTGCCGGTCTACGGCGATGCCATCCTCGCGGCTCTGGCAGCCCGCGAGCTCAATCGTCCGGTACGCGTGGCGCTGACGCGCCAGCAGATGTTCCACGTCACGACGCATCGGCCGGCCTCGATCCAGCGCGTGCGGCTCGGCGCCGAGCGCGACGGCACGCTGACGGCGATCACCCATCAGTCGCTGACGCAGAGTGCGCGGGCCGACGAGTTCGCCGAGCCGATCGTGTTCTCGACCCGGTCGCTCTATGCCGCGCCCAACCGCATGACCAGCCAGCGCATCGCCGCTCTCGACCTGCCCGTGGCCGATTCGATGCGCGCGCCCGGCGAGGCAATCGGGCTTCTGGCGGTCGAGCAGGCGATGGACGAGCTCGCCGTCCGCCTCGACATGGATCCCATCGAGCTCCGGCTGAAAAACGAGCCCAAGGAGGACCCGGAGAAGAAGGTGCCGTTCTCGACGCGCGCCCTGGTGCCCTGCCTGCAGGAAGGGGCGAAACGCTTCGGCTGGGACAAGCGCAATGCCCGATCCGGCCAGGTGCGTGACGGTCATTGGCTGCTCGGCATGGGCGTCGCCGCATCGATCCGCGGCAACTTCCTTCGCGAGGCCGAGGCGAAGGTGACGATGGAAAGCGAACGTCACGCCGTGGTCGAGATGGATATGACCGACATCGGCACCGGCTCCTACACGGTGTTCGCCCAGATCGCGGCCGAAGTGCTGGACCTGCCGGTCGAGAACATCAAGGTGAAGCTCGGCCACAGCTCCTATCCCGACACGCCGGGCTCGGGCGGCTCGTTCGGCGCCTCGAGCTGCGGCGCCGCCCTCCACGATGCCTGCACCAGGCTCAAGGCCAAATTGGCCAAGGGCGAAGGCGCGCAGGGCCTGTCGGCGACCGGCTCTGTGAAGCCGGGCGATGACTACAAGAAGTACTCCCAGTACGCCTACGGCGCGCACTTCGCCGAGGTGGCAGTCGACCAGACAACCGGCGAGGTCCGCCTGCGCCGCATGCTAGGCGTGTTCGCCGCCGGTCGCATCCTCAATCCCAAGACCGCGCATTCGCAGCTGATTGGCGGCATGATCTGGGGCGTGGGCTCGGCGCTCGAGGAAGAGACCGTGGTCGATCCGCGCGTCGGCGCCTTCGTCACCCAGGACCTGGTGCACTATCACGTGCCGGTCCATGCCGACGTGCCGCAGATCGAGGCCGTTTTGCTCGACGAGTTCGACAAGCACGCCAATGTGCTGGGCTCGAAGGGCATCGGTGAGCTCGGCATCTGCGGCGCCGGCGCCGCCATCGCCAACGCCGTCTACAACGCCTGCGGCGCGCGTGTCCGCGACTACCCGATCACCCTCGACAAGGTGCTGCCAGCGCTGACGCGGCGGCAGGGTTAGCGCTGGGGGCGCGCGACTCCAGTCGCGCGTTTTCGTCGAGGCAACAAACGATAGCGCCACTGGAATGGCGCGCGCCCAGCGTCACTTCCCGATGCAGAAGTCGCGGAAGATGATGTCCAAAAGCTCGTCGATGCGCACCGTGCCGGTGATGCGGCCGATCGCGCGCATGGCCAGCCGCACATCCTCCGCCGCCAACGCGATCTCCGACGCCGTGAGCGCCCGCGCCAGCGCCGCCTGACACTCGACCAGCGCCTCGCGATGGCGCGCCCGCGTGAGCGGCGGGGCGCCGCTCTCCTGCATCAGCGCCCCGGCGGCCTGCTCGATGCGGGCGAGCAGCGCCGGCAGGCCCTCGCCCGACAGCGCCGACAGCGGGACGACATCGGCGGCGTCGACCGGCGTCCGATCGGTCTTGTTCACGACCACGATGTCGCGCGCCTCGTCCCAGCGCTCCGTGCCGGCCAAAAGCTTGCCGCGCTCGGAGCGCCAGTCGCCCGTCGCATCGAGCACCAGCAGGCGCAGGTCGGCGCTGTTGGCGCGCGCCCGGGCGCGTCGCACGCCCTCCTGCTCGATGGCATCGCCCGACTCGCGCAGGCCTGCCGTGTCGGCCAGCACCACCGGCCAGCCGCCGAGATCGAGATGGACTTCTATGACATCGCGGGTCGTTCCGGCGGTCTCCGACACGATGGCGGCGTCACGGCGCGCCAGCAGGTTGAGCAGCGAGGACTTTCCGGCATTGGGCGGACCGATAATGGCGATGTGCAGGCCCTCGCGCAGCCGCTCGCCGCGGCGATCATTTAGATGAGCCGCGATCTCGGCCTGCAGCTGGATGATGCCCGCATGGACCTCGTCGGCGATGCCGGCGGGAAGGTCCTCGTCGGGAAAGTCGATGGCGGCCTCGAGGTGTGCCAGTGTGCGCAAGCCCACGGTGCGCCAGTCCTCGTAGAGGCGGTAGAGAGCGCCATCCATCTGCTGCAACGCCTGGCGGCGCTGCTGATCGGTCTCGGCGGCGACGAGGTCGGCGATGGCCTCGGCCTTGGTGAGGTCGAGCTTGCCGTTCTCGAAGGCGCGGCGCGTGAATTCGCCGGGCTCGGCCATGCGGCAGAAGCCCAGCCTGGCGATGGCGTCGAGCGCGCCACCGACCACGGCGCGCCCGCCGTGCAGGTGCAGCTCGGCCATGGTCTCGCCGGTCTCGCTGTTGGGCGCCTCGAACCACACGACCAAGCCGCGATCGATCGTCTCGCCATTCGCCGGATGGTACAGGCTGCGCACCACCATGCGCCGCGGCTCAGGCAGCGGCGGATCGCGCGCCGAGTGCCCACGCTCGAAAGCCCGCCGTTCCGTGAGGAAGATCAACGCCTCGGCCGCGCGCGGCCCGCTCAGGCGAATGACCGAGATCGCCCCCGGGTGCGCCCGCGACGGCACGGGCGTGCCCAAGGCATAGATTGTATCGACCTCCATCAGGTGCGGCGCGGCTGGCCGGCCGGCGGACGGGTGGCCGGCGTCGGCGTCGCGCCGGGCGGCGGCCGGGCGATCACCTTGTCGGCGATCTTGTCGTACAGCGCCTCGGGGATCAGCCGGCGCTCGACCAGATCGGTCTTGGCCTTGAACGGCCGGGCGCGGATGATGGCGTCGGCGCGCACCTCGCCGATGCCTTCGAGCGACATCAGGTCATCGCGGCTGGCGCTGTTGATGTCGATGAGGCTGGCTGCAGCGGGCGGCTGGGCTGGCCGTGTCTGTGCCACGGCGACACCGCCGCCGATCAGCAACGCAGCGGCAGCCACAAGTGCACGCCACCTCATGCTGCAGGCGCCGGCTGTATGCGACGCGCTATTTCACGGCCGCGGTCGCGTTCAACAACGGCGATGTCGTACTGCGCCTGCAAGTCCATCCAGAACTGAGGGCGGTTGCCGAAGTAGCGTCCAAGCCGGACCGCGGTGTCGGCGCTGATCGACCGTCGGCCGTTCAGGATGTCGGTGATGCGGCCCGACGGTACGCCGATCGCGAGGGCGAGCCGGTTGGCACTCAGACTACGAACGGTGAGCTCACGCTTCAGAAGCCGCCCAGGATGCGCAATCGGAGCCATGGCCTTATCCTCTGTGATAGTCGACGATCTCGTCGTTATGTGCGTCGCCACGATGAAATTCGAAGCAGATGCGCCACCGCGCGTTCACGGTCATAGCCCATTGACCTCTGCGGTCACCCTTCAGCCGATGAAGCCCGATGCTGCTGAGCGCTCCCAGGTCCGTTGGTGCCCTGGCTACGTTAAGCGCAAGCAGCAGGTCGACAGCGGCTTCGAAATCCAATCCTCGGAACCGGTTTGGTTTCTCGCCTTCCCAAACCTTGCGGCTTGCACTGTTGGCCCAAGATCGGATCACGGCACAAACGTACTACGCTGCGCGGTAAAAACAAGACACACTGACTAGGCGACGATCTCTTCCCACACGGGCGTTGGTCGCAAGGCGAAGGGCACCTTCCAGCGCTGGAAGTTTGTGGCGTCGATCAGCGCCGCCGGCACCATGATCGAGGCCGGTACCGCCTCGCCGCGCAGGTGGCGCAGCGCGGCCTCAGCGGCGATGCCCGCGATGTTGAAGGCGCTGAAATCGACGCTGGCCTGCATCGTGCCGCGCTCGATGTTGGCGATCGCCTCGGGCAGGCCGTTGACGCCCACCACCTTGGCCGTGCGGCCGGCGGCGGCCAGCGCTTCCAGCACGCCGAAGGCCATGACGTCGTTGGATGTCCAGACGCCGTCGATCTCGCCATGCTCGGCCAGCAGCCGCGCCGTCTCCTCGCGCGCCGGCGCTTGCTGGAAGTAGCCGACGCCCGAGCCGACTAGTTCTATCGCCGGCGTCTCGGCCAGGGTCTTGTGCAGGCCGACGGTGCGGTCGCGGCTGGTCGGGGCCGCCGGCGTGCCCTCGATGGCAACGATCCGGCCGCCTCCCGGCAGGGCGGCGAACAGGGCCTTGGCGGCGGTGTGGCCGACGGCGACGTCGTCGGAGCCGACGAAGCTTATAACCTTGCCTTCCATGCGATTGATGCAAGTCACGACGGGAATGCCGGCGTCGGCGAAGCGGGCCAGGTCGGGCACCATCTGCCGGTCGTCCACCGGCACGAACACCACCGCGTCGGGCACGGCGGCCAGCGCCTCGCCGACGAGAACCTTCTGCTGGCCGACGTCGTCGGGCGTCGTCGGCACAAAGTGCAGGGTGCGCGCGCCGGCCTCGGCAGCGACCCGGTCGGCGGCCAGGCGGGCCGCGGCATAGGCGGGATTGACCCGGTTCTTGGTGAACACGGCGAGGGTGAAGGGGCGGGCCATGGTGCCTATTTTACAGGCCCCGTCCCCTGTAGTATCGCGCCCCCAATGGCCAAGCCCTACGACCAGATCCCCGACCGCCGCGCCATCGTGCGCCGGCGCGCGCTGGAGGATGCCTTGGCCCAGCTGGTCGAGGACCTGCCGACCGGCGCCGAGCCGCCGCGTCCGGCGGTGCTCGCGCTGCTGCGCGAGGCCCTGGCCACCGGCCGCGCCGAAATCCGCCGGCGCTTCGAGGAGCCCGGGCCCCTGCGCAACGACGGCGACCAGGTGCTGGCGGCGACCTCGTTCCTGATGGACCAGCTGATCCGCGTGATCTTCGATTTCGCCGACCAGCGCATCTATCCCGCGGCCAATCCCAGCGCCGCCGAGCGCCTGGGCGTGGTGGCGACCGGCGGCTACGGCCGCGGCGAGCTGGCGCCGCTGTCGGACATCGACCTGCTCTTCCTGCGACCCTACAAGCAGACGCCGCGCGGTGAGCAGATCGTCGAGTTCATGCTCTACCTGCTGTGGGACTTGGGCCTCAAGGTCGGCCACGCCACGCGCACCGTCGACGAGAGCCTGCGCTACAGCGAGCGCGACCAGACCATCCGCACCGCGCTGCTCGAGGCGCGCTACGTGTGGGGCGATCGCGAGCTGTTCGACGAGTTGACCAAAGGCTTCGCCCAGAAATTCCTGACCGGCGATGGCCGCGACTTCGTCGAAGCCAAGCTCGCCGAGCGCGACCAGCGCCATCAGCGCATGGGCGATTCACGCTACGTCGTCGAGCCCAACGTCAAGGAGGGCAAGGGCGGGCTGCGCGACCTGCATCTGCTGTTCTGGATCGCCGAGTATCTCTACCGAGTCCACGAGCCCAGCGAGCTGGTGGCCAAGGGCGTGCTCACCAGGGAGGAGGCGCGCCATTTCGAGCGCGCCGAGCGCTTCTTCACCACGGTGCGCTGCCACATCCACTATCTCACCGGCCGCGCCGACGATCGCCTATCGTTCGAGCTGCAGCGCGAGATCGCGGCACGTCTCGGCTACCAGGACCGGCCGGGCAGCCGCGGCGTAGAACGCTTCACCAAGCACTATTACCTGCACGCCAAGATCGTCGGTGACCTCACACGCATCTTCATCGCGGCCCTGGAGGACAGCCGCCGCCGCAAGCCCAAGCTCGCGGCGTTGTGGCAGTCGCTGCGGCCGCGCGAGCTCGAAGGATTCCGGCTGGACGGCGAGCGGCTGGCGGTCGCGTCGTCCGACGCCTTCACCAAGGATCCGGTGGCGATCCTGCGGTTGTTCCATGTGGCGCAGGAGAACGACCTCGATATCCATCCGGCGACGCTCCGGCTGATCACCCAGAACATCCGCCTGGTCGACCGCCTGCGCGCCGATCCCGACGCCAATCGTCTGTTCATGCAGATGATGACGTCCAAGCACGATCCCGAGACGACCTTGCGCCGTCTCAACGAGGCCGGCGTCTTCGGCCGGTTCATTCCCGACTTCGGCCGCGTCGTCGCCCAGACGCAGCACGACATGTATCACACCTATACGGTCGACGAGCACACGATCCGGGCGATCGGCATCCTGTCGCGCATCGAGAACGGCACGCTCAAGGAAGACCATCCGCTGTCGGCCGACGTGGTCCACAAGATCCTGTCGCGACCGGTGCTCTATCTCGCCGTGCTGCTGCACGACATCGCCAAGGGCCGCGGCGGCGATCACTCGGTGCTGGGCGCCGACGTGGCCATGCAGCTCGGCCCGCGGCTTGGCCTCAGCGCCGCCGAGACCGAGACCGTGGCGTGGCTGGTGCGCTACCACCTCGCCATGTCGGGCACCGCCTTCCAGCGCGACCTGATGGATCCCAAGACCATCGACACCTTCGCCGCCCTGGTGCAGTCGCCCGAGCGCCTGCGTCTGCTGCTGGTGCTGACGGTGTCCGACATCCGCGCCGTCGGGCCCAATGTGTGGAACGGCTGGAAAGCCGCCCTGCTGCGCCAGCTCTACCATGCCACTGAGCAGGTCCTGTCGGGCGGCACCCTGGCCGGCGGCCGCGGCGAGCGCATCAAGCAGATCCAGGGCGAGGTCGCGACAAGGCTCGCGGGCTGGAGCGACGCCGAGAAGGAAGAACACTTCGCGCGCGGCTATGCGCCGTACTGGCTGTCGTTCGATCCCGACACATTGGCGCGCCAGGCCGAGCTGGTGCGGCGCGCCGAGCGCGAGCATCAGCCGCTCGCCATCGAACATCGCATCGACGGCGAGCGTTCGGTCACCGAGGTGACGATCTACACGCTCGACACGCACGGGCTGTTCGCGCGCCTCGCCGGCGCCATGGCGATCAGCGGCGCCAACATCGTCGACGCCAAGATCTTCACCCTCGCGAACGGCATGGCGCTCGACACCTTCTGGATCCAGGACCTCGAGGGCAAGCCGTTCGACGGTCCGCAGCGCCTGGCGCGGCTCGCCGCCCGTGTCGAGATCGCGCTCTCAAACCGCCTCGACATCCAGCGCGAGCTCGACAGCCAGCGCTCGTCGTGGCCCAAGCGCGACCGCGTCTTCACCGTCGAGCCGCGCGTGCTTATAGACAACAACGCGTCGGACACGTTCACCGTCATCGAGGTCAACGGCCGCGACCGGCCGGGTTTCCTGCACGTCGTGACCCGCGCGCTGACGCGCATGAGCCTGCAGGTCGCCTCGGCCCACATCACGACCTACGGCGAGCGCGCCGTCGACGTATTCTACGTGAAGGACCTGTTCGGCCTGAAGGTGGTCAACCAGGACAAGCTCAAGCAGGTCGCCGATACCGTCGAAAAATCGATCCGCGACTTCGACGCCCGCTTCGAGCCGGTGCCGAAGGCGGCGGAGTGACGGCCCGTGGCCGTCATCCCGAGCCTTTGCGAGGGATCTGATCCAAAAGATCCTTCGCTTCGCTCAGGATGACAGCTTCGCTGTCACTCCGGCTTGAACCCCGACTCCTTCAGCAGCGCCGTGTTCACCTCGACCTCGGTCTTGATGAAGGCGGCGAAGTCCTTGGGCCCGCGCGCCGTCGGCACGATGCCGAGCGACGTGGTCTTCTCGAGGAAGCCCGGGTCCTTGGAGACATCCGCCATCGCGCTCGCGAGCCTGTCGACGATGGCGTCGGGCGTGTCCTTGGGCGCCCACACGCCGTACCACGAGCTGATGTTGAAGTCCTTCAGCCCGACTTCGGCGGAGGTCGGGATGTTGGGCGCAAGCTTGGTGCGCTCCTTCGACGTCACGAACAGGCCGCGCGCGCGGCCCGAGGTGGCGAGCGGCAGTGTCGTCGTCCACGGGTCCATGAACAGCTGCACGTTGCCCGCCACCAGGTCGGCATTGGCGGGCGCGGTGCCCTTGTAGAGGATGGTATCGAGCGGCAGCCCGGTGCGCTTGAGAAAGCCCAAGGTCGCGACATGGCCGGCCGAGCCGCCCGACGACAGGGCGAAGAAGTACTTCTTCGGCTCCTTGGCGATCGCTTCGATGGTGCTCTTGTAGTCGGTGCCCGGCACGTTGTTGTTGCAGATCAGGACCAGCGGCGCCTCGCCGGCCTGGGCGACCGGCCGGAAGTCGGTCTGCGGATCGTAGGGGCAGCTCGGCACCACCACCTTGCCCAGCACGAACAGGCTGGCGTTGAACAGCAGGGAATAGCCATCCGGATCGGCGCGGCGCACCGTTTCCGAGCCGACGGTACCCGAGGCGCCCCCGACGTTCTGGACGACGATCGGCTGGCCGAGCTTCTCCTGCAGGAACTGGCAGGTGATGCGGCCGAGTCCGTCGGTGCCGCCGCCGGGCGGATAGGGGACGACGACCTTCAACGGCTTGTTCGGGAAAGCGCCTTGCCCAAGCGCCGGGGCGGCCAGTAGCGAAGCGCCAGCGGAGCCGACGAGAGTCCTCCGGCGGATCATGGCTTGACCGACACCGACGAAGCGCACGGCTTGCCGCCTTCGGCCTCGCAAATTGTGCCCACCACACGGCGCGTCTTCAGGTCGCCGCAGCCGACGCCCAGCGCCCTGGATGTATCGAGATGCTGCTTCAAGGTAGCCGTCCCTCCGACCCCGATTGGATCCGGCGCCCCTTCGCGGTACGCCGATTTCAGCTCAACGATGCGTTCCTGGCCGTTCTCCAGGGTGACGGCGACATCGACCTGCAGGTAGTCGATGATCTCCATCGAGTTGTTCTCGACCACGAGGCTCGGCACGCAGTTGCCAAACACCATCGAGTCCTGGCCGCGCGTGACGTCGATGCCATTCGCAGCGAACGCCGACGAAGCAGCAAGAACCAGACCAACTGCAATTCCACGATGAGGATGACGAATACGCATGATCGCCTCCCTTGCGTTGTCGATGCCTATTCCGTCGCCTGCAGCCGCTGCTCGCGGCGCACCGCCAGCATCTGCAGGATCGACGCCGCCGTCTCCTCGATCGAGCGGCGCGTGACGTCGATGGTCGCCCATTTGCGGCGGGCATAAAGGCGGCGCGCCTCCTGGATTTCGCGCTGCACGTTGTCCATGTCAGTGTAGTCGGTCTCGGTGTTCTGCTGCAGCAGGCGCAGGCGATTGACGCGGATCTGCACCAGCCGTTCGGGGTCGGTGATGAGCCCGACGATCAGGGGCCGCTTGGCGGTCTCGAGCGCCGGCGGCGGATCGACCTGCGGCACCAGCGGCACGTTGGCCGCGCGCACGCCGCGATTGGCGAGATAGACGCAGGTCGGCGTCTTGGAAGTACGCGAGGGGCCGACCAGGATGACGTCGGCGTCCTCGAGGTCGTGCGTCGACTGGCCGTCATCGTGCGCCAGGGTGTAGTGCATGGCGTCGATGCGATCGAAATAACCTTCGTCGAGCTGGTGCTGGCGGCCCGGCCACTGCTCGCTCTTGGAATGGAAGTGCACGGCCAGCACGCTCATCGCCTGGTCGAGTACGCCGACGCACGGCAGTTGCAGACGCCGGCAGTGATCGCGCACCAGGTCGCGCAGTTCGGGATCGACCAGCGTGTAGAGCACGGGCCCGCGATCGCGTTCGACCGCCTGCATGACCTTGTCCATCTGGCCCTTGGTACGGACCAGCGACCAGACATGCTCCTGCACGAACACGCCCTCATATTGCACGAGGCAGGCGCGCGCCACGCTCGATACCGTCTCGCCGGTCGAGTCCGACACGAGATGGACGTGAAAGTTCCGGTTTGCCACGGTCGCTTTTACCCCACAGCGACCCGGGGAGAAATGCAGGATTGCTCAGGGGAAGGCGGGGACAGGAACCGTGACCGTCCCAGCCGGGTCGATTCGGGACACGACTCGCCCAGCCGATGCCGAGCCCCATCCCTTGCGTACAACCCGGGAAGAATGGGATGTGAATCGTGAATCCGACGGCAAAAGCCCGTCGAATCGATGCCGGCCGGTCCACAACGGGCTGGGGACGGCTGGCCAATAAGGCGCATCCCCATGTGCCACACCCTCAACTACTCCTACTACCTATTATGAAAGAGTAAGAGGGAAGGCATGAGGATGAGAGCTTGAGCGAAGGCAAGTTCCTGAAGACCCTGGCAGGGACGCGCTTCCCGACGCCGCCGATCTGGCTGATGCGCCAGGCCGGGCGCTATCTGCCGGAGTATCGCGCCGTCCGGGCGACGACACGCTCGTTCCTCGATTTCTGCTACACGCCGGACAAGGCGGTCGAGGTCACCTTGCAGCCGGTTCGCCGCTTCGGGCTCGATGCCGCCATCATCTTCTCCGACATCCTCGTGGTCCCCGACGCGCTCGGCCAGAAAGTCTGGTTCGAGGAAGGCGAAGGCCCCAAGCTTTTGGCACTGACCGATCCCGCCGATTTCGGCCAGCTCACCCGGGCGCGCCTGCCCGAGAAGCTGGCGCCCGTCTATGAGGCGATCCGCCGAACCCGTGCCGAGCTGCCGCGTGAGACGGCGCTGCTGGGCTTTGCCGGCGCGCCCTTCACGCTCGCCTGCTACATGATCGAGGGCGGCGGCAGCCGCGACTTCGCCAAGGTGAAGGGGTGGGCCTATCGCCATCCCGATTCCTTCGGCCTGCTGATCGATCTTCTGGTTGATGCGGTGGTCGATCATCTGGTCAACCAGATCGATGCCGGCGCCGACGCCGTCCAGCTCTTCGATTCCTGGGCAGGCGTGCTGCCCGAGGAACAGCTCTTCGGCTGGTCGCTCGAGCCGATGGTGCGCATTGCCCACGCCGTGCACGCGCGCCATCCGAATACACCGATCATCGCCTTTCCGCGTGCCGTCGGCCCCGCGACCTTGATGTATCGCCGCAGCGACGCCTTCGCTGCACTCTCGATCGACACCGGGATCGGCGCCCATTGGGCCGCGCGCGAGCTGCAGCCGCATATCTGCCTGCAGGGCAATCTCGATCCGCTGATGCTGGTTGCGGGCGGCCCGGCGCTCGAGCGCGAGGCCACGCGCATCCTCGACAAGCTCGGCCACGGGCCTTTCGTGTTCAACCTCGGCCACGGCGTCGTGCCACAGACGCCGCCCGAGCACGTCGCCCAGCTGGTCGGGATCGTGCGCAACTGGAAGCCGTCTGCCTCGTGAAGATCGCGATCATCCTGTTCAATCTCGGTGGACCGGATTCGCTGCAAGTGGTGGAACCCTTCCTGCGCAACCTGTTCGGCGATCCGGCCATCCTGCGCGTGCCCGGCTTCATCCGCGGTCCGTTGGCGAGCTTTTTGGCCCGTCGGCGCGCCCCGACGGCGAGGGCGATCTACGACAAGATCGGCGGCTCATCGCCCATCCTCGGCCAGACAGAAGCTCAAGCCCGTGCCTTGGAAGAAGCACTCGGCAGCGAGCACGAGTTTCGCGGCTATGTCTGCATGCGCTACTGGCATCCCATGACCGAAGCGGTGGTGCGTTCGGTCGAGCGCTTCAAGCCCGACCGCATCGTGCTGCTGCCGCTCTATCCGCAGTTCTCGACGGCGACGACAGAATCGTCGTTCAAGGCATGGAACGACACGGCCAGGTTCAAGGTACCGACGACGGTCATAAAGGACTATCCGACCGAGCTGGGATTCATCGCTGCCTCCGTCGAGCTCTTGAAGGAAGGCCTGGCGCAGGTCGCCAACAGGCCTCACCGCGTACTGTTCTCCGCCCACGGCCTGCCCGAACGCGTGATCAAGGCGGGCGATCCCTATCAGAGCCAGGTCGAGCAGACGGCCAACGCGATCGTCCACGTGATCGGCGGCGACCTCGACTGGTCGGTCTGCTACCAGAGCCGCGTCGGCCCGCTGAAATGGATCGGCCCGTCGACCGATGCCGAGATCGCGCGCGCCGGCGCCGACAAGGTCGCGGTCGTGCTCTATCCGCTGTCCTTCGTGTCGGAGCATTCCGAGACGCTGGTCGAGCTCGACATCGAGTACCGCCATCTCGCCGACAGGATGGGGGTGCCGACCTACATCCGCGTGCCCACCGTCGGCACCCATCCGCTCTTCATCGCGGGGCTCGCGAGGCTGGTTCGCGATGCTCTATGAAATCCTGAAGGCGCTGCACATCGTGGCCGTCATCGCCTGGATGGCGGGCCTGCTCTACCTGCCGCGCCTGTTCGTTTATCACGCCGAGGCCGAGAAGGGGTCCCAGCAGAGCGAGACCTTCAAGATCATGGAGCGCCGCCTGCTGCGCGGCATCATGAACCCGGCCATGATCCTGGTCTGGATCCTTGGCCTCGCCCTCGCCTGGCGCGGCGACTGGTGGCAGGCCGGCTGGTGGCAGCTGAAATTCGCGCTGGTCCTGGGGCTTACCGTGGTCCATCACCTCTACGGCCGCTGGCGCAAGGATTTCGAGGCGGACCGCAACACACGGCGTGCAAGGTTTTATCGCTTCTGGAACGAGGTGCCGACCCTGCTGATGATCGCCATCGTGTTCCTGGCGGTGCTAAAACCCTTCTGAATCGAGGCACCCATGACCGACTACGCACCGTTTCCCCTGATCGACCTCTCCGGCAGCCCGCGCGAGCGTGGCCGCGCCCACGGCAAGGCCGCCGCCGACCGGCTGCGCCGCGGCGCCAAGATGTACGCCGAATCCCTCCTCAAGAGCGGCGTCGACTGGGCCGAGCTCGAGCGCCGCGCCGAGGCGCTGGTGCCCTCCATCGAGAAGTTCGATCCGGCCTACATCGAGGAGATGCGCGGCATCGCCGAGGGCGCCAACGAGCCGTTCGCGGCCGTGGTGCTGATGAACGCCCGCACCGAGATGGTGGCGGCGGCCCGCCAGGAGCACGAAGCGCGGCAGGTGCCGGACGGCTGCACGGCGGCCCTCGCCCTGCCCGAAGCCAGCGCCGATGGCGTGCTGCTGCATGGCCAGAACTGGGACTGGCGCGCCGAATGCGCGGAGACCGGCGTGCTGCTGCGCATCCATCGCAACGACGGCCCCGACATCCTGACCTTCACCGAAGCGGGCGGCCTCGCCCGCTCCGGCCTGAACTCGGCCGGCATCGGGCTCACCGCCAACGCCCTGCAATGCGACCGCGACTACAAGCGCGGCCCCGGCATCCCGTTGCCCTTCATCCGCCGCAAGGTGTTGGAGAGCGCCTACCTCGCCAATGCCGTGCACACCATCATGGCGACGCCCAAGCTCGGCTCCAACCACATGGCGGTCAGCCACTGCGGCGGCGAGGCCTTCGGCTTCGAATGCGCGCCCGACGACACGTTCTGGATCGCGCCCGATCGCGGCCTCTATGTGCACGCCAACCACTGGATCGCCGATTCGGCGCGCGCCCAGGTGAAGGACACCGGGTTGGCCGAGACGCCCTGCTCGATCTATCGCGACAAGCGCGTGCGCGACCAGCTTTCACCCCACCTCGAACCTGGCGGCGGCAAGCTCACCTTGGATGACTTCCGTTCGGCCTTCTTCGACGACTGGAACTCGCCCTGGTCGGTGTGCCGGCCGCCGCGGCTCAACACGCGCGGCGTGAAGACGGCGACCACCGCCATGATCCTGATGCGGCCGGGCGAGGGCCATCTCGAAGCCTGCCCGATGCCCTCGCTCAACAAGCGCTTCACGACCTACAGCCTGACACCCGACCGCACGGCGCAGAGGCAGGCGGCGGACTAGACTTGGTTCGCTGCCTTCCGGCGCTGATCCTGCTGGCAGTGGCAGCGCTGGTGCTGGCGCCGTCCCTGGTGCTTGGCACCATGATTTCGCACAGTTCGCCCCAGAATCTGACCTGGGCGGAACAGTTCGCTGATCAGTTCCGTGCCGGCGTGCTGTACCCGCGCTGGCTGCCCCAATCTTTCGACAGCCTGGGTAGCCCGACTTTCTATTTCTACCCGCCGATCGCCTTTTGGATCGACGCGCTTTTGAGTGTGGCGACGTTCAACGCGCCGTCGGTTTCATGGCGCCTGTCGCTTTCCACCCTGGTGCTGCTGTGGGCGTCGGGTTTGGCCATGCACGCATGGCTGAAAGCGGGAGCCTCGTCTCCACGCATCGCGCTCTTGGGTGCCATCGGCTACGTGGCCGCGCCGTATCACCTGCTCGACCACTACTACCGCGGCGCCTTCGCCGAGCTTGCCGCCTACGTCGTGCTGCCGTTGCTTGCGCTCTCGATCCGCCGAGTAGCCGAAGGACGGCGTCTGGCGCCGGTGGCGCTCGCGCTGGCCTATGCAGCGCTGCCGATGGTGCACCTGCCGACGGCGCTTCTCATCTCCCTGACGATGGTGCCGCTCTACGTGCTCTATCGTGGCTGGAGACTTGGTACGGCCAGGCGCGCGCTTGGCTTCTTCGTCCGCTGCGCGCTCGGCGGCGCGTTGGGGTTGGGGCTCGCATCGATCTACCTGATTCCGGCGCTTGGCCTGCAGAGCTGGATACCCGTCGATACGTTCTGGATATCCTATTATCACGTCGACCGGTGGTTCCTGCTGTCTCTGGATCGTTGGCCTCCACCGGCCGACATGATGCTGGTCATTGCGTGGGCTGCGGCGGCTTATGCAATCGCCGCGGTTGGTGTGCTGATCGCCCTTGCCCTGGCCGGCACCCCGCAAGCATGGCGATCCGAGACGGCGTTCTGGGCATGCGCGGGCATTGTCTGCCTGCTGCTCATCTCCGGCATCCCGCCATGGTTCTGGCAGATACCGTTCGTCTCCCAGGTGCAATTCCCTTGGCGCCTCATGGTGGCTGTCGAGTTCGCCGTCGTAACCGCCCTGTGCCTGCTGCCCTGGCCGGTTCGCCGGCCGGCGCGATACGTCTTCGTCGCGGCCGTCCTCGCCGTCGTTCCGGCCGTCGTTGCCCTGGCAAGCGGCATCAGCCAGCGCGTTGATTGGTCCGTCGCGCATCAGGAAGTGCCGGCGGAACTGAAGCAGTTCGAGCCGGCGGGCTTTCCCCAGGATCCGAAGGGCGGCTATGCCGACCTAGGGCTGGAGCCGCTCAAGGACGTTCCCGTCATCGTCTGCCGGCCCGAGCCGCGCACGTGCCGCGTCGGCGTCACGACGTTTGACGAAATGCAGATCGACATCGATGCAGATGCACCGACCGAAGTCGTCCTGCGTCGCTTCTTCTACCCTCTGTGGCGGCTGGATCCGTTCCTGCCCGTCGTGGCAACCGATCCCTTGCGGCTTGTGACCTATACCGCGCCCTCCGGACGTCACACCTTTCGGCTACAGCGCGTGGCGCCATTCGAGGAGCGCGTCGGGTGGATGATCTCAGGGTTGTCGCTCGTTCTGCTGTTGGCTTGGGCCGCCGTGGCAAGCTCTTCGAGCCGGCTCTACGAAAGATACAAATCATTGGCCGACGGCTGATTGGAGCCGTGTGCGCCTTGGGGTAGTAGTCGAACCTTGGAGCGCTTCTCGATATGGCATAGGCCATCTGGCTGATTTCGGCCGACGGAAATGTGCTCCAAGGAGAAGTCGGTCGCTGAGCAATTGCGCGGCCGCGCGCTGGAGCAATTTTATGGCTCTGTCATCCGCCTGTCGCGACCAATTCGTCCTGAGCTTCGAAGCAGGGCGGTCGCGCGACGTCGACGACATTCGCTCCGGTAACCTAGGCGATGAGTTCGACATCACTCTTTTCGTTTCCTGCTACAACGAGCGCGACTTCATCGTCGCCACGCTCGACACGGTCCGCCGCGCAATGGCGGGGCTGGGCCTGACCTATGACATCGTGATCATCGATGACGGCTCGCGCGATGGATCGCCGGATTTGATCAAGCAGTACATTGCCGCGCATCCCGATTGTCACATCGTGTTCCGCCAGAACGCCGTGAACAAGGGTTGGGCGCAGAACTATGTCGATTCGACCTTCATCGGCCGGGGCCGATACCATCGCGCGATCTGCGGCGACAACTCGGAAATGGAATCGACTATCCGCAACGTGCTGCGGCCACTCGGCAAAGCCGACATCATCATTCCCTACTATGTCGAAGTCCGCGACAAGCGACTGTTCAGGCATGTCGTGTCGTCGGCCTACACCTCCCTCGTCAATCTGCTGAGTGGCAATTCGCTGCGTTACTACAACGGCCTTCCGGTCCATCGCCGTTACAACGTCATGCGGTGGCATTCCGATACCCGGGGCTTCGGCTTCCAGGCCGACATCCTCTGCCTGCTGCTTGGCCAGGGTGCGACTTACAAGGAAGTCGCTCTCTCGGCCGTCGAACAACGACCCGGCGCCTCGAATGCGCTGAACTGGAAGAATCTTCTGTCGGTCGCGCATACACTCACCGACATCCTGCTGCGCCGCATCTCGAACCGAATCCACGGCCGGATCGGCGGTAGCATCGCCGCGTCGACCGATGAAAGTCTGCTCGACGCCGTCGGCAGGCGGCGGACACGGCGACTCGACGCCACGGCATGATGTTCATGGGCAGCAATGGCGTTTACTAGCCCACGCCTCAGTCGACATGGTCTTGAGCCCCTGTCGGCCGCCCTCAAATCGAAGGGGTCAGTGGCCTACGCGGCCAAGCTGATCATTTCGGTCGGCGGCGTATGGTTCGTCTTCCATCAGTACGACCTCATGGGTGCCTTGCCGCGCATGTTCGAGCATGGCCTCAGCTGGCTCGCCGTCGCCCTCGGTATCCTGATCGTCCAGACGGCAGTTGCCGCCGTTCGATGGCATTCGATTCTCCGGACACTGGGGACGGCGATGCCGTTGTGGACGGTCGTCCAGATCTTCTATGTCATGGCTTTCCTGAATTCGTTCGTGCCGGCCGGGTTGGGCGGCGACGCGCTTCGCGTGTGGCTGCTGCGCAAGGACGTGCGCCACATCATGACCGCCGTGGATTCCGTCCTGATCGACCGGATCGTCGTGGTGTTTGCGCTGCTCGTCGCGGCCACGGCGGTCCAGCCCCTGCTCTGGCTGCAGGTCGGCAACTCGCTGCTGGTGGTCGCCATTGCCGGCTCGGCCCTGGCCATGATCGCGGCGATATTTGCCGTGATCTTCGTCGTGCCACGGCTCCGGCTGCCGTTTCTCGGCCGCCTGATGCCGATGCTCCAGACCCTGAGCCGCGACCTCTGCCTAGTCTTCCTCGATGCCAGAGCCTTGGCAACGGCCGTCGTGCCGGCATTTGCCAGCAATCTGCTCCTTGTCGCAGCGGCCTTTGTCTTGTCATATGGAGCGGGTGTCGATGTTGGCTTTCTCACTTGGTTGGTCGTGATGCCGGTCGTGCTGCTCGTGTCGGCGCTGCCGATCTCGATCGGCGGGTGGGGTACCCGAGAGATCGCAATGATCTACATGCTTGGCCTGTTTGCCGTGCCGTCGGACCTAGCGGCAGCCGTATCGATTCAGCTCGGGCTTTCCATGACGATCGCAAGTCTCGTCGGTGCGCCGGTATGGACCATGCTGGGCCAGGGCCAATCCCGACCGGCGACGCCAGGGATGCCATAGGTGGCCGAGGCGAACGAGCGCCGGTCCCCTGACTTCTCCTCTTTTTCGATGTTCGGTTGGCGATCGGTCGGCGATCTTCTGCTGCATTGTCTGTTCGTCGGCGGCTTTGTCCTGACTATCTGCTTCTTCAGCGTGGTCGACGTCTACGACCAGCATTTCTTTCAAAACAGCTACAGCGCGATCTACAACGCCCTTCGCGTGGTGTTCGCCGCGTACTTCTTCTGGCTGGTCTATGTTGTCGGCCGTCAGGTGCTGTCTTACGTCGGCAAGGATTCGTTCGCTGACCTCAGATTGTACGAACGGCTCGCGCTGGGCTTCTTTGTCGGAGGCGCAGCTCTGACGGTCGTCATGCTGGTCCTCGGCTATCTGTATTTGTACTGGCGCGTCGTCGCGTGGCTGATTGCCATCCCCATCATCGCCACTTCCTATCGCCACTTTACGCTGACGGTGCACGAGGCCCGCTCGTTGATCGCGCAGCATTCTCGGGAAGGTTCGGGGGCCGAAAGAACCTTGTCGATCGCGATGGCGGTCGTAATGGTGTTGGCGGGCGTGGCGCTCTTGCTCGTCAAAGGGCTCTATCCGCAAGGTGGCCATGACTACTACCAGCACTATTCGCATTTCTATGCGGCAGTGATCGACAATCACGGCATCTGGCCGAATCTGTTCTGGTACCAGTACTACTTGTCCAAGGGCATGGGCGTGACGTTCCTCGGCATGCTGCTCACGGATGCCTTGGCCCCATCCCTGGTCACTTACTGTTTTGTCGTCGCGACCGCACTCGCGCTGTATGCCGTCGTCAGGGATTTCGGCTCGCGCACATTGTGGCCGTTGCTGGCTGTCGTCCTGTACCTTGCGCTGAACGTCCACACGTTGGGGACGGGCGCGTACTATGGCAACGGCGGCTGGGGCCACTTTCAAAAGCCGCACGAGATAAACAGCCCTCTCGTGTTCGCAGTGCTGTGGATGAGCATCAACATGGTGCGATCCGCAGGCGACCTTCGTCGGCTCTGGTGCTTCGGCGCTGCTGCTTGTGCGTTTGTCGTCGCGTACATCCTGCTCGTTTCGCCGCTGATCCTTGGACTGTTCGCCGTGCTTGCCTCGCTCGGCTTCCTTGCCCGAAGCCGTGAGGTCGCCGGAATGTTCCTGGGCATCGCGATCTGCACCGGCCTTGGCTTGGCTTCGCTTCTTCTGCTGAACCAGCTGACAACAGGCGCCCCGGCCGATATTGCTCCGGATGTCTTGTGGCCACTCACGGATCTGCGGCGATTGAATGAAGAAGGCATGCTTTTCGACTTCGTAAATATCGCCGTAATCCGGGCGCGAGGGATCGTCGAAGGATCGGCGCTATCGGAGAACTTCGATCTCATCGAGTATGTGGGCAATCTCGTGCGCTTCGACATTCTCGGCGTGTTGATCGGCGCTACTCTCGTCGGCCAGCTGGCCTTCATGATCTACCGGGACATCGTGCGACGCCGCTCCGCCGATAGCATCGCTACGATAGACGCAGCATCGCGACAGGCGCTCGGCGTCATCGCCGCATTCTTCGCGGCGACCACCTTGTTCGCATTCACGCTCGGGATACTGGAGTCTGTTTCGTATGTGCGGATCAGTTCGTTTGCGTTCCCGCTCGTGATCGCCATTTGCGCGATTGCCGGGCAGATCATTGCCGTTTCGGTCGGGCAGTCGCCGCGAGTTCGTATGCTTGCCGCGACGATCGTGCCGATTCTGCTGTTGTCATTGTCGTTGGCGAACGTCTACGAGCAACGCAGGACCACACTGCTACCCGTCGTGCACAACGCGCTCAGTTTTGCTGGCGGGCGCTACAGCATATTCGATGCCTACAAGGATCAGGCTGGTTGGCCGCTTTTCAATCGAACGGCTATTCATCCCGGTATGTACGAGGCGTGGAAGAAAATCGGACCGGGAAAGCGACTCTGGAGCTTCAACATCAACGCCTACTGCATGCTTCCAGGGTGCCACGCTGAAAGCCTGTTCGCGTCGAGCATGTCCAAGCACCGTGAAGACATCCTCTTTGGCACCCCGGAAACGGCGGAGCGTATCCTGCGGCGTGAGGGGCTGGACTACTTCTACATTTCGACGCGCATTCCCGTTCAAGACGTATTGCAGTGCACCCCTCTGTTCTCGCCGGATACGATCCTGAACTATATGGATGTCGTGTGGACCGACGGGCGTGATGTGTTGCTCACTTGGAAAGGGGCTGGCGAACCTCCGTCTCCGGAGTGGCTCGAACGCTACCGAAAGGCCGTCACTGCCAACCCATCCCTGCCCGATTGCACAAACGAACGAACGAATTTCGCCATCATCGGCAGGCGCGTAGCGAGCGAGGTCGCGAAAGGAAAGCGCTGGGGCGCCGAAATTGCCTTGCCGAAGTGACCGATGAGCGGCTTCATCCCGCACATGATCCGGTCACTTGCTTGAAGCCCGCGCCCGTCGACAGCATCGTCGAACTCGCCTCACGTCTGGTGGCGACGCCGTCGTGCGCCGGCATCGATCCGCCGCAGCCGGTCCTGGCGCTGGTGGAATCATGGCTCGCCGAGCATGGCCTCGCACCGCGCCGGCTCGACGACCCTTCGGGCAAGCCGGTGGCGGTGCTGGTCGAGATCGCCGGCGCCTCGCCAGGCCCCGTGCTCTGTCTCGACGCCTGCATCGATACCGCGCCGGCCGGCGATCCCGGACAATGGCGCACGCCGCCCTTCTCCGGCGGGGTGCGCGATGGCCGGCTGCTCGGCCGTGGCGCCGCCGATTCCAAGGCCGGTGTCGCGATTCTCGCCCATGTCGCGCGGCACTTTGCCAAGAGCGGCCTGCCGCGCGGCACACTGCACGTCCTGTTCGATGCCGACGAGCACACCGGCCGCTTCGGCGGTGTGCGCGCCTATCTCGACGCCGTCGGCCGGCCGCCCGACGCGGCCTCGCTGGGTTATCCGGGCAACGAAGGCGTCGTCGCCGGCAGCCGCGGCTTTTTACGCGCCCGGCTGCGTTTCACAGGCGTTGCCGCGCATTCGGGCGATGCCGAGCGGCGCGGCGTCAATGCGCTCACCAAGGCTGCGGCCTTTGCGCTCAAGCTCGCCGATCCGGTCTTCTCCAACGCGCCTGATGCCGCCTTCCCCTTCGGACCGGCCGCGACGGTGACGCACATCGAAGGCGGCCAGGGCTTCAGCGTGGTGCCCGACCTCGCCATTGCCCATGTCGACATCCGCCTCACCCGCACCTTCGATGCCGCCGCGGCCACGCGCTGGCTGGAAGGCATCGTGCGGGCTGTCGACGGCCAGACCGGCATCGAGATCGTCGATTCCTGGCCGGCCTACGTCGTGCCGCGCGACGACCGCCTGGTAGAGAGTTTTGTGCATGCCGCGACCGCGGCCTTCGGCCGGCCGTTCGCCGCCGACGTCTGCGGCCCCTCCAACATCGGCAATCTTCTGGCGGCGCGCGGCGTGCCCACGGTGTGTGCGCCGGGCGTCAGCTTCGGCAACATGCATGCCGCCGACGAATGGGCCGACATCGCCTCGATCGGCCCGGTCTATGCGATGTACTGCGAGGCGGCGCTCCGCTTCCTCAGTCGGCCTTGAGGTAGCTGTCCTTCAGCGCGATCTTGCCGTCCCTGAGCTCGTAGAGATCGATGCCGTAGCGGTCGAACGGCTTGCCGGCATGATCGATACCGGTGACGCGGAAGGTGCCGAAGAGTTTGTCGCCGGCGCGATGGATGCGCGCCTCGGAGAAGCGGGCCTCGCGATGGGCTTTGCTCTTGTCGGCGAAATGCGCACGCAGGTCGTCCTTGCCGCGGAGCACGCGGCCGCCCGGCGCGCCGCCCGCCGAGCCGGCATTCAATCGCCATTCGAAGTCGTCGGTGACGCAGGCGGCGATCTCCTCGACGTCGGCCTTGTTGAAGGCCTTGCCGAAGCGGCGGAACAGGTCGTCGATGGCGTCAGCCATGGCTGTCTCTCCAAGCGATCAGGGACGATGGTTGAGCGCCACCGCCAGCCAGTCGGCGATCTCGCGCTTGGTGGCGGCCTCGTCGAGGCTGGCAAGCTCGTAGCGATGCGCCGGCTTGCCGCCATTGCCGATGATCTCGAGGTTGCCCTTGGCGACGTCGCCGTGGAACTGCAGCGTACGAGCCTCCGCGGCGCCCTTGGGATGCACGGTGAGCGTCAGCACCGGGCCGATGTCGGGCAGGCCGTCGGCAACGGCTGAATATTCCTGGGTCGAGACATGCGCGTCATGGCCGGCGCTCTTCAGCTCCTCGATCACGCGGTCGAGCTCGGGGCGGATGACGTCGCGGCACTTGACCCAGAAGGCCTGCACAAAAAGGTCCGTGTCGCGATCCATATCCCCTCCTCGAATTTCTTATGTTTTGGCGGCGCCGATCCTAGCATCAAATCTCCCACGGCGGCGGCGAGAACTTCTCGATCAGGAAATTGACGAAGGCCGGCACCTTGGGCGCGAGATGGCGGCGGTGCGGATAGACGGCGTGGATGCCCACGGCCTCCTCGGCCGAGAAGGCGCCGAGCAGCGGCACCAGCGAGCCGTCGCGGATCGCCTGGGTCAACGTGAGACGGGTGAGCCGCACGATGCCGATGCCCTGCAGGGCGAGCTGCATCTGCGCCTCGCCCTCGGTGACGGCGACCCGGCCGCGCACGTCGATCTCGATGGCCTCGCCGTCGACCTTGAAGGACCAGCGGTTGAGATAGGCGTGGTCGCGCGAGACGATGCAGCTGTGCCGCGCCAAGTCCTCGGGGCGCTGCGGCGTGCCGTGCCGCGCCAGGTAGGACGGCGCCGCGCAGATCAGCCGTTTGTCCTCGCCGATCTTGCGCGCCATGAAGCTGGTGTCGGCGAGCCGGCCGATGCGCAGCGCGACGTCGATGCCCTCGTCGACCATGTCGATCACGCGGTCGGTCGGCAGCAGCTCGAACTGCACCAGGGGATAGCGGGCCAGGAACTCCGACAGCACCGGCGCGAGCTGGTGCGTGGCGAAGGCGAGCGAGGTCGTGACGCGCAGCACGCCGCTCGGCGTGCCGCTCTCGCCCACGATCTGGTTCTCCAGCGCCTCGATCTCGCCCACGATGCGCTTGGCGGCGGCATAAAAGACCTCGCCCTCCTGTGTGAGGTGCAGGGCGCGGGTCGTGCGCTGCAGCAGCCGCACCCCCAGCCGCGTCTCCAGCCGCGTGACCAGCTTGCTGACCGCCGAGGGACTGAGGCCCAGCACCGGCGCGGCGGCGGAAAAGCCATTGGAATCAACGACTCGCACGAAGGCGGCCATTTCGCTGGCATGATCGATCATTGCGCGATTAATGAACAGTATTCACGAGTGATAGTCAAACGGACGGGATTAATCACAACGAAAAGGGGAATTAAGTAACTTCCAACTCTTGGAGGTTCCCATGTTCTCGATCGCCTATCCCAGCCACGTCGAGCGTCAGGTCTATGCCCAGCGCGCCCACCGCATGCGCGGCGCCGTGGTCGCGAGCCTGGTGCGTGAGGTCGCCCGGCTGGTTTCCCGCGCCTCCCGCTAACGACGGCCAGCCGCCGGCAGTCGCACGCCGGCGGCCTTCAACAGGACCCGCGCGGCCTCTCCAGCCGTGCGGGCGACCTTGGGATCGCCGCGCACCAAGGCCGTCGCGATCGCCCCGTCCGCCAGGATCTGAAGCTGCATCGCCAGCGTATCGGGATCGTCGACCTCGAGCCGCGCCAGCAGATCGCGGAACCACAATCGACGCTGCTCCTTGAAGGCGAGCGCGATCCTGTTCGCCGCATGCGCCGGCTCTTTCAGCTCGGCCACCGCATTGACGAACGGGCAGCCGCGGAACACGCCGCTGGCGAAGGTCCGCTCGAGCCGCTCGAAATTGCCGAGAATCTGCTGCACCGGCGGCAGGTCGGACGGCGGCGCCAGTCGGAGCCGCCGCGACAGATAGGCCACGATCAGCTCGTCCTTCGAGGGAAAGTAGTTGTAGAGCGTGCGCTTGGAGATGCCGATCTCGGCCGCGACGGTGTCGACGCCGACGGCGCGGATGCCCTGGCCGTAGAACAGCCGGTCGGCCGTCTCGAGGATGCGCTCGCGCATCTCGTTCGAACGGGTTTCGGCCCGAGCTTGGGATCTGGGCATTGCCTACACAGACCTGTTTACATTTCGGTTGACCGGTCGCTGCCTCACCCTAATGTACACAGACCTGTGTAATCAAGGGTGAGTCTCATGAGCCTCCTGAAAGAGCTGCGCCCGACCCTGCCGATCCTGCTGGGCGCGGCGATCATGCTGAGCCTGAGCGGCGGCATCCGGCAGAGCTTCGGCCTGATCATGCCGCCGCTCACTCGCGACATCGCCGTCAGCATCTCCGACTTCGCGCTCGCCATGTCGGTGCAGAATCTCGCCTGGGGCTTCCTGCAGCCAGTGGCGGGCGCGCTTGCCGTCCGAGTCGGTTTCCGGCCGGTGATGCTGGCCGGCAGCCTCTTATACATCGCGGGCATGCTCACCTTCGCCGTGGCCGACGGCATGCTGGGCGTGATGCTGGGCGCGGGTGTGCTGATCGGCGTGGCGCTCGCCTGCACCGCCACCGCCATCGCGCTCGCCGTCGGCTCGCGCGCCGTTACCAGCCGCTGGCGCAGCCTGGTGCTGGGCGCCATCACCGCCTCGGGTTCGCTGGGCGCGTTGCTGTCCGCGCCGCTCGGGCAGTGGCTGGCCGTCGAGTTCGGCTGGCGCGCAGGCGTGCTGGGTTTCCTGGTGCTGGCGCTCGGCATGGTGCCCGCCGCCTGGATCGCCGGCCGCGTCGATCGCCTGTCCTTGCCGCCTGGCCCCGAACCGCGCCGGGAATCCGCCAAGGCCGCCCTGATGCGTGCCCTCAGGACTCCTTCCTTCGTGGTCATGACCGCCGCCTACTTCGTCTGCGGCATGCAGCTCTTGTTCATCGCCACCCATCTGCCGTCTTACCTGGCGATCTGCGGCATGGATCCGACCCTCAGCGCCCAGGCGCTGGCGGCGATCGGGCTGTTCAATGTGTTCGGTGGGCTCTTTTTCGGCTGGGCCGGTGGCCGCTGGTCCAAGCTCGGGCTTCTGGGCGCCATCTACATCGCCCGCTCGATCGTGCTCGGCTGGTATTTCGTCCTGCCACCAACGCCGCTCGGCACCCTGGTCTTCGCCTCGGCCATGGGCTTCTTGTGGCTCGGCGTCGGCCCGCTGGTCGCGGGCTCGGTGGCCGAGATGTTCGGCCTGCGCTGGCAGGCGATGATCCAGGGAGTCGCCTTCATGAGCCACCAGCTCGGCAGCTTTCTGGGCGCCTTCGGCGGCGGCTTGCTCTACGAGCGGCTGGGCTCCTACGACCTGGCATGGCGGCTCGGCGTCGCGATCGGGCTCACCGCCGGCATCGTCCAGGTGAGCTTCGCCCTGTGGCGACCGCCGCCGCGGCCGGCGACGGCCTAGTTGATGCCGCTCTTGGACACCAGCATCGGCTCGGCGCGATACGCCTGAGGGAACAGCCGCTTCAGGGCATCGACCTTCGGCAGGTCGTGCATGGCAATGTAGGGCTGGCGCGGATGCAGCGTCATGTAGTCCTGGTGATAGCCCTCGGCCGGATAGAAGGCCTGGCCGCGCTCGATCGTGGTCACCACCTTGGCGCCGTAGACGCGCGCCTGGTCCAGCTGGTCGATATAGGCCTTGGCCACGCGCGCCTGCTCGTCGCTCGTCGCGAAGATCGTCGACCGGTATTGCGAACCGACGTCGGGTCCCTGGCGATTGAGCTGTGTGGGGTCATGCACCACCGAAAAATAGATTTGCAGCAGGCGGCCCAGGCTCACCTTGCTCGGATCGTAGGTGAGGCGCACGGCCTCGGCATGGCCGGTGCGGCCCGAGGTGACCTTGTCGTAGCTCGCCGTTTCCTTGGCGCCGCCGGCGTAGCCGGACACCGCGCTGGTGACACCCTCGACATGCTGGAACACGCCCTGCACGCCCCAGAAGCAACCGCCGGCCAGTACCACGATGGCGGACGCGGCCGGCCCTGGCGGCGCATCGACGGTTGGCGGCGGCACGACCTTCGCGCTTTCGGCCGAGGTCGGCAGAATGCCAAGGCCGATCGCGGCAACGGCAAGTGCGCCGCCGATCAGGGCAAGGGAAAACCATCGGGTCATCGTCAGGTCTCCGCGGTGAGAAAAGCGTTGAACGCATCCTTGTAGTCGGCATGCCAGCGCGACAGCGGCGGCCGATTCTGGGTGATGTCCTGGGCCGCCCAGAGGATACGGCGGTTGTCGACCTCCCGCGTCACCTCGTTGTCCGGGCAGATGATGTAGAAGTCGCCCTTGCCCATGCTGTCGACCAGCATGTCGACGACCTGGTCGGGCGTCCAGGCCCCCGGCGGCTTCTCGCTGCGGCCGCGCGCCGTCATGCCTGTGAAGGTCGAGCCCGGGACCAGCAGGTGCGCCGAGATGCGGTTACCCCCCTCGTTGCGCAGGCTGTGGGCCAGCGCCTCGGTCAACACTTTCACGCCGGCCTTGCTGACATTGTACGCCGTGTCGCCTGGCGGGCAGGTGATGCCCTGCTTGGAACCGGTGTTGACGATGGCGCAGGCCGTCTTCTGCGCCAGCATGGCCGGACTGAAGATCTGCACGCCGTTGATCACGCCCCACAGATTGACGCTGAGCACGCGCTGCCAGCGCTCGTAATGATCCCACGGCCCCCCACCCGGTGCCGTGCCGGCATTGTTCATCAGCACGGCGACCTCGCCGAATGCGGCATAGGCCTTGTCCTTCAGGGCCTGCATGCTTTCAAGCCTGCTGACATCGGTCGGCACGGCGATGACGGCCGTGCGTCCGGCCGGTGCTGCGGCCGCCACTTCGCCGGCAGCCCGGTCGAGCGCCTCGGCCGACAGATCGGCCAGGCAGACCTTCAATCCCATCGCAGCGAAGCGACGCGCGGCGGCGAGGCCGATGCCGCTCGCGGCTCCGGTGATGACGGCGGCACGGCCGGCGGCGAGGGCAGGATGGTTGGGCATTGGACCGCTCCTTTGCGGGATTCTCGCGCTATAGTCGATGAACTATAGCGTGATCGGCAAGGCCGGCTCAGATCTGATCCGGCTTGAACGTCGCCTCGGGCGGCACCTCGGGCTTGCGCCACCTGAAGCGCAGCTCGGAGAGGCCGGTGCTCACGACATAGAACACCGGGGTGAACATCAGGCCGAAGAAGGTGACGCCCAGCATGCCGAAGAACACCGCCGTGCCCAGCGACTGGCGCATCTCGGCGCCGGCGCCGAAGCTCACGACCAGCGGCACCACGCCCAGGATGAAGGCGAGCGAGGTCATGAGGATCGGCCGCAGCCGCGTCTTGGCGGCGCTGACCGCGGCATCGAAGCGGTTCATGCCGGCCTCGTGCGCCTGCTTGGCGAACTCCACGATCAGGATGGCGTTCTTGGCCGCGAGACCGACCAGCACCACCAGGCCGATTTCGACCAGGATGTTGCGGTCGAGCCCGCGCAGGACGACGCCGGCCATGGCCGCCAGCACGCACATCGGCACGATCAGGATGACCGCGAGCGGCAGCAGCCAGCTCTCGTAGAGTGCCGCCAGCAGCAGGAACACGAAGATCACGGCGAGGCCGAAGGCCAGGACGGCGGTGTCGCCGGCGAGCTTCTCCTGCAGCGCGATCTCGGTCCATTCGAAGCCGAAGCCCGAGGGCAGCACCTTCTCCGCCAGGCCCTCGATGGCGCGGATGCCCTGGCCCGACGAGAAGCCGGGCTTCAGGGCGACCTGCATCTCGGCCGCGGGATAGAGGTTGTAGCGCGCCACGCGGTAGGGGCCGGTCGTGTCGGAGAAGGTGGCGACCGAGCCGATCGGCACCATCTCGCCCGAGGCCGAGCGGGTCTTCAGGTTGCCGACGTCGCGCACGGTCAGGCGATAGGGATCGTCGGCCTGCGCCGTCACGCGGTAGGTGCGGCCGAGGATGTTGAAGTCGTTGACGTAGCCCGAGCCCATGTAGACCGAAAGCGTCTCGAACACGCGCGCGATCGGCACGCCGAGCTGCTCGGCCTTGGTGCGGTCGATCTCGGCCCAGATCTGCGGCGTGCGCGTGCTGAAGAGCGTGAAGGCCTGGGTCAGGCCCGGCGTCTGGCCGGCGGCGCCGGCGATCGCCCAGGTGGCGCCCTCGAGCGCCGGCAGGCCGCGCGCCGCGCGATCCTGCACGTAGCCCTTGAGGCCGCCGCCGGTGCCGATGCCCGGCACCGAGGGCGGCTCGAGCACGAACACGAACGCCTCGCGCAGGGAGAACATCTTGCCGCGCAAGTCGCCCAGGATCTTCGACATCGGCAGGTCGCGCCGCTGCTCGAAGGGTTTCAGGGTGACGAAGATCACGCCGGTGTTGGGCGCATTGGTGAACGTGGCGCCGTCGAAGCCGACGAAGGCCACCGCGTGCTCGACGCCTGGCGTCTCCATGATCATCTGCGACGCCTGCTTCACCAGCCGGTCGGCACGCTCCAGCGTCGCGCCCGCCGGCAGCTGCATGGCGGCGATCAGGTAGGAGCGGTCGAGCTGCGGCACCAGGCCGGTCGGCGTGTTGACCAGGACGTTGCCGGTCAGCACCAGGAGCCCGGCGTAGATGACCAGCACGATGGTCGTCCAGCGGATCAGCCGCGCCGTCGCCCGGCCATAGAAGTTCGACAGCCCTTCGAAGCCGCGGTTGAACAGGCGGAAGAAGGCATTGATCGGCCACATCAGCCGGTCGAACAGCGAGGGCCTGGGCTTCTCGACGTGCGACAGCGCATGGGTCTTGAGCAGCAGCGCCGCCATGGCGGGCGACAGGGTCAGCGACACGAACGCCGAGATCGCCGTCGAAGCGGCGATGGTGATGGCGAACTGCTTGTAGAAGGTGCCCTGCAGGCCGGTGATGAAGGCGGTCGGCAGGAATACTGCGATCAGCACCAGGGAGATCGCGATCAAGGCGCCGCCGACCTCGTCCATGGTCTTGTGCGCCGCCGCCTTGGGCGACATGCCCTGGGTGAGATAGCGCTCGACGTTCTCGACGACGACGATGGCGTCGTCGACGACGATGCCGATCGCCAGCACCAGGCCGAACAGCGACAGCGTGTTGAACGACACGCCGACCGCGGCCATCACGGCGAACGAGCCGATGAGAGAGACAGGAATGGCGAGAAGCGGGATGATCGCGGCCCGCCAGGTCTGCAGGAACATGATCACCACGATCACGACCAGCAGCAGCGCCTCGAACAAGGTCTCGATCACCGCGTCGACCGAGGCCTGGATGAACTCGGTCGGGTTATAGACCACCGAATAGTCGAGCCCGGTCGGGAAATCCTTCTTCAGCCGCTCCATCGTCGCCTTGATCTGGTTCGAAGTGGCGATGGCGTTCGAGCCGGGACGCTGGAAGATACCGAGTGCGGTGGCGTTCTTGTTGTCGAGATAGGCGTTCAGCGTGTAGTCCTGCGCGCCCAATTCGATGCGGGCGACGTCGCGCAGGCGCGTCACCGAGCCGTCGGGCTCGGCGCGCAGCACGATGTTGCCGAATTCTTCCGGCGCCGTCAGGCGGCCCAGGGTCTGCACCGAGAGGGTGAAGCCGCCGGGTGACACGGCGGGCGCCTGGTTGATGGCGCCGGCGGCGACCTGCAGGTTGGCCGCGCGCATCGCCAGCATGACCTCGCCGGCCGTCAGGTTGTGGGCGGCGACGCGGGCAGGATCGAGCCAGACGCGCATGGAATAGTCGCGCGCCCCGAACACCAGGACGTTGCCAACGCCGTCGATGCGGCCCAGCACGTCCTTCACGTAGAGCGTGGCGTAATTGGAGATGTATTGCTGGTCGCGGCTGCCGTCGGGCGACGTCATGTGCACAACCATCATCAGGTCGGGCGAGGCCTTGCGCACGACGATGCCGAGCCGCTGCACGTCCTCGGGCAGGCGCGGCTGGGCCACGGCGACGCGGTTCTGCACGTTGACCTGGGCCTGGTCGATGTTGGTGCCGGGCTTGAACACGACGTTGATCGACAGCCGCCCGTCACCCGTCGACTGCGAGTTGATGTAGAGCATGTCGTCGACGCCGTTGATCTCGAGCTCGAGCGGCGTGGCGACGGTCTGGGCGATCACCTCGGCCGAGGCGCCGGGGTAGGTCGCGGTGACGTTGACCGTGGGCGGGGCGATCTCGGGATATTCCGCGACCGGCAGGCTGAACTGGGCGATGCCGCCCACGATCAGGATGATGATCGACAGGACCGAGGCGAAGATCGGCCGGTCGATGAAGAAATGGGAAAAACGCATGGAGTGAGCCTGGACTGGGGCTGTGGCTAGCGACGGCTGTCACCCCGAGCGAAGCGAGGGGCCTTTCCGGATCAGGAAAGGTCCCTCGCTTCGCTCGGGATGACAGCGGGGCGTGTCACGGGATTCGTTGAATTACTGCTTGGGCTTGGCGTCGGCGGTCTTGATCTCGCCCTTCTGCGGCTGGACCTTGGCCCCCGGCCGCACCATCGGGTTGGCGAGGCCGTCGAGCACGACGTTGTCGGTCGCCGCCAGGCCCTCGCGTACCACGCGCAGGCCGTCGACGATCGGCCCCAGGGTCACGGGCTTGGCCTGCACCACGTTGTTGTCGCCGACGACGAACACGATCTTGCGCGCCTGGTCGGAGACCACCGCCGTATCGGGGATCAACAGCGCGTCATACTCGCCGCCGAACAGTTGCACGCGGCCGAAGATGCCGGGCGTCAGAAGCTGGTTCTTGTTCTCGACGATGGCGCGCGTGCGGATGGTGCCGGAGCGGGCGCTCAACGTGTTGTCGACGAAGTCGACCTTGCCGTTGCGCGTCCAGTCGGTCTCGTCGGCGAGACGGATGCGCACCGGATTCACCGAATCGCGCGACGATGCCATCGCCCCGGACAGGAACAGGCGCGTGTAGCGCAGGTAGTCCGATTCCGAGACGTCGAACACGAAGCGGATCGGATCGAGCGTGACGATGGTCGCCAGCATCGTGGCGCCCTGCTGGCCGCCCTGGATCAGGTTGCCGGCATCGACCTTGCGGTCCGAGATGCGGCCGGCGAGCGGCGCGCGCACGTCGGTCCAGTCGAGGTTGAGCTCGGCGTTGCGCACCGCCGCCTCGGCCGTCTTGAGCTGGGCGCGGGCGACGGCGAGGTTGGCCTTGCGCTGGTCGTACTCGGCGTCGGGAATGTTCTTGGACTTGACCAGCGCCGCGCCGCGCTCGACCTGCAGCTCGGCGATCTCGACCTGCGCCTTGTTGCGCGCGACCTCGGCCTCGGCACTTTGGACCGCGATCTCGAACGGCCGCTTGTCGATGGTGAACAGCAGGTCGCCGACATTGACGACCTGGCCGTCGCGGAAATGCAGCTTGTCGATGAAGCCCGAGACGCGGGCGCGCACCTCGACCGAGGCCACGGCCTCGAAGCGTCCGGAGAACTCGTCCCATTGCGTCACCCGCTTGGCGATCGGCGGGGAAATGGTGACGGGCATGGCCGGGGGGCCGCCCTGGGCGACCGCTGCCGATGAAGTGACGAGAAAGGCGAGGCCGGCAGCAGCCAGCAGGCGGCGATGAAAGGACAAAAGGGTACTCCCCCGCGAACGTTTTGCGGCGCGGCACATGTGGTTGTAGCAGCGGCCGGTTTCAATTCCGTCAGGAGTAACCATAGGAAACATCGTGGTCGGACTGATCCAAATGAACCAAAGGAGAGATAATTGGATTCATTTGTTGCAAACATGGAGGCCCAGCGGTACGAATGGCCCAGCTCTTCCAGGGGGAAGCCCATGACCGTCATCAAACGTCTGCTCGTCGCCGGCGCCCTGTTCGGCGCCTTCGCTTTCACCGCCGCCTCGGCCCAGACGCCCTCGACCCTCGAGGCCGTGAAGAAGCGCGGCCACGTGATCTGCGGCGTCAATGTCGGCCTGGGCGGATTCTCGCTGCCCGACAGCCAGGGCAAGTGGTCGGGCCTCGACGTCGACATGTGCAATGCCGTCGCTGCCGCCGTGTTCGGTGATGCGACCAAGGCCAAGTATGTGCCGCTGTCGGCCCAGCAGCGCTTCCTCGCCCTGCAGTCGGGCGAGATCGACATGCTGGTGCGCAACTCGACCATCACCCTCGAGCGCGATGCCGGGCTCGGCCTGCAGTATGCCGGCATCAACTTCTACGACGGCCAGGGCTTCATGGTGTCCAAGAAGCTCGGCGTGAAGGGCCTGGCCGAGCTCAGCAACGCCACGATCTGCGTCGCCCAGGGCACGACCCATGAGTTCAACGTCGCGAGCTGGTTCCGCGGCCGCAACATGACCTTCAAGCCGGTCGTGTTCGAGAGCCAGGACGTGATGTACGAGGCCTTCTTCGCCGGCCGCTGCGATGCCATCACGCAGGACTCCTCGGCGTTGGCGTCGGCGCTCGCCACGCGCGGCCGCCAGGCCGACTACATGATCCTGCCCGAGCTGATCTCCAAGGAGCCGCTCGGTCCCTTCGTGCGCCGCGGCGACGACGTCTGGATGGCGGTCGTGCGCTGGACCCTGTTCGCCATGCTCGAGGCCGAGGAGCGCGGCATCACCACCGCCAATGTCGACGAGCAGCTGAAGTCGACCGACGCGCTCGTGCAGCGCTTCCTCGGCGTGAAGCCGGGCAACGGCAAGGCCCTGCAGCTCGACGAGAAGTGGGCCTACAACATCGTCAAGCTGGTCGGGAACTACGGCGAGAGCTACGAGCGCAATGTCGGCATGGGCAGCCCGCTCAAGCTGGCGCGCGGCCTCAATGGGCTGTGGACCAAGGGCGGCCTGATGTATCCCATCCCGCTGCGCTGAGGCGCACGGTATGGAAAGTCGCGGCCCGCTCAACGCCTCGATCGTCGAGGCGTTCGACCTCCTGCCGCCGCAGCTGCAGACGGCCGCGCGTTACATGCTCGACCGTCCCGACGACGTGGCGCTCCTGTCGATGCGCGAGCAGGCGCGGCGCGCCGGCGTGCCGCCCGCCACCATGACGCGGCTCGCCAAGCGTCTCGGCCTCGACGGCTACGACAGCGTGCGCGAGCTCTATGCCGGCGCGGTGCGCGCCGGCACCCTGGGCTTCGCGGGCAAAGCGGGCGTGCAGGTCGAGGCACAGGCCCTGCACGGCGAGCGCGCTCTGGCGGCCGAGATGGCGACCATGCTGTCGCGCCAGATCGCGGCGCTGGCCGAGCCCGCGGCGCTTGATCGCCTGGCTGATGCGGCCACGCGCCTGCACGAAGCGCGGCGCGTCTATTGCCTCGGCCTGCGCTCGTGCCACGCCGCCGCCTGGCACTTCCACTACATGCTGTCGCTGCTCGGCGACAAGACGGTGATGCTCGACGATGCCGGCGGCACCGGGTTGGACGCCATCCGCGACGCCGGCAACGACGACGCCCTGCTGGTCGCCAGCGTCGAGCCTTATGCGCGGGCGACCATCGAGGCGGCGCGCTACGCGGCTGATCGCGATGTGCCTGTGGTGGCGCTCACCGATTCGGAGGTTTCGCCGCTCGCGCAGATCGCGGCCAACACCATCCTGGTGGCGACCACCAGCCCCTCCTTCTTCCACACGATGACGCCGCTCCTGGCGGTGGCCGAGATGCTGGCTGCCCTGGTCGCCGGCCGCGGCGGCGCCAAGGCGCTGGCCGCGCTGGAGCACACCGAGGCCCAGCTCGCCGCCTTCGGCGTCCACCTGCCCCGACACAACGGCCGCTGATCATGTTCATTGCCGGGAGCGCGCCACTCCAGTGGCGCATTTTCTCTCTCATCCAACACCCCATGAGCGGCACTGGAGTGCCGCGCTCCCGGCGATGAGATGACCCACATCCTCCACCGCCAGATCGGCGGCACGCTTCCTGTCGCCGCGGGCGGCCGTGGCATAGAAATCGTCGACAGCACCGGCAAGCGCTACCTCGATGCCTCGGGTGGCGCGGCGGTGTCGTGCCTGGGCCACGGCCATCCCGCCGTGACGGCGGCGCTGCACGAGCAGCTCGACCGCCTCGCCTACGCCCACACCGGCTTCTTCACCACCGAGGTCGCGGAAAAGCTCGCCGACCGGCTGATCGCCGACGCCCCCCAAGGCATCAGCCATGCGTATCTGGTGAGCGGCGGTTCGGAGGCAATCGAGGCGGCGCTCAAAATGGCACGCCAGTATTTCATCGAGCGCGGCGAGCCGCAGCGCCGCCACGTCATCGCCCGCAGCCAGAGCTATCACGGCAACACCTTGGGCGCGCTCGCGGCCGGCGGCAACGAATGGCGCCGCGCGCCCTTCTCGCCGCTCCTGATCGAGACGCATCACATCGCGCCCTGCTTCGCCTATCGTTTCCAGGAGCCGGGCGAGAGCGAGGAGGATTACGGCCGCCGCGCCGCCGACGCGCTCGAAGCCAGGATCCTGGAGCTGGGTGAGGGCACGGTGATGGCCTTCGTCGCCGAGACCGTGGTCGGCGCCACCGCAGGCGCCGTGCCGCCGGCCGCTGGATACTTCAAGCGCATCCGCGAGATTTGCAATCGCCACGGTGTGCTCTTGATGCTCGACGAGGTGATGTGCGGCGTGGGACGCACCGGCACCCTGCATGCCTGCGAGCAGGAGGGCATCGCGCCGGACCTCATGACGATCGCCAAGGGCCTGGGCGGCGGCTACGAGCCGATCGGCGCCGTCCTGCTGGGCAGCCACATCTACGCCTCGTTTGCCAACGGCAGCGGCTTCTTCCAGCATGGCCACACCTACATGGGCCATCCCATGGCCTGCGCCGCGGGCCTCGCCGTGCAGGAGACGATCCGCCGCGACAACCTTTTAGCCAACGTGGCGGCCCAGGGCGCGCTGCTGCGCCGGCGGCTCGGCGAGCGCTTCGGCAATCACCCGCATGTCGGCGACATCCGCGGCCGCGGCCTGTTCCAGGCGATCGAGCTCGTCGAGGAGCGCTCGACCAGGACGCCGTTCGATCCGGCCAGAAAGCTCCATGCCCGGATCAAGAAGGCGGCCATGGCGCGCGGCCTGATGGTCTATCCCATGGGCGGCACGATCGACGGCACGCAGGGCGACCACGTCCTGCTGGCGCCGCCCTTCATCGTGACTGAGGAGCAGATCGGCGAGATTGTCGATCGCCTGGGCGGCGCTCTCGACGACGCTTTGGTCTAGCTGGTCGCTCTTTGCATCGACTTGATGGGCTGACCGGCAGACTACTCTCATTGTGGGTTCGGAAGCCGACCCTACTGGATATTAGGTTTTCGCTCGACCGGACAGGCCGGCCCGGCTCCGGCCTGGCGCGATCGGTATCGGATGAACGATGCATAGAGCAGAGCCCGCCAGGAGGCGCGCGCCGGATGAATATAACTTAGGTGCTCAACCGAGTCAACTGCGGTTCTATTTTTGCGTACCATAAGGGGCTAAAGCGCGCAAAATTGTTCGGTATCGGGCATCGGTGCCGGCAGTGCTGGCAATCGGACCCGCGCCAGCTCGTTGGCGTCGGCCGTGGCCTTTTTCATCGTCGCCTACACGAGCTTCTTCGGCGTGGCCTTCATCGGGCTCGTCATCTGCTACGTCAGTGCCCAGTTCGAGATCGATGGCGATCGGCCGGTCGGCAGCATGACGATGAGCTTGCTCGGTGCCCAGCTGCGGGCGCAGCAGAACCTCACGGCGGAGCAGCGTCAGTCGGTCCGCCACGAACAGTCGCTGGCCATGCAATCGGCCCGCTTTTTCAAGTTCCTTGGCCTCGGCCTGATGGCGATCGGCCTCGGCGGCGGGCTGTACTGTCAGCTTCAGTGAAGCCCTCGTCTGCATATCTCCCCTCCTGTGCCGGCGGATTGACGGTCCCACCGGCGTCCGAAAAGCTCGGCTCGCTGAGACAGAACAGAGAGGGAGGACGATCGTGAACAAGCTGTTCGCTACCGCTGCCGTCACCGCCGCCCTGCTGGGCCTTGCCGGCACCACTCAATCGCAGAACAAGAAGACCCTAGCCTTCGTGGTCAACGGCGCCTCCGATTTCTGGAAGGCGGCGGAGGCCGGCGTGAAGAAGGCGCAGACCGAGCTGCCCAACTACACGCTGACGTTCAAGTATCCCGAGCAGGCCTCGGCAGCCATCCAGACCCGCATCATGGACGATCTCGTCGCCGCCGGCGTCGCCGGCATCATGGTGAGCGCCGTCGATCCCAAGACCATGGGCGATGCGCTGAACCGAATCGGCGGCCAAGTCGCCCTGTTCACCACCGACAGCGACGCGCCCAACAGCAAGCGCGTGGCCTATATCGGCTCGTCCAACACCGATGCCGGCAAGCAGGCCGGCCAGCTGATGCTGAAGGCCCTGCCCAACGGCGGCAAGTGCATGGGCTTCGTCGGCCTGCCCGGCGCCGACAATGCGCGCGAGCGCATCGAGGGTGTCAAAGAGGCGATCAAGGGCTCGAAGATCGAGCTTGTAGACGTGCGCGCCGATGACATCGACCAGACCCGCGCCAAGCGCAACGTCGAGGACACGATCACCGCCCGGCCGGAGATCAACTGCATGGTCGGCTTCTATTCCTACAACACGCCGCGCATCTACGAGGCGCTGAAGGATGCCGGCAAGATCGGCAAGGTGACGATCATCGGCTTCGACGAGGATCCGATCACGCTGGGCGGCGTCAAGGACGGCACGATCGTCGGCACCGTCGTGCAGCAGCCCTATGAATGGGGCTACCAGGGCATGAAGCTCATGGCCAAGTACCTCGAAGGCGACAAGTCCGTCATCCCGGCCAACAAGCTGATCATCGTGCCGACCCAGATCATCGACAAGGGCAACGTCGATGCCTTCTGGACGACGCTGAAGGAGCGGCAGGGGAAGAAGTAGATTTCTTGCCGGACCGCGGACCTCCAGGTCCGCTCATGATCATGTTCTTCATCATGCTCCTCTCCCCCGCTAGGGGGAGAGGCCGGGTAAGGGGGTTGCGCACGTCGATTCCCCCTCACCTAACCTCTCCCCCTAGCGGGGGAGAGGAACTTGATTCATGAGCGGGCCTGGAGGCCCGCGGTCCGGCAAGACTAAATTACGCCCGTGACCCCACCGCTTCTCGAACTCGCCTCGGTCAGCAAGACCTATCCTGGCGTCAAGGCGCTCGATCGCGTGAGCCTCACGATCGAGCGCGGCGAGGTTTTGGCGCTGATCGGCGAGAACGGCGCCGGCAAGTCGACCCTGATGAAGATCCTGGGCGGCGTCGTCGAGCCGAGCGAAGGCACGATCCACATCGACGGCGCCCCGCATCGCGCGCTCACCGTCGCCGGTTCCATGGCGGCGGGAATCGCCTTCGTGCACCAGGAGCTGAACCTGTTCGACAATCTCGACGTGGCGGCCAACGTCATGATCGGGCGCGAACCGGTCTTCGCCGGCCCCTTGAAGCTGATCGACCGGGCGGCGCTGGCGGCCAAGGTGACGCCGCTGCTGCAGCGCCTCGGCGTCGATTTCGAGGCAGCCACGCCGGTCGCCCGGCTGTCGCTCGCCCAGCGCCAGCTCGTCGAGATCGCCAAGGCGCTGTCCCTCGAGGCACGCGTGGTGATCATGGACGAGCCGACGTCCAGCCTCACGGCCTCCGAGACGGCGCGGCTCCTCAAGGTGATTGCCGAACTCAAGGCGGGCGGCGTCGCTGTGATCTTCATCTCGCACCGCCTGGTCGAGGTCGAGCACTGCGCCGACCGCGTCGTGGTGCTGCGCGACGGCGCCGTCGTCGGCGAGCTGGCGCGGGGAGAGATCGAGCACGACGCCATGATCCGCATGATGATCGGCCGCGACCTGAAATCCCTGCACGTTCCCGCCGAGCGCGCGCCGGGCGAGGCGGTGCTCGAGATCGCGGGCCTCCGGACACCGGCACATCCCGAGCACGCCATCGACCTCGCCCTGCGCGCCGGCGAAATCCTGGGCATGGCGGGCCTGGTCGGCGCCGGCCGCACCGAGCTTGCCCGCGCGATCTTCGGCATCGACCGGCTACTTGGCGGCGGGCTCAGCCTCGATGGCCGCAGGATCGCCGTCGCCTCGCCGCGCGACGCCATCGACCGCGGCATCTTCCTGGTGCCCGAGGACCGCAAGCGCGACGGCCTGGTGCTCGACTTCTCGGTGACCGAGAACGTCTCGCTGGCCAACCTGAAAGCCTTCGCCGCCGGCCTGATCGTGCGGAGAGGGGCCGAGCGCCGCAATGCCGACGAGCGCCGCGCCGCGCTCGACATCCGCACCGCCTCGGTCGACACCCTGGTCGGCACCCTGTCGGGCGGCAACCAGCAGAAGGTGGTGTTGGCCAAATGGCTGTCGATGACGCCGCGGGTGGTCATCTTCGACGAGCCGACGCGCGGCATCGATGTCGGCTCCAAGTCCGAGATCTATAAGCTGATGCGCGGCCTGGCCGACGCCGGCGTCGCCGTCCTCATGATCTCGAGCGACATGGAGGAGGTGGTGGGCGTCAGCGATCGCATCGTGGTCATGCGCGAGGGCCGCATCGCGGGCTTCCTGGAGCGCGCGGAGTTCAGCGAGGAGAACGTGATGCGGCTGGCCGTCGGCCGGCGCGACCTGCAGGCAGCGGAGGCCGTATCGTGCTGAAGAAGGATCTCGGGCTATTGGTGCTGATCCTGGTCGTCGGGCTGGTGGTCTCCATCCTGAACCCGCGTTTCCTGTCGCCCATAAATCTCGGCAACACCGCGAACCTGATCGGCTTGTTCGGTCTGTTCTCGGTCGGCGCCGGCATCGTCATCATCACCGGCGGCATCGACCTCTCGGTCGGCTCGGTGTTCGCCCTGCTGGGCGTGGTCTACATCGACCTGCTGGTGGGCTGGCAGGTGAGTTGGTGGCTGGCCACGGTCGTGGTCGTGCTGGGTGGCGTCGTGCTGGGGGCGATCCACGGCTTCCTGATCACGCGGCTGCGCCTGCAACCCTTCATCGTCACTTTGTGCGGCCTGCTGATCTATCGCGGCATCGCCCGCTACTACACCAACGACGGCACCGCGGGCTTCGAGTACGGCCAGTCCTTCCCGACCCTGGAATGGCTGACGGCGGGGCGGACCCTGGGCGTGCCGCATTCCTTCATCATGTTCCTCGTCGTCGCCGCGGTGATGGCGATGGTGCTGCACCGCTCGGTGTTCGGCCGCTACCTGTTCGCCGTCGGCAAGAACGAGGAGGCGGCACGCTATTCCGGCATCCGCACCGAGCGCGTGGTGGCGGCGGCCTACATCATCAGCGGTGGCCTGGCCGGCCTGTCGGCGATTTACTTGGCGATGTACACGCGCTCGATCTCGCCCGCGAGCCACGGCAATTTCTACGAGCTCTACGGCATCGCCGCCGCCGTGCTGGGCGGCTGCTCGCTGCGCGGCGGCGAAGGCTCGATCCTCGGCATCGTGCTGGGCGCCATCCTGCTGCAGATCCTGCAGAACCTGGTGAACCTGCTCGGCATCCCGAGCTCGCTCAACTTCGCGGTGATGGGCGGCGTGATCCTGATCGGCGTGATCGCCGACCAGCAGCTAACCCGGCTGAGAGAACGCCGGGCGCGGCGCTAGTGAGGCATGGCTGTCACCCCGAGCGAAGCGAGGGGCCTTTAAGGCCACAGGAAAGGTCCCTCGCTTCGCTCGGGATGACACCGGCGCCGTATCAGGCTCTACTCGCCGCTGGAGGAAAGGAATGAACCCGTCGCGTCGATGGCTTTTCGTGGCCGCGAGCGTCGCCGCAGTGTTCGCGGCATGTCCGGCCACCGCCCAACCCTACCCCTCGCGTCCCGTCACCATGATCGTGCCCGCTTCGGCCGGCGGCCCGACCGACGCGATCGCCCGCGTGATGTCCGAACGCATGACCGCCAATCTCGGCGGCACCGTGCTTGTCGACAACGTGGCCGGCGCCGGCGGCTCGATCGGCGTCGGCAAGGTCGCGCGCTCTGCCCCCGACGGCTACACGCTGGGTATCGGCCAGTGGAGCCACTATGTGCTGAACGGCGCCACCTACGCCCTGCAGTACGACCTCTTGGCCGACTTCGCGCCCGTCGCGATGATCGTCACCGGCCCGCTCCTGATCGTGAGCCGCAAGGACTTGGCCGCGCACGACATGAAGGGCCTGATCGCCTGGCTGAAAGCCAATCCCGACAAGGCGACCGCCGGCACCGGCGGCGTCGGCGCCCCGGGCCACATCTCCGGCATCTTCTTCCAGAAGCTGACCGACACGCGCTTCCAGTTCGTGCCCTATCGCGGCACCGCGCCGGCGATGCGCGATCTTCTGGCCGGCCAGATCGACATCATGATCGACCAGGCCTCCAACGTGCTGCCGCAGCTGCGTGCCGGCACCATCAAGGCCTTCGCCGTCACGACCAAGGAGCGGCTGGCCTCGGCGCCCGAGGTACCGACCGTCGATGAAGCGGGCCTGCCCGACCTGCATGTCTCGGTGTGGCACGGCCTGTGGGCGCCCAAGGGCACGCCAACCGAGATCATCGCCAAGCTCAACGCCTCCGTCGTGAAGTCGCTGGCCGAGCCCGGCACCAAAGAAAAGCTCGCGGCGCTCGGTCAGGACATCCCACCCGCCGACCAGCTCACGCCGCAGGCGCTCGGCGCCTGGCAGAAGGCGGAAATCGAGAAATGGTGGCCCATCGTCAAAGCCGCGGGGATCAAAGGCGAATGAAACTGGGCGTCCTGCAATTCTTCAGCTGGCCCGGCCGGCACGGGCCTCTCGAAGAGGTCTACGCACGCGCCCTCGAGCGCATCGAGGTCATGGACCGCACCGGCTTCGACGCGGTGTGGCTGGCCGAGCACCATTTCACGACCTACAGCGTCTGCCCCTCGGTCCACATGGTGGGGGTGCTGGCGGCGGCACGCACCAAGCGGCTGCGCATCGGCACCGCGGTGTCGCTGGCGGCACTCTATCATCCGCTGCGGCTCGCCGAGGAGGTCGCCCTGCTCGACCTGCTGTCGGGCGGGCGCGTCAACTGGGGCGCCGGCCGCGGCTTTGCCCGTTCGGAATTCAACGCCTTCGGCGTGCCGCCCGAGGAGAGCTCGGATCGTTTCCGCGAGGCCGTCGAGATCGTGCTCAGGGCCTGGACCGAGGAGCGCTTGACCTACAAGGGCGCGCATTTCTCCTTCGACAATGTCGAGCTGCTGCCCAAGCCCCTGCAGCAGCCGCATCCGCCGGTCTGGATGGCCGCGACCTCGGAGCCCGCCATCGACTGGGCGGCGAGCCGTGGCTTTTCCATCCTGATGGACCCTCACTCCTCGACCAAGGAGCTCGGCGCCAAGCGCCGGCACTACCGCGCCAAGCTTGCCGAAGCAGGCTTCGAGGATTCGGGCCGCGACATCCCGATGGCGCGGCTGCTCGCGCTGGCGTCGACACAGGGCGAGGCCGAGGCCATCGCGCGCCGCGGCGCGCAATGGCTGGTCGATTCCTACGCAGGTCCGCAGCATGCCAGTCAGAAGACCATGCACACGCAGCGGACCTACGACGGCAAGGAGCCCGTGCAGCACTACCTCGACAGCGTGATCCTGCACGGCACGCCGGCGTCGGTGGTCGAGCAGATCTCCAGGCTGAAGGAGGAGATCGACCTCAACTACCTGATGTGCGCGCCGCTCAGCCGCGACACCTTCAGGCTGCTAGCCGACGAGGTTCTGCCGCGACTGCTGTGAACATCGCCTCGGCGATCAGGGTCATGTCGGCGTCGCTGATCTCGATCACGCCCTGGCGCAGCCGGTAGCCCCAGTTCTTCTCCTGGGTGAAGGCGAGCTGTGCCTGCAATGCCAGCAGCGGCATGGACTCGGCTTCGTGCCAGGCAACCTCGCGACGGAACGGCTTGAAGCCGAAGCCCATGTCGGCCTGGTAGGGCTTGCCGTCCTTGACGGTGCCGATGGCCGTGAAGGCCTGCAGCCGGTCCTTGTTACGCTGGGCGTGGCTCGGCGTGTAGGTGCGGTTGGGCGAGTAGTAGACGATGCGGTCGCCCGGCTGGATGCGGCGCAGCGGCGTCGCCTTGCCGTGGTTGACCTGCATGAAGCCCCCGTTGCGCCCGATCTCGACATGCTCGGCGGAAGCGACCGCCAACCAGTTCCTGCTCATGGGTTCTCCTTCATCCTTGGAAGAAGAACATACGCCTGGCAGCTGTCAGATTATGTCAGCAGTCCGTCTTCCCGACCGGAGCCGAGCGTAGCGAGGCGAAGCGGAGGGACCTCTTTTTGCGGCGCTGACGACAAAATAGGTCCCTAGACTACGCCACCCTTCGGGTGGCTTCGCTCGGGATGACGGGTCGCCTCAAGCTTCCCGCGTCGCCTCGCGTTCGCGCCATTCCTTCAGCATGGCCTGGCGCCGCCGCGGATAGCGCTTTTCGGTCATGTTCAGCATGACGATGCGGTCAGTGCGGAAGTGGCGGTAGTCCTCGCGCAGCTCGCACCACGCCACGACCACGCGCACCTTCTCGAAGAAGCTCAAGGCAAACGGCCAGATGGTGCGCTTGCTGTCAGCGCCGTTGTTGTCGCGATAGGAGAGCCCGATCTTGCGCTCGGTGCGGATGGCCTGGCGGATCTTGGGCAGCTGTGCATCGCCCGCGGCGATGGGATCACCCGGTCCGATCAGCAGGCCCGATTCATCCAGCGTCTCGCGCAAATCCTTCGGTAGCACGGCGCCGATCTTGGCTAAAACGTTGGCGGCGGCATCGGCCAGCGCGCGATCGGCGCGCTGATGCACCCAGCGCGAGCCCAGCACCAGCGCCTCGATCTCCTCCTCGCTGAACATCAGGGGCGGCAGCATGAAGCCCGGCCGCAGCACGTAGCCCACGCCCGCCTCGCCGTCGATGTGCGCGCCCTCGGCTTTGAGAAGCTCGATGTCGCGATAGAGCGTGCGCAGCGACACGCCGGTCGCCTCGGCCAGCGTGGCGCCGCTCACCGGATGGCGATGGCGGCGCAGCACCTGGATCAGGTCGAGAAGACGTTGGGCGCGCGACACGCTACCCTCCTACAAGGGTCTGCTGTCAGTTTATGGCAGTAGTGACAGGAGAATCATGCGCCTCGCCGTGATCGTCAACCCGGCCGCCCGCAAGGGTGGGGCGCTCAGCCGTTGGCCCGCCATCCAGGCCGAGCTGGCCAAGCGGCTCGGCCCGGTCGAGCCGATGTTCACCGAGGCGCCCGGCCACGCGACCCATCTCGCCCGTAATGCCCTGGCCCGGGGCGTGCGCCGCTTCGTGGCCGTGGGCGGCGACGGCACGGTGAACGAGACCCTGAACGGCCTGCTCGATCCCGCGGGCCGGTTGATCGAGCCCGACGCCGTGCTCTGTCCCGTGCCGGCCGGCACGGCCAATGAGCTCTGCCGCGCGCTTGGCCATCTGGACAATGCCGGCCGCGCCTTCGACGCGGCGGCCAGCCCGCGGACCCGGGCCATCGACCTGATGCGCGTGCGCTGCACGGCGCTCGACGGCCGGCCGGTCGACCGCTTTGGCTACCTGATCGTGGCCCTGGGGCTCGCCGCCACCATCAGCCATCGCACGGGCCAGTCGCGCTGGCTGAAGAAGCTGGGCGAGGTCGCCTATCTTTTGATGACGCCCGGCGTGACGCTCGGCTACCGCCAGCGCGATATCTCGATGGAGATCGACGGCGTGCCGGCCGGCCGCCGCCTTCTGTACACAGTCATGGTCGGCAACACCGAGAATGGCGGCGGCGGCATGAAGCTGCTGCCCGGTGCCCGCTTCGACGACGGCATGCTCGACCTCATGGATGCGGGCGGCATGTCCCGGTTGGAGGTCCTTCTGGCTATCCTGCCCAAGCTCTACAGCGGTGCCCACGTCCACCATCCCAAGGTGCGGACGGCCCGCGGGACCTCCTTCCGCTTCGACTCAGGCAGCGTGGAGACCCTGGTCGACCTCGACGGCGAGATGGTGGGCCGCCTGCCGCTCGAGGTCACCGTTCTGCCACAGGCCTTCCGGGTCGGGACCGTCTAGACGGAACCTCCTGACTGCCGCCCGCGTTTTTGCAGGGGCAGGGGAGGGTTTCTTCATGCGCCGTGTGCTGGTTCTGGCTATTTCGGCTCTCGCCGTGGGGCTCGCATCGCCAGCGTGGGCCGACAAGGACAAAGACAAGGGCGGCAAGGGCAAGCACGGCCACGGTGATCGCGGCGGTGGCCCGGCTGTCGTCGTCCAGCCGGTCCGCGTGGTCGTCCCCGAGCGTGATCGCGCCATCGTCTACCAGTACTACCGCACCGAGTACGCCGCCGGCCGCTGTCCGCCGGGCCTGGCCAAGAAGGGCAATGGCTGCCTGCCGCCGGGCCAGGCGAAGAAGCTCTGGGTCGTCGGCCAGCCCCTGCCGCCCGCCGTCGTCTACGAACCGGTGCCGCGGGCCGTGGTCCAGCAGTTGGCGCCTGTACCGCCGGGCTACGACTACGTCCGCGTCGAGGACGACGTGCTGTTGATGGACATGACCAACCGCATGGTCGCCGACGTCGTCAACGACCTGAACGCCTACGACAGCCTGGGTCTCGACTGATCTAGTGCCTGAAGTGGCGCATGCCGGTGAAGACCATCGCCAGCCCCTTTTCGTCGGCCGCCTCGATCACTTCCTTGTCGCGCATCGAGCCGCCCGGCTGAATGATGGCCGTGGCGCCGGCTTCGGCCGCGGCTAAAAGGCCGTCGGCGAAGGGGAAGAAGGCGTCGGAAGCGACGACGCTGCCGATTGCCGGACTTTTGGCCAGCTTGGCGGCTTCGCCCGATTCGGCGGCGCGGATGGCGGCGATGCGCGAGGAATCGCGGCGGTTCATCTGCCCCGCACCCACGCCCACGGTGGCGCCGTCCTTGGCATAGACGATGGCATTCGACTTCACGTGCTTGCAGACCGTGAAGGCGAACAGGAGATCGTCGAGTTCCTTCGGTGTTGGCGCGCGCTTGGTGACGACCTTGAGATCGCTCCGGGCGACATGGCCGTTGTCGCGGCTCTGCAGCAGGTAGCCGCCGGCCACACTGCGCATGGTCATGCCGGGCGACAGCGGGTCGGGCAGCGTGCCGGCCAGCAGCACGCGCACGTTCTTCCTCCTGGCGAAGATTTCCAGCGCCTCCGGCGTCGCATCGGGCGCGATCACGACTTCGAGGAAGAGCTTCGACAGATCCTCGGCCGTCCTCGCTTCCAGCGTCGTGTTGACGGCGACGATGCCGCCGAAGATCGACACCGGATCGCAGGCATAGGCCTTCAGGTAGGCGCTGTACTGGTCCGCGGCCACGGCCACGCCGCAGGGATTGGCGTGCTTGACCACGACGACGGCCGGCTCCTTGAACTCGGCCACGCATTCGTAGGCCGCCTCGGTGTCGCCGATGTTGTTGTAGCTGAGCTCCTTGCCCTGCACGACGCGCGCCGTGGCGACGCCCGGCCGCTTGCTGCCGTCGGAATAGAAGGCGGCCTGTTGATGCGGGTTCTCGCCGTAGCGCAAGGTCTGCACGCGCTCGGCGGTGATGGTCAGCCGTTCGGGGAAAGCCTCGTTCTCCTGCCTGGCAAACCAGCTCGCGATCGCCGCGTCATAGGAGGCCGTGCGGGCATAGGCCTTGGCTGCGAGCTTGCGGCGGAGCGCGAGGGTCGTGGCGCCCTGCTGCGCCTTCATCTCGGCCAGCACCGCGGCGTAGTCCGCGGGATCGACGACGATGGTCACGAAGTCATGGTTCTTGGCCGAGGCGCGGATCAGCGCCGGCCCGCCGATGTCGATGTTCTCGACGCAGGTCGGGAAGTCGGCGCCGCGCGCCACCGTGGCCTCGAAGGGATAGAGGTTCACCACCACGAGATCGATGCCCGCGATCCTGTGGTCGGCCATCGCCTTCTTGTGTCCGGCATCGGTGCGGCGCGCCAGGATGCCGCCATGGATCGTGGGCTGCAGTGTCTTCACCCGGCCGTCCATGATCTCCGGGAAGCCCGTGTGGTCGCTCACCTCGACGACCTTCAGCCCGGCGTCGCGCAAGGTCTTGGCCGAACCGCCGGTCGACAGGATTTCCACCCCGTGCCGGGCCAGCGCCTTGCCCAGCTCAACCAGGCCCTCCTTGTCGGAGACGGAGATCAGCGCCCGCTCGATGCGGGCAAGATCGGGCGTGGGCGAGGGAGTGTAGTGGGGGCTGGCGGACATGGCCGGTCTTTTAGACCCCGGGCCGGTGGGGTGAAAGCGGCGGATTTACGCGTCTGCCCCCTCCAGGACCCGAACCTTGAACCCCTCCGCGGACAGCGCTTCCACCAGCTCGCGGGCATGGTCGCGGCCGCGCGTTTCCACCGTCACGTCGAGCTCGGTGCGCTTGGCCACCACGGCGCCGAACAGGCGCTGGTGCTGCACTTCGACGATGTTGCCACCCGCCTTGCCTATAAGGCCGGAGACGCGGGCGAGCTGGCCGGGCAGGTCGCCGATCATCAGGCGCAGGCGCACGATGCGGCCATCGCGCACCAGGCCGCGCAGCAGCACCGAGGCGAGCAGGCGGGTGTCGATGTTGCCGCCCGACAGCACCAGGCCGACCTTGCGGCCGATGAAAAGCTGCGGATGGGAGAGGAGGGCGGCGAGGCTCGCGGCCCCCGCGCCCTCGGCCACCGTCTTCTCGACCTCGAGGAAGAGGGCGATGGCGCGCTCGATCGCCACCTCGTCGACCGTCAGCACCTGGTCGAGCAGGGCCTTGGCGATGGCGAGCGGCGTCCTGCCGATGTCGCGCACGGCGATGCCCTCGGCGATGGTGTCGCCGCCCGCCGTCACTTCCTCGCCGGCCAAAAGCTGGTGCATGGCCGAGAAGCTCATGGTCTCGACGCCGATCACCTTGATGTCGGGCCTGAGGCCGCGCGCCGCCACCGCGCAGCCCGCGATCATGCCGCCGCCGCCCACCGGCGCCACGATCGTGTCGATCTCCGGCGCGTCCTGCAGCATCTCCAGCGCAATCGTGCCCTGGCCGGCGATGATGCGCAGATCGTCGTAGGGATGCACGAACGTGAGCTTGTCCGCATCGGCCAGGCGATGCGCCTCGGTCGCCGCCTCGGCCAGCGTGTCGCCGTGCAGGACGACGCGCGCGCCATGGGCCCGCGTATGCTCGACCTTGGTGTTGGGCGTGAAGGACGGCATGACGATGGTGGCCGGGATGCCGAGCCGGCCGGCGTGATAGGCCACGCCCTGGGCATGGTTGCCGGCCGACATGGCGATCACGCCGCGCTTCTTCTCCGCGTCGCTGAGCTGCAGGAGCGTGTTCAGCGCGCCGCGCTCCTTGAACGAGGCGGTGAACTGCAGGTTCTCGAACTTCACCCAGACGTCGGCCTTGGCGATGCGCGACAGCGTCTCGCTGCGCAGGCAGGGCGTGTGGACTACGGCATCGCCGATGCGCGCGGCGGCGTACTCGACGTCCTCGAGGGTGACGGGAAGCTTCTGCATCACGCCGTCTCTTTAAGCAGCCAGGCGGCGGTCGATCCAGTCGCGCGTGCGATACCAGGCGCCGATCATGGGCAGGAACCATGGTTCGCCGTTGTAGAGCGCGTGCTCGGGGAAGTCGCGGTCGTCCAGCGGGTTGATGGGCTCGTTGCGCCCGCCGGCGATCTTCTTGGCAGTCTGCGTGCCGAGATAGGTCATCATGGCGACGCCGTTGCCGTTGCAGGCCAGCAGATAGTGCAGGCCCTGGTCCGTGCCCATGTGCGGCATGTAGTCGAGCGCAAAGGCGACGTTGCCCGTCCACACGTGGGTGATGCGGATGCCTTTCAGCTGCGGGAAGCGATCGATCATGTACTGGTAGAGCACGGGCGCGCTCACTTCCGGCGGCGCCGCGGTGAAGCGCGCGCGGCCGCCGAAGATCAGGTGCTTGCCGTCGGGCGAAGGGCGGTAGTAGGTCAGCACGCGCTTGGTGTCGGCGATCGAGCGCAGCTCGGGCATCAGCTTGCTCGCATGCTCGGGCAGCTCTTCGGTGGCGATGATGTGGCTCGCCACCGGCACGACACGCCGCTTCAGGCGCGGCGTGAGATCGCCGGTGTAGCCGTTGGTCGCGATCACGACCTCGCGGCATTCGATCGGTCCCTTCGAGCTCAGCACGCGCCAGCCGCCCGGCACCTTCTCGATGCGCTCGGCCTCGACGTTGGCGCATAGGACGGCGCCGGCGCGATGCGCCGCCTCGAGCAGGCCCTTGTAGTAGAGCGCGGGATGGAGATGGCCCGAACGGCGGGCGTACATGCCGCCATAATAGTAGTCGGAGGCGATGAACTCGCGCTGGCGCTCGCGCGGCACCATCTCGGCGCCGACGTCGGCGTACTTGTTGAACATGTCGACCTTGGCCGCCTGCTCGGCGTAGTGCCTGGGCGTCCAGGCGCCGACGAAGCGGCCCTTCCTGATCACGCCGCACTCGATCTTCTCGCGGGCGATGATGTCCTCGAGGACCGACAGCGAGTCCGCACCGGCGCCCAGGAAGGCCGCCTTCTTGGCCTCGAACTCCGCCGCGGCCTGGTTCTTGCCCCCGAGTCCTTTGCCCATGTTGACGCCGCCCGAGATCATGCCGCCGTTGCGCGTCGAGGCGCCGACGCCGAAATCGCCGCGCTCCAGCACGACCGCGCCGACGCCGTTGCGGCGCAGCTCCAGCGAGGTCGAGAGCCCGCCGTAGCCCGCGCCCACGATCACCACGTCGGTCTTGATTGGCGGATCCTGCGACAGCGCGTTGTTGGGCGTCCACGCCTCCCACCACCAGGGAGCCGCCTTGAAGTCGGGATGGAAGATCTCTTTGCCGAACGCCATGGCTAAAAGTCCGTCACCTTGCCGTTGAACTGCCAGTCGCCGTAGCGGGTCGGCTCGGGACCGGGCGGGCCGCCAATCTCCTCGACCTTCTTGGGCTGGGGTGGCGGAACGGGCTTTTCAGGCTCGGCTTTGGCCTCTTCGGCCTCGGTTTTCTTGGATTCGGTCATGGTCCCCATGATGCCGCCCCCCGCCTTGATTCGCCACAGTCGCGGACCATCTTTCCGGCCATGAACTACTTTCGCACCGCCCTTCTCCTGGCTGCCCTGACCGGCTTCTTCCTGGTCGTCGGCTACCTCCTGGGTGGCCAGGCCGGCCTCATCCTGGCGTTCGTCGTGGCGCTGGGCATGAACCTGTTCGCCTACTGGAACTCGGACAAGATGGTGCTGCGCATGGCCAACGCGCAGGAGATCGGGCCCAACGACGCGCCCGAGCTCTTCGGCATCGTGCAGGACCTCGCCCAGCGCGGTGGGCTGCCCATGCCGCGCGTCTACATCATCGACGAGGAGCAGCCCAACGCCTTTGCGACGGGCCGAGATCCGGAGCATGCCGCCGTTGCCGCGACCACCGGCCTGCTGCGTCATCTCAGCCGCGAGGAGATCACCGGCGTGATGGCGCATGAGCTGAGTCACGTCCGCCATCGCGACACGCTCACCATGACCATCGCCGCGACCTTGTCGGGCGCCATCGGCATGCTCGCCAGCTTCGGCGGCCTGATGGGCGGCGGCCGTGACGAGAACGGCCGGCCGATGATGGGCGGCATCGCCGCCATCGCCATGATGATCCTGGCGCCGCTCGCCGCCTCGCTGGTGCAGATGGCGATCAGCCGCAGCCGCGAGTACGAGGCCGACCGCATGGGCGCGGAAATCTCCGGCCAGCCGCTGTGGCTCGCCTCGGCGCTGGCCAAGCTGCACGCCGGCACGCAGCAGATCCCCAACCAGGTCGCCGAGGCCAACCCGGCGACGGCCCATCTCTACATCGCCAACCCGTTGTCGGCCGGCGGCCTCTCGGGCCTGTTCTCGACCCATCCGCCGATGGAGGAGCGCATCGCCCGCCTCGAGGCGATGGCCGGCGGGACGCAGGGTTACGCGCAGCCGCGGCCGCAGATGTCGCCGAACGGTCCGTGGACCAACCCGGCGCCGCAGGCGCCGCGCCGCGGCCCCTGGGGCTGAGGGGCGAGGCGAGCGGCTAGGGCTTCTCGACGATCTTCCAGAAGGAATCCTTCTTCACGACCTTGTCGCCGCGGAAGGTGTAGAAGTCGCAGCCGCGCGCCCTGATGCGTTCGCCCGACTTCATGGTGCCGCTCACCGTCCATTGCGAGATGCCCATATCGCCATCGACATAGTGGCTATCGTCGCCGTAGTGGACGTCGGGCAGGCCCTCGAAGCGGGCGGCGAGCCCTTCCCGCACGGCCTTGGCGCCGGCGTGCCGACGTCCCCACGGGTCGGGCCGCGCGGCATCTCCAGCACGGCATCGTCGGCGAAGAAGCTCATGATGCGGTCGAGGTCGTGATCGTTGAAGGCCCGACACAGGGCCTTCAGGGTGGCGATGCTGGCGCTCATGTCACTTCCTCCCTTTGGCGGTTTCCGTGAAGGGCAGCGATTCGGTTTGAGCCTTCGGCAGCTCCGGTTCGTCGCCGAGATCGACGTCGAGGATGCGCTGGCCGCGCTTGGTGATGCGGTCGGCCGAGATGTCGATTTCGCGCAGGTCCTTCTCGGTCTGGCTGAAATGCGTCTTCAGCCGCTCGACGCGGTCGCCCAGCCGCTGGACGTCGCCCATCAGCAGGCCGACCGTCTTCTGGATCTCGCCGGCCTGCTCGCGCATGCGCACGTCCTTCAGCACGGCGCGCACGGTGTTGAGCGTCGCCATCATGGTGGTGGGCGACACGATCCAGACGCGCGCGCGGTAGCTTTCCTCGACCAGGCCGGTGAAGTTGGCGTGCAGCTCGGCATAGACGGCCTCGGACGGCAGGAACATCAGTGCCGACTCGGCGGTCTCGCCGCTGATGATGTACTTGTCTCGGATGTCGCCGATGTGCTTGCGCATCGCTAGCTGGAAGGCGCGCTGCGCCACCACCAGCGCCGGCCCATCGCCCGCCGGCACGGCCCTGAGCGCGCTATAGCTCTCCAGCGGGAACTTGGCGTCGATCGCAATCGAGCCCGGCGGGTTGGGCAGCCTGAGCAGGCAGTCGGCGCGGACGCCGGATGACAGCGTGCACTGGAATTCGTAGGCCTGCGGCGGCAGCGCGCTCTGCACCAGGTCGTTCAGCTGGACCTCGCCGAAGGCGCCGCGCGCCTGCTTGTTGGACAGCACTTCCTGCAGGCTGACCACTTGGGTCGAGAGATCGCCGATCTTCTTCTGCGCCTCGTCGATGCGGGCCAGCCGCTCGCGCAGGTCGGTGACGATCTGGCCCGTCGCTTTCTCGGTGCGGTCGAGCCGTTCGCCGACCGCCTTGCTGAGGGCCTGCTCCTGCTCGCGCAGCGAACGCTCGACCCGCTGCACGGTCTCGGCCTGCTGGCTGAGCGCCAGGCTGAGCTGCTGGCGCATCTGCTCGGCGTCCCGGCTGTTGCCCTGGCGTAGCAGGACCACGGCCAGCGCCACGCCCAGCAGGACGACGATGATTAGAAGGGTGATCGTCAAAAGATCCATTGCCAGCCCTTATAAGCCTTCGGCTCGACAAGCGCACGGACGGCGGCTAATCCATCAACAAATGCCGCCCGCAAACAAAGCACCGGGGCACGACCCCGACGTCTGGCTGTTCGACCTCGACAACACGCTCTATCCGGCGCGCTGCAACCTGTTCGCCCAGATCGACGTGCGCATCGGCCGCTATGTCGCCGACCTGCTCAAGGTCGACGTCGAGGAGGCGCGCCGCGTGCAGAAACAGTACTGGCGCGAGCACGGCACCTCCCTGCGCGGGATGATGACCCTGCACGGCGTCGATCCCACGCACTTCCTCGATTTCGTGCACGACATCGACTACTCGCCGGTCGAGGCCAGTCCGGCGCTCGAGGCGTCGCTCGCGGCGCTGCCCGGCCGCAAGATCATCTTCACCGCAGGCGACGTGCCGCATGCCGAGCGCGTCATGGAACGGCTGGGCGTCGCCCATCACTTCGAGGCGATCTTCGACATCGCCGCCGGCGACTATTGGCCGAAGCCCCACAAGCAGATCTACGAGAAGCTGGTCGTGAAGCACGGCGTCGATCCGACGCGCGCCTGCATGGCCGACGACATCGCCATCAACCTGAAGCCCGCCGGCGACATGGGCATGCGCACGGTGTGGATCCGCACCGAGGAGAGCGTGAAGCGCGCCGGCGACCTCGATCTCAGCCACATCCATCACGAGACCGACGATCTCGCCACCTGGCTCGCCGAATGGATCGCCGAAAGGAAAGTCCAGAAGTGAAGATCCTGATCCTCGGCGCCGGCGCCGTCGGCGGCTATTGGGGCGCGCGACTCACCCAGGCCGGTATCGATACGACCTTCCTGCTGCGCGAAAAGCGCGCCGAGCTGGTGCGCCGCAACGGCTTGGTGGTGAAAAGCCCCAAGGGCGACTTCACCGTTCCGGTCAAGGTGGTGACCAAAGGCGAGGAGGGCGGGCCGTACGACGTCGTCATCCTGGCCTGCAAGGGCTACGACCTCGACTCCGCCATGGATTCGATTGCGCCGGCGGTCGGGCCCGATACGACCATCGTCCCCATGCTGAACGGCCACGCCCATTTCGCCACCCTCGACGCCCGCTTCGGCGCGGCCCGCGTGGCCGGCGGCCTGGCGCGCATCTCGGGCATGCTGGGACCGAACGGCGAGATCCTGCACAGCGGCGCCTCGGGCGTGTCGTTCGGCGAGCGCGACGGTAAGCCGCCGCGCAAGGCTCTCGTCGAGCTCGACGCCGCTTGCAAGAAAGCCGGCATCGATGGCGGTTTGAACCTCGACATCAACCAGGACCTTTGGGACAAGTGGGTGATGCTGGGCACCATCGCCTCGATGTGCGCGGCCATGCGCGGCACGGTGGGCGACATCGTTGCCGCCGAGGATGGCGCCGCCCTGATGCGCGAGACCCTGGAGGAATGCTGCCGCGTCGCCGCGGCCGCCGGCCACGCGCCCAGCGACAAGGTGCGGTCGGGCATCGAGACCGGCTTGACGCAGCCCGGCGGCAAGGCCGTGGCCTCGATCCTGGGCGACATGGAGAAAGGTGGCGCGGTCGAAGCGCGCTCGATCGTGGGCGACATGCTGATGCGCGCCCGCAAGGCAGGGCTGCCGGCGCCCAACCTGCGCTTTGCGTATGCCCATCTGCAGGCCTATGAGGCGCGTCGCGCCCGGAGTGGATTGAAATGAAGACCCTGATCCTGGGCGCCGGCTCGATCGGCGGCTATGTCGGCGGCCGGCTGCAGCAGAGCGGCGCCGACGTCACCTTCCTGGTCCGCGCTCCGCGGCGCGAGCGGCTGGAACGCGACGGCCTGGTGATCAAGAGCACCAAGGGCGACATCACCCAGAAGGTGAAGACTGTTTTAGGCGGCGCCGAGGGCGGGCCGTACGACGTCGTGCTGCTGACCTGCAAGGCCTACGATCTCGAGTCGGCGATCGAGGCCATCGCGCCCGCGGTCGGCGCCAGCACCACGGTCGTGCCGCTGCTGAACGGCATGCGCCACATCGACATCCTTGCCGCCAGGTTCGGCGATGCCAAGGTCGTCGGCGGCCTGGCCCGCGTCGGTGTCGCGATGTCGCCCGAGGGCGTGATCCTGCACACAAGCCCGTTCGCCGCCATCTCCTTCGGCGAGCGCGATGGCAAACCCGCGCGCCCCGCGCTGGTCGAACTCGACGCCGCCATCAAGAAGAGCGGCATCGACGGTGGCCTTCACAAGAACATCGTCCAGGATCTCTGGGACAAGTGGATCATGCTCTGTTCGCTGGCGGCGATGTCGTGCCTGATGCGCGGCACGGTGGGCGACATCCTCGAGGCGGGCGAAGGCCAGGCGATCATGCTCGAGACCGTCGAGGAATGCCGCAAGGTCGCGGCTTCGGCCGGCGGCGATCCCGGCGAGAAGGGCATGCAGAACGTCGGCGGCTACCTCACGCAGCGCGGCTCGCGCTTTGCCGCCTCGATGCTGCATGACCTGGAGAAGGGATCCATGGTCGAGGCCGACCATGTCGTCGGCGACATGATCGAGCGCGCCAGGAGGGCGGGCATCGCCACGCCCAACCTGCGCATGGCCTATGCTCACTTGCAGGTCTATCTGGCCCGCCGCGCCCGCGGCGGCATCGGCAAGCCGGCGATGTAGGCTTGACCTTCCCGCCTCAACCCCCAATTCTTGGGGTATGAGGAAAACGGCCCCATATTCGTTGGTGGCGTTCCGGAACCAACCGGACGCCAGAGCGTAACTTCAGGTCGGCCTTGCTGCGCCCGACCTGGGGGCGCACGCTTCGTCAGAGAACGAAGCCCAACCCTCTAAGACAATCGGAGTGCTTATCAGGAGATCGTCCATGCGTGACGTCGTTCGTACCCGCTCGGTTCCCCAGATCATCGTCAGCAATGCCGACTACGAGCGGCTGACCGATCTCGCCACCGCGTCGCTCGAACGGCTGCCCGAGGTCGCGAACGAGCTTTTATCGGAAATGGACCGCGCCAAGGTCGTGCAGGACGGCAGCGTGCCGGCCGACGTCGTGCGCATGGGCTCGACCGTGACCTTCAAGTCGGACGACGGCAATACCCGCACCTTCAAGCTGGTCTATCCGGCCGAGGAGAGCCTCGACGAGCATCGCATCTCGGTGATGACGCCGGTCGGCGCCGCGCTGATCGGCCTGGCCGAGGGCCAGTCGATCTCGTGGACGGCGCGCGATGGCCGCCGCCATGAGCTCACCGTGGAGCAGGTGAAGAACTGATCGCTCGCTATTTGATCAGCCCCGCGCTCCTCGGCAGGAACAGCGAGATCTGCGGGAACAGGATGATCAGCATCAGCCCGACCAGCAGGGCCGCGACGTAGGGCATGTAGGCGCGCCAATGCTGGCCGACCGTGAGGTTGGCGAAGCGCAGCGCCATCAGGAGGCCGACGCCCATCGGCGGCAGGAACAGGCCGATGCCGACGGCCGCGGTCTGCACGATGTTGAAGTGGATGGGATCTATGCCCATCTGCTCGGCGATCGGGAACACGACCGGGATCAGCACCACGGCGGCCGGCAGGCCTTCCAGGACCATGCCGAACATCATGGTGATCAGGGCCGTGACCAGCAGGAACAGCCACGGCGCGTCGCGCAGCGGGTGCAGCACCTCGGCCAGAAGCTTCGGCACGCCCGAGACGCCCATCAGGTATTGGAATACCGACGCCACGGCGAGCAGGAAGATCACCGCCGCCGTCAGGATGGCGCTGTCGTAGGCGAGCCGCATCATCTGCTTAAAACTGACGTTGCGGTAATAGAGCCGCGCCGCCACGAAGGCGTAGCCCGCCACGACGGCGCCGGCCTCGGTGGCGGTGAAGATGCCGAGGAAGAAGCCGCCCAGGATGACGATGGGGATGACCAGCGGCACCGCCGCACTTCGGCCGGTCGACACGATGCGCGTCAGGCTGGGCTTGCTGTCGACCGGCCAGTCGTATTTGCGGGCGCGGAACCACACCAGCACCATGAGGCAGAGCATGATGGTGGCGGCCGGAATGAAGCCGCCCAGGAACAGCGCCACCGCCGAGGTGTTGGTTACCTGGGCGATCACGATCATGAAGATGGCGGGCGGCACCAGCATGCCCATGGCCGTGCCGGCGGCGATCAACGACGCCGAGTCCTCGCGCTTGTAGCCCGCCTTGGTGAGCGGCGGCATCAGGGTCGAACCGAGCGCCGAGACCTCGGCCATCTTCGAGCCGCAGATGTCGGAGAAGAAGTACGCCACCACGATCACCGACATGCCGAGCCCGCCCTTGACCCAGCCGACCAGGGCGCGGGCGAAATCGACCAGGGCGTGGCTCATGCCGCATTTCTCCATCAGGCCGCCGGCGAAGACGAAGGCGGGGATGGCGAGCAGCACCCAGCTCTGCGAGCCCGAGACCATGCTGGAGGACAGGACCTGCATGTCGTAGCCGCCGATCAAGAGGCCGGCGACGCCCGAGACGCCGAGCGCGAACACGATCGGCATGGAGAACAGGATCAGGACGACGAAGATCAGCCCGACGATAAGCAGCAACATACGCTAGGGCCTTTTAGTGCACGGCGTCGGGATCGATGGGCGGCGGCGCCACGATCATGGAGATGGCGTAGACCACCAGCAGGATGCCGCCGACCACGACCGATGCGTAGAGCACGGCAAGATTGATTTCCAGCCCGGGCGTCGCCAGCGTGCGGTTCAGAAGGCAGAGTTTCCAGCCATACCAGGCGGCGATGGCGCCGATGGCCGCGATCAGCACGTGGTGGCCGCGCTCGATCAGGCTCTGCGTCCGCGGCGACCAATTGTGCGTCAGCACATGCAGGGTGAAGTGCGAGCGCTCGCGCACGCCGATCGCCGCGCCGATCAGGGTGAGCCAGGCCAGCATCATCTCGCCCACCTCCTCGACCCAGGTGAAGCGGATGGGATCGACGTCCAGCCAGTCCGTCACCTCGATCATGACGTAGCGCAGGAACACGCCGATCAGCAGGTTGACGATGGCGGCGACCAGCAGCAGGGCGACGACGACTTTCGGAATTAGGGCGATGTGTTTGGACATACTCGATGTCATCCTGAGCGCAGCGAGGGACCTTTGAGGCCACAGGAAAGGTCCCTTGGGCTTCGCCCTCGGGATGACAGGGTGCGGGTGTCCAACGTCGGCGCCCTTACGCCTTGAAGTTCGCGATGTCGTCCCACATCGCCGCGTACTGCGTCTTGTACTGCGGCCAGATCTTCTCCTGGGCGACCTTGCGGAAGGCCTCGACGTTTCCCTGGACCACCGTCATGCCCTTGGGTTCGAGCTCCTTCTTGGCGGCGGCGAGGTTGTCGACCGATTCGGTGAGCTCGCGGCACTTGGCCTGGGCCTCGCGGCTGGTGTCGAGCATCAGCTTCTTCTGCGGCTCGCTGAGGCTCTCCCACACCGCGAGGTTCATGGTGTTGAGCGTCGGCCCGTAATTGTGGAAGGTCATCGAGCAGTACTTCGAGACCTCGTAGATCTTGAGCGCGATCTGGTTGACGATCGGCAGGTCGCCGCCGTCGATCACGCCCTGCTTGGCGGCCGAGATCACCTCGCCCCACGCCATCGGCACGGCGTTGCCGCCCAGCCCGTTGATCGTGTCGCCGAACACCTTGGCCTGCTGCACGCGGATCTTGGCGCCGCGCAGGTCCTTGGGTTCGACGATCGCCTTCTTGGATGTCCAGAAATGGCGGAAGCCGTAGTCGAAGAAGCACAGGGTCTTGAGCTTGTACTTCTCCTGGAACTGCTTATCGAGCTCGGCGCCGATCTTGCCGTTGAACATCTTGTAGGCCTGGTCGTAGCTCTGCACGAGGTAGGGCACCAGGAACACGCCCATCTCGGGGAACACCGTCGCCGCCGCGCCGCCGGGATTGCCGATGGCGATGTTGCCCGACTTCACGGCGTTCATGATCTCGAGCTCCTTGTTGAGGAGCGTGCCGCCGAAGAACTGCATGTCGAGCTCGCCGCCCGAGCGCTTGCGTACCTCCTGCGCCTGCCAGTCGAAGGCGATGGCCGCCGATTCGGGGATGGCGTTGAGATGCGCCATGACGAGCTTCTTCGCCTGGGCGCGCGCGATAGTCGGCGCGAGGCCGCTGGCGATGATGCCGGCCATGCCGCCCTTCACCAGGCTGCGGCGGCGGACGCATCCGAGATTGCGGCTGCTGATATTCATGATCGTCGACATCGGCGCGCCCTCCCAGGCGTGTTGTTGTCCTGACTGTACCGGAGCCGGACGCAGCCCGTCGCGTTCGGCGAATTCAGTCCGTCTGCATCGACAATGGAACGATATATCGCGTCGCGCTCACAAAGGAGCGCCCTATTCCGTCGGCGTGTCGCCGGTCCACCCGGCCTGACGGAGCCGAAAGCGAGCGGCTTCCTGCATTTGTCGGCTGAACAGCTCTGGAAAGCGCAGGACAGCAGCCTCCAACGTCCAGTCCAGCATGTCCAGGTCTCTCAGTTTCAGAAAGTTGGTTTGGAGATCCCCGGATGGCACCAAGCGTTCTATAGCTCCCTTTGTCGTCCACCGTTTCCGCATTTTGAGGAAGTCGAAGGGAACATAGCCCTTCTTGCTGCTTCGGATGATGCTTTTGTCAATGAACGCTTCGAGCTCGTCACTCATGGGTGGACGCTACTGCGCCGCGAGCAGCGTGTGACCGCCGGCTGACGCATTGAACCGGTCGAGCACGTGGCCCGGGCCCTTGGCGTGCCTGACGTAGGTCTTGCCGTCGAAGGTCTTCACGCCGTTGCAGAACACGCCGTGCACGCCGGTCGGCCGGCGGATGGTGCGGCGGCCGCCGCCGGGAAGGTCGGCGACGCGCTCGGCCGGGCTGATGCCCACGGTCGCCGGATCGAACAGCAGCATGTCGGCCTGGGCGCCGACGGCAAGGCGCCCGCGGTTGGGAATGCCGTAGAGGTCGGCGGGATGGCTGGTGAGGCGGCGGATGCCCTCCTGGATCGTGAAGTCGCGGCGTTCACGCACCCAGTGCGCCAGGAAGTGCAGGCCAAAGCCCGCGTCGCACATATAGATGAGGTGCGCGCCGGCATCGCTCAGCGCCACCACGCCGGCTTCGTGCTTCAACAGGCGCGCCACGCCGTCGTCGCCGACATTGAGGAAGCGGCCGAGGAAGGCGGTCTCCAGGTTCTCGTCGAGGGCGAGGTCGAGCATGACGTCGAGCGGATCGCGATGCTCGGTCCTGGCGATCTCGGCGGCATAGCGGTTGACGTACTTGGCGTTGGCGGGCTTGTGCGCCACCGCCACCATCACGCGATCCCAGTTGCCCTGGAAGATCATGCCAGGCACGGGGTTCTTCGCGTTCTCGCGGAACTTCTCGCGCCACGAATGATCGCGGAACACGACTTTCAGCTGCTCCGGCGAATAGGCCTTGATCGGGTCGAACGCCGAATGGCTGTAGAACGGATAGGCGTTGGCCATCGTGAAGTCGAACGACAGCGGCTGGCAGGGGATCTGGATGTAGAGCCCGACGCCGCGGCGGATGGCGGCCGCGCTGTCCTCGAACATTTTTAGCGACCGGTTGGGCTCCTGCTCGTTGTACATCGCAACGCCGGTGCCCTGGAAAAACGGCCGGCCGTACTTGGCGGCCATCGGCTCCAGCTCGCCCGGCGTCTTCACGCCCGAGGCGATCTCGACCACGCCCCTGCCGCGCGGCCCCATGGCGCCGACCAGCGCGTCCAGCTCCGACATCGGCGCGATCGTCGATGGCATCGGCACGCCGCCATAGCCCGAGTGGTTCAGCGAATAGGAGGCGCCGAGCCCGATGGCGCCGTTCGCCATGGCGTCGGCCACCATGGCCTTCATCCTGGCGAGTTCCTCGGGCGTCGCATCCTTGCGCTGCGAGGCATCCTCGCCCATCACGGCGGTGCGGATGGTCGAATGGCCCGCCAGGACGCCCAGGTTGGCGTAGGTGCCCTTGCGGCGCAGCATGCCCATGTAGTCGCTGAAACTCTCGAAATCCCACTTGATGCCGGCGCGCAGCGCCTCGAGGTCCATGCCCTCGACCACCGAGAGGTTGCGGATCACGAGATCGCGCACCGCGGGCGGCGCCGGCACGATGCCGAAGCCGCAATTGCCGATCACCGCCGTGGTGACGCCGAGCGACGGCGAGGGCGAGAGCGTCGCATCCCAGGTGACCTGCGCGTCGTAGTGCGTGTGCACGTCGACGATGCCCGGCGCCAGAACCAGCCCGCCGCCATCGACGGTCTCGCTGCCCTTGTCGCTGACCGACCCGATGGCTGCGATCTTGCCGTCCTTGACCGCGACATCGGCCCGCTTGGGATCGTTGCCCAGCCCGTCGACGACGGTGGCGCCGCGGATGACGAGATCGACCATCAGTCCCTCCGTCCATTCTTCAGCGCGCCGTAGGCGGCGAGCGCGGCGTGATTCACCAGGTCGCTCACCGTGGCGCCCATCTGCACGATCTGCATCGGCTTCTGCAGGCCGTCGATCACAGGACCTATCACCGTGACGCCGCCCAGTCTCTGCATCAGGCGCGACGATATATGCGCCGAATGCAGGCCGGGCATGATCAGCACGTTGGCCGGACCGGTCAGGCGCACGAACGGATAGGTCTCGCGCAGGAGCTCGTAGTCCAACGCCATGTCGGCCTGCATCTCGCCGTCGTACTCGAAGTCGACCTTCTCGGCGTCGAGGAGACGGATCGCCTTGCGGATGCGCTCGATGCGGTCGATCTCGCGGCTGCCGAAGTTGGAGAAGGAGAGGAACGCCACCCGCGGCTCATGCCCCATGGTGCGGGCGTTGCGCACCATCTGCTTGGCGATGGTGGCGAGCTGCTCCGGAGACGGCGTCTCGTTGATCGAGGTGTCGGCCAGGAACACCGTGCCGTGGCGCGCGACGACGATCGAGTAGCCGATCGGCACCTTGCCCGGCTCCTCGTCGATCACGTTGGTGATGTCGCCATAGCATTCGGGGAAGCGGCGGGTGATGCCGGTCACCATGCCGGCGGCGTCGCCCATCGCCACCATGCTGGCGCCGAACACGTTGCGGCCCTGGTTGACCATGCGCTGCACGTCGCGGCGCAGGAAGCCGTCGCGCTGCAGGCGCTTGTAGACGTGGTCGGTGTAGGGCTTGTTGCGCGTGCTAAGCCGCGCATTGTGGATCTCCATGCCGGCGCTGTCGGTGATGCCGAGCGTCGCCATGGTCTCGCGCACCAGCTCCTCGCGGCCGATCAGGATCGGCGTGCCGTAGCCGTTGTCGCGGAACACCACGGCGGCGCGGATGGTGCGCTCCTCCTCGCCCTCGGCGAAGACGATGCGCTGCGGGTTGGCCTTGACCTGCTCGAACAGGCTCTGCAGCCAGTGGCTGGTCGGATCGAGCCGGCCGGCGAGCGCGCGGCGGTACTCCGCCATGTCGGGGATCTTGGCGCGCGCCACGCCGGAGTCCATCGCCGCCTGGGCGACCGCCGCCGATACCGTCGAGATCAGGCGCGGATCGAACGGCACGGGCACGACGTAGTCCGGCCCGTAGCGCAACCGGCGGCCGGAATAGGCGCGGTCGACCTCGTCGGGCACGTCCTCGCGCGCGAGCTTGGCCAGCGCCTCGGCCGCCGCGACCTTCATCTCCTCGTTGATGGTGCGGGCGCGCACGTCGAGCGCGCCGCGGAAGATGTAGGGGAAGCCTAAGACGTTGTTGATCTGGTTGGGATAGTCCGAGCGGCCGGTGGCGATGATGGCGTCCTTGCGCACCGAGCGGACGTCCTCGGGCGTGATCTCGGGATCGGGATTGGCCATGGCGAAGATGATCGGCTTGTCGGCCATCGACTTGACCATGGCCTTGGTCACCGCGCCCTTGACCGAGAGGCCGAAGAACACGTCGGCGCCCTTCATCGCCTCTTCGAGCGTGCGCGCCTTGGTACGCACGGC
>Ga0081539_10000494_pt1 | contig 82708 bp, 58 predicted proteins | sample TabmetS4T2R2_FD_71023 | JGI IMG/M metagenome (GOLD analysis project Ga0081539, IMG submission 71023) | Tabebuia heterophylla rhizosphere microbial communities from the University of Puerto Rico - S4T2R2 | ecosystem: Host-associated > Plants > Roots > Rhizosphere ...
CATGCATGAGGCATGCATGAGGCTGATTTTGCCGGGCAAGCGGACGGATTGTAACCGAAACCCAGCCGCCGCCGTCTTTGCCATTGCTACAATTCTGCTCCAATATTGTTGCGGTTCGACCAAATACCAATAAATACAAGGAATCTCCATGCAAAGGAACAAGATCATTCATTTGCTGTTGACGTGGCTGTTCTGCATTTTTGTTGCTGCCGGCACAGCGGCACAGACCAAGATTACAAGCCCGAAAGAACAATGGAAATACAACATCGGCGATGACTATTTTCTGGCCAACTACACGCAACTCGAAGATTATTTCAAGAAGCTTGACCGGGAATCGGACCGCATGAAGCTGGTTGAGATCGGCAAATCGGCTGAAGGACGCACGATGTATGTGGCCATCATCACTTCGCCGGAGAATCAGCAGAAGCTCGGCCGGTACCAGGAGATTTCACGGCGGCTGGCGCAGGCCGAAGGTCTGACGGATGATGACGCGCGCGCGCTGGCCAAAGAGGGGCGCGCCGTGGTCTGGATCGATGGAGGTCTGCATGCGACCGAGGTCCTCGGCGCACAGCAATTGATCGAGACGGTCTATCAACTGGTCAGCCGGAATGATCCGGAGACGAAACGATTTCTAGATGATGTCATTGTCCTCTGTTGCCTCGTCAATCCCGACGGCATGGAGTTGGTCTCCAACTGGTATATGCGCGAATCAGAGCCGACCCAACGTTCGACTGCCGGCATTCCAAGGCTCTATCAAAAATATATCGGGCACGACAACAACCGCGACTTTTACATGTCCACCCAGCCCGAGACCGAGGCGATCAATCGCGTCTTCTTTCAGGAGTGGTTCCCCCAGATCGTCTACAATCATCATCAAACCGGTCCCGTCGGCACGGTCATGTTCGCGCCTCCGTTCCGCGATCCGTTCAACTATAATTTCGATCCGCTGCTGCCGATCAGCATCGATCTGGTCGGCGCGGCCATGCATTCGCGATTTCTCGCCGAAGGCAAGCCCGGCGTGACGATGCGTTCCGGCTCAAGCTACTCGACATGGTGGAACGGTGGATTGCGCACGACCGTCTATTTTCACAATATGGTCGGGCTGTTGACGGAGACGATCGGCAATCCGACGCCGATGGAGATTCCGCTGGTCATCACCAAGCAGTTGCCGAAGGCCGACCTGCCCTTTCCGATTGCGCCGCAGAAATGGCATTTCCGCCAATCGATCGAGTATTCGCTCACCGCCAACCGCGCGGTGCTCGACCTCGCCTCGAAGCATCGCGAGGACTTCCTCTTCAATATTTACCAGATGGGCCGGAATTCGATTGAACGCGGCAATCGCGATGGTTGGACGATCACCCCGAAAAATATCGCCGAAGTTCAAGTCGCGATCTCGAAAGAGCGGGCATCGCGGCCGACCGAACAAACGGGCGGCGAAACACAGCAAAATTTTCCCGGCTTTGAACGCACACAGCCGGTGAAGTTCTACCAGATGTTGCACACGCCGGAGAATCGCGATCCGCGTGGTTATATTATCCCTTCCGATCAGCCCGACTTTTTGACCGCCACCAAGTTCGTCAATACGTTGATCAAGACCGGCATCACGATTCACGTCGCGAAGAGCGCGTTTGAGGTCAAGGGCAAGAGCTATCCCGCCGGTTCGTATGTCGTCAAGACCGCACAGGCGTTTCGTCCACACGTCCTGGATATGTTTGAACCGCAAGACCACCCGAACGATTTTCAGTATCCCGGCGGACCGCCGATTCCACCCTATGACAGCGCGGGATGGACATTGGCCTATCAGATGGGGGTCAAGTTCGATCGCATTCTCGATGGCTTCAATGGACCATTTGAGAAGGTCGTCGGCTTCGCCAAACCGCCGGCGGGCAAAGTGACGGCCAGATCCAATGCCGCCGGTTATCTGCTCAGCCATGAAGTCAACGATTCGTTTATCGCAACCAACCGGTTGCTTCAAAGCAATGAAGAGGTCTATTGGATCAAACATCCGTTCGAGACGAACGGCAAAACGTATGCTCCCGGCACAATCTTTATCCCGGCCAAACCATCAACGCCCGCGAAGTTGCAAAAGATGGCCGAAGAACTGGGGCTGAATTTCGAAGCGGTCAACAGCAAGCCGACCGGCGAGCTGCTCAAACTGCGCCCCTTGCGGATCGGATTATGGGATCGTTACGGTGGATCAATGCCTTCGGGCTGGACACGCTGGCTGTTCGAACGGTTCGAATTTCCTTTCACTGTCATCTATCCCCAGACGCTCGACGCGGGCGATCTCGCGTCCAAATTTGACGTTTTGATCTTCGCCAACGGCGGAATTCCCTTGCGCGACGGTCGTGGCGGCAGTAGTCCGGAAGAATCGTTCTTCGGCCGTCAGCCAAAATCTGAGGAGATTCCTGAAGAGTTTCGCAGTTGGCTGGGTAATGTCACGGTGGCGAAGACGGTGCCCGAGCTTCGTAAATTCCTCGCCTCCGGAGGAACGATTCTGGCGGTCGGAAGTTCGACCAACCTCGGTTATCTTGCCGGCTTACCGCTCGCCAACGCTCTCATGGAAAAGGCCGCGGACGGAACCGAGCGCCCGCTGCCACGTGAGAAATTTTACATTCCCGGTTCAATCTTGCAGATCAGTGTCGATAACTCCAATCCGCTCGCTTACGGATTGCCGGAGAAACTCGATGTTTTCTACGATAACAGCCCGGTCTTTCGCTTGAAACCTTCAGCTGCGATTAAAGGGGTGAAACCGATTGCGTGGTTTGACAATGAAGATCCGCTTCGCAGTGGCTGGGCCTGGGGCCAGAAATATTTGCAAGACGGCATCACCGTCATCGATGCCAATGTCGGCAAAGGTAAACTTTTCTTGTTTGGCCCCGAGATCACTTTCCGCGCTCAACCGCACGGTACCTTCAAGTTCCTCTTCAATGGAATCTATTATGGCCGAGCTGAACAAGTGAAATGGTAGCAAGAAAGTTGAATCCTCCCCACTAAGCCGTGCAGCGGCTTAGTGGGGAGGATTCAACTTTCTACCTGATTTCGTAGTTCAAAGACTTCGGCCTGGAGTTGTGAAATGAGAGGAAGGCTTCCGGTAATTTTGCGGGCCTCAATAGCGCGTGCTTCGTGCCAGTGACAGAGACCCAGCTTAGCCACGGCGCGCAAGAAACGGCGGCGCGCATTGAAGAGACCCGAATTCCCCAACGCGGAGACGACCCAGCCGCTGCGACGAAAGACTGAGATGGCTATTTCAAGCTGTTGCCGAGTAATCAATCCGCGCTCGACCTCTGCCGCTAGCGTCTGTTTAAGAATCCGACCTTCGCGCCTCACCAGATACGCAATAATAAAGATGAAGACGATAAAGAGCGGCACTTCGAGCAGGAAATATCCGGTAAAGAATGTCCCGCCATCAAAGGATGCCAGAGCATTCCACAAAGCGTGCAGAGACATGGCGCCGACATAACCGATGAGAGGAGCGATGACCTTCAAAGCTTGATTGTGCGTCTCACGCGCGATGCCGCAACCGATGCCGGTCATCGAGGTGAACAGGACGTGCGAGAAGGGCGCGAGGACTCCTCTAATTAAAAAGGTCCCGATCAGACTATCGATGCCGCCCTGGGCCAGACTTCTGCCGTAATAATCGATATTCTCCATCGTGGCAAATCCGAGGGCGACGACACCCGCATAGACAATGCCATCGACCACGCTATCAAAATCTTTCCGGAAGAGCACGGCGATCAAGAGGACTCCGACCCCTTTAAAGGCCTCCTCATTGATCGGCGCGGTGACAATACCAGTCAGCGTATTCCCCAGCGCAACTCCGAAAAAGTCATTAATGATGCCCGAGAAAAAGATCGAGACCGTCGCTCCCCACGCAAAGGCAAAGATCAGTGTCCCCGGCGGTTCCGGGTCAAAGCGATCCAACCAGAGAAAAATACTTAAATAGATGATTGCCGGAACGAAGGCGATAATGCTGCTGATAATGACCAGTCGTGGTCCGAGATTAAGCCCGGTCAGGCCAAGCACGATGAGGCCAAAGATCGCCAGGATGATCAACCAAATGCCGACACTGATCGATCTCGGCGCGGCGCCCGAATCATGAATGGGATTATAGAGTCCGAGGTTGTTCGCCGTATCACGAATGATCTCTTGTGCCGCGATGGCCGTTGTCGCGGATGAAGCCTCGCCTGAGGCAGGCGTGAAATTCCGAGGAAATACTAATGGGTCGGTGATTGAATCCGGCTCGGCCGCAACCTCATCGATGAAGACCTGTACCTGTGGGCCACCCGGCCCCAGCTCAATCACGTCTCCGTGTCGCAACCAGGACCGGTCGACGCAAACTCCATTAATGAACGTTCCATTAGCGCTCTGTTGATCAAAGATCGAGAGATTAGTTCCCTCAGAGATGATCAGCGCATGGCGGGCCGAAACCCCGAGGTCGGTGAATCTCACCTCACAATCATCCCCGCGTCCGAGCAAGATAAACCGTTGCCGGTCTTGATTGAACCGGATTTCTTGTCCCGCGGGCAATCCATTCTGCACGATCAGTCGTAACATGGTCAGTCAATGTTCAATGCTTGATCTAAAAAGGATCTTTGATTTTGCTGATCTTTCTCGCAGATTCTACAGAGGGAAGGTGCAAATACCTACTTTTAATCGTCAAATCGGCGGAAAAAATTTGTGGTTGCAATCCTCAACGAATGGCTTATCATGTACGGGCAGCCAACAGTCCCCGTTCTCTGGCGGCACTTTAGTCCATTGTGTGTTTCTAATGCTAAAGGCAACCGACCCGCACATAACTAAGAACCATTAACCGTGCCCTCTCTACTTCTGCTTGTATCAAGCAAATGTAATTGAAGGCTCGTTCATCGACATTTACTGCCCCTAACCTTAGGCAAAAAAGAGGAGGAAAGGTTTTTATGCGAAACATGTTCTTCGTTGCGGCATTGCTTCTCGCGTTGCCAATTATCGCATCCGCCCAAGATGAAGCTCCACGCGTGGAAATCTTCGGTGGTTACTCGTATCTGCGTTTGGATAACGCTACGTCTCCGAATGAGAGAGATCTCAACGGGTTCAACACGTCATTCACGACGAACTTCAATCAATGGCTGGGCTTCACCGCGGAGTTCAGCGGTCATTTCGGCACCACCACCGTTGCCGGAACCACGGCGGATCTCAACACCTATTTTGTCGCCGCCGGACCGCGTCTCGCATTCCGCAGATTCGAGCGATTCACACCCTACGTTCATGTCTTGGCCGGTATGGCTCGGCTGGATATGGGTACGAACAGCAGTTCATCGTCTTCGACGACGACCAGCATCTCAACTTCCAACTCTGGAATCGCGCTGATTGCTGGCGGTGGGGTCGATGCCAATGTCAAATCCAAAATTGCAGTTCGACTCTTCCAGGCTGACTACATCCTGACCAGATTCAACAATCAGACGGCGGCCACATCGTTGAATCAGAGCAATTTCCGCGCTTCGACCGGGGTCGTGGTCAAGCTCGGCGAGCAATAATCGTCTCCTATTCTGAAAGAGTACGATTTGGAGCATAAGTCACAGCTTTAAATTTCATCGTCAATCCAGCTTGTGGCTTATGCGCCCTCTCGTATTTGTTTGTCATCGTTCGCAAGCTAACCCCCTTATTTGTCTATTACGAGAACAAACGAGAATGCCATGGGAGAAGAAATGAACGAAGAATGTTTCAGTTTTTCGTTTATTTCTTCTTCTTCTTTTTTAGACTTAGTGAAGAGAGAAACGACTTCTCTGCTGCGGCTGATTTTATGAACAATGACCCGCATATCCAGCGAACAATAGGCAACATTCTTGGAGCGCTGCTCCTATCTCTGCTCCCCTTGCTTGAGACGCCGGTAATGGCGCAAACCCAGGTCTTGTCAGTCTCGACCCCGCCCGATCCGGCTCCGTCAACCCCGCCGAAACAGACCAAAGTTCCCAACAGCAACACCAACAAGAAGAAAGAACCAACACCAACAGAAAAAGATTCCAGCAAAATAGCGGCACTCTCGACCAAATCATTTCGCGTCATTGTGCCATCGATCATCCAGCCCAAGGTCGAAGGCTTCTACGACTATTCATACCGGATCGACATGCCGACCGATATGTATCTTGAGGCGAATCTCGATCCGGCACGTCCGACTCTGGCGCCCGAACAATATCGAAATATCGCGCGGCAAAGGTGGAAAGAGGCCGAAGTTTTTCGCGCCCAGGGCACGGCCCAAGGTCTGCGCAACGCGCAGATGAAGTTCGAAGACGCGCTGCGTTATTGGCGCGCGTCCGGGAGTCTGAGCCAGCCGACCGAGTTGGCGGGCGCACTCAACCAACTGGCGATCATCTCGGATACGCTCGGAGACAAACAGCAGGCGATCAATTACTATCAGCAGTCGCTGCCGCTCTGGCGCGCGGCCGGAGACCGCACGAACGAGGCTTCGGCGCTGACGCAACTCGGGCGCATCTACAACTTGTTGGGCGAGAAACAACAGGCTCAAAGTTATTTCAATCAGGCTCGCCTGATCGTCCAGACATCAGGGATTTTAAGCTCGGTTGGCGGCAGTTTCAGCGCCGGCGGGCGCGAGGCAACGACCATCTTCAATTTGGGTAAGCTCTACGAAGAACAAGGTCAAATCCAGAAAGCCTTCGAGTTTTATCAACAGGCTCAAACCCGCTGGAACAACGCGAAAGACACTGTCGGCGAGGCTTCCGCCTTCAACGCCATGGGGAGCCTGGCTGCTCGCGGCGGGCAATTCCCACAGGCGGCCGGTTTCTATCAGCGCGCGCTGCCGTTATGGCGCACGGCCGGCGATAAACGCGGCGAGGCTGTCACGCTCAGCAATCTGGGCTTTGTCGCCGACGCGAGCGGGCAAAAAGAGCGGGCGATCAGTCTTTATCAGGAAGCGTTGCCGCTCTGGCGCGCGATCAATGACCGGCGGAGCGAGGCGACGACTCTCAACGATATTGCCAGCATCCAGGCCATGCTCGGCCGCAACGATCTGGCCTTAAAGCTCTATCTCGAAGCGCTGCCCTTGCGCAGGGTGACCGGCGACAAGCGGGGCGAGGCGATGACGCTCAATAATCTGGGCGGGCTCTACTTCAGCATCAACAATTCGCCGCGCGCGATTGAATCTTATCTGCAAGCCCTGGAATTGCGGCGGATGGTCGGCGATAAACGCGGTGAAGCGGTGACGCTCGGCAACCTCGGTCTGATCTATCAATCCCTCGGCGAGCAACAGAAATCCCTGGAGTATTATCAGGAGAGTCTGGCCTTGGCGCGAACTCTCAACGATCGGGTTCGGATTGCCGGCACCTTATCGAGCCTGGGTGAGATCCTTTCAGCCATGAAAGATGTGAAGGAGAAGCAGAAAGCTAAGCAGTATCTCGAGGAATCACTTGCGCTCTGGCAAAGCATTGGGGATCGCCCGCGAGAAGCTTCAACGCGCGCGCTACTCGCAGGGACCTATCTCGCGCTCGGGGAGAGACAGAAAGCGATTGCCGGATACCAGCAATCACTCTCGTCCTGGAAGATCATTCCCCCCCAATTGCCAGTCAAGACGAAACAAGCAACTGCGGCAGCCCCACAATCAAGTGCGGTCAAATGATTGTCAGGGATCAGTTAAATTAAGTATCAAGAGAAGATGAAAGGCGCGGGATCGACCCAAACCGCAAAGTTTTGATTTTTGTCCGTTTCGCGTCTTTCATGAGCTCTCCTTCTGCGTGACAGGCCTTCTCCTCACATCTTCTGCTCTTCCATCTCTGACCTGTTTGACTCATTCGTAATAATCGGCATAATTTATCCTGTTCTACAGTGTACCCCTTTTGGCTACAGAGGACTTTTTAATGGCCAAATTAAAAACCATGTATTCTTCTTGGCGGCAGGAGCCCTTCCGCCGGACCTTTCAAGCTGCCACCTCTCGTTTCTTTCTGATTCCGCTGGTGATCGTCTCGCTCGTCGTAATCGGCGTGCTGTTCTATTACTATAATCTTTATACTCAGCTCATCGATGCGAGATTGCGCGGAGATGTGTTTGTGCGGCGCTCGGGAATCTATGCGGCCCCGCTCAACCTCTACGACGGCTCGAACTTACGCATGAATGCGCTGATCGCTCACCTGCGCAGCGTCGGCTATCTTGAACGCGGCGCCTCGCCGGACGAGACGCGCGGCCAGTTCCTGGTCCGCGGCAGCACGATCGAGATCTATCCGGGCAGGGACATGCAGGCGGATGGGGACCGGTCCTTTCATAACCTCCGCATCGCTTTCGGGCGTGATGGAAGTGTCGTCCAGTCGATCACCGATCTTGACAATCGCCAAAGAATGGAGAAGGCACAGGTCGAGCCCGAACTGATCTCTTCGGTCATCAATCAGGAACGCGAGAAGCGGAAAAATATTGAGTATAAAGACCTGCCCCAGAACCTGGTCGATGCGATCGTCGCGATCGAGGATCGGCAGTTCTTCGAGCATCCCGGCATCAATTGGCGCGGGATCCTTCGCGCATTGATTCGCGACTATCAGGTGGGTGGATTCCGCGAGGGAGGAAGCTCGATCACCCAGCAGCTCGTCAAGAACTTCTTCCTTAAACCGGAACGGACGATGAAGCGCAAACTCGCCGAAGCCTATATGTCGATCCTCCTTGAGCAGCGCCTAAGGAAAGAGGAGATTATGGCGATGTATTGCAACCAGATCTATCTTGGCCAGCGCGGCGGTTTTTCAATCAACGGTTTCGGTCAGGCGGCGCGAGCATATTTCGGCAAAGACATTTCGAATCTGACGCTGGCCGAATCGGCGTTTCTCGGCGGCATCATCCGCAGCCCCAATTACTATTCGCCTTACAGCAACGAAGATCGAGCTTTGGAACGGCGCAATCTGGTGCTCGAAAAGATGGTCGAGGCGGAAAAGATCGGCCGCGCGGAAGCTGATGCGGCGAAACGTCAACAGCTGACCGTAGTCGGTAAAGCGCTGGGGGTTGATGCCTCCGACGCGCCGTATTTCGTCGATTACCTCATGCGCCAGCTTGAGAGCCAGTATCCCGATGGTCAGATGCTGCGCTCGATGCGTATCTATTCGACGATTGATCTCAACCTGCAACGCGTCGCCTATCAGGCGGTGGCGAAAAATATGGTCGAAGTCGAGCGCTTGCTCGCGCGCCGCAAGAACGGCACCGCGGGACTGCAAGCGGCGCTCATTGCGATGAACGCCAAGACCGGAGAGATTCTGGCGATGGTCGGAGGCCGCGATTACGCGACCAGCCAGCTCAATCGCGCGACGGACGCCAAACGGCAGCCGGGATCCACGTTCAAGCCCTTTGTTTATGCGGCAGCGCTGGAACTCGGCAACGAGGGATCGAGTGTCGCCATCACCCCGGCAACGATGTTTTTGGACGAGCCGCGCACTTTCGAGTATGACGGCAAAACTTATGATCCCGGCAATTTCGGGGATAAGTACGAAGGAAGGCCGATCACGGTGCGCGACGCGCTGGTCAATTCAAAGAACGTGATCACGGTCGAAATCGCCCAGCGCATCGGGTTTTCGCAAGTCCAGCGGTTCGGCGAACGAGCCGGATTCACCAGAGTTCCGCCGTATCCTTCGGTCGCCCTCGGAGTCGGCGAAGCAAGCCCGCTCCAGGTGGCGGCGGCCTACACTTCATTCGCCAATCAGGGCAGACGAGTCTCTCCAATCGCGATCAAACGTGTCACGAGCAAAGACGGCACCACGATCTTCGAGTCGAGGCCCGAGAATCGCGAGGTGATGACTCCGCAAGTCGCCTACATCATGACCTCGATGATGGAGGATGTGATCAATCGCGGCACGGGAACGCGCGTCCGGCAGATGGGCTTTATGGGCACGGCGGCCGGCAAGACCGGGACTTCGCGCGACGGATGGTTCGCCGGCTACACGCCGAATATCGTCTGTGTGGTGTGGGTCGGGTTCGACGACAACGCCGATATCGGTTTGACTGGCGGCGCAACCGCGGCGCCGATCTGGGCCGATTTCATGATCCGCGCTTTACAACTCCGCCCGGAATTGGGCGGTAAATTCGCTCCGCCCGAGGATGGGCTCGTGACCTACGACATCGATCCGATGACCGGTCAGGTCGCCCAGGGCGAATCGAACATCCGCCACGAGGTCTTTTTAAGAGGTACCGAGCCGGGCGGTCAGGCGCTGCCGGATTCCTCGATTCCGGATTCTGAACCGCCGCCCTCCAAAATAGACGGCGAGTCGCCGCGGCCGACACCGACGCCACGGCCGTTGGGAGGTGATCGGACGATGATGGGCGCGAATGATGACATGATTCCGCTTCCGCCCGGAGCCCGGAGACCTCGCCAGGACTCGGCAACTGAATCGCCTCCGAAATCGAGCGGCGGCAATCCTTCATTCTTCAGAAAGCTGGCGTCCGCGATCGGCCTGGTCTCATCAAAATCGGGCAAGCCGGAACCGACGCCCACCCCCTGGACATCAGGGGGGTTGAGGCGGGTCTCGCGGGAAGAGCCAACCGATGACGATGCGGAGCCACCGCCGGCAAACAAGCCTCCGACCAAAGTGACGCCCAAATCGACGCCAATTCCGATCCTGATCAGGCCGACTACGGCGCCAGCCGCGGTCCCCAAACCATCGGTCACTCCAAAACCAAGTGCGAGCGCGAAATCGACACCGACGCCCGCGCCTCCGCCAAAGCTGGTGCCTGTCGCCACACCGCCGCCTTCATCGGCGCCACGAGCCGGCACATTCATGCTCGAAGTCTGCGAAGTGACCGGACTGCTTCCGGTCAGCGGCGTTTGTAAATCGACCGTCCGACGCCGTTTTCAATTGGGAAGCGAGCCGACAGTCTCCTGCAGCGCCGAACGGCATCGCGGAAAATCGCACTGAATTCAGATGAGGCCCATGAGAGTAATTGTTGTCACAAGCTACATGGACATCCATGTAAATGCTCACGCTCACTGCGTTCTCCTCAACTCACGTAGTCTTTGCTGGAGCGGGGTATTAGCTTCAAGAGCCGCCATCTCATTGACCTCTTGCCAGCGACGCTGGATTTCGGAGTCAAGTTCATTCTGGTGTTCATAATAGTAGGCGAGTGCGGCATAAACCTGGGCCAGTGACAGATGCGGGTACTGAAAATGGATATCTTCCGGACTTGATCCGTGGACCAGTTTGTCGATCGCGACCTCAATAACCTTGACCTTTGTATCGCTGATCCAGCCGATACCCTGTTCGTCAATTTCAATCAGGGATTGTGCAACTGCTGGCATATGATCTTTCCTTTTCTTCACAAATTCTCAGCCAACCAGATGACCTTCTACTTTATACGGACTTGATGATATCTCTCCTTTCGCAAACCGGCAAATCTTAGTCAGAAGAGATAAAACGAAAGGCCCGAAGATTACCCAGGCGGACAACCTTCAGGCCCTTGGTTCTCTCAGAATCCTTGATTTCAGAAATCGAAGCGCCCACTGACCTGGATGCGGCGCGGGCCGATGGTGGCATTGGTAGCCAGCCCCTGGCTAATGCTGTCGAACTGCGATGTAATGACGCCGAAGTTCGCCGGCGTTTGCAGGTTCAGCGTCGGGTTATTGAAGATCGGGTGATTGAAGACGTTGATGAAGTCAAAGCCGAGTGTGAATCTGACTCTCTCGGTGATCTTCGTCTCTTTCATCATCGACCAATCGAAGCTCCAGCGCCGGAGGCCGCGCAACACGTTCCGCCCGTGGCGGCTGTCTTGCGATAAGAGGATGTTCCGGAAGCTCTTGGAGACCGCCTCAGGATTGGCAAAGAGATTCAATCCCGTTCCTCCCGGACCCAACGGTGGACGAGGATCGCCGGATGTTCCGACTCCTCCCGATCCCGCCACATTCGAATGAACGCCCGAATCAAAGAGCGAATTCTGGAGCGGAATCGCCCCGGAATTGGGAATAAAGCCGCCGATTGAGCCTCCGCCAAAGGCTTGGCCCGCATTCTGCGCTACGGTCAACGGCAAGCCGCTCTGGCCCGTAAAAACGCCAGCCGTTCGCCATCCGCTGATGACCTTGCTGACGATTCTGTTATCGAACTCAAAACGTTTACCCTTGCCGAACGGCAGCTCATAAACGCCGTTGGCATTGATGATGTGCCGGATGTCGAACCCCGAGACGCCATAGTCGAGGTCCGGGAAGAGGCTGTTTTGAAACTCAGCCACATTGTTCTGCGTCACCAACCCGGAATTGTCGAGGGATTTCGAGAGCGTATAGTTGAAGTCGAAAGTGAACCCCTGCGAATATCGTTTACGGAGCGTGAAGATCAGGCCGTGATAGTTCGAGAAGCCGCCGGAGAAACGGACCAGCAGATCTTGCGATTGCAGGTTGGTCAGAGCCGGGCATTTACCGGACCGGCAGATGGTCGAATCCAGGTAGACTTGCGCCAGATTGCTGACCAGGCCGTTGGTGAAATTAGCGGACCTCGCAGTGGCGATCTGGACAGTAGCGTTGGCGCCCAGAGCCAGACCGTAAAGATTTTCAAAATACGGCTGCGGTGTGACATTCGCCGCCAGGGTGCCGCCGCGGAGCTGGGTCGCAACCGCGTCGAAAGCTTGCGCGAAAGTCTGGCCTGATTTCGGATCTTTGAAGTTGATCGGCACCGCATTCATGTTGCCATTCATATAAAGTTGGCGCGCGTAACGTCCGACGTAACCGACTTCAAGGATCAACCTCCAGGGCAGTTCGCGCTGCACCGTCACATCGATCACGTGATTGCGCGGCACTTTGATGAATGGATCGACGGAGAATGAAAGAGTCTCTCCATAGTTCGGCGATTTGACCGGTATCACTGGCGAAGAGACGGTTTGTGGGGCGGTCGGCAGCGGTATCGGACCGTCCACGCCGATGCGGAACGGTTGTCCGGCCCCATTGGTCGGCGCCGCAACATTGATCGTTTGGGCAAAGCCGACGCCGAGCGTTGGAATGACGATGGTCTGAATGGTTGTCGTCCGATCATAGATCAGCGAATAACCGCCACGCACCACCGTTTTCCGGTCTTCGAAGAGTTTGCCCAACAACCCGCTCTTGAACGACGGGTTCCAGGCCGCCGAGAACCGCGGCGAGAAATCGCCGAAGTCCGTGTTGAAGGCGGTCTTCCGCCCCGCGTTTTTGAGCGGCACATAAGCAAGGTCAGGATTGTAGACCACTCCCTGGCTGGCGGCCGTCAGCTTATCGTTCATATACTTCTTGTAATCCACGAGCTGCCCCGAATCCTTAAACGTAATCACCGTCTGCTTGCCGGAGTCCTCGACCGGCGGCGTCTGCCAGTTGTAAGTCAGGCCGTAAGTGATCGTCAGTGACGGTCTAAAGCGCCAAGTATCGGAACCATAGAATTCATAAGCGCCGAGCGTAGACTTGGTGAAAAGCCCTGTGCCGAGCGGCTGGAGTTTGAGGCTGGAATCCCGCGTGATTAACGCAGGGACCTGGCTGACAATTCCGAGCAGGCTAGCATAGAAGTTATCGTAACGCGTCTGATCGGTTGCAGTCAGAAATGACGGCCGCTCTGAAGCGGAGATGGTGACGAAACCGCCTTCGGTACTGACCGCGGCGACCGGCGTCGTGATCGAGCCGATCACTTTGTCATCGCGAAAATCGACCGAGCGAATGTGCCGGATGTTGGTTCCGGTCTGGAGGTTGTGCGCCCCCTTCGACCAGCTGAGCGTGTCGGCGATTTGATAGATGTTGAGTGTCCTGAATTGATGGCGCGCGCGTTGTGTGTCCACATCGATCAGATCATCGAGAACTCCATTATTAGCAACGGTATCGCCCAGGTTGATCGCTGCGTTCAATCCGACGAACGGCTTCGGCGATTCGACGGCAAAATCGAGCCGGTCGTGGAGCCAACTGAAACTCGCCTGATTAGTCAGATTCGGCGTCAAGACGCTGGTTACGGTAGCAACGGCATTGCGCGGGCGCTGCGGTCTGTTGCCGGTGGCGACCTTTCGCTGGAGATCCACCTGACCGGCATTGGTATTGATCTCGCGGTTGGCGGAGAACTTGGCGCTGAGGCTCCACTTCTCCGTAAACTTGTGATCGATCTTTCCTAAACTGAAATCATCCCGCGTCGTCAATGGGGCGGCGAAAGTGAATCCTCCGGTGTTGAAACCATCCGCGCCGGTCGCCCCCAAATCGTTCGCATGAGGATAAAGGTTCAGATATTCGAGGACCTTCGGATTCGGCCCCAGCGAGCGCGGGTCGAGCGCCTTGATCGCATTTTGATCGATCGTTTGCATCTTTCCGCTTGCATCCCGGAAGAGCAAGATGCCCTGCCGCAAAGTATCGGTCGGCACGATCCGGGTGACCGTTTGCGAACGCGGATTCCGGCGGCCTTCATAGGCCAGAAAGAAGAATGTCTTGTTCCTGAAAATCGGCCCCCCAATAGTTCCACCGAAACGATTGTCCAGAAGAAACGGTTTTTTATTGTTGGGAGCGGCAAGACGGTTGAGCGTCCACGAATTGGCCGCCAGCGCGCCGTCCTGATGATAGAGATAGGCGCTGCCGTGAAAACTGTTGGTTCCACTCTTGGTCACCATCGAGATTTGACCGCCCGACGAACGCCCAAAAGTCGCGTTGGCATTGGCCGACGTCCCGCGAAATTCTTCGAGCGTGTCGATCGGAACCGGAATGATCGTGCGGAATGTATCACCGATCACATTGTCAGAGACGTCCACTCCATCGAGGTTGATGACCGTCTGGTCCTGGCGCGCTCCCGCAAATTCGCCCGTCGGCGTCGTCGCCGGTTGCAGCGCAAAGAGCGCATTGGCCTGACGCGTGAGGGTTGGCAACTGTTTCAATCGCGCTTCATCAAAGACGCTTCCAACGCTGGCATCGGCGGTCTGTAATTGCGCCTCGACCCCGGCGACAACCTCCTGAACCATTTCAACTTGCCCGACTTCCAGCGTGACATTCACATTCGCAACCTTGGTCGTCTCTGCCTGCACATCGGTGATGACTTTTGTTCTGAACCCTTTGGCGCTCACCGTCACTTTCAACAGTCCGGGGCTAACAGCATAAAAGTTATAACGTCCATCGGAGTCTGTACTCGTACTTCTTTCGTTATTGGTCGAAGGATCAAGCAATTTGACAGATGCTCCGGTGACGGTGCCGCCTTGCGCATCTGTGACCGTCCCGGAGATTGTGGTAGTGGTCGCCGTCTGAGCAATAACATTCACGGAGAACAGCACGACAACACATAAAACCAAGGCGAGGGAGCAATAACGCATAACGGGGCCTCCTTTCAAGGTCTGATTCCTGTGGTTTAGTTGGAGAGATAGAAGACTAGATCACTTCTCTGGGAGCGATCTAATTCCCCTGCAAAGTGCCGGGCTTATCGGTTGTTTGTTGGTTTGTTGTCTATCGGTTTGTTGTCTGTATGTAACAATAGAACTGTCACACTTGGGATACCCGAGATGCTACAACAATAAGACCGCTACTTCAAGTTTTTTGATTGTTAGCCATGATCGGACATAATCGGGGAAATCATTTACAAGATAGGAGATACCTTGATACTCGCGTGAAAATTTTATTTAGATAGTAATGGATTACAGATAATTTTCCATAAACAACAGGTCTCTGTCGGTCGGGATGAGGATCGGATAGAAGCAATTTGATGGGTCGAGAGTGAAAGACGCGAAATACCGGCGTCTTTCACTCCCGAATGATCCCAGAGAGTGACCGTTAAAAGATCAGGCTCAGCCCCATCGAGATGGTGCGGCGTCCGCCGTTATTCTGATAGAAGCTGAAGAAGGTCGTCCCGGCATTATCGAGGTTGATGCTGTTTGGAATGCCGAAATTCGGATGGTTAAAGGCATTGAACATTTGCAGCCGATACTGGAACCTGACGCGTTCAGTAACTCGGAAGTTCTTGAAGACGCTCAGATCGACGTTCTCATTGTCATCTCCCCGATAGGAATTGCGGGCGACGGTACCGAACGGCGTGCCGAATTTTACCGCCGCGCCCGGACCGTTGATGATGAACCGGGCATCATTGGGAGTGATCGAAGTGAAGACGCCCTTGTTTACATCGTTGAGCAAATAAAATCCGGTTGGACTCGATCTGAAGATTGGCGCGCCGCCGCTGGTGCCACACTTGGCATAGAAGAGGCAGGCGTCCACGTCGGTAATGGCGACGGAGCCGACGGGCGCACTGGAGTTGCCGGCGAAAGGCCGCAGTTGTGATTGAGTGCCGAAGAAAGCCGTCATATAGGGGACGTCTTCATATGGATTACGACTCGACAGTTGCTGGCTCGGGGTGAACAGCCGTCCGGGCTGAACGAGCAGGATGCCATTGAATTGCCACCCGCCAAGCAGACGGCCGACGATGCCTTTCTGTTGTTTGAAGAACGGCAGATCCCAGATGAAGTTGGCCGTGAAGACATGCCGCGCATCAAAGCCGGAATTGCCGCGCTCCAGACGCGTCAGGTCGAGGGGGTTTTGAGAGACAGCGACCGAGTTGCCGCCATTGTTTGAGAAGACTTCGCTCGTGTTATCGATCGCATGGCTATAGGTGTAGCTGAATCCATAGGTCCACTGATTATGGAACCGCCCATCGTAACGCACCTGCAAGCTGTGATAGATCGAGTAAGCGGTATTGACGCGTTCGCGCGTGGGGCCGGTCTGGAACAGTCTTCCATTGCAATTGCCCTCGTTATCGGGCGTGGCCGGATTGTCGGTGCAAACGAGCGGCTTTACGCCTGAGGGCAGGACCTGCGGGAATCCGGGGAAGGTCATCGTCTTTGTCGTACTGGTCACGGGATCGAAGTAGTTACGGCTGAAACCGTTGACCAGATTGCCGATGAATGGATTGGCGTTGATCGATTGGAACAGACCCGTGCCTTTCGTGCCCAGGTAACGAGCTTCCAGCACATTGTTACGGAACAGTTCGCGTTGGATGCCCAACGACCATTGCTGTGAGTAAGGTGAATAGAATTTGGGATCGGCGATGGTCCGATTGAAGAGCCGTGGATCAAAGGTGTTGAATTTGATTAGCCCGCTCGCGATTGCTGCATTACGCACTTTGTCGCCGGTCGGAACAGCATTCGGAACCGGCAGATTCGGAGCAGAAGTCAGGAAGACCAGTGGAGCCGAAGTCGAGATGTTGAGCAACAGGTTGTAGAAAGCCGGATCGTACGCGATGCCGTAACCGCCTCGGATCGTCGTCTTATCTTTGCCGAAGAAACGGCCCAACCAACCTTCGCGGTGCGGGCTATAAACGAATCCCAGCCGTGGCGCGAAGTTATTGCTGTCGGTGGCAACTTGCGGCACTACTCGCGCTTCGAGCGGCAGATCCTGTCGCCAGAAAGCCTGCTTCGCATCATTCTCGCGCGCGCTCGAGATCTGGTTCAAGAGATTGATCGGCTGCCCGGTGTTCTCGTAGCGAACTCCCAGATTGAGCGTCAGATTGGGACGGATGCGCCAATCATCCTGGAAATAATAGAAGTGATCGAACTCGTTATAGGAGAGGGTCGCCGGTCCGAGGGCAACCTGAAGCGCTTGCGGATTGTTATTGGCCAATTGTGTCGTATCGCCAAAAGTGAACTGGCCATTGATGAATGGTAAGAAGGGCGCGATGTTGGTCAATTTTCTGAAGTCAATTCCCGTCTTGAATTGATGATTGCCGAGCGTCAGGCTGACATTGTCATTGAACTGATAGGAATTGACCTTGCGCCCCTGTGGCAGGTTCGTCGCCGGCCCGATACCCACTATCGACGCGCCATTCGCCGCGGTGAATCCGAGGTTAAGGTTCGTCAGCGCCGCATCGATTTGATCCGGGTGCGGAACATTACCCTTCCCACCGCTGCCCCCACCACCAAAGATCAGGAAGAGGTACGAATAGTTAAAGCGGAATTCGTTAACGAGATGGTTCGAAATCGTATAAGTCCAGCCCCCGCCCACTTGCCGCGAATATTGGGGAATGTCATAAGTGAACCCGGTAAAGCCGGCGCCTCCCGGAGCTGTACCGGCACCCGAATCGGTGCCCGGCGCAAACTGTCGAAAGAATCGTCCCCACAAGCGATGTTTAGCCCCCAGATTCGCGTCGCTACGCACCGTATATTCGTCCAGACTGTTTTGAGCGCTGAAAGTGCGCTGGACCGCCGCCACCGGCACCGTCACACCGCCCACCGTGATCGAAGATTGCGCAACATCACCGCGGATGATCGGATTACCGAGCGGCATACTGAAAGGCGAGTAATCAGCAAAGTATTGAACCGCCGGATTATTCGGGAAAGCCGACTTCAACGCCTGAACTCCGGCCGGCGTCGGCGAGAGGTTCGCTGTCCGATACGTCAACAGGCCGGGATTACGCCGGAAAAAACCGGTGGTGAAGAAGAAGATCTTATCTTTGATCACCGGCCCGCCGACGGCATAACCAAAAAGGTTGGTCAGGTTTTGATCGGCCTTTACCCTGTCTTTTTGGATCCTCTCGAGGTTCGTCATGGAATTGAAGTTGGCATTGTCGAGGTGTTCCCAAAAAGCCGAGCCGTGATATCCGTTGCCACCCGATTTGCTGATGTAATTGATGATTGCTCCCTGATTACGCCCGTACTCGGCCGAGAAGTTGTTGGTCACGACCTGAATTTCAGAGACGACCGCCGGATTCTGAACAAAGTAGTTCGGTCCGCCGATCGTGAGGTCATTGTTGTCTACCCCATCGATCGTGAAGTTATTGGAACGCCCACGATTGCCATTGACCGAGAGGATCGGACCGTTCGAGTTGACGTTACTGAACCCTTGAGTCACTCCTGGTACTAAAAAGGCGATGCGATCCAGCCCCTGCCCCGGAATATTGACCGGCAACTCTTGAACCTTCCTCTCTTGAAAGGTCGCTGAAATCTGCACCGTATCCCTTTCAATCAACGTCTCCGCGCCGCCAACAATCGTCACCACATCATTGATCGCTCCCGGCTCCAACTTCGCATCCAAGACCACGTCTTTGCCGGCGAAGACTTCAACCTCGGTAATCTCGAACTTTTTGAAGCTCTGTGCTTCGAAAGAGACGGTATATTTTCCCGGTAAAATTCTGGAAATCGAATAGACCCCATCGTTGGTCGCCGTCGTCTTGATCACCGCATTGGTCGCCATATTGCGCGCCGTCACTGCCGCCGTCGGTAATGTCGCCCCGCTCGAGTCCGTAATGACGCCGCGAATTCCCCCCGTTACGGTTTGCGCCCGGCTGATTAAAGGCGCCGCGCAGATCATCACCATACCTATTGAAAATAGTACACTTACCAGACTTAATCTCATTTCCGTCGAAGTTCGCATAGAAGCCTCCCGAAAGTTGGATTGATAATTAAGAATAGATCTGAAGATTTCACCCGGTCCGGCTTGTCCCACTCAAAATCAGCGTTGCAAAGACAAACTAAGAGAAGAAGCAAATCTTCGGATTCGTACCTCTCTTCCATCCTCGCCCAATAAATGCTGGTGATTAGAGTTTTACCGTCATTCTTATCAGAGGGGTCAACGGCCGAATGTTGCCCCAAGAATTCTTAAAGACTATAACCAATATGGATTATTTTCAAGTTTTATTGAACCTTAGCAACGATCCAGCCAATCGGAGAGCGCTCCATCAAAATTATTGAATTCACTAAAAATATCGGATTGAACGAAATCCTGCATTGTGGTCGCATTGAGTTGATTAGAGTGGATGTAGAATTTTCTGGACTTCTTGCTCCTAAGTAGGTAGAGTGATTTTTCGGAGCTAGCTCCGCTCAAATAAATAATATCAACCACGCCCTGCCTGCTCACAGTCATTGAGCTAAAACAAAGCTATGAACTACGCTGAAATTGTCGAGGCCGAAGGCCACCTTGTTGATTCACAGATTCTCTCCCGTGTCATGGATCGAGTGATCGAATGCGGCGCCGCGTATGAAGTCATCGACTTCCGGCTTGGCCGCACAAACGACCAATTCTCGCACTTGCGGCTACGGGTGCTGGCGCCATCAGAGCCGATCTTGCATAAAACTCTCGAAGAGTTGATCGAGCTTGGCTGTTATCCGGTGCAAGCCAACAATGCCACGCTCAAACCGGCACCGCTCGATCGGGTTGTGCCTGACGACTTTTATTCGACGACCAATCATCGGACCTTTGTGCGGGTCGGCGGCGCCTGGGTGGAAGTGGCCAAGCAACGAATGGACGCGGTCATGATCGTTGACGATGGCCGGGCGGAGTGCCGCAAACTACGCGATGTTAAGCAGGGAGAGATGATCATCTGCGGTTCTCAGGGAATTCGTATTCAGCCTGAATTTAAAGAGCGTGACCGGCTCGGCTTCGCATTTATGGCGAACGATATCTCTTCGGAGCGCCGGACCGAGACGGCGGTCCGCAAAGTCGCCGAGATGATGCGGCAGGTCAAAGCTGAAGATGGTCGAATCGTCTTCGTCGCCGGCCCGGTTGTAATCCACACCGGCGGATCAGAGGCCTTTGGCGAGCTGATTCGGAACGGTTACGTCGATGCCCTGCTGGCTGGAAATGCGATTGCCGTCCACGACATCGAGCACGCATTGTTCGGCACGTCGCTCGGAGTCGATCTCGAAAACGGCATTCCGATCGAGGAAGGTCATAAAAATCATATGCGCGCGATCAATACGATCAATCGCTATGGTTCGATCAAGGGCGCGGTTGAGGCGGGAGCGCTGAGTTCCGGAGTGATGTATGAATGCGTGAAACATCATGTGCCTTTTGCGCTTGCCGGTTCGATCCGCGACGATGGGCCGCTGCCGGATACCTATATGGATCTGATCCGCGCGCAGGAAGAATATGCGCGGCTGCTGGTCGATGCCAAGATGGTCATCTGCCTCTCGTCGATGCTCCACTCGATTGGGGTTGGAAATATGCTGCCGTCGTGGGTTCGCGTAGTCTGCGTGGATATCAATCCGGCCGTCGTCACCAAACTCTCCGACCGCGGCTCACAACAGACGGTGGGAATAGTGACGGACGTCGGGGCGTTCCTCAACCTCTTAGCACAAGAAGTCAAGAAGGGGAAAGAATGAAGGAAGCAAAAGGGTTCACCCTTCGTCCTTCCACTCCTCGCCATCGACAAAGACCTCTTTCTTCCAGATCGGGACGGTCTGCTTCAATCGATCGATGGCGTAATGGCAGGCTTCGAATGCGACGCGCCGATGTGGGGAGGTGATGGCGATGACAACTGAAGATTCCGTAATCTTCAGTTCGCCGAAGCGATGGATGATCCCGATCCGCTCGACCTCCGGCCACTTCTCTCGAATCTCTTCTCCAATGCGGCGCATCTCTTTGATCGCCATCGGGACATAAGCTTCATACTGCAAACTCACGACGCGCCGGCCTTTGGTCTGTTCACGGACGACCCCGTCGAAAGTGACGACGGCTCCGGCGGCGCCGGTCAGCACCCGCTGCTCCAATCCTGATTTATCTATCGGTTCGCGTGTGATCTCAAAAATGTCTTCCTGCATAATCGATTAGTGGACGATGAAAATTATCCGCCGGAGACCGGGGGAAAGATCGCCAATGTATCTCCGTCTCTGAGTGGCTGATCCAATTGCGCGTGTTCCTCGTTGATCGCAAACAATGCGCTGCGTTCATATCGCTCAAGGATCGGATATCTTTTTTTGACTTCGGCCCACGCGCCGGCGGCGCTGGCGGGCGATGCTAATTCAAGCTTCAATTCACTCACGCCGGCCGCCTCGCGGCAGGAGCCGAAAAGAAGAACCGTGATTTCGATCTGATTATTCACTCGCAAATCTTGGTATTGGCGCCGGGGCCGGTTCAGAATCCGGTCGCGGGCACCTTGTCGGGGCCAGTGGTTGGACCTCGCCGCTGATTCTCAACGGTGGCCCTGAAATTTTGATCGCTCACCAGGTTGACTTCCTTGCCTCTGAAACGCAAGGCTTCGATCAGGAAATTATCGAAGATCAGGCGCCCGTCGCGGCTCTCATTGCGATGATCCCAGTATTTATCGGTCTGCCAATCCTGAAATGATTTCTCAATATGGAACTGGACGCCGTAGATCAACTGATCGGGTGTCCGCCGAACCATCATCTGAATTTCTGAAAGATAGCCGCGGGCGAGCTTTTTAAATCCGTCCGGCAAGCGGTCCAGTTGCAACCCGTGATTCTGCCAAACGCGTAACAAGTGACGCCGGTTGGTATAATTTTGCCATCGCGCATTCGGGCGTTCATCGATCCCGGCAAAGATGCGGTCGGTGAGATCTGCAATCTTGACAAATCGGTATTGATATTCGATCAAGCGCCCATTGCGCTTGTGGTGCGGCAGTTCGTCATCCAGAGTGACAATCGTGGCTCCAAACGCCTGCCCAACAAGTTGGTGGCCGCCGCAGATCGCCATGATCGGCACTCGCGTCGTCCTGATGAATCGGCCCAGGGCTGCGATCAATTCCGGAGCATAGAGATCGAAATCGCGCAGCGTTCCGCTCAAGACAATCGCATCCGGGTCAAATTCGCGGACCACCTCTTCATTCAACGCCGAGAGATGAATAATCCGAATCTCGGGTTCGCGCACCAGCTTGCGGACATTGCTCTCGATGTTGCCCATGGCGAGCACCGCAATCCCACGTTCGAGCCGCACCCAATTCCCGGCGTGGAAATCCGGCTCGCGCCGCGCCACTTCCGAATACTGGCTCTCATCCGCGATCAGATTATCGACCAGAATAATACGCATTGTCTGAATGCGCGGGAAGATCGGCTCATAGACACAGTAGCGATCGCTCCACCTCTCATTGACCTGCCCCATGGCTTCTCCTGTCTCCTCCGAAAACTCTCCATCACCGCTCTAAATCTAATAGTAAGATTACTACAATCAGTTGGATCCTAATAGTTAGCCCGGACATCATGACATTTGTCAAAGCTCACCATCATCAGCTAGAATTGTGGATTCGCGTCAAACACAAATTTCTATCAGGCGATCACCATGAGGCCTCGCCTGCAGAATTATGGAGTAGTCGATGTCAGATCTCACGTCAATTGTTGTGCGCGGCGCACGTGTTAACAATCTCAAAAATGTCTCATTTACCATCCCGCTCAATTCATTGACCGTCGTCACCGGAGTAAGCGGTTCGGGCAAATCATCGCTCGCCTTCGATACTATTTATGCTGAAGGCCAGCGGCGTTATGTTGAATCGCTCTCGGCGTATGCCCGGCAGTTCCTCGAACGAATGGACAAGCCGGATATCGACGAAGTACTGGGGATCTGTCCGGCCATTGCCATCAACCAGAAAAATTCGACTCGCAATCCGCGATCAACCGTCGCGACGCAGACCGAAATCTACGATTACCTGCGTCTGCTCTATGCGCGCGTCGGGATCACGATCTGCCGGCGTTGTTCGAGCGTGGTCAAGCGCGACACTCCCCAATCGGTCGCGGATGCCATCCTCGGCGGAGAGAAAGGACTGTCGGAAGGCACACGTTTCTATGTGCTCTTTCCGGCGGCGGCGGGGACTGAACCGGCGGCCGCGGCCCCGCGGCAGGAAGAGGGCGCCGTCGCGAAGGTGCCGAAACCGAAGAGGACCCGCTCAGCCAAATCGGCCGGCAGCGCGATCAATGTGAAAGCGCATTTGATGAGCTTGATGCAGCGCGGTTTCACACGGCTCTACGACGCCGTCCGCGACGAGATCATCGAATTGGAGACGCCGGACAGTTTCACGGGAGAAAGTTTCGACAAGATCTTTGTGCTCGTCGATCGCCTCGCCGTCCGCCCCGATGCGCGCAACCGTCTGGTCGATTCACTGGAGATCTGTTATCAGGAAGGCCACGGCCAGGCGGTCATTCAAACGGTCGGTGACAACCGGCAGCAGTTCTCATTTTCGGAAAAGTTCGAGTGTAAAAATTGTGGCCTCGCCTATATCCGTCCGGAACCTCGGCTCTTCAGTTTCAATAATCCTTTTGGAGCTTGCCCCACCTGTCAGGGTTTCGGCAATACGATCGGGCTGGACATGAACCTGGTCATTCCCAACCGGGAAGCGTCATTGGCCGATGGCGCAATTGAGCCCTTCAGCAGGCCGCAATTTGAATGGTGGAGCAATGAGCTGAAAAAGTTCGCCAAACGCGAAGGGATCTCCATGACGATTCCTTTCGCCGAACTCCCAAAAGACCAACAGCAAGCGGTGATCGAGGGCAGAGACGGATTCGAGGGCGTCAAAGGCCTCTTCGAATGGCTCGAGACCAAGAAGTACAAACTGCATGTCCGAGTCTTACTCGCAAAATACCGCGGCTATACCATCTGCCCCGACTGTCGGGGCGGAAGATTGCGGATTGAAGCCCGCGATGTCTATGTCGGCGGGAAGACGCTGCCCCAAGCGTGCAGCCTTTCGATCAAAGATGCGGCGTGTTTCTTCGACAGCCTGCAACTCGATGCCGAGCAGGCGGCCATCGCTGACCGGCTGCTCTCTGAGGTTCGTTCACGTCTGAAGTTTCTGCTCGATGTCGGGCTCGATTACCTGACGCTCGATCGTCTTGCCTCGACATTATCGGGCGGCGAAGCGCAGCGCATCCAGCTCGCCACCCACCTCGGATCTTCGCTGGTGGGAGCACTCTACGTTCTGGACGAGCCGAGTATCGGGCTGCATCCGCGTGACAGCGAACGATTGATCAAGTTACTACAAAACCTGAGGGACATCGGCAATACGGTGCTCGTCGTCGAACACGAAGCCGAGATGATGCGTTCGGCCGATCATATTCTCGATATCGGCCTCGGCGCCGGTGAACTCGGCGGTGAAGTGGTTTACGAAGGCGATCTGACCGGATTGCTCGAACATGAGACTTCACTGACCGGCAAATATCTGCGAGGCGAAGCTCAAATCAAAATTCCGAAGGAGCATCGCGCAATCGGCAAAAAACAGATCGTGCTCCATGGCGCCCGCGAACATAACCTCAAGAATATCGATGTCACGGTCCCGCTCAACGCCATGGTCTGCATCACCGGCGTCTCGGGTTCAGGTAAATCGACGATCGTTCACGATTGCCTCTACGCCGGGTTGAAACATCAACGAGGCGATTGGCAAGGGCATATTGGGTCTTTCGCCGGGCTCGAAGGCGGCAAATTCCTCGACGATGTGATCCTCGTCGATCAATCGCCGATTGGCCGGACGCCGAGATCGAACCCGGTCACCTACATCAAGGTCTACGATGCGATTCGCGAGGCTTTCGCTTCGACGCGTGAAGCTCAGACGCATGGTTTTAACGCCAGCCATTTTTCGTTCAATGTGCCAGGAGGCCGCTGCGACACGTGCGAGGGCGACGGCACCGTCACCGTCGAGATGCAATTTCTGGCTGACGTCGAACTGGTCTGCGAAGAGTGCAAAGGGACACGATTCAAATCTTCTACGCTGGAGATTAAATACCGGGGCAAGAACATCCATGAAGTGCTCAATATGACCGTCCGTGAAGCGATGACTTTCTTTTCACATTCGCAGCGTATTGCGAGCAAGTTGAAAGTCCTGGACGATGTCGGATTGGGTTATCTGAGGTTGGGGCAGTCCGCGACGACCCTCTCGGGCGGCGAAGCGCAACGCGTTAAACTCGCCTCTTATCTCACCCGCAAGAGCGGCGACCATACACTCTATATTTTTGACGAACCGACGACCGGGCTGCATTTCGACGATATCAACAAACTGCTCTCGTCTTTTCGCCGTCTCCTCGATGCCGGCGCGTCGCTGATTGTGATCGAACACAATCTGGATGTGATAAAAACGGCGGATTGGATTATCGACCTGGGTCCTGAGGGCGGCGATCAAGGCGGTCAAATTATCGCCACCGGCACGCCGGAAGAGATCGCTCAAATCGAGTCGTCGCATACGGGGCGTTTTTTAAAATCGCATCTCGGACTCTAGTTGAGAGCATTTTTCACTTCGCTGTTCAGCGATAAAACCGAAGACTGATCCCGGGTTACCGAGATTGATAAAAAAGTTTCAGGGACCAGGGATCTGGGGTCAGGGATCGGAAAATAGCCGCGGACCTGATCACCCAAAACTCAAAGCCACAGAACCACGGAGGCACAGAGCCTAAAGACCGAAGAGGGATGCAAATTCCCAGCCTCCCCTTCGTCCAACTCCTCTTGCTCTGTACCTCCGTGTTTCTGTGGCTTTGATTAGCAGTCCGATCTAGTAAAGGGCGAAGTTGAACTCCAGGTTGAATCGGACACTAACGGGACGTCCTTGACGCATGGCGGGGCGGAATCGGATGTGTTGTGCGGCTTCGATTGCGGCCTCAGTCAGGCCGTTCGGCAAGCCGTGAACGGTCCGAATATCAGAGAGGCGTCCGTCCGCACCGAAGACGGCGCTCAAGACCACTGAGCCTTGAACTCTGTTCTGCCGTGCCTCTTCGGTATATTTGGCTTTCTCTTTGTAAATAATGGTCGGCCGCAGATCGCCAGTCGCGGTCAGTATGGTATCGCTAGTCCCATTCGTTGGCCCCCCGCCCATTCGCATTTTGTTCCCGCCCGTATTGCCGTCTTCTCCCGGACCATAACCGGGGCCGTTGCCCGGTCCGATTCCGGTTCCCTTGCCCGGCCCGCGTGATGGGGCATCGATCGCTCCTGTCACTTCACCAATCGGTCCAGCGAAATGTTTGAGAGTCGATGGATCGGCATAGACAGTCGGACGAATGATGAGGGTCGGATTCGGAATTCTCGGCGGATCGAGATTCGGCCGGGCCACTTGTGGATTCAACGAAGCGTCCGGCGGGCCGCCCCGGCGTGAACGAGCCCCGTCATTGCCGCCTCCACCACCGCGAGCGCGGCGGATTTGCGGTAAACTCCCGCCGAGCAGGCCGCGATTTGAGGTATTCGCCTCTTCGGCCAACTCTTTGGAGGTAGGGATCACGAGTCTCACCCCCTCTTCAGGAAGATTGGACGTTGGCGCGGCAACAGCTTCCTCGCTGGAGAACGGCGAGTTGAAGAGTCCGACCAGCAAGACGGCCAACAAGATCGAAGTGTAAAAGATCACCGCTGTCGCCATTCCGGCTTGCAGTAATCTGCGTCGCCGGTAATTAGTTCCCTCCCCTTGTAACAAAGTGATGAGATAGCGGCTTGGATGGCGTTTCAATTGATCAATCGCTTCCGCGACCTCCCTCCTTAATCTCTTCACGAGCGATTCATTCTTTAAGAGGAATTGAAAATCGTCTCGTGTATGAATTCTTGTGCGAAGATCATATTTCACCAACTCGGTCGCATCTCTTGGACAATATTTGAATCCGTCAGCAAAGCTTTGGGCACACTTCGGGCATATTTTCATAATCCTGCCTCCTGTATGTTGATCTGACCTGACCGACCGGAACTGAATCGGCAGGTGGTTGATGCCAATGGTTATCGGAGTTGGTACCGGTTGAACGCAATGATTATTGCTTCTTGCAGGACCCGGATAGAAATTTTTGACGGACTAAAAATCGGCGAAAATCGCGGGGTCGATCGATTAAAATCACCCTTTAACCCGGCGGGTTGTCATTAGCTTCCAGCCTGTATTATCGTGTTCAAGTATTTTGGCAATCACGAAAATTACCGCTCACCTTAATTTCTGAGAACCGCTATGAAGATGACACGCCTGCTGGCACTATTCTGCGCTGCTTCGCTCATTGCCTGTGGATTTAATCTTGCGCCCTTTTTAGGTTCGACCACGGCTCAATCAAACAACGGCTTCACACTTGAACAAGTTCTCAGTTCGCCTTTTCCTTCAGAGCTGGCCGCTTCGCCAAAGGGCGAACGCATCGCCTGGGTCTTTGATGCGCAGGGCAAACGCAATGTCTGGGTGGCCGAAGGCCCCGGATTTAAAGCCCGCCAGTTGACGCAGTACAACGAAGATACCGGGCAGGAGATCACCAATATTGTCTTTACGCACGATGGGAAGTGGATCGTTTTTGTGCGAGGTGGAGATCAAAATTCCGCGGGTGAGTCTCCGAATCCGGCGAGTGATGCGGGCGGCGCCAGGCAGGAGATTCTCGCAGTCTCTTTCGACAATGGCAGCGTCTTGCGTTTGGGGGAAGGCGATGCGCCCGTCGTTTCACCCGTCAATAATCGCATCGTCTACAGCAAAGACGGCCAGATCTGGACGGTGGAAGTCGCCGAAGGTTCGGAACCGCATCAATATTTTGCCGCACGCGGCACCAACATTTCGCCTCAATGGTCTCCTGATGGCCGCCAAATCGTCTTCAACAGCTCTCGCGGCGATCACAGCTTGATCGTCGTTTACGACACCGAGAAGAACCGCCTGAAATATCTCGCGCCCACCGTTGATCGAGACAGCTATCCTTGTTGGTCGCCTGACGGTAAGCGAATCGCCTTCATCCGCCAACCCGCGCGCGGCACGCAACCACGCCAGGTATTCAGAGACGTTCCTGATCCCTGGGCGATCCTCATCGCCGATCCCAATACGGGTGTGGCGTCAGAGGTCTGGCATAGTGGAAACAAGGTGACGGATTCGATCCCGACGATGGCCGGATCGTATTTGCTGCAATGGGCGGCCGATAACCGGTTGGTCTTCACCTCGGAGATGGATGGATGGATGCATCTCTATTCAATCTCGGCACAGGGCGGTAATCCGACTTTGCTCACCCCCGGTCAATGCGAGTATGAACAGATGACCTTGACGCCGAATAAGCAAGAGATCATCTATTCATCCAACTGTAACGATATTGACCGGCGCCACCTGTGGCGCGTCCAGATTTCAAGCGGCCAGGGGAAAATGATCATTGGAGGCGAGAAGATTGACTGGAATCCCGTGGTCACCGGCGACGGTCAACACCTCGTCTTCTTCAGATCGGATGCTAAGGTACCGGCAATGCCATATGCAGTTTCAACGCGTCCTGCCGCCAACGCCGATCCTGTTCCTGAACCGATCGCGGCTGAAGCTTTGCCAAAGGACTTTCCTTCATCGAAACTGGTCGTCCCGCAACCCGCAATCTTCAAAGCGGCGGACGGCCTCGAAATCCATGGTCAACTCTTTCTGCCTCAGGGCGCCGGAACCGGAGAGAAATTGCCCGCGGTCATTTTTATGCACGGCGGGCCGGTTCGACAGATGTTCCTGGGCTGGCACAATCGCTACTACTACCACAACACTTACGCGTTCAATCAATATTTGGCCAGTCGAGGTTATGCCGTGCTTTCAGTCAACTATCGCCTGGGGATTGGATACGGACGCGCGTTTCGAGTCGTGACGAATGGCGGCGGGCGCGGCGCGGCCGAATATCAAGACGTCGTCGCGGGGTCTACGTATCTGCGATCGCGCAATGACATCGATGCCGCCAAGATCGGCCTCTGGGGCGGAAGCTACGGCGGCTTTTTGACAGCGCTGGGATTGGCGCGCAACTCGGACCTCTTTGCAGCGGGTGTGGATCTGCACGGGGTCCATGATTGGTCGGTGCGAATTTCAAATCTGGGCCTGGCCGATTTTGGCGATCGCGACGCGGTCAAGATCGCTCGTGAGTCATCGCCTGTCGCCTCGATCGACAAATGGCGATCTCCTGTTCTGTTGGTTCACGGCGACGATGATCGCAATGTCGCCTTCTCGCAGACAGTCGATCTCGTGAGGCGATTGCGCGAGCAAAAAGTCGAGTTCGAGCAGATCGTCTTTCCCGACGAAGTCCACGATTTCTTGCTGCATCGCCACTGGGTCGAAATTTTTGAGGCGGGGGCAAAATTCTTCGATAAACACCTCAAACGCGCTCGAACCGCGCAGAAGATCTCCAAGCTCAATCTCCCGATCCGTCATGGCAGCCAGGACACAGGCGCGCCGGCGGGACGCGCTTTACGCAAGCAATAAAGAGAGAAGATCCAACAAACGAAAAACGAAACAATCGAAGAGATAAAAAAATCTCCCGGTTGTTTCGTTTTTTCCATTTGTTCCGTATCCTCTTCTATTGATCTGGAGATTACTGGAGAGTTAGTAATAGGAAACGTTTAAAGTGCTATCAAACAATTCGCTTGCTGAATACGAGAGCCGTCTCACATCACGCCGATCCTCACTCGCCCACGAACAACGACGCAGTCGAAACATATGGATCTTGCGGCGGGTAACTTTCCTCGCGATTGCGGCGTCGATTGTGCTGGCCTTCGAGAAAATTTTCGCGCCGTGGTGGATCGCCCTTCCAATCATAGTTTTCATCGCACTGATGGCAATTCACCAACGGATCCATGAGGCGCGCGATCGGCTGGAACGATCAGTGAAATTTTACGAAAGAGGCATCGCACGAATCGAAGACCGCTGGGCCGGAAGCGGTGAGACCGGCGAAAGATTCGCCGATCAATCTCACATCTACGCTGAAGATTTGGACCTTTTCGGCCGAGGTTCGTTATTCGAGCTGCTTTGCACTGCGCGAACGCGCGCCGGCGAAGAGAAACTCGCGGCCTGGATTCTGATGCCGGCCACGGTCGCGGAGATTCGTGCCCGGCAAAAAGCGATTGACGAACTGCGTTCGCGGCTCGACCTTCGCGAGAGCCTGGCCGTGCTGGGCGCCGATGTTCGCTCGGGCGTTCATACCGAGGAGTTGTCGGCCTGGGCAACGGCCCCGCCCTTGCTCTCTTCGAAACTGATGCCGATCGCCGCCGCAGTCGTCGGCCTCTTCGCACTCGCCGCCGTCATCCTGTGGTTCGCGTTCGATCTGAGGTTGTTCGCGCTGGCGGCGCTGATCTGCGAAACAGTCTTCCTCTTTCTCTATCGCGAGAAAGTCGGACACGTCATCGCAGCTGTCGAGAGGCCCAGCCGTGAACTATCGCTCCTCACCGAAATTCTCACCCGGTTGGAGCAAGAACAATTCACCTCGCCGCGGCTCATCGAGCTGCGCAAGGAGCTGGAAACAGATGGGCTACCGCCGTCCAATCAGATCGCCCGCCTGGTTCGGCTGATTCAAATTCTGGACTCGACGAAAAATCAACTCTTCGCTCCATTCGCCTTCATTCTGCTACTACCGGCGCAGTTGGCCTATGCCATCGAACGCTGGCGCCAGAAATCAGGTCCGAAAATTCCGCAATGGATTGAGGCGGTCGGCGAGATCGAGGCTTTAAGTTCGCTCGCCGGCTATGCCTACGAACACCCGGCCGATCCGTTCCCTGAACTGAATGAAAATGGGGCGTGTTTTGAAGGTGAAGAGCTGGGCCATCCACTGATTCCCGCAGCGCGTTGTGTGAGAAATGATGTCAAACTCAGCCCGGATTCACGCCTGTTGATCATCAGCGGATCGAATATGTCCGGCAAAAGCACATTGCTCAGGACGGTTGGGACCAATGTCGTGCTGGCGCTCGCGGGCGCTCCGGTCCGGGCCAACCGCTTGCGGTTGTCGCCGCTGGTGATCGGGGCTTCAATCCACATTCTCGATTCTTTGCAAACCGGGGCGTCGCGTTTCTATGCCGAAATCACACGCCTCCGCAAAATCGTTCAGCTGACCAATAACAATCTGCCGTTGCTCTTTCTGCTCGATGAAATTTTGAGCGGCACCAATTCACATGATCGGCGGATCGGAGCCGAGGCCGTCGTCAAAGGCCTGGTCGAACGCGGCGCGATCGGGCTGGTCACGACGCACGATCTCGCGTTGACCCAGATCGCCGATACCCTGGGTGCATTGGCGTCCAACGTGCATTTCGAAGATCATCTCGAAAACGGTGAGATCAAATTCGATTACAAGATGCGGCAGGGCGTCGTTCAACGGAGTAATGCGCTGGAGCTGATGCGCGCCGTCGGATTGATCGCTTGATGACGGTTCTCAACTGATTCCTGGCCTTTGATGTCATAAAAAGTATCAGGGGTTAGGGATCTAGAGTCAGAGATCAGCTATGGCAAATATCCTTGCAAGAGGTGAATTACATTTTCACCCATAATCTTTCTGATCTCGGCTTCGGTGAACTTCGCTTGTAACAACGCGTCTGTGATTTGGACGAGTCCGGTGGTATCGAAAGGAGCATCGATTGTGCCATCATAATCCGAGCCGAGTCCGACGTGATCGACGCCGATGAGGTCTACCGTATAACGGATCGCCGTCGCAATCGCTTTAGCATCTTGCCCACAGGTCGCCGTGTCCCAGTATCCGATGCCGACCACGCCGCCGGTCTTCGCAATGCCTTTGAGCTGTTCGTCACTCAAATTTCTGGTGTTGTTGCAGGTCCCTTTGACGCCTGTATGCGAAACGATGACCGGCCGCGTCGCGAGCGCCAGGACGTCATCGACCACTTTGGGCGAGGCGTGAGCGAGATCGACGAAGACACGCTTCTCCTGCATCCGTTTCATCAACTCTCGCCCTTTGTCGGTCAACCCGCCCTTTTCAACGCCATGGGCCGAACCGCCCATCTCGTTATCGAAAAAGTGTGCGACCCCAATCATGCGAAAGCCGGCATCGTAAAGCCGGTCGAGGTTATTGACGTCACCGCTCAGCGCGTGTGCGCCCTCAATGCCTAAAAAGCCCGCGACTATTCTCTGCTCCGTCCGGCGCCGCTCCAGGTATCTCGCCAAATCATCTCTTGTTTTGATCACGACGAGCGCCCCTCCGGAACGTTCGGCGGCCCGGTGCAACCGATTCGCTTGATACAGCGCCCGTTCAGTCAAATTGCCCCAACTCGAAACCGGCCAACGTTCGGCAAAAGCGAGCAGAGTAATGTTATCGGTATCGCCACTATTTCTTTCGATATTCAGGTTGCGCGGCGATTTGCTCACGACGGTAAACGCTTGCAGCGCGACGTTGCCTTCAATCAGACGAGGGACATCGACGTGCCCCCAACTTCCGCGCTCAAGCAGATCTCGATTCCACATCAGCGTATCGGCATGCAGATCCGCAATCAGCAGTTTTTTATGCAGTTCCTCAGCCTCTCGCGAAGCTCGATAAGGCGGCGGATTGAGTACCGCATTCATTCGTTTGCCGAGGAATGACGGCACAATGAACCACAACACGACCAACGCGATCAGTAATAGCGCCATCAATCCGATCAGGATTTTTCTTATCATGGTAGGCGGCAATCTACTCTTATTTAAATGGCCTGTCCAATTTCAGCATTCAGTAGGCGGCAGTCATCGGGTAGACTCAATCAACACCGGCGAGCTTGCTCCGCCGCTCCAACAATATCGTATCGCGCCACCACGTCCCCATTTTGCCAATGTGCTCACGCCGGCCCACCTCGCGGAACCCGCAGCGCTTGTGGAGTTCGATGCTGGCGCTATTCTCGGGGAAGATGCTCGCCTGGAGTGTCCAGAACCCGTTCTTCTCGGATTCATCGACGAGGGCCATCAACAGGGCACGTCCAACTCCCGCCCCCCTGTAGCGCTGCCCGATGTATACGCTGACCTCGGCTACTCCCGCGTAAACGGCCCGCTTGGAGACCGGACTCAGCGCCGCCCACCCTTTGACAACGTCACCTGATCTGGCGACAAGACGACACGAAGGCAGATGGGCCGCATCCCACTTCTCCCACGACGGGACATCAGTTTCGAACGTAGCCTCACCCGTCACGATCCCTTCGAGGTAGATCTGACGGACCTGTTCCCAATCACTCTCTTTCATCCTGTCGATCTTAAAATCGATCATCGTTGAACTCCTCTTGAGATTCCCCCTGGAAAAGCGCAAAGGCCCGCTCACTCCCGGCGCCACCTCCCGGCTTGTCCATAACTATCCAACTTCATAACGCGACAGGGGAAGTTATACTGCCATCATCAATTTTCTAAAATACCCGATTCCCGATTTTTGAATGGTGTGAGAACCTCGCAAAGATCCGATTTTTCCGGTCCGAGCGCCTCCTTGCGGATGGCCGGCTCCCGTTGACGCAGCCAACCGGCAACTTGCGAGAGACAAATTGGCCACCATACAATGCTCGGCGTGTCTACCGATAATTCAAAGCAGGATCAGATCGTTCGTCAGCCGGTCGAGCGTTTCGCATCGACACAATGGAGCCTGGTGCTGACGGCCAAACGGGGATCATCACCCAGCGCGGAACAGGCATTGGCATCTTTGTGCGCCGCCTACTGGCCGCCGCTCTATGCCTATCTTCGGCGGAGAGGATACGACATTTCAGATGCCCAGGATTTGACTCAAAGCTTCTTCGCGCGTCTGCTCGAAAAGAACTATCTGGAAGCTGTCCGGAGCGAACGCGGCCGGTTCCGCTCGTTTCTGCTGGCGGCGCTCAAACACTTTCTGGCCAACGAATGGGATCGCGAGCGGGCGCAAAAACGCGGAGGAGGGCGGCAAATTATCAGCATTGAAGAGATCTCTTCGGCTGAAGGCAGTTATCGGCTCGACGATCGAGCGCACATGCTCACGCCAGAGAAGTTATTCGAACGTCGTTGGGCTTTGACTCTGCTCAATCAAACGATCTCTTCGCTCGGAACGGAATATGAGCGAGCCGGCAAGGGCGACCTCTTCGAACAGTTGAAGTCTTTTCTCACCGGCTCTGATGACGGAGTGCACTACAGTCAAGTCGCGGCTGAATTGAAGATGAGCGAAGGCGCGGTTAAAACGGCCGTCCATCGCTTGCGCCGCCGTTTCCGCACGCTGTTGCGGGAGAGGATTGCCCAAACCGTCGCTCATCCGGAGGAACCGAGCGAGGTGGATTATGAGATTCGCTACCTGCTGAAGGCGCTCGATCCATAACTTTTTTCAAATCACCTGTAACCTTTCGTGCGTTTTGCTTCAGTAAATGGGTGGAACCGTGACGCGACGATGCGCGCGGAAACGAAAGGAGACCACCGATGACTGAATTGCGCGACTGCCCCCGCTGCCACAATCTCTTAACGGTTGAGACACAAGCCGGTCTCTGCCCGAACTGTCTGATGCAGCTGGCCCTTGAAGACCCGACCGAAAAGTGGGGTGATCGGCACAATGGTTCGGCCTCACCCGGCCTGACCCTGGATTCGATTCTCGGCCACGATAAAATTTTCGGCGATTATGAACTGCTGCAAGAGATCGCGCGGGGTGGAATGGGCGTCATCTATCGCGCTCGCCAGTTGAGCCTCAATCGCATCGTTGCGGTCAAGATGATGCGGCCGGACCTGCATGTCTCCGAAGCCGAGTTACAACGCTTTCGCATCGAAGCCGAGGCGGCGGCCAACCTGCGGCATCCCAACATCGTCGCGATCTACGAAGTCGGTGAGCACGAAGGATTGCATTACTTCTCAATGGAGTATATCGAGGGCCAGAGCCTGGCCGAGTTGGTCCACGATCACCTGCTCACGGCAGAGACCGCCGCGGACTATGTCAGAACGATCGCTGAAGCGATTCACTATGCCCATTGGCGAGGGATCCTGCATCGCGATCTGAAGCCTTCGAATATTTTGATTGACCAGTCCGATCAGCTGCATGTCACAGATTTCGGATTGGCGAAGAGGCTGGCGAGCGATTCGCGGTTGACGGCGACAGGCGCGGTGCTCGGGACGCCGAGTTATATGTCGCCGGAACAGGCTGCAGGTAAGAACACCGAACTCAGCCCTGCAAGCGATGTTTACTCGTTGGGAGCAATTCTCTACGAGTTGCTCACGGGCCGCCCGCCGTTCCAGGCGGCGTCACCGCTCGACACAGTGCTGCTCGTGCTGAAATCAAAACCGGTCTCTCCTAAAGTGTTCTCTCCGCAATTGAGTCGAGACCTGGAGACGATTTGTCTCAAATGTCTGGAGAAAGACCCCGCGCATCGCTATCAATCGGCTTTGGAATTGGCCCAAGACCTCGGCCGCTACTTGAACCGCCAGCCGATCAAGGCAAGGCCGATCAAGATCCCGGAACGCGCCTGGCGCTGGTGCCGTCGCAATCCCTGGCCGACACTGGCGACAGCCGCGCTGGTCCTGCTTGCGACGCTCGCCTCAATTTCGGCGATCAAATATCGCCAGAGATTGTGGCAATCGCTCCTCGATCAAATCCGATTAGAGCGTCTCGCCGGCAATCGAGCGAAATCATTGGAAGCAGCGGCTGAAGCAGCCCGCATCAAACGCACACCGGAGTTGCTCCAGGAAGCGATTCAGACGATTACGACTCCCGGAGTGCGCCTGCTCCAACAGTTCCCTTATGCAAATCACTCTAAACCGATCTTCAGCCCCGACTCACAGATGATAGCCTTCAATAGCAAATTCGGGGATGGTAATAAGGAGATTAAAACAACCGATTTTTGGGGGGAACCGGTTGTGGTCCGAGAGATTCGTTCAGGTAGAGTGTTGGCCACTTCCGAGACTCAGCACAGTAGTAGTGCATATCTTTTTAACCCGCCCGACCCGCTGGACGGTCAGCTCTCCGGTTCATACAGCCCGCTACTGGCGTTATCGAAGGTGATGCACCGGACAGTAACGCGTACGATGGAGAATGGGGAATCGAGAACTGAATCAGCAGGTATTGAGGATCAGGCAGTGTTGTTGTTAAATCCAATGACGGGGAGAGAGTTCGCCGAGATAAGACCTCCACAGTCCTGTCCCGAATTGATCGGCGGCCCGCTACTCTTCAGCCCCGACGGCGCTTATCTGGTGAAGGGCAATGATGGTAGTCCAATCTGGGTGATCGATGTTCATCATCGCTCCAGCCAGTTGTTTTTTATCGAAGGCGCTCCCGTCACCTTTCTTTCAAACCGTGAATTGCTGCTCAACGTCGATGGCCGAGTTAGGCGCTGGGACATGGTGACTCAAGAGTCCAGCTTCGCCACGCCGCCGGGAACGGTCTTGATGTCCCTGAGCGGTAATGGTCACGTCGCCATCCTCCAGCCGGAGCCCCCAGACCATCCTGACTCCCTGAGCGTCTGGGATGTTCTCTCTAACCGGTCAATCGGCTCGATACCAGCCTATGACAAAAATAAACGCGAGATCTTGCTTAGCCAGGATGGACGGCTGGCGGTCATCTACAGCCCTTCGACTCCAAATATGTTGCAATTGTGGGATCTGACGATCCCAGGCTTCAGAGAGCGGATCGCCACGATCGGAGTAAATACCAAAATCTATTTTAATCAAGCCGCTTTCAGTCCCGATGGGTCTATGCTCGCCCTCTTCGGCATAGAAGGAGCGATGGGAAGCACCTGGATACTCGAGACCGAGAACGGGCGCGAAGTAGCAGTGTTGCGCGACAATCATTCGCCGGCCTGGAGCAGCAACAGCCGCTTGCTGGCGACCGCCGGCCCTGGAACGATCAAAACCGGCAATAACAACTCACACTCCTCAAGTACCAGCTTCGACAAAAACGTAAGCATGGGGAACAGTTTCCTCAATGTCTGGGAAGTTACTCCACCGACTCCAACCTATCTGCTTTCCAACCGGATCAACTCACTTACTTTTAGTCCTGACTCCAAACAGTTGGTCTCGAATGGGACGTTGTGGGATGTCTCAAAAGAGTCTGCCACAATGCCCACCAGGCTCACAATCTCAAATCAAAAACTCCCGAGCAATTATGCCTTCTTCGATCGAGCCGGCCGGTTATGGGCAACCGATATTGCGAACCTTGAATTTCCAATCAAGCTCTGGCAGCTCTCACCGGAGAAACGTGAAATTACTTTTGAAAATCCTGATTACTCCGCTTTTAAGAATTTGTTATCAGCCCTAACCAGTGAAAAAATAGTAGCTCAACCAAGAGACTTCGCCCTCAGTCCCGATGGAAAATCTCTGGTCATAACGTGTGGTCTGGCGCGAGAATCGCCGTCCAGAAGCCGTTCCTCAGGTGGAGATGGAACGCTGGAGATCTGGGACTTAACCACTCAGAAACGATTGGCGATCTGGAACAACGAGAATATCCGATTGGGGTTCTCACACGTCAGATTCAGTCCAGATGGCAAGCGAGTTGCGACCTCCGGCAACACTACCCAAACCAACGGTTTTGCAATTTGGGATGCGGCTACAGGAAAAGCAATCTGCACGCTTAGTCAAACAATTGCCGGTGCGATAGAGTTCAGTCCCGATTCAAAGTTAGTTTTCTTTGGGCAACAAGGGTTTCCTGATCAAACTGCCGCCATTTTCGTATACGACGCCGAGACTGGTCGCGAAGTAGGAGTCTGGAAGGGGCACCGAGGTCCGATCTCAGCGCTCGCCGTCAGCCCCGACAACCGTTATCTGGCCTCGGGAGGTCAGGATCGAATGATCCGTTTGTGGGACATTCGAACGGGGCGCGAATTGAACAGGTGGGAAGCCGCTCAAAGCACGGTGACGGCATTGGCCTTCAGCCCGGACGGAGGCTCGATCCTGGCCAGTGGCAGCGCGGATGGAACCCTCAAGCTCTGGAATCCCCTTTCGATTAATGAACAGCTCAAACTTCTCGGTCTGAGCATCAAGTAGCGGGCAATTACCGATCCCTGATCCCTGATCCCTGATACTTTTTTTATAAATATCAGGGGCCAGGGATCAGGGGTCAGAGGTCAGTAATCTGTCTCCGAGACGCGGTTCTTGACACTCCCACATACGTCAGGCACACTCGCGCCGATTGATTCAACTACGACATTGTAAATATCAGTTGCAGATACATCGTTCAATAAACTGTTAACTGTTAAATTCTACTTTTTCCATGAGGACAAAGTAGAGACAAGGAGACGAGCAACTATGTCCACCAAGCAATTCGAGCCGAAATTCATGAAGGTCGGCGTTCTGACTGCCGCCTTGCAGGAACTGACGCCGCGCGAGAAGCGCGACCCCGATCCAGACCTGGCGATCGAAGAATGGGCGGCATTCGCCCATGAACTGGGCGTCAACTACATTCAGCTCTCGGCCGCGCTGCATCCGACCGAAGCCGATGTGCCGGCTGAAGCGCTCCTTGATCCGGTTGCCAACACGCTCGATCTGAGACAGCCGTTCAGTAAGGATCGCGCTAAACGCGTCCGCGCCAGTCTCGAAGAGTACAAGATGGGCATCTCCGATGTCGGTTATTTCGATAACATGCTCCATCACGATCCCGCGCTCAGAAAGAAGAAACATGACTTCATGATTCGCGCCATGGACGCGGCGGTGGAATTGGGCGCCGAGGCGGTTTGCGGTTTCGTCGGACGCAATCAGAAGACGAATATGGATCACAACCTGATCGATTTCGAGGAGACTTTCATTCCACTGCTCAAAGAGGCGAAAGCGCGCGGCTTACAGTATCGCAATGAACAGTGCCCGATGCCGGGCTGGGTTCCCGGCGACAACTGGCACAACAATATCGCCTATACGCCTGGCGTTTGGATTGCGCTGCACCAGATCTGCGAAAAGCATGGCGTCGGAGATCAGTTCAGAATTCACTACGATCCATCGCATGCCATCTTGATGGGCCAGGATACCCGCTCAATCTTTCAATACCTGAAAGATGAAGGCTATGATTTTCTGATCGGCGGATTCCACGTCAAAGGCCAGGTGACCGATGCGCGCGGCGTCGCGGCGTGGGGTTACGGCGGGCAGACGATTCAACGCGGCGATATGATCAATGGCGAGCCCTCGCCGAAAGCCGCCGACCATCTCAATGCCTGGAAGAAGCAGACGGTGCTCTGCGAACACGAACTGCCGGGCACGGCCAAGCACGATCCGCTCGCCTATCTGCAAAATCGCACGGTCGATTGGTTGGATCACCAACTCGCCGCGCGCGAACTCTTGAAACTCGACGTCGAGAATACTTTCCTGATCGTCGAACACGAATATCCTAAAGCCCGGATTCAAGACAAAGAGAAGCTCAAGCCGATCCTCCAGGGCTCAATTGCTTTTACTCGCAAGATCGACGAAGCGGCAGCCTGCATGTTCGCATTGCAAAACGAAGTGCTCGCCGCCCAGGGTATTCCCGTGCAAGGCATCGGTCGGGAAGCCTACCGGTCATAGAAACCAATGAATCGGGCGCAGTTGGATGGCCGCGCTCGATTCGCCAATTTCTACGTCGAGGAATGTGTCCTATGCGAAAAAGCATCGCCTTCAAATGGTTGTTTTTGCCTTCGGTCGCGGCGCTCTTTGTCGTCTTCGCTGCGTGGTTAATGATTCCGACTTGCGCCTGTGGGCCGAAGAAAAGCCCGCTTGATCGATTTTTCGGAGGTCCGAGTAGGGCAAATGGAGTGGTTTCGGCGAATGACAAACCACGCGTCTGCTACATCACGCAATCGATGGGATTCAAACACGCCGTGCTGCCTGAATCCGAAAAGATCATGCAAGAGCTCGCCCAAAAGAATGGTTTCGAATTGATCGTTTCACATGAAGCTGAAAAGGTCATCACTCCGGAGAACCTCAAGAACCTCGACCTGATTATTTTCTATACGACGGGTGAGTTGCCGCTGAGCGATGAGCAGAAGAAGGCTTTTCTCGATTTCATTAAGGGCGGCAAGGGATTCATCGGCATTCACAGCGCGACCGACACCTTCTACAATTGGCCTGAATACGGTGAAATGATCGGCGGTTATTTCGACGGGCATCCCTGGACCCAGGATGTGACCGTCGGCGTCAATGCTTTCGACCGCCAGAGCCCGCTCACCAAACACTGGCCGGAATCTTTCAAGCTGCAAGAAGAGATCTATCAATTCAGGAATTTCAATAAAGAGAAGGTGACCGTCTTGATCAAGCTCGACACGGCCAACACCGATATGACGCGCAAGGGGGTCAAAGCGACGGAATTTCCGCTCGTCTGGACTCGTAATTACGGCGAAGGCCGAGTCTTCTATTCGGCGTTCGGCCATCGTCCCGATGTCTGGCAGAGCGACAATTTTCAGAAGATGATGGTCAACGCGATCAAGTGGAGCGTCAAGGAGTTGAACTAGGGCCGAAAAAGTAAAGAATGCGAAAGACGCTCAACCGCAAGGTGTCTTTCGCATTCTCGATACTCTGTTTTTATTTGCTGGTGATGTGTTCTCTGGCCCAAAGGGCCGCGCCGATCAGCCCGGCGTTGTTGCCCAGTTTTGCCAGGACGACTTCCACTTGATTGGTATCAGTCAGGAATACCCGCTCATTCATTGAGCGGCGAATCGGATCCAGGATCAACTCACCCGCCGCTGCCACCCCGCCACCGATGACAATCCGTCTGGGATTGACCGCAGTCACGGCATTTGCCACACCGGCGCCGATAATCTTTCCCGCAAATTCATAGATCTCGAGGGCGACGGCATCGCCGGATTTTGCGGCTTCATAGATCAATTCCGGTGTGATGCGGTTGAGGTCTCGCCCGGCCAGCTCGGCGATGATTGTGTTGCGGCCTTGCACCACGGCTTTCATTCCCATCGCGGCGATGGCCGGCCCGGAGGCCAGAGCCTCGATGCATCCATGACTGCCGCACCCACATTTCGGTCCGTTGATGTCGATGCTGATATGACCGAGCTCGCCCGCCGCGCCGCTCGGCCCCATATGTAATTTGCCATTGATGACCAGGCCCCCGCCAATTCCCGTTCCCAACGTATAACAGGCGATATCGACGCCTCGGCCGGCGCCGAATTTCCATTCGGCCAGGGTCATCGCGCGCGCATCATTGATTAAAGCAACTCCCAGATTGGTCCATTTCGAAAGCAGGTCGCGGACGGGCACATTGCGCCAATTGCCGGGCAAATTCGGCAGAAAGACCGTCGTGCCCTTATTGAGATCGAGCGATCCCGGCAGGCCGACGCCGACGCCGCCGACCTCAGCCTTTGTCCATCCGCTCTCTGCGATAATTTCATCGATCAGCTGTGCCATTAGCGCGATCACAGCATCATGCCCCTCGCGCGCATTAGTGGGTTTTGAATGCGTCGAGGTAATCTCGCCCGTGTCAGTGTTAACCATCGCGGCCTTGATGTTCGTGCCACCGATATCAATTCCGATATATCTGTTTTTCTCTGACATAAGTTCCCATCGAAAAATAGAGGTCTAAAGTTTATAGATTTTTGCTTGAGTGTAGTCTGCTTTTACCCAATCTATCGACAGATAGCAAGAAGGACGAAGGAAAAGAAAGGGATCAAGGATGAGGAAGAAATGACGATGGATGCAGGTGGGAAACATCTTTTTAATAAAAAAGATGTTGTTCTATCCTTCATCCTCATCCTTCTTGCATCCTTCATCTCTCTATTCCTCATCCTTATCCCTTTCTTTCCTTTCATCCTTTTGGGTAGAATCCGTCCACTGCAATTAACTCCATCTCTAATCATTGAGGAGAAGATCAGTATGAACCAAGGTCTACGCTGGCGTCTGAGCGTCATGATGTTCCTCGAGTACACCATCTGGGGATCATGGAATCCGGTGTTTTCTTCCTATTTGGAGCAACTCGGTTTCAGCGGTACGCAAATCGGTGTGATCTACAGTCTTTTACCGGTCGCCTGCATGCTCGCGCCGTTCACGGCTGGGCAACTTGCTGATCGCTATTTCTCGACCGAAAAATTGCTGGCGGCCCTGCATCTGCTTGGCGGGATCTCGCTGATCTTTGCCGCCATGGCCACCGCCTACGGCAAACTGTGGCCGCTCATGCTGGCCTGGTCGATCTTCTATGCGCCGACGCTGGCGCTGACCAATTCACTCTGCTTCCATCACATGCCCGAGGCCGAGAAAGAGTTCGGCCTGGTCCGCGTCTGGGGAACGATCGGCTGGATTGCGGTCGGCTGGGGGCTTACGGGATTACGAACGTCCGGATTGATCACGAGTTTCGGCGGAGCCGACAGCTTGTGGCTTGGCGCGGCGCTGTCGTTCGTGCTCGCGGCGTTCTCTCTCGCCCTGCCCCACACGCCCGCCGCCAAAACAGGCGACAATCCATGGGCTTTCCTCTCAGCTTTCAAGCTCATGCGCGATCCGCAGTTCGCCATCTTCATCCTGGTCTCGTTCGTCGTTTCGACCGAGCTGCAGTTCTACTATGTGCTGACGGCCCCGTTCCTCAAGACCGTCGGTGTGAGCGATGAACGAATGCCGATGATTATGACCATCGCGCAAATCGCGGAAATCGGCACCATGCTCGCCCTGCCACTGATGTTGGCGAAATGGGGAATTCGCAAGACCATGGTCATCGGGATTCTCTCCTGGCCGCTGCGTTACGCGATTTTTGCCTATGGACAGCCGCGCTGGCTGGTCGTCGCGTCATTGACGTTACACGGCTTGTGTTATGTCTGCTTCTTCACTGTCTCGCAAATTTACGTCAATGAAGTGGCGGGACCCGACATCCGCGCGTCGGCCCAGGGGCTGATCACTTTCGTGACGCTCGGCGCGGGCTTATATGTCGGCAGCCTCTTTGCCGGCTATATTAAAGATTTCTTCACCTCCGGAAGTGAAGTCAATTATGCCAGGGTCTTTATGATCCCGCTTGTATTGACGCTGGTCTGCGCGCTCATCTTCACGCTCATCTTTCGTGAACGCGCCTGGGGCAAAGTTGAGGCCGAACCGGCGAGATAACCGGCGAATTCTTGGCATTTTCATTGAAAATCACTCATAGATCGGCAAATAGATCGCCAATCTTTCAGCCGATCTATAAGTTAAGGTAAAATAGCCGGTGTCTTTAACTCTCATCTGACGACAGTTTTCAGTCTTCAGCCCTGCAACTGAAAACTGAAACTGAGAATTGAAAACTATTTCCTGAAGAGTTTGTGTAGGAGTTTTTACATGAGATTCAATCGTCCGCCGAGCGGCTACCACGCATTGGCGATTATGTTTTTCGTTTCATTCTTGATGGCTTGCGCGGCGCCTCCGAGAGAGGTCGATTCGAGCCAATCATCCACGTCTTCACCGAGTGCCATTCAGCCATCTTCGACGCCGGCGGCGCCGGCTGTTGCAGTCGGCCACGATTCATCAGCGCCGGTGCCGGCAGCAGCTCCGGTTGCGCCTGTTCCGGCCTCTGCGCCGGTCAGTCAGGGCAGCGCCTCGGGTGAATTGAAATGGACGATGCCGCCGCGCTGGAAGACCGGCCCTGAGAAACCGATGCGGGCCGCAACTTATCTGGTTCCTCCCGCCGCGGGCGACAGCGAAGGAGCGGAATGCGCCGTCTTCGTCAACATTGGCGGCGGCGTCAATGCCAACATCAAACGTTGGATCGGCCAGTTTGATCAGCCGGATGGCAGTTCTTCCGAAGCAAAGGCCAAGCAGAATAAGGAGACGATCAACGGTCTTTCCGTCACCACCGTCGATTTGACCGGAACTTTTGCGGGCGGAGGAATGGCGATGGGACAGCCCGCGGCCAAGAAAGAGAACTATCGGTTGTTGGGGGCGATCGTCGAGACTCCGCAGGGAGAAACTTTCTTCAAGCTGACCGGACCCGTTAAAACAATGGCCGCCGCACAGGGCGAATTTCAAGCCCTCCTCAAATCGTTCAAGAACTAAGATCCGAGAAGAGTCCGTGAAATAGGTGAAATGCGCGAAAAGTTTCATTTTGAACCTTTCGCGCATTTCGTTTATTTGCTACTTGAATTGTTCAGGCTTATTTCTTCGCTGTTTTCGCGACTTTCGGACCGAAAGCTCGCACATGTTTGACCATCGCCGTGACCTGCGCCGGAGAGAGGGTCTCTTTGAACCCCGGCATAATGCCCTTGCCGTTGCGAATGCCGTCGATAATCATTTTGTCGGTTTGGGCTGACTGCCATTTTCCATCGGTGAAATCAGGGGGTTGGAGGCTCTCAATGCCTTTACCATCTTTACCGTGACATTTCGCGCAGTGCGTTTCATACGTCGCTGCGCTCCCTCCGCCTTTACTCTTCGCCGGCTGGACTGAAGCATTTGACTCACCCCACAAGCTTGGGACGATCAGGGTGATGGCGATCAGAACGATGATGAGCGAAACTGGTTTACTCATTAGTGTCTTCCTTTTTACTCCTTAAGATTCACGCCGTGTCGGACCGTGCATGAGAGGGAGAGCGACTCTCGCCGATCGGGCCAGCGCTTGGATCCATTCTGTTGTGTGTTTGGTCTGACAGTCTAATCAAGCCACCCAATCCTAAAGCCTAACTCCAACTCAAATCAAGCGTTGAGTCATTTCCTTGTCAGGTTCTTATTCGGGTAAGGCTTCTTGTTGAGGTTCCGGCAGGAAGAAACTCAAGATTAATCCCGCGCCATAGACCAAAAATGCAACCACGGCCGCCGCATAGGCCAGATGGATGGCCGGCGTCACTCCGGGCATCATCGCCGCGATCTGTGTCGTCAAGAGCGCGGCCGAAGTCCCAAACATGCGGCCGCCGATGTTGGCGGCGAAGCTCTCGCCGGTACCGCGCAGATATGTAGGGTAGACGCGTGGCAAGTAATTGCCCCAAAAACTGAGCTGGGCAACCGTCAGCAATCCGGCGAAAAAGATTCCCCATTTGAGCAGGGAGAGGTTGCTGACCGCCGGGAACAAAAAGACCAGCGGAAGCAGAATCAATCCCGGAACTTGAAAGATGCGAATCAGATTACGCCGCGAGACGATCTGAATGGCGAGAAAAGCCAGCAGGAATCGTCCCGCCAATCCGCCCAATTCCTGAATCGACTGGACTCCCGCAACGATGGTTTGCTGATCGGGGCGCGGGAGATTCCGCACTTCGGGAAGTCCGGGAACGATCTGCGGCAATTGCTGAATAGCGCCGAAAGCGGCGGCCAGACTGCAGGCGAACATCGCGGCCGTGACCAGCGTCGTGCGCCGATATTGAGGTTTGAAAAGCTCTGCAAAGCTCGGTCTCTTTAAAGTTCCCTCGGCCTTCTTCTTCTGCCAGACCGGCGATTCCGGCAAGAACGGGCGAATGATCATGAGCGGGATGGCGGGGATCAGCCCCGAAATCAGCAGATAGCGCCAATTTTCGTGCCCGCCGTTGATGGCCGGCAGCGAGTTGATATTCTTTGCGATAAAGTATGCGACGCCGCTCACCATGACGCCGCCGAGCGAAGAGAAAGCCTGTGTATAGCCGAGCACCGCCTCGCGTTGCTTCGGATGCTGAAAGAGTTCAGCCAACCAGGCAACGGCAGCGACGAATTCAACGCAGACGCCGATGAACGTAGTACAACGTAAAAAGAGGAGTACAGGAAGCGATTTCGCGAAGCCAGCCGCGAACGCCGACCCCGCATAAACCAGAATACTCCAGGTGAGTACCCGCCGCCGGCCAAGGCGATCCGTCAAATATCCTCCAAGCAAGCCAAAGATGCCTCCGGACACGGCGGGAACATAGAAGAACAGATCGCGCCAGTGATTGAATTCCGGGCTGCCGAATTTCAACCCGCCCAGACCTTCCAGAGCAGGACGAATGATCAACGGAAGCATCAACAATTCATAAGTATCGAACGCGAATCCGACGACGGCAATGACGCAAATGAGCCATTGAACCGAGGTCAGACGGGGCATAGTCTCGGTCGATGAGGTATTGGGCATATTGTTCCTCGGAGCTGGATGCAACAGCTTTCAAGAGAAAGAATTAGAGATCGATGTCAGGCAAAAATTCAACGAGAGAAATAGCGGGTAATGGTCGTCTCGCGCGGCCTGCCGGTGATCAACGAAACGACGATCATCAACAATGCCGAGATGATCACCATCGGCACGACCGGCAACAGACCGAAGACCGTTGTGCCGCCCGGGGTGCGCGCCAGAACTTCGGCGCCGCCGATCGACCAGACGACTTGCGGATTCGGGACCAGGGCCTGAAAGACGGCGACGGCGATCACGCCCGCGGCGGCCCATAACGTCGAAGCCAACGCGCCCCACTTCGTGCTCCGTCTCCAGAAGAGCGCTGCGACGACCAGAGGCGCCAGCGCTGCATAGCCAGAAAAAGCGTATTGCACAGCCAGGTCAAAAATGGGTTGCGGAAACTTGAGCGCAATTACATAGGCGATGATGGTCAGAATAATGACGAAGGCACGCCCGGTCATAACCTGGGCCGCTTCGCCAAATCTCTTCTTGGCTCCGTAAAAAGCGAAAATATCTTCGGAGAACATCGTCGAGAGAGCGAGGATCTGTGAATCGCTCGCCATGACTGCAGCCATAATACCCGCGCCGAGCAGCCCGGCCAGCCAGAGAGGCGCATAATATTCGAGCAACCGCAATAAGACATCGTCCCCGGCCGATTTCGCGCGAAGCTCTCTAATCTTCTCCGGCGCGAGCGTTGCGCCTTGTGCCGCGAGAGTTTGCCGCGCCTCAAGTTTCGCGCGGATCGCCGGAACCTCTGTCGCGCGGTTGGCCACAACGCCCAGAAAGGTCGCCGGCAACCAGATCGCCATCAGACAGATCGGATAAAAGATCGCGGTTCTTTTGAACTGCCCCATTTTCCGCGCCGTCAACCAGAAGATGGTGATATGCGGAAAGGTCAACGATGAGAGCGGAATGAACGTGTAACTGAAGAAGAATGCCGGCGAGACCCTTTCCCGCGTCAGTAACGGAGCGAATGCCGGAGACGATTGCATCTCGCCGACGGCGCGGCTGAATCCGCCCATCCCGATGCCGATCACGACCAGCGCAATCGTGCCGAAGAGTAAAAAGAGAGTCGTTTGAAAAGCATTGACCCACGCGGTTCCGCGCATTCCTCCGAAGAAAACGTAGATCATGACGACGAGCGCGACGACCGCGCCGCCCAACCAGTAAGGCACCAATCCGCCGCTGATCGCAAAGAGCGTCGTCCCTCCGCCAATGACGCCGATAATAATGTACGGCACCAGCAGCGCCGCTTGCACGACGAAGATAATCGTGCCGATATGGCCGCATTCCCAACGATCGCGAAACATCTGCACCGGAGTCATGAAGCCGAACCGCTTGCCCAACGCCCAGGTGCGCGTCCCGAAGAGGAACATCCCGAGTGGAATAATGAACGCCGACGAGGATGCCATCAGGCCATAGGTCACGATGCCGTTCGTAAACGCGTGCCCCGACGAGCCCAGAATCGCGAAGGCCGTCATATTGGTTCCGAATAACGACAACAGAAAGACCAGCTGGCCGAGCGAGCGACTGGCGAGAAAATAGTCCTCCGCCGAAGTTTCTCCAACTTTGCGCCGAAAAGCGAAGACTCCAATGTAAATAACGATCGCCAGGTAGGTGAAGACAAAGAGCGCAGGAATCACTGGTGGCGCGCCTCCTTATCCCGTGAGCGGGCCAGTGGACGCGCGGACGCAGGCGAGAAAGAAGCGTCCTTGCTCGTTCCCTTGCCCTTCAGCGTGCTCCGATCCTCCAACTCTTCCGCTTCCTCCTCGAGATGCGAGGGCCAGGCGCGTGCGACCAGCAACCACATCAACAAGGATGCTGCAATTGTGTAGCACGCGTGATAAAAGACGCCTATCGGCAAAAAACCCAGAATTAATGGGTTCGGCGTCCGCCAGTTCCAGAAATCCTGATGCAGGAGGTAAAGCACGATCACTGTACTGACCAGTAGCAGTCGCTTCATTTGAGTGTGATCTTCGTTAATCGTTTCGGAAACCCATCGCTAAAACGCCGCGTAATATCCCATGTCAGCAGAGCAAATTGCAACCACCGTAGACGATTGTTAGAATGCCTGAGAGCTTATGGACCGTCATTTCATCGCGGTTTTGACTGTCCATCATCGAATTTCCAATTTAATGAAATTTTCTTCAATGACTTCTCAGGTCAAGAATCGACAGGCTGGAAGCCTGTTTCTCCATTTTTCGACGATCCGAAGATGGAAGATTTTCTTTATTCTTATTGAGATTTAGAAATGATGTCAAAATTCATTGGTATTTGTTTTCTCCTTCTCTGTTCAACATTCACCCTCTCTGCCCAGACCACCAGCGCCATCACCGGCACTGTTCAAGATTCAGCCGGCGCCGTCATTGCGGGAGCCAAGGTCACGGTGCGCAGCGTCGAGACCAATCAAACGCGCGCAACCGCCACCAATGGCGAGGGGCGATATACACTGCCCGAACTCCGTGTCGGGCAGTACGAGGTCAGCGCCGAGCAGAGCGGGTTTCAGACTGAGACGCGTAAAAGTATCTTAACCATCGGCGAGACCTCCGTCATCGACTTTGTGCTCAAACCGGTCTCCGGCGAATTTAAGGTCAACATCACAGACTCGACGGCATTGGTCAATACAGAGACCTCAGAGTTGAGTTACCTGGTCGGCGAACGCGCGATCCGCGAACTGCCGCTCAACGGGCGCAACTACACCGATCTCGCATTGCTGCAGCCGGGGGTCACCGCTTTTCCCTTACGTGACGGAGGTTCAGTCGTCGCTCACGGGGGCGGAATCAGCATCAACGGACAGGATATTCGTTCGAACGTCTACTTGCTCGACGGCACGCTGCAGAACGATTTCACCAACGGCCCGGCAGGCAGCGCCGCCAGCACCGTGCTTGGCACCGAGACGATTCGCGAGTTTCGCGTCGAAGCCAATTCATATTCCGCCGAATTCGGGCGCAATTCCGGCGGGCAGATCAACGCCATCAGTAAATCGGGCACCAATCGATATCACGGATCACTTTACGAATTCCTTCGCAACGACAATCTGGATGCGCGCAATTTCTTCGACCGCCAGCCGATCGGAAAGCCCGAATTCAAACGCAACCAGTTCGGCGGCACCGTCGGAGGGCCGATTGTGGCCGACAAGACGTTCTTCTTCTTCGGTTATGAATCGCTGATTGAACGGTTGGGCCGCACGCTCAATTCCGCCGTGCCCGATGCGAACGCGCGCAACGGCATCTTGCCGTCGGGGACGATCATGGTCGATCCGGCGGTCAGACCTTACCTCGATCTGATTCCCTTGCCTAACGGCCCGGCCATCGGCGGCGGCCTGGCCAACTATTTCTTCGGTTTCAAGCAAACGATCGATGAACACTACGTCCAAGCGAGGGTCGATCATACGTTCAATACCAAACATCAGGTCTTTGCGCGCTACACATTCGACGATGCCGATCAGGCCTTGCCGACCGATTATCCGCAATTTCCGCGCTCGTTCATTTCGCGCAGTCAATTCGCGACGATCGAGCATACTTGGTTGATCTCTCCGAGCACGATCAATACGGCCCGGTTCGGTTTTAGCCGGACTCCGATTCGCCAGGACGTCCAGGCGAACATTCCGGGCAACCTGCCGCCGTTCGTGCCGGGGCGCCGTTTCATCGGCGATATCGACATCGGCGGGATGCAACGTTTCGGCCCGCAAAGTTCGGTCAACGTCCAATTGACGCAGAATGTTTTCAGCTTCAGCGAGAAGCTGGTCCATACGCACGGCAAGCACCTGATCAACCTCGGAGGAATGGTCGAGCGTTACCAAGACAACATGGTCAATCCGACCTTCTCTCTCGGGATCTATACATTTGCCGATTTGACCAATTTTCTGCAAAACCGTCCGCGTCAGTTCGTCGGTTTGACTCCCGATGCGCAGCTCGATCGTTACTGGCGTTTTTCGCTCTTCGGTTTTTATCTTCAGGATGATTACCGGGTCTTGCCCCATCTGACATTGAATCTGGGGTTGCGTTATGAGTTCGCAACGACTCCGCAGGATCGGCGCGATGTCGCGTTGATCAACCTCACCGACAAACAGGTGACGCCGGGACCGCTCTATCAAAATCCGACCTACAAAAATATTTCGCCGCGGCTCGGTTTCGCGTGGGATATCTTCGGCAACGGAAAGACCAGTTTGCGTGGCGGCTACGGATGGTATTTCAACACCAACAATCAACAGAATCTGATTGTGACGGTCACCAATCCGCCCGCGACGCCGCGCGTCGTCATCGCCAATCCGACATTTCCGAATCCGCCGTTCAGCCGTGGCGTGGCCAACGCGATCCGCCCGATCGAGTGGAATTTGAAGAATCCGAACCTGCATGTCTACAATCTGAATTTGCAACGTCAGTTGCCCTTCGATTTTGTGGTGACGCTCGGTTACGCCGGTTCGCGGGGCGTCCATCTCTTGCGCAATACGGATATCAACACGCCGATCCCGACGCGCCTCGCCGACGGCACCTACTTCTTTCCGAACAACGCGCCGCGTTTGAATCCCAGCTTCGGAGTGATCGAATTGAAAAAGAGCGATGGCGATTCGTGGTACAACGCATTGATCTTCGAGGTGCGCAGGCGCTTTTCGCGCGGTTTCGACATTCAATCGTCATACACTTTCGGCCGCACGATCGACAACACGCAGGCCTCGACCTTCTTCTCCGACGCGACCAATGCGACTGTCTCCGCGATGCCTGAACTTCCGGGATTGAACTACAATAAAGGTCTGGCCGATTTCAACATTCGGCACAACTGGGTAGTCAACTTCACCTGGGAATTGCCGTTCGCCAGACGATTGAAAGGCGCGGCGGGCAAGATTCTCGACGGTTGGAATCTGATCGGCATCGGCCAAATGCGGAGCGGCCTGCCTCTCACCGTTTTCCTGGCGGGCAATCGTTCGCAATCGAAATGGGCGCCCTCGTCGGGGCCGGGTCTCGGACCGGATCGTCCGAGCCTCGCACCGGGTTACACGTATGAGAGCGCGGTCACCGGCAATCCCGAACGCTATTTCGACCCGCGGGCATTCATTTTGCAGCCTTCCGGTACGCTCGGGACATTGGGGCGCAACGCATTTACCGGCCCCAACCTGCGCACCTTTGACCTGGCGGCGGCGAAAAACACCCGATGGTCGAAGCTCGGCGAAAATACGATGATTCAACTGCGGGTCGAGGCATTCAATCTATTGAATCGCGCCAATTTCGGCACGCCGAACCTGCAGGTCCTTGGCGGCTCACCCGCCGGCAACAACAGCTATAACGACCCGAGCATGCCGGCGGCAGCAGCCTGCCAACCAAAGTTCACCGCCGACGGCAAACCAGTTCCGGGAGATTCATGTCCGACTCTGACGACTTTCGGGCTCATTCGTTCGACGGTGACCTCGGCGCGTCAGATTCAACTCGGCTTGCGGATCTCTTTTTGATTTTCTGGCGGGCGCAGGTGGCTCACGTGCGCCCGCCGATGATGCTCCCCAATCATGAGGAAAATATGCGGAAATCGATCATTGAGACCATTAGGCATTGGGCAATCACTCTGCACGAGGACCTGACCAGTCTGCGCGCAGAGATCGCGGCATTACGCAATGATATCCGCGCGCTGTCGGCGCAGATCAAACTCTTGAACGATGAAGTGGAGCGATTGAAAGAACACGAACTCTATCAGGGTGAGAATCTCAAATCCGACTGGGAGATGTAGCATCGAGACGAATGGAGCAGAGGCCGGTCGCGGTGTTCTCCCGGTTCATTGAATCGAATAAAGATGAAACCTGTTGAACCGATTTTTGTCGCGGAACTTTTCTTGCCGTTGCATGATGAGCTGCTCTCGCTGCTCAGAGGATTGACGGCAGATGACTGGCTGAAGCCGACCATCGCCCCCGGCTGGATAGTCAAAGACATTGTGGCTCACCTGCTCGATACCGACATCCGCCGGTTATCGATGCAAGGGGACAAACGGTTCCAGATTCAACCGGACCCACCGATCAAAAGTTATCGAGACCTGGTGGACTTCCTCAATCGGCTGAATGCCGACTGGGTTAAAGCAGCTAAGAGGATCAGCCCGCAGTTACTGATCGACTTTCTGGCTGTGACCGGAACCCAGGTGAGCGATCTCTTCAAGTCGCGGGATCCATTCGCCCCGGCCCCCATCTCCGTGGCCTGGGCAGGCGAAGAGCAATCGTTCAACTGGTTCGATATTGCGCGCGAATACACGGAGAAATGGCACCATCAGCAACAGATTCGCGACGCCGTCGGCGCGGCTGATTTAATGAGCAGAAAATGGCTCTTCCCCGTCCTCGATACATTCCTCAGGGGATTGCCGCACACTTACCGCCATGTTGCCGCCGACGATGGGACTCTGATCGCGTTCATCGTCTCTGGCGAAGCCGGCGGCGAGTGGACGCTCTCACGCGAGAGCGGTCTTTGGAGACTATATGCCGGCGCTTCGCACGAAGCCGCCTGCTCTGTCAAAATGAGTCAAGATACAGCGTGGCGTCTGATGACCAGGGGTCTCTCATCGGAAGAAGCCGCGGCGCGCGTCACATTCTCCGGAAATCGGGATCTCGGAGCATCTATCCTCGGAATGCTGGCAGTGATGGCTTGAAAATGGAGCACCACGGCCGGAAAGGGAAAAACTATGAAAACTCATCGAATGATTTGCGGAAGAATCATGCTGCTCTCTTGCATTGCCCTGTTGCACTTCAACGCGGTCTTCGCAACCGACGATTGGGCGCGATTTCGCGGCCCAAACGGAACGGGTCTCTCAACGGCGACCAACCTGCCCGTTGAATTCGGCCCCGAGAAGAACGTCGTCTGGAAGACGATGTTGCCGCCCGGCCATTCATCGCCGGTCCTGACGCCGACCCGGATCTTCGTCACGGCGTTCGACGGCAACAAGCTCTTCGTCATCGGCATCGATCGCAAGACGGGAAAGATCGCGTGGCAGCGCGAGGTGCCGCGCACACACACCGGCCGCCTGCAAAACGTCAATGGTCCGGCCTCGCCGAGTCCGGTGACCGATGGCGAGAATATTTACGCCTTCTTTCAAGACTTCGGGATCATCTCGTTCAGCTCGACCGGAAAGGAGCGATGGCGATTGCCGCTCGGACCTTTCAACATGTTCTACGGTTTTGGCGCTTCGCCGATCCTGGTCGATGATAAAGTCATTCTGCCTGTCGATCAGGACCTCGGCTCTTATTTGCTCGCCGTCGATAAGACCACCGGCAAGGTGAAATGGAAAGTTGACCGGCCGGAAGTGATTTCAGGGTATTCGACTCCAACTGTCTGGCAACCGAAGACCGGGCCGAAGCAGATCATCGTCCCCGAATCATTTCAGCTCTCGGCGTATTCGGTTGAAGACGGCAAGCGCGTCTGGTGGGTGCGCGGGCTGGCCTGTGAAATGAAATCCGTCGTCAGTTACGACGACGATTATCTCTACGTCAACGGCTGGGGATTTCCGCAAAATCAGCCCGGCAAACAGATCAAGACCATCTCCTTTGAAGAGGGTTTAAAACGATACGATAAAAACCACGACGGTCTGGTTGCCAAAGACGAGATCACCGGCAACGAACCGATCGATCAGATGCTCAAGCCTCAATATGGATTCGACGCCTTCGATCTTGACCGCGACGGCAAATTGAACGCGAAGGACTGGGAGATCTTCCGGGCGATGATGGCATCGGAGAACGGACTGATTGCGATCAAATTGGGCGGGCAGGGCGATATGACCGACCAGGCGATCCGCTGGCGTTATCAACGCCCCGTGCCGCAAGTCCCATCGACATTGCTTTACCAGGGCAATCTGTTTATGGTCAACGACAGCGGCATCCTCATCTCGTTCGATCCGGCGACCGGAAATGTCGTCAAGCAGGGTCGCTTGCAAGGCGCCATCGATAAATACTTCGCCTCGCCGGTCGGCGCCGACGGCAAGGTCTATCTGGTCAGTCAGGATGGTACCGTCTCGGTCGTCAAAGCTGCCGGCGAGTGGGAGATTCTGGCGGTCAATACCCTGGGCGAGGAGGTCTTTGCCACGCCGGCTCTTGCCGACGGCAAGATCTATATCCGGACCAAGAGCACTCTCTACTGTTTCGCGAAACCGAACGGCAGTCTCTAGTCTGAAACGACGGCGACTAAATTAAAATATCAATAAATCCTGGATCATGGACTACCTTGGAGGTAACCCAGTGTCGCAGCAAAGGAGAACTGTAGCAGTCTTATTACTCACCGCTTTATCACTCTTCATCATCCTGCCGACGGTCACAGCCGACGACTGGATGCAGTTTCGAGGACCGAACGCGTCGGGGGTTTCAAATGAAACAGACTTGCCGGTTCAATTCGGCCCCACTCAAAATGTCATCTGGAAAGTCGGGCTTCCGCCCGGTCATTCCTCGCCGGTGCTGACGCAGAACCGGATCTTCGTGACGGCATTCGAAAGTAACAAGTTGTTCGTCATCTGCCTTGACCGAGCCAATGGAAAGATCATCTGGCAACGTGAGATCTCTAAGCCGCGATCCCAGGAGCTTCATAAATCGAACTCTCCGGCTTCACCCAGTCCGGTCACCGATGGCCAAAACGTCTATGCGTTCTTCACCGATTTTGGCCTGATCGCATTCGATGCCGAGGGCAAAGAGCGCTGGCGTTTGCCGCTCGGCCCTTTCAACAACCCGTTCGGAATGGGCTCCTCGCCGATCCTTGCCGAAAATAAGGTACTGCTCAATTGTGATTCCGAGACCGGTTCGTTCTTCATCGCGGTCGATCAGAAGACGGGCAAAATCGCCTGGCGCGTCGAACGTCCCGAGGCGACTCGCGGATTTTCGACGCCGGTGCTCTTTCAACCCGCCAAGAGCGCCTTGCAGGTTCTCGTCGCCGGATCATTGCGGCTCTCTGCTTATGAAGTCGCCTCCGGCAAGGAGGTCTGGTGGGTTCGCGGGTTGACGTGGCAGATCAAACCGACACCTGTCTTCGGGCGCGATGCCCTCTACATTCTCGGCTGGGCGGGAGGAGCTGATCCGGGACAACAAGAGGACATCCCGCCGTTCGAGGAGGTGGCGAAGAAGTTCGATGGGAATAAGGACAACAAATTGTCATTGGAAGAGCTTGATAATCCGCGCATGAAAAAGGACTGGGAGAGCCTGGATCTTGACCATGACGGATTGATGAACGACCGCGAATGGCGCGCTTACCGGGCGAAACGCTCCGTTCAAAACGGCATCCTCGCCTATCGCGTGGATCGGCAGGGAGAGATGCGCGGGGATCTGACCGAATCCAATCTCCTCTGGCGTTATCAAAGGTCATTGCCAAATGTGCCGTCTCCGTTGTTATATCAAGATGTACTCTATCTGCTCAAAGAGGGCGGCATTTTGACGGCGCTCGACCCCAAGAATGGCGGCGTGCTTAAACAGGAGCGCTTGCGCGAAGCACCCGGCGATTATTATTCTTCACCGGTCGGCGCTGACGGCAAAGTTTTCATCGTGAGCGAAGAGGGTAAGGCAACGGTGCTTAAAGGCGGGGGCAATTGGGAAATTCTAGCCGTCAATGATCTCAACGATCTGTGTCATGCGACTCCCGCAATCAGTAACGGGCGCATCTATCTGAGAACGAGAAAAACGCTCTACTGCTTCGGCAAACATTAGATTAATGCGGCATCCTGGGTGAAAAAGTTCTGAAACTCAGAATGCAGCGTTCACGAGACAACCAATGAATATGATGAAAAAGGAGACTAAAAGTCCTATGGTCTGGGTTATGTTCGCGATTGGCGCGGCCTTGTCATGGGGAGTTTATGGGGCGATGCTGCATCAGGGTCAGGTCAAACTCCGCAGTCCGCTGCTCGCTTTGCTCTGCGTAGGCGTGGCATATTTCTTAATCGGCGTCATCGTTCCCGTAGCCATGCTGGCCGCACAAAATCAATTGAGTTTGCAGAGCTTCAATCCCATTGGGACGACGACGGCCACGGCGGCGGGCGCGCTGGGAGCGATCGGCGCGGTCTGTATTATTTTGGCTTTCAGAAACGGCGGGCTGCCGACCTATGTTATGCCGCTCGTCTTCGGCGGCGCGCCTGTCATCAACGTGCTGGTGACGATGTTGTTGCATCCGCCCAAATCCAGCGTCAATCCCCTGCTCTTCGTCGGGTTCATCCTGGTGGTTGCCGGAGCAAGTATGGTCCTCTATTTTAGACCGCAATCATAATTTGAAATGGTTGGGACAGACCGGCAAGCCAATTAACCCTGGTCAAGGATCGAGCAAGGCGAAGGGATCACGTCCGATTTTCGCGACCTCCCTTCGTCTTTTCGTATCGGTTTGAACGGTTCAGCGTGTATAATCAGCATTGGAGATAATTTATGGCATTACCGAAAAGTTTGATCGCTGAATACAAGCCGGCACAGGCATCGGATATCCCATCTCCTGTTATTTTCCAGAAGACCGTTCGATGGGAAGGAGCCAAGGTCGGGCATTATCGTGTGCATCCCGGGGATAAACTAACTCATATTAATACCACGCATCATGTCTTTGTCCCTCTCTCAGGATCGATCTTTATCGAGGGAGTAGATGGCGATCAGAAAATGAATGTCTATCGCACAGTCGGAGAGGTCAGCATTACTCCAGCCGGGTCGAGCTATTCAGCCCACTGGGATGAAGAGCTTGAATATGTCTCCGTTTCGCTGACCCAGGATTTCATGGCACGCACGACCATCGATTTCGAGGCGAATCGAAATGCAAGAATCATTTTGGCCTGCGGTTCGCAAGACGAATTGATTCGTTCGATCGCCCGGGCGTTGGCGGCCGAGATTGACTCGGGCCAACCCGCCGGCAGAATCTATGCGGAATCGCTGGTCAACACGCTGGCGGTGCATTTGCTCCGGCACTATTCGTCCGAGAGCATCGTGCCGGATCTGCATTTCGGCGGCCTTTCACCGCACAAACTGCGCCGCGTCACGGAATTTATTGACGAAAATCTGGGATCCGATCTTTCACTGGCCGAAATCGCGCAAGCCGCCGATTTAAGCCCTTATCATTTTGCCCGTTCTTTCAAACAGACCACCGGTTTGACCCCGATCCAATTTTTGATGCAGCGCCGAATCGAATATGCCAAGCGCCTGTTGATCAAAAGTGATCTGCCGATCGTCGAGATCGGTCTCAGCGCGGGATTCAAGAACCAGAGCCATTTTACGACCTTGTTCCGCAAGTTTACGGCGATGACGCCAAAGACCTATCGCAATGCAATTAACCGTTGAAGGACTTGTCATCGACTGAGAGAATAAGATAATACTCTCTTAAGCTTAATCACGCTTTCCCCAGCGAGAACTCCCCAGATAAAAACCGCATCTTTTTCCGAAGAGCCGCGGGCGATTTGTCCGTTCTAGCGAAGGAAAACGTGACTATGGCGACGATTCTGGTCGTTGACGACAATGAAATAAACCGTAGGATCCTGACTAAGCTGTTAAGCCGTCATAAACATCAATTACAAGAGGCAGTCGATGGCTCTGATGCGCTGAAGAAGGTGAGCGTTGCCGTACCGGACCTCATCATCACTGATATGCTCATGCCGGTCATGGATGGCCATGAGTTGATCCGCCAATTGCGCGCCAAACCGGCGACGGCAACCGTTCCAATTATCATCTATTCCACGCTCTATCTGGCGCGATCGGCCCAGAGTTTCGTTCAAACCTACGGCGTCTCGAACATCATCACCAAACCCAGCAAGCCCGAAGCGATCATCAAGGCCGTCAATACCGCGCTGGGCCTTCCGTTCAAAGACGAAGACCCGCTGGAGGCGGCCAACCAGCGGGTGGAGATGCTCCTCGGAATCGGCCGGCAGCTGGCTTCAGAGCAAACTCCCCATTACCTGCTCGAAAACTTCTGCGAGCGGGTGCGGAAGCTCAACGGAGCAAAATGCGCATTCCTCGGCATCTTGGAGGAATCTCTACAGGAGTTACATCTCTTCTTCGCAAGCGGGATCGAGGTTCAAGTCGCGCGTGAGCGTCTCTTGCCGATCACGCAAGAGATCCTCAATCAGGTCCGGGCAGAGCGCGTCCCATTGCGCGCGCGGGGTGAGGAGATCGCTCCTCAACCGACCGGTTCGCCGGCGCTCACGGATCGCTTCGAATGCCTCCTGGCGGTACCGATTGCAACCTCGACGCGGTTTTACGGGTGGTTGTGTCTGATCGATAAATTGGGGGATAAGGAGTTTGGCGAGGAGGATGAGCGACTGAACAGTACTCTGGCCACTCAAGTGGGATCCACTTACGAGAATCTCATCCGGTACACCAGCCTCCAATGTAAAGTTGAACAATTTGCGCAGAAAGAGATTGATCCTACTAATCGCGCGAGTAATGACGAAGAAATTGAACAACGCATCAAGCAATTGGAGACACAGCTCAAAGAACGCACGGCACAACTTGAATCGGCCAGTCGCGAGCATGAAGCCTTCTCTCACTTTGTCGCTCATGACCTGCGCAAACCTCTGCGATTGATCGCCGATCAATCACAGCTCCTGGCCACGGATCACTTGACCAAGAACGATAAAGAAGGCCATCAGCTGGTTCAACGCATCTATACCGGCGCGACTCTCACGGAGAAGATCATCACCGACCTCCTCCTTTTATCGCAATTTGGCCGGAAAGAGTTGGAAAGAACGACCATTGATCTGGAGAACCTCGCCCAGACCGTCGCCGGAGAATTACAGAAATTGGAGCCCTCACACAATGTAACCGTCACGGTTCAGGCCTTACCGCCGGTCTCTGCCGATCTGGCAATGATCAAACAGATTCTCAACAATCTCATCGAGAACGCTTTCAAGTTCACGCGCGACTGCCCCCAACCAGCCATTAAGATCGGCTTTCGCCAAGAAAACGGTGAGACCGTCTATTATGTCAAAGATAATGGCGTCGGGTTTAATATGCAGTACGCTGATAAACTATTCAACGCCCTGCAACGGCAGCGCCGTGTGGAGGAATTCGAAGGAAAGGGCACCGGCCTGGCCATCGTCAAACGGGCCATTGAGCGGCATGGCGGGCGCGTCTGGGCTGAGAGCCTGGGGACTGGCGCAACTTTTTACTTCACAATCCCAGGCACTCAGCCCGATTGAAATGATAATTGCCGAGGCGGTTATTTTTTGAGCTCTCTGATCCGAATGTCACGAAAGCGCGCCTTATTCTTATCGCCCCACGCGCCCTCGCCACCGTGAACCTGTAAACCGATATAACCTTCGCGCGGATAGCGTTCGCGATTATCGGTGAAATCCGTCATCTTGACGCCGTTGAGCCAGGCGGTGACATGAGCGGGTTGACCTTCGACTCGCGCCTTGAGCTTATTCCACGCATCTTTGCGAAAATGCTTCTCCCAATCCTTGTTCTGTTGAATGAATCCGCCCTCGGCCGGCGCATACAAACTGCCGATAAATCCCTTATCTTTGTAATCGATCGTGATCTGGTATCCCATCCCATCCTGGCGCGTGCGCAGGAACAATCCGGTATCGACCGGGAAATCGACTTTAAACTCCAATTCGATCTCAAAATCGGAGTAGTTGCGATCCGTGCCGAGCAATCCGCCTTTATGATCCTTATCTTGATCGGCGACGAGCGCGCCGTTTTCAACTACCCAGACGCCGCCATTGCCGTCGTGGACCGCCATCAATTTCCATCCATTCATGGTCTTACCGTCGAACAATTTCTGCCACCCATCTTCAGACAGTCCCACCATCCCTGACATCACGAAGATCAAAACAACCGCACCCAAAAAAGCAGTCCTGAGTTTCATCTTGTCTCCTGAATATGAGGACCGGGAGAACGCGAACCAGACCTTCACGTTCCCTGGTAACTTGACGTATTTTAATTTCGAAGCCGGCGCGATTATGCCCCAAACTGTTGAGATCGTCCATTCTTTCGCGTGACATTGAGCGGTCCAATCCTTAGGATAACTGCGTCCCAAGCTCGCTCATGTTCACATTAAGGAGACCTGCAACTTGCTGAAATACCTGTTGTGCTGTGTCGTCGTGATCGCGTTTTGTCTTCCCGCGCTTCCGCTGGAGAACTCTTCCCGATCGAATGCTGCCGGACCTCGGCCGGGCCGTAAATACGCCACGCTCGAACGGTTGAAACCGGAGCGCCTCCGCGCCGTATCTGAAGATCGTCAGCGTTATCAGCGCTCGCGCACGCCCGTCACGCTCCGCACCGGATATCAGGAATATCGCGCGATCCTTCACGCTCATGCTGAAGATTCGTCGCATACCGGCGGGACTCGTCCCGAATTGCTCGCAGCGGCCAAAAAGGCCGGAGTCAATATCATCTTGCTCAGCGACCACGTGCGCCCGCCTCGCGATTTCATCAATGACAGCTGGCGAGGTGTGCGAGATGGAGTGCTCTTCATTCCGGGCGCGGAATCGGAAGGCTTCGTCGTCCATCCGATGCGCTCGATCATTGCGGCCTATCGCAATAAGAGCTGGAAGACGCCGCAAGAATATGTCCAGATGTTCAAGCGAGTCGGCGGCAATATCTTTCTCTCTCACGTCGAAGATAAGCTCGATTGGGAAACGAGCGAACTAGACGGATTGGAGATTTACAACAATCACACGGATTTCAAGGATGAACTCGAATTTTTATTGTGGTTAAGAGGCTCCTTAATCGATCCCAAGCGCTTGAAACAGCTTGAACAAAGCCTCTCGGAATTTCCGATGGAGTTTTTCGGCGCATCACAGGACTATTTGGCGCCGATCATCGCCAAGTGGGATCTCGATTCGCAAAAGCATCGGCTGACCGGCATCGCGGCGAATGACTGTCACCACAATCAGCTCTACGTGATCAAAGCCGCGGCATCCGATGCCATTGAGATCAACGTCGTGGGCGATCCTCCACGCCGTGTGACGACCCAACAATCACCCGACATCGCCGAGTTGCTCAAAGACAAAAAACCGGGCGAGGTCATTACCACACTGGACTTCGATCCTTACGAACGGAGTTTCAATTATGTCTCGACTCACATCCTGCTGCGCGAATTCAATGAAAAGGCCGTGCGACAGGCCTTGAGACAAAGCCACGTCTATGTCGCGCACGATTGGCTGTGCGATCCGACCGGTTTCGCGTTGATCGTCGAAAGGCAAGGCAAAGCGGCCGGCGTCATGGGCGATGAGGTGGGTTTTGAGAAAGGTTTGCAATTGCGCCTGGCCGCCCCGGCCACCGGTATGATTAAACTTTATCGTGATGGATCCATCATTCAGGAGCTGCGATCTGACAAGCTCGATTTTGACCTGGCCGAACCCGGCATTTATCGTGCTGAGATCTGGTTAGAGATCGACGGCGAGCAGCGTCCCTGGATCTATGCCAATCCGATCCGTCTCCGGCCAAAGAACAAATAATCCTGCCGCTCACCGATTTTTATTCATGACCTGAACTTGCGGTGACTGTGAGCTGAGACTCCCGCGTTCCATCGCTTTCAACAATCGGTTCGGCAGAATCCCGAGATAGAAAATTCCAAGGACTGTCAGAATCAATGCCAGCGCGGTTGCCGCCCCCACTCGCGGTTTGACGAAGCCGGGGACGAGTGGCCTGAAGAACATGACGACGATCGGATAAAGATAATAGTAGACCGAGATGATGCTATTGACCACCGCGACAATGACCAGGAACTTCAAATCATAATTATTCTGCGACCATGCCGTTTTGAAGATGTAGAACTTGCTCATGAACCCTGCCGTCGGTGGAATTCCGGCAAGGCTCAGCAGAAAGATGGCGAGCGGAAAGCTCAAGCCGGGAACTTCAAATCCGATGCCCGCATAATCGGCAATCTCGGTCTTTCGATCTCCGGCACGCGCCAGCAATTGAATGACGGCAAAGGCTCCCAGGCTCATGATCGAATAGGTGAGCATGTAAAAGGCCACCGAAGCGACCTCTCCGGTCGCAAATCCCACCAGGGCGTACCCGGCATGCGCAATCGACGAATAGGCGAGCAATCGCTTGACGTTCTTCTGCGAAATCGCAATGACATTCCCGATCGTCATCGTGATCATGGCGATCACCATCAACGCGGCCAGCCACGTGTCGTGGAGCTGCGTTCCGATTGAGGTAGCCGTGACACCGAAACTGCCGGCAAAAACGCGCAAGAAAGCAGCGAAGACGGCGACCTTGGGTCCAGTCCCCATAAATCCGGTGACAATGGTCGGCGCGCCCTCGTAGACGTCCGGCGTCCACAGATGAAACGGAGCGCTGGCGATCTTAAATCCAAATCCGACCAGCATCATCGCGGCGCCGACCAGCAGCAGCGCGGGATAATCGATCTGTCCGGCGGAGATCGCCTGACGAATGCCATCAATGTTGGTGGTCTTCGTTGCGCCGTAGGTCAACGCCATCCCATAGAGAAGAAACGCGGTAGAGAATGAGCCGAGCAGAAAATATTTGAGCGACGATTCGTTCGATCGCACATCGTAACGGCGATAGCCGGCCATGATATAAGTCGTGATCGACGCGATCTCCAGCCCGAGAAAGACCGTCACCAGGTCTCCGGCAGCCGCCAGCAGCAACATGCCCGATGTTCCGAACATAATCAGCGAGAAGAACTCGCCCGGCGGCAGACCTTCATCACGTAAAAACTGACCGGCGAGCAACACGACAACGATTGAAACGATGAGGATCGTCACCGAAAAAAAGATTCGAATCGGATCGATCACGACCATGCCGCCAAAGTAGCCGCCCCGCCCCATCCAGTCCAGCCGGACAGTCGAAATCAACGCGGCTGCCAGACCGATCAACGCGATCACCGCATTCGCCCGGCGCGCGCCCCTCTTCGAGAACGCGTCAACCAACATAATCAAGACGCCGACCAGTGAAGCGATGATCTCAGGAGCGATCGCCCAATAGTTGAGATTTAGATTTTCAAGTTGCATTTAGCTTTCCCATCTCGCTATGTTACCGGATTACTTGGCCGCTTTGAGGATCTTCGCTTCGACTGCCTGTTTGATCCCGTTGACCGATTTTTCACTCGCCCGCAAGAACGCCATTGGAACGACGCCCATGACGATCGCCATAATGACCAGCGGCACCAGCGAGAACATCTCGCGCGGGTTCATATCTTTCAGCGTTGCATTCTCTTTCTTCGTTATTTCGCCGAAGACCACTCGCTGCAACATCCAGAGCAGATAGACCGCCGAGAGAATCACGCCGCTGGCGCCGACAATGGCAAAGGCTCGGGCGTTCGGCACCGTCGAGGTGAACGTGCCGAGCAGAATCAAGAACTCGCCGACGAATCCGTTGAGCAACGGTAAGCCAAGGCTCGAGAGAGCGATGATCGTGAACATCGTCGAGTACTGTGGCATCGGTGTGGCCACTCCGCCATATTCGTTAATCTCGCGTGTGTGTCGCCGGTCGTAGAGCAAGCCGACGCACAAGAAGAGCGCCCCCGACGAGACCCCGTGGTTGAGCATCTGATAGAGCGCGCCCTGCATCGCCTGTTCGGTGAAAGCGAAGATGCCCATGACGACGAATCCCAGGTGGCTGACCGACGAATAAGCGACCAGCTTCTTCATATCAGGCTGAACCATCGCGACGAGCGCGCCGTAGACAATGCCGATCACGGCGAAGAGCATGACATAAGGAGCGGCCTGTCTGGAGATCTCCGGGAAGAACGGCAGGTTGAATCGCATCAAACCGTAGGTCCCCATCTTGAGCAGAATGCCCGCCAGAATGATCGATGCGGCGGTCGGCGCTTCGACGTGCGCATCCGGCAGCCAGGTGTGCAGCGGAAAGAGCGGAACTTTGATGAAGAAGGCGAAGGCAAATGCCAGCCACAACCAGAACTTGACGTCATGCGGGATAACCAGTTTGCCGGTCGCGATGTTGTTCGTGATCTCGATGATGTCGAAGGTCGTCCCGCCATTGTAAAGATAGACGGCGATAATGGCGACCAGCATCAACAGACTGCCGACCATGGTATAGATGAAGAACTTGATTGCGGCATAGATCCGGCGATCGCTCCCCCAGACGCCGATCAGGAAGTACATCGGAATCAGCGTGATCTCAAAGAAGAGGTAGAAGAGGAACATGTCGAATGAAACGAAGACGCCGATCATGCCCGTCTCCAACAACAGCATAAAGAGCATGTATTCGCGCACGCGTTTCTCGACATGCCAGCTCGCCAGGATCGCGACCGGCATGAGAAACGTGGTCAGGAGCACGAGCCAGAGACTGATTCCATCAACCCCGACAAAGTAACTCACTCCCAACGCGCCGATCCACGGCGTCTTCTGCACGAGCTGCGGCCCCGATTGCGAATAATCGAACGCCACGAGAATCAAGAGAGAGACGACGAAGGTCACAATGGTGATGAGCAGAGTGAGCACCCGGTACTGACCTTTGAGCCTTTCCTGATCACCGCCACGCGAAGCGAGGATACTGTAAAGCAACAGAACGATCCCCCCAATCAACGGCAGGAAAGTTGTGATCGTGATAATGTTCATAGTTTCTGATAAACGATCCGGTTAGCGAAGAGCGATATAACCAAAATATCCGATGACGACGATCGCGCCGATGAGGATGACGGCGGCATAGTTGCGCGCAAAACCCGTCTGGGTATAGCGCAGCAGATTGGCCAGACCGCCAAAGATGCGCGCCACCAGGTTGACGAATCCGTCAATGATCTTGACATCGACGACCCTCCAGAGGAAATGGCTCGAGGTCTGGTGGATCGGTTCAACCACCACCTCGTCATAGATCTCGTCAACATAATATTTATTTTCGAGGAGGCTCGGCATCTTTCGGAGCGGATTGCGATTGAAGACGGCAAAACCAATGCCGATGCCCACCAATCCAAGCAAGACCGACAATCCAGTCAAAGCCAGTTCGGTCGATGTGTCGTGAGGCTCTTCCGCTCTGACAACGGGCGAAGCCGCGCCGGTTGCCTCCGCCCCCGCTGTCGCCCCTGTTGTCGCCCCTGTTGTCGAATGCTCAGCTCTCGCCGCCCCGTGTGTCTCAGACACGGCGGCGTTCGCCGTATGCTCGGCCGGGCCGACCTGGGCGATGACAGGATGCAGAAAATGCTCGAAATAGTTTGGACCGCCCAGCGATTCCGGCCAGCCGACCCATCCACCAACGACCGAAAGCACCGCCAGGATCACGAGCGGAAGCCACATGACCGCGGGCGATTCGTGTGGTTTGCCATGATGATGAGCATGGTCATCGTGTTTGTGACCGTGCGATTCGCCCTGGCCGAATCGCTCCTTGCCCCAAAATGTCATGACCATCATGCGGGTCATATAGATCGCGGTCAGCAAAGCCGTGAGCGCGGCGACTCCCCACAAGATCTTGCCCACATTTGGCGGCAAGGCCTCGGTCGAGTATGTCTTCCACAAGATTTCATCTTTGCTGAAGAACCCCGAGAGCAAAGGAAAGCCGGAGATCGCCAGCCATCCGACGGCCATCGTCCCAAAGGTGATCGGCATATACTTGCGCAATCCGCCCATCTTCCTGATGTCCTGCTCTTCGTGCATGCCGTGAATGACCGATCCCGAACCGAGGAACAACAGCGCTTTGAAGAACGCGTGGGTCATGACGTGGAAGATGCCCGCGATGAAAGCGCCGACGCCGCACGCCAGAAACATATAGCCGAGTTGCGAGACGGTCGAATAGGCCAGGACCTTCTTGATGTCGTTCTGCGCCAGGCCGATCGTCGCGGCAAAGATCGCGGTCGCGGCTCCAATCACGGCGATCACCAACAATGCGGTCGGCGATTTGACCACCACCGCGCTACAACGCGCGGTCAGATAGACCCCGGCCGTCACCATCGTCGCCGCGTGGATCAGAGCCGAGACCGGCGTCGGACCGGCCATCGCATCCGGCAACCAGACGAAGAGCGGAATCTGCGCCGATTTTCCCGTCGCGCCGACAAATAACAACAATGCAATCGCGGTCATCGCGCCAAAAACGCCAAAAGCCTCCGCCGGGTGGGTGGCGGCCTGTTCGATGAAACTGGGAACCCCGTTCTTTGCGACAAAGCTGATCGTTCCGAACGTCGTGAAGACCATGAACATTCCGATCATATAACCGAAGTCGCCGATGCGGTTGACGATGAATGCTTTCTTCGCCGCATCACCCGCCTCTTTACGGAGAATGTAATAACCGATCAAAAGATAGGAACAGAGACCGACTCCTTCCCATCCGACGAAGAGCAGCAACAGATTATCGGCCAGCACGAGCGTCAGCATCATGAACATGAACAGGTTCAGATACGAGAAGAACCGGTAGAAACCGGGATCGCCGTGCATATAACCGGTCGCGTAGATGTGGATCAGCAAACCGACGCCGGTGATAAACAGGATGTAGATGCCCGAGAGTGGATCGAGCAGGTAGGCGAAATCTGCCTGAAAGTTTCCGACTTTGATCCAGGTGAAAAAATGGTCCTGAATGATGCGCTGCCCTTCCGGCAATCCGATCAGATTCTTGAAAGAGGCGAAAGACAGTACAGCCGAAACTGCCACCCAGAAGCAGGCATTGATGCCGACGAACCTCTCACCTAACTTTTTACCAAATAACCCATTGATAATAGAGCCGACCAGGGGCGCGAAGACGATGTATTTAAGCATAGGTCAGTCATTGATGGTTGTTCATTGGCAGTTGACGGTCCGACGTTGATCAGAACTATCAATCTCAACTGCCGACGGCCAACCAATTAGAGTTTGAGCAGATCAGCCTCGTCAACATTGAGCGTTTCACGGTTGCGGAACAACGAGATGATGATCGCCAATCCGACTGCGGCCTCGGCGGCAGCAACGGCCAGGACGATGAAAACAAACAATTGTCCTGTCGTATCGCCGAGGAACCGCGAGAATGCGACCAGGGTCACATTGACTGCATTAAGCATCAACTCGATGCACATAAACAACACGATCACGTTGCGCTGAATAATCACCCCCACTACTCCGATCGTGAACAGCACAGCGCTCAATGCGAGGTACCATGAAAGCGGAACCATAAAAATTCTGCCGCCCCAAGAGCCTTCCCCAGCAGGCTCTTGAAATCAGGCGGCAACCTCCTCTTTTTTCTCATCAGCGGACCGAGGAACCTCCGGCGCTTCAATTGGCTGAGCCGCCAATGCTTCCTCGATTCGTTCGATATCTTCCTTGGTGTTCCTCCGCGCCAGTAACATGGCGCCGACAATCGCCATGAGGATCAACACCGATGTCGCCTCAAACGGCAGCAGATAGCTGGTGAACATCTTGTCGGCGATCGATTCGACGGTGCCCGGAGGGTTGGGGGACGCAGATGGATTGCCCACGGTCTTTAAAACCGCGAAGACCTCGCCCAGCAAAGCCAGGAAGAGAGGCGCGGCAAGCCACTTGAGATATTTCTGCCGGTCGGTCTTCGACTCCTCTTCACGCACGTTCAGTAACATAATGACGAAGACGAAGAGCACCATAATTGCGCCGGCATAGACGATAATCTGAATCGCCGCGATAAACTGCGCGTAGAGCGTCACAAAGAGAGCCGCCAGGCAACACAGCACGACGATCAGGCCGATGGCGCTGTAGATCGGGTTGCGTTGCAGGATCACATTGAATGCCGCAACTACCGCCAGCGCCGCTAATCCCAGAAAAATAAGTTGAATAGGTTCCATATGAGGTTCCAGACACCCCTGATATCAGGCGATCAATAGAGGAAGATGCCGATGATCGATGCCAGCACGATATTGAAAAGCGCCGCCGGCAAGAGAAACTTCCAGCCGAAATTCATCAATTGATCGTAGCGGAAGCGCGGCAAAGTCCCACGTAACCAGATATACAGGAACATGAAGAAGAAAACTTTCATCAGCAGATAGATCGGCCCCAACAGTGGATATTGGCCGACGAAGGGCCCATTCCAGCCGCCCAGAAAGATCACGCTGGCCAGAATCGAGACGGTCAACATGTTGACGTACTCGGCCATAAAGAACATCGCGAATTTGAGTGAGCTGCTGTATTCCGTATGGAATCCCGCGACCAATTCGGTCTCGGCTTCGGGTAAGTCGAACGGGACGCGATTGGTCTCCGCGATGGCGCTGATCAAATAGATGAAGAACGCGATGATTCCGGCGCCGGGAAAGGCGACGATGTTCCACATCGGGATGCCATGCCAGTAACCCGACTGCCCCTCAACGATCTTGACCAGATCGAGCGTGCCCGTCTTGATCAGGACGGCGATGAGCGAGAGTGAGAGCGCCAGCTCGTAGCTGATCATCTGCGCCGAAGAACGTAATCCCCCGAGCAAACTGTACTTCGAATTGGAAGCCCAACCGCCGAGCACGATCCCGTAAATCCCGAGACTCGTCATGGCCAGAACGTAGAGCAAGCCAATGTTGAAGTTGGTAACATACAGTTTGGTCGGGCCGATCACCGGAAGATTGACCTCCGGACCGATCGGCCAGACGATTGTCACCATAAAGGCCGGAATGACCGCGACGATCGGCGCCAAGACGTACAACCACTTGTTGACGGAGAGCGGAATAATATCTTCCTTGAAAAGGAATTTGACGCCGTCCGCAATCGACTGAAATAACCCGAACGGACCGACGCGATTCGGTCCCAGTCGATTCTGCATCAAAGCCAGCGCGCGCCGCTCTATCCAGTTCATCGAGACCGGCGACAGCAGCCCCATCACAAAAACAAAGACGATCTTGATGAGTGACTCGATGATGTACTTAAAATCTATTGAGTTGAGTATCGATTCCATAAGCCAGTATCAGCTTCTGAAAGTTTTCAGTTTTCAGCCGCTAAGCTGAAAGCTGAAAACTGAAAACTGAGGAGTCGTTAATGTCGCGATGCGACGTTCGGAAACTATGAAAACGCTTAACAGTCTTCAGGTTTCAGTTTTTGTTGCAGCGATGGAAACCGAACACTGAAAACTCTTTCATTAAGCCGGGAAGATGACCGGCGCGGCCATTTCGGCCTCTGCCTCTTGCGGCAGCTTCGGCGAGATCATCTCAGAGTACCGGGTGATCAGCGGATAGCGATGATGCAAGCGCGAACCGGCCTTGACGGTCATCTCACTCTGATCAATCTTGATATTCCGATTGACCCGTGAAACCTGACTCGCCACGCGATCGATCAGATCCGCGCTATTGATGCGGCTTTGATCCGGCGGCGGCATCTTGATCTGAGTCGCGCCTTCGTTCGCCAGCATATTGTGCGAGAGGCCGGCGTAACCGGGTACTTTCTCTGAGATCTCTTTGAAGATGTTCTTGAGCTGTCCCTGATAGCCGAAATCGACGCCCATTAGTTTGGCGATCGAATTGACGACCATCCAATCCGGGCGCGCCTGGCCGACGGGCGGGATCGTGCGACGCACGAATTGCACCTGCGACCCGTTGTTGACCTGTGTCCCTTGCGCCTCGGCAAAGCTCGTCACCGGAAAAACGACGTCGGCGAGTTTGGCTGTCTCGGTCAGGAACATGTCTTGAACGACAATGAAATCCAACTTGCCGAGTTGCGATTTGACGCTCCCTGCCTCGCCATCGACCTTTGCCACAAGATCTTCACCGGCGATATAGAGGGCCTTGATGCCGCCGCCCGCGGCGTTGATCATCGCCTGAGCCGTCATTCCGCTCATCAGCGCACTGGCCATCCCCATCTGTCCCGCACCCATCGTGTTCGAGTACCGCACCAGCGGTAAGAACGAGAATTTGGTCGCGGAGCGGACGGGATCAGCCCCGACTTCGAGCGTCGGATGCTCAACAATATAGGTGAACGGGTTATCATTGATCGATGGTTTCTGCGTCGAGTTCGAAGATTTGACCTGACGTTGCAAGGCGTCGAGGTGGGCTTTCTTCGCGGACTCGGCCGCCTCCGCGCTCGGCGTCGCAAGCATCTCTTCAAATAAGACCGCCGCTTCGACGGCGGCTCCACGCAGCTCATCGCCAAAGACTACAACGACCTTGTTGCTCTCGACGATTCCGCGGCGAATGGTCCGCACCGCCTCGACATCGGCGCCCATGGCATCGGCAGCCTCAGCGATCTTCGATTCGTCGAGCAAGGCATGCACGATCGCGCACTCGCTTCCCGGCCGGACGCGGAGGGCGAGATTCGCCTGACGCTCCAACCGGCTCGGGACTGCATTGACAATGTAGAAACGGGCGGCTTTTTGGCGAACCGCCCAGCGAATCGAAAAGGCCGTCAGCGGATTCTCTTCGTTCGGATCCGACCCGACCAGCAGGATCGTATCGGCATTCTGAAGGTGCTCCTGAGTGGCAATCGTCGGCGCCCCGTATCTGAAGAACGATGAGAGATCGGCCTCGTCATCGTCGTGATAGAAGTCAGCGTTCTTGGTCTCGATGGCTTCGACGGCAAACTTCTTGAGCGTGTACTGATCTTCATTGAGCAACCGCGGGGCGCTGATGACGCCGATCGAGTTGCCGCCATACTGCGCCTTGATCTCACCAAGCCGTTTGGCGACGTGGCTCATCGCCTCGTCCCAGGTCGCTGGCACGAGGTGCTCGCCGCGGCGAATCAATGGGCGATCGACGCGTTCACGGCTGTGAACGAAGTCGATCGTGTAACGGCCGAGCGCGCACAAGAAATCGTGGTTGATCCCTCCGGCGGTTCGCCCGCGTCCGTCGCGCGCCACCGTCCGGATCAATTTCTCGCTCCGCGAGCCGGCCAGCATCGAACACCCATCCGAACAGAAGTTGCAGACCGTCGGCGTTTGCTTCAAATCCCACGGACGCGCAATGTATTTGTAGGGCACGTGGAGCAAGGTCCCCGTCGGACAGACATCGACGCAATTGCCGCAATCGGAGCATTCGACCCAGCCGGTAAAGGAGCTGATGAGCGTGCTCGCGCCGCGGTTGATCGTCGTGATCGCGAACTCGTCCATCCACTCCTCGCAGACGCGCGTGCAACGTTTACAGACCACGCAGCGCTGTGGATCGTTGTAGATGAAAGGGGCGATCTGCCGTTCGAGATAATTCTCCTTATCCTCGAATTGCGAACGCGTCCGGTCCTCACCGAAACCGTAGGTCTGATCCTGTAACTCGCACTCGCCCGCCCGGTCACAGACCGGACAATCGACCGGATGATTCGAGAGCAAGAATTCGATCATCGCCGCACGGACATCCTCGATCTCTTGCGAGTCGGTCGTGACGACCATCCCGTCGGTGACCGGCATCGTACACGCGGTCTGCAATTTGGGGGTCTTAGGATTGTCTACTCGGACAACGCACATCCGGCAAGAGGCCTGTGGCGTCAATCCTCTGAAATGACAGAAGCGCGGCAAATAGATGCCGTTCAACTCGCATGCTTCTATCAAGAGCTCACCCTTCGGCGCGCTCATCTCTTGACCATTAATCGTAATCTTTACTGTTTCCATATCGATCTTCGTATCGGCAGAGAAGGCCGAGGGCACTCGGCCGGATTCAATCCGCCGCCTTCTGGATCTGCACCATGGTGTGCTTGATCCTCCGTTCGAAATCTCCGCGGAATTTCTTGATCGCAGACTGGACGGGCATCGCCGCCGCGTCGCCGAGCGCGCAAAAACTCTTGCCCAGAATCTTGTCGGCGAGATCATAGAGCAACTCGACATCGCCTGGCTTGCCTTCGTAACGATGCATTCGATCGAAGACTTTGTAGAGCCAACGCGTGCCTTCGCGACATGGTGTGCACCATCCGCACGATTCGTGCATATAAAAGTGTGTGATGTTGCGCGTCGTCTCAAAGATATCGGTCGTCTCGTCCATGACGATCACTCCGCCCGATCCGAGCATCGAACCGATCGCCGCGACCGACTCGTAATCGAGATTGCATTTCTCGGCCTCTTCGGCCGTGATGATCGGCACCGACGAGCCACCCGGAATGATCGCTTTGAGCCGGCGTCCGCCGCGCATCCCGCCGCATTCATCATTGACCAGTTTCATGAGCGGATACCCTAGCGGAACCTCATAATTTCCCGGCCGGTTGACGTGACCGCTCACGGTGTAGAGTTTGGTGCCGCCGCTCTTCTCCGTCCCGAGTTGCCGGTACCAGTCGCCGCCCTTCAGAATGACCCAGGGAACGACAGCCAACGTCTCGACGTTATTGACGACGGTCGGCCCGCCATACAGACCGACGACTGCCGGAAATGGCGGCTTCAGACGCGGATGGCCGCGTTTGCCCTCGAGCGATTCGAGCAATGCCGTCTCTTCGCCGCAGATGTAGGCGCCCGCTCCGGGATGCACATACATGTCATGATCGAACCCGGAGCCCAAAATGTTCTTCCCCAGATAACCCTTGGCGTATGCCTGGGCGACGGCTTTTTCCAGAATCTCTTTGATGTACCAGTACTCGCCGCGGATATAGATGTAGCTCGCGGCCGAGCCGAGCGCATAAGCGGCGATGATCATGCCTTCGATCATCTGATGCGGATCGTAGCGCATTAAGTCGCGGTCCTTGCCGGTGCCGGGCTCCGATTCGTCGGCGTTACAGACGACGTATTTCGGGCGCTTCGACTCTTTCGGCACGAAACTCCATTTCAACCCGGTCGGAAAGCCCGCGCCGCCGCGACCGCGAAGGGCTGACTTCTTGACCTCTTCGATCACCTGCTCAGGTTTGAATTCCTTGAGCGCCTTGGGCAGCGCCTGGTAACCGCCCGTCTTTATGTAGACATCAATGTCACAGGCCTCGCCCTTAAGATGGAAACGCGATGTGAGTACTTTCGTCATAAACTTTTCAGGGATCTATTTCAGACCATCAATGACCCGATCGACGCTCTCCGGCGTCACTTTCTCGTAATAGTCGAAATTGACCTGGAGACAAGGCGCCAGATCGCAGTAGCCCAGACACTCTACTTCCATGAGCGTGAACTTTCCGTCCGCCGTCGTCCCGCCCACTTCGCAACCGAGCTTGTGTTCGATGTGCTCGGTGATCTGCTCCGCGCCGAGCAAGAGGCAGGAGACCGTCCGGCAAACTTGCAACTTGTATTTGCCGATCGGCTTTCGCGAATACATGGTGTAGAAGGTCACGACCTCTTCAACTTCGTTCGTCCGCATGTCGAGCCGTTTGGCGAGATACTTGATATCTTCGTCGGTCACATATCCATGCTCTTCCTGCGCGATGTAGAGGGCCGGCAAGACCGCGGAACGCTTGACCGGATAATGCGTGATTATTTCGTCGAGCTTCTTCTCGTTAATTTCGCTGTACATAATAGTCAGTTGTTAGTCTTCAGTCTTTAATCATCACTGAAAACTATCGATCAACGTCTCCTAACACGATATCGATACTGCCGATGACCGCCACGACGTCGGCGATCAATGAACCCTCGACCATGGCCGGGAGCGCTGAGAGGTTGACGTAAGAAGGCGCCCGCACACGGACGCGGTACGGTCTCTCTTCGCCATTGCTCACTACGTAATAGCCGATCTCGCCGCGCGCGGATTCGATCGACTGATAGACCTCACCGATCGGCACCGTAAAGCCCTCCGAAGCGATCAAAAAGTGATGGATCATGACGTCGATGTGTTTCTTCATCAAATCCCGATCCGGCAATTCGAGCTTCGGATGTTTGGCCATGACCGGACCCGGTTCCTTGAGGCGCGCCAGAGCCTGGTTGCACAGCTTCCAGCTCTCTTCCATTTCATCCATCCGCACCAGGTAGCGCGACCAGACATCGCCGCCGTCATAGACCGGCACTTTGAAATCATAGGTCTCGTAGCCCGTATATGGCTCCGTCTTGCGAATATCCCAGTTGATGCCGCTGCCGCGGATCGATGGGCCGGACAATGCCCAATCGATGGCGGCCTCTTTAGTAATCTTGCCGACGCCGCGCGTCCGGTGTTGGAAAATCTTATTGCCGGTGACCAGACGCTTGGCTTCGCTCAGGAATTTCGGAAAGCCGTCCAGAAACTCCTTGGTCAGCCCCAGGAAGTTGTGCGGCACCTCCCAGCGGACGCCGCCAATGATGAAGTAGCTCTGATGCAATCGCGCGCCGGAGACGCATTCATAGAGGTCGAGGATCCGCTCGCGTTCGGTAAAGGCATAGAAGAACGCCGTCATCGCGCCGATGTCCATGGCGTGCGTCCCGAACCAGACCAGATGCGACGAGAGCCGATTCAACTCGCTGAGCAGGACGCGCAGTTCTTGCGCCCGTCTGGGGATCTCGACCCCCATCAGCTTCTCGACCGCCAGGCAATAGCCAAGGTCGTTGCCCATCGAGTTGAGGTAGTCCATGCGGCAAGTGACAGTCACGACCTGCTGCCACTTCTCTTTCTCCATCGTCTTTTCGATGCCGGTATGCAGATAGCCGATGTCGGGTATGGCCTTGACGACCGTCTCTCCGTCGAGCACCAGTTCGAGGCGCAGCACTCCGTGTGTCGAGGGATGCTGTGGCCCCATCGAAACCGTCATCAGCGTGTCGGCGAGCGGATCAGGTTTTCGCAAGACCGAGATGGACGATGTTGGAACGACTATTTCTTTGGTTTGCATAGATCTTCGTTTCAGTTCTCAATTACTGAAAACTCTAATACCCTTTGATCGGAAAATCCTTACGCAACGGATAACCGTCATAATCAGCAGGCATCAAGATTCGCCTCAGATCGGGATGGCCGTCAAAGGTGATGCCGAACATATCGTAGATCTCGCGCTCCAACCAGTTCGAGGCCTTCCACAATCCCCACATCGTGGGCAGATGCGTGTCATCCTCTGCGAGAAAGACTTTGACGCGTAAACGATGATTGTGTTGGAGCGAATAAAGTTGGTAAGCGACGGCGAAACGCGGCGCGGCGAATTCGCCCAGATCCAGGCCGCCGATGTCGCTCAGATAATTGAAGCGCAAGCTCGGTTCATCGCGCAGAAAGGTCATGAACTCAATCAAGCCTTCTCGTTTCGCAATGACCGTCACTTCACCAACGGCCTCGATGATCTCTTCGATTGTTCCAGCGAATTTATTGCGGATCAAGGAGACATCCGCATAGCGAGGGATTGTTTTGACGCTTCGCGTCTGCTCTACGGTTTCGGACATTGATGTTAATTATCGTTGATAGTCAAAGTTGATAATTGATCAATGCAGAGCGTGCTTCTCGCCAACCATTAACTATCAATTATCAACTTCTTTTTTCAGGCCACCTTCTCTTCGCGAAAGACCTTTTCGCGTTCGATCTTTTCCTGAAGCTTCATGATGGCCCAAATCAAACCTTCAGGACGCGGGGGGCAACCGGGGACAAAGACATCGACCGGAACCACCTTGTCCACGCCTTGAACGATCGCGTAATTGTTGAAGACGCCTCCCGCCGAGGCACACACGCCCATCGAGATCACCCACTTCGGTTCCGGCATCTGATCGTAAATGCGCCGGAGCACGGGAGCCATCTTGATCGAGACTCTTCCGGCGACAATCATGACGTCGGCTTGACGCGGGCTGGCGCGAAAGACCTCGGCGCCAAATCGCGCCACATCATTGCGCGCATCCGTCATCGCCATCATCTCAATCGCACAGCAGGCCAGACCGAATGTCGCCGGCCAGATCGATGATTTACGCGCCCAATTGACGAATTGGTCCAATCGCGCCGTCAGAACCTCAGGTAACACTTCACCAAGTTTTGTTTCGATACCCATAATAATATTCCGGACTGAGCGGCCGGCAATTTTATCTCATCCTCTCGATCATTCGGCCCTTCACTGATCCGGAGAAGCGAGACGTTGAGGCCGCTAATTACGGTTCCACTCGAAGAGCCCCTTCTTCCAGACATAGATGTAGCCGACCAGCAGTACCGCAATAAAGATCATCATCTCAAAGAAGACGAAGGAGCGCGGCAACCGATAGATCAGGTCTTTGAAGACCACGGCCCACGGCACCAGAAAGATCGCCTCAATATCGAAGAGAATGAAGAGCATCGCCACCAGATAGAATTTCACCGAAAATCTCTGATGAGCCGATCCCACCGGATCCATTCCGCATTCGTAAGGGATGAGCTTGGCGCGCGTATTCTTATGCTTGCCGATGAGGTGCGCCAAGATAATATTGGTCACGGCAAAACCGCTGATAAAGATGAAAATGATCAGGACTGGCAGATACTCTTTCATCTCAACCTTTCTTGTTTCCTTATCTAGTGCTGAATACTGAAGAAGAAGCCCGTTTCAAGATTGAGAATCTTAGTACAATCTCCCCGGCCTTGCAAGAAGTGCCGGTTGACTACAAATAAAAAGAGAACACGATCTTGCAACCACGACTTGCAAATCTTAAAAAAAATGAGTCACAGGAATAAATCCTGTGACTCGCTAGATGGTTACAGTAAACCTGTTGTGCGAAAGGAGACTAAAACTAAAAGAATATTTCCGTCTTGAAAATTAAGCGATATAACGCTCGTTGACCCACCCATATTGCACTCCATCGAGGGTCTGGACCGCGACCTTCACCCACCCATCACCATCCGCCTCTCGATGCCTTTCCCCAAGAATTTCGACTCGCGTCCCTCTTGGCAGAATATAGGTAACATCCGCATAGTTATTGGGCCTCGTGCGCATATTAAGATTGTCCGCGACCACATATGCGACCGACGATAAGCCTGGTGATAAGCCTGGTCTTACCCCCACATCGGCGATTGGCGCCGTCTCGATCGTCGGCGTAAACCAGGGACGATTGGCCCAAAAGACCAGCATCAGAAGGAAGATTAAAGCCAGGACGGCCCACGCTCCTCCGTTTGAACTACCTGTCCCATAATAGACAGGCGGCCGATCATAACCACCATAACTATTCGGATATCGAACACCGGGTTCATCTAATTCAACGATACGTGCCATTTTTCCCCCTTTATTCTTCTCCTACTAATTTCATTCGCACATCAGGGCACAATTGACTAATAGCCGTTTTGTGCTCTATAACATTTTCCATTAGAGCTATTGCAATGTATGTGCCAGATAGCTTATTTGTTCATATTGATAATAAATTAGAGTAATCGGTGTCCTTTCAGAGGACAGACAGCGGTCAAAAAAGAGACGGATTTGGCAAAAAGCTGCAGTCGCTCTTTAACCCCTTTATTTGCTTAACTTACATAGGAAACGGCAAGTCAATGTTTATGAATGAGTTAAAATCCCCAAGGAGAGCGGAATCGAAGAAGCCAATGATCATGGTTCTTCTGGACAATCTCTTTTTCGCAGCCAAGATCAGTCACGGGGCGGATCAGTCAGGCCTCAGAGCAGTTTACGCTAAAAATCCTGAAGAAGCGGTGGAGATCGCTTCAGCGGAACGGCCGTCCTTAATTATCATGGACCTAGATGCGACAAAATGTTCGCCTTTCGTGCTTCTCAATCGATTCAAGGCGGACGAAAAATTAAAATCAGTACCGATTGTAGGGTTTGTCTCTCATGTTAATACAGGCGTACAGCAAGAGGCGCGTGAAGCAGGATGTGATCGCGTCCTTGTCCGTTCTGTCTTCGATCGTAATTTGGTGTCGATCTTCGACGAGATTCTCCGGGCCACTTAAAAGTGGCTTGGAGAGAGGTAGGAAAGTATTGTAAAGCAAGAAGATGCAGCTTGGCTTGACACCTTTTCCGGCGCAATGGTAATTTCCTTGTGAGATTTAGGACTGTCATAATAGTCGGCCCTCTAATTTGGCCCTCTAATAAAGATGAATAGAGACGAAATTTGAACGCGAGCTAATAAAGCGATTAAAATGCTCAAAAAAAGCGCGGAGATCTTGGATGAGCGCAGTCGAGAGATGTTGGCGCTCCTGATTAAAACTCATATCGCCACTGGCGAGCCGGTTGGATCGCGCGCTATCTCCAAGCTCACGCGTGAAGGTCTCTCATCCGCCACCGTTCGTAACATCATCGCCGATCTGGAGGATGCCGGATATCTTGAACAGCCGCACACCTCTGCGGGCCGCGTGCCGAGCGATAAAGGGTACCGGTTCTACGTCGATCAAATTCTCGAAAAGACACAGCTCTCGGTCTCGGATGAAGATGCGATTCAACGAGGGATGCTGGGCGCGCAATGGCCGAGCGCCGATCAATTATTGTCCCGCGCCTCTCATCTGCTCTCGCGCCTTTCGGAGAGCGTGGGCATCGTCATCTCGCCGAGCATCGCGCATGATGTCATCAAACATATTGACTTTGTTCGCCTCAGCGATGGACGGATACTGGTCATCACCGTTCTGCGCGCGGGGATTGTTCAAGATTGCCTGGTGCGAATCGACGAAAATCTCACTCAGGATGAATTGAACCGGACCGCCAACTACGTCAATGCCAACTTCAGCGGCATGAGCCTGGTGGCGATCCGCGTCGAATTGCTCAAACGGCTCTCTGAGGAGAAGGCGGAATACGATCAGCTCTTACAGAATGCGGCTCTGCTTTGCGCGCGTGGTTTGAGCGAGACGGATCAAACCGATCCCGAAGTCTTCGTCGAGGGCGCATCGAATATTGTGATCAAACCAGATTTTGCCGATACCGAACGCATGCGCGAATTGCTGCGCCTCTTTGAGGAGAAGGGCCGGCTGATAAAAATCCTCAATGAATGTGTGAATCCAATGACCCAGAGAGCGGTCACGATTCGGATCGGCGCGGAAAACAATACTCCCGGCTTACAGGGCTGTTCATTGATCACTTCCTATTACGGTTATGATGATCATGTGATCGGCAGTCTGGGTGTGGTCGGGCCGGTCAGAATGGAGTACGCGCGGACGATCAGTGTCGTCTACTATGTGGCGAGATTACTCGAACAGGCATTGGCCGATATTCCAACAAAGCCCACAGGTTGATCATGATTGCGGATTAATTCCGCTTGACTCCAAACAACGTCAGACAACCACCTCCTTGTTAGCCCCACTAGCAAAGTCTATAATTCGGTGTTTGTGGTATTTTTGTCTTTGCAGGTTTGAGGTCTGTCTGAAAGATTTGACAGGGGCCGCATTAAGTAACTATCAGGTAGGGGTGAAAGAGCCTTGAGTAAACGAGATTACTATGAAGTTTTAGGAGTCGGACGCAGCTCTACCGACCAGGAATTGAAGAGCGCATACCGCAAACTGGCGCTGCAATTTCATCCGGACCGCAATCCGGGTGACAAGGATGCAGAAGAAAAATTCAAAGAGATCAATGAAGCTTACGGCGTCCTCTCGAACACTGAAACGCGTGCGCGTTATGATCGTTATGGACATGCCGGAGTCGGTTCATCGGCGGCCTCAGGTTCGTGGGGATCGCCTGATTTCGGCGGCTTTGAGGATATTCTGGGCGATCTCTTCAGTGATATTTTCGGCGGCGCCCGTGGTTCGCGCCGTGGCGCGTCGCAACGCGGGGCAGACCTGCGATACGACCTGGAGATTACGCTTGAGCAAGCTGCCGTAGGGCACAAAACTCAGATCAATATTCCTCGTCTCGAAGCCTGCGAGACCTGTCAGGGTTCAGGAGCAGCTCCTGGCACCTCTCCGATCACGTGCAGCGTCTGCGGGGGCGCCGGCCAGGTCCGCTTTCAACAGGGATTCTTCTCTGTCAGCCGGACCTGTCATCAATGCCGTGGAACGGGCCGGATGATCACCAATTACTGTAAAACCTGCAACGGCCAGGGCCGGGTCGAAAAAGAGCATCAGATTGAGATCAAGATTCCAGCCGGCGTTGATACCGGCGCTCGGCTCCGGTTGGCAGGTGAAGGCGAGGGTGGAAGCAGCGGTGGCGCGTCGGGTGATCTGTATGTCGTCATTCACGTCAAAGAGCATGAAATCTTTGAACGCCAGGGCAATAATCTTTATGTCAACGTGCCGATCACCTTTTCGCAAGCCGCGCTCGGCGCAGAGATCAAAGTTCCGACACTCGATGGCGAAGACGCTTTGACCGTTCCCGAGGGGACGCAGACCGGATCGATCTTCAGGTTGAAAGGCAAAGGCATCGTCTCTCTTCAAGGTCTCGGACGCGGCGATCTGTTCGTCGTGACGACGATCGTGACGCCCACACGATTGACCCGCGAACAAAGGCGTCTGCTCGAACAATTCGCCGTGATTGAAGAGAAACAACACAAGGGAGCCGCGAGGCGATTTGGGAACAAGGTCAAAGATATTTTCGGCTAATCCACATTCAACGAAAGAGGGCTCAACGAAAAAGATTCGAGAGCTCGATGGTGAAGAGCATCGCGCCGCGTCCCTCCCAGGGTTTCGGTTTGGGGTTCCAGGCGTAACCGAATGTCACGTCTAAACTGACAATGCTGAGACGCATCCCGCCGCCGATTGCGTAACGAGTTTCGCCTTGGCGAGCCGCGGCTTGAGCCAAGCCGCGTTGCCGCAAGCGCGCGGCATCAAAGATCAGGACCGGACTGAAGGCAACCAGATTGGCTTCGCGCAGCAGATCATTCAACACGCGTCGCGGATAGAGCATCTCGCGTTTGGCTTTCAACTCGGCCCGTTTTGCCTCAACCGATAGACCATCCAATTCGGCAAAGCCATCCGCCATCTGCTTGCGTAAATTCTCCATCTTTCGGCGCAACGAATTGATGGATTCGACCTTGGCGGCGATGACGCCGTCAGTAGGCAATCCCGTCACGCCCGTCACCGCCTCCAAAGAATCATTGAGGTCTTCGATGGTTGAAGGAATCGGCGGCCTTTTCTTCGGAAAACCGACCATCAATTCGCGAAAATCCGCCGTCGTCTGTTCATCGGTCTTCAAATCCTCGAGGATCTTTCCGATCGCTTCCGACGAGGAGTTCAGATCGGTCTGACAGGTTTCAATCTGCTCAATGGCCTGCGGGCCCGGATCGCGCTCTCCGACTTCTCTCTCGACAGCGGCTTTAAGGTCGTTTAAATCGTTGGTCAGAAGCCGCAGCAATTCAGCCATCTGGTTGACCCTGCCGGCGAGCGCGCGGAATTTCGGCGTCCGACTGAGCGCAGCGTTACGCAATTCGCTCTCGGCCCCGCTCAACTGTAGTTCAACCATTCCGGGAAACTCTTTGTCCCGCAAGATCTCGCGAGGCACCATGGGCTTACTCCATGCCGTGGCCGCGAGCGTCATGTTGATTGAGAAGAAACCGTCTACGCCAATCACTCCGTCCTTTGTAATTTGCGCCAATCGGTTCTGTGGGAAGCTGCGGATCAAGGGTTGGCCGCGAATCTTCCAGGTGTCGCCGGCAATGAAGTTCTGCTCGACATTTCCTCCGAAGAAACGTTCGGTCACCGGCAGGCGTCCCAATTGTTTGATCGTACCGGCGGTAAATTGCGTCTCTAAAGTAAGCGCCCGATGGTCCCGCATCGAGTACCGGAGGCTGATCGCGGTATCGACAACCTGTTTGACATAATCGACCTTGCGGCCCTCGCGGGTATTGCCGATCTGCAGACCGTATGATCCTTTCCAACGGAACTCGAGCGGATGTCCCTTTTCAGCATCCTGGTCCTTGGCGCCATCGAAAGGCCGCCCACCCAATCTGAGGCTCGCGCCGGCAAACCACTTACCGGATGCGTAGCCGGTGCGCGGGACATCGGCCGATCTCAGCAAGCGCGGATCGGCGTCGGTCTGCTGGTGGCCGCCTTCGATCGAATTCCCGAATCTGATGGTCAATTCAGGTTTGCCCAAAGGGCGGGTCACCGCAAAAAACTGTCCCAGCAGCTTCCCTTCCTTCAGATGCGCGGAGTTGCTGGGCACGTCCGAATAGTGATAGCCCAATCGCCATTCCATGTGGCTGATGGAGCCTTGCTCATAATCGCGTGAGCCGAGGGCTTCGGCTCTGGCAGTCAGGCTCGAAGACGAACCGGCCGCATCCAGCGAAATTTTATCGATCAGCTTCATCGGCCGATCGATGTTCAGCTTTGTCCCACCGAACATCCGGCGCGACCGGTTGTAACCCAGATAGGGCTGGATGAGATAGTTTGATAGGCGTCTGGTGGTCGGCGTCTCGACCACCGAACGTGGGGACTCCTTCTGCGGATTCCTTTCAAAGGATCGAGTCAAATAGGATGGAAAGCCAACGGTATAAGCCCGGTAGACGACATCGAGCGTCTTGGTTTGCGCGTTGCAGTTCTCCAGATTCGGACGGACAATCCGGAAGGCCAACCGATTGGCAGAGCTGACCCGCAATTCGGGAAAGTTGTTCGTGACATCGAGCAAGGCGGCATCTGCCGCCGTCTTGCGAAAGACCTCGCCCTTTTTGAGCGGCATTGCCGGATCTGCGATGAGAGAGGTGAGTCTTTCATTCACCGATCCGAGCAACCACTCGAGCGGCGCGTCGATGCGGATCTCACGTACTCGGTAACCGTCGCTCTCGTAAAAACTCGCGGGTTCCGAACATTGGCTGAGTTGCCTGGTCTGAGCCGATGAAATAAGGGGCAAATACAGCAGGCAAAACAGACACAGCATCAATTTCCGTCCGTCATTGATCATCTATCCTTTGCGGCCTGTGATGGTCTTCTTGTCTGATCTCAAGTAGTTGGTCGTCGCTCCACCCAGTAGTTTGTAACTTGAATTTTTTGAATTTGAGCGCTCGCCAGAATAGAGCCTGGTCGTGAAGCGCGGAGCACGGAATTCCATGAACTGTGGCGTTCGGGGTGCCGCCCCCACCCGGCAAGCAAAATTTGGCAGGCGTTGAAAACCCCCCCCCCCCTCGAGGGGCAGCGGGCGGCGCATCATAACAAAACTTTAC